>ERZ795060.2336-NODE-2336-length-19508-cov-98.626382_pt1 | contig 19508 bp, 16 predicted proteins | sample MGYA00375144_ERZ795060 | MGnify/ENA primary metagenome ERZ795060 (study PRJEB30189, sample SAMN05720157) | activated sludge metagenome | isolation source: anaerobic digester from wastewater treatment plant | place: Japan | collected 2015-05-15 ...
CCAATTACTATACTTGTTATATTAGTAGTCCAAAAAACCAATGGAGCAAAAGATAAACCAATAATAGCTGCTATCCATAGCGTCATTGCACCTTTTTTATCGTACAAATTGCCAAAAATGAATGCTGCCAGTCCATCTACTCCCATCACCATCATATATAACAAAGTAATATATTTGATATCTATCACTTTATTGGTTTTAATATGAAAAGCCATCAGAGGGAAATCAGCCATTCCTACAGCTAATAAACCTATAGCGATGATATATAATAAAATAGGCTTTATTTTTTTGAGTTCTAATTTTTGTGTAGGAGCATCAACCTCAGAATCTGTTAATTCAAATTCTTCTGCTTTAGGGAAAAGAGCTTTAGATATAGTTAAAACTATTAGTGTGAGTATAGCTGGGATAGCTAAGCTAGCAAATGCCCATTGATATTGAGCATATGTGCCAGCAGACTCTTTCCATTGCATAATGAAAAATAAAAGTAAAGGCCCCAGCATAGCTCCTATTTGATCTAAAACTTCTACAAAACCAAAGCCTTTTCCAGTACCTACACGTTTAGCAGCAAAAGATACCAATGTGGTTTTAGCTGGAGCTCTTACTGCCTTGCCTAATCTCTCACAAACTATTAAAATAGCAGCCCATATCCATCCATTGGGAGGTACTACAGCTAGCAGTGGAATAGCAATTAAATTAATAGAATAACCAAGAATGGTAAAAAGCCAATATTTCTTAGTTTTATCCACTACAAAACCAAATAACAACCTAACTGTATAGCCTATAAATTCTCCTAATCCAGAAACGAAACCAACAGCAGAGGCACTAGCACCTAAAAATAATAAATATGGACCTATTAAGCTACGTGCACTTTCGTAAGTCATATCTGCTAAAAGACTCACAATACCCATTAATAGCAGAAAGGTAAAAGCTTGTTTTTTTAATTTTTTATCTGTCATTTTCATTTTTATTGTTTAAAAAAGTTTTAATATAAAATTCAGAATTTGATAACGAAGTTAAGGTCCATTTACATAAAATTTTGTAATATTCCTCATTAGAAAGTTTAGGTAAATTATTCATTTTTCTCATCCGTTGTGTAATAGTAAATAACGAAATACCTACTGCTACCGACACATTTAAGCTTTCAGCAAAACCATACATTGGTATATACAAAAAGTTATCTGCTAAAGAAATAGCCTCATCTGATAAGCCTTCTCTTTCTACACCAAACATTACAGCTATTGGTTTATCTAGCGGCAAAGTTTCAGGTGTATAAGCATCAGATAAATGTGATGAAGTAGCTACAATATTAAAATTATTTTGTTTGAGTAAATTGACACAATCTGTCAAACCATCTTCGCCATTATATGACGATATATCTACCCATTTATCACTTCCTAAACATATATCTTTGTTAGGGTTAAATTTATTTCGCTTTTCAATAACATTAACATATTGTATTCCCATTGCATCACAGGTACGGATAATAGCACTAGCATTATGACTCTGATAAACATCCTCTAATATTAATTGCACATTGGTAATTCTATTACTAATGACATTATAAAATTTATCTAATCTTTCATCTGTTAAAAATTGTTTTAAAAACTCAAAGAATTCCTTATAATTAATATTATCAGGTAAATTCATAAAAATTCATTTATTAGCAAAATTATAATTTTTTACATATTAACGTAATGCCAACATGCTCAATAAATACATTATTCTACTACCCACTATTGCATCCCATTCAGATAAACCACTAACCTCACAGAGATCAAAACCAATGATTTTTTTATTAGTTTTACTAATCAAATAAAACAAATATTCTATTTGTTCATAACTCAATCCACCAGGTACAGGTGTGCCCGTCTCAGGGCAAAGATAAGGCTGTAACCCATCTATATCAAAACTAATGTATAAATTGTCTGTTAATAAATCAACGATTTGCTTTGCAATATCATGGAAAGATTTACCATTGAACAATTGTACATTAATATCAAAGTCATAAAAAGTAAATATTTTGTCATTTTCTTCCACTAAATTTTTCTCTTCTTCACAATAATCCCTCACGCCAATCTGAACTATTTTATTTACATTATTGTATTTATTTAAAATATTATACATTACTGAAGCATGAGAATATGTGAATCCCAAATAAGCATTTCTGAGATCATGATGAGCATCTATCTGCAAAATGCAAAAATCATCATAGACATTCTGAATAGCATCTATCACACCATAAGTTATACTGTGCTCTCCGCCTATTACTCCTGGTATTTTGTCATTTTGTAAAATTTGAAATACCTGCTTATATATTTCATTTGATGCTTTTTCACAGACATTATTAATAATGTCTAGTTCATTTTTTAACTCATCATTAAGCAATTGATTATTATTCTCTAAAAAATCAATTATTTTTTTTGCACTTGGACGATAAGACTTGCTGATATTTAGAAAAAAATCTTCATTGCTATTATCCCAATAAATACCTTTTTGCCAAGCATAAGAGTCTAAATTATTCATTAAATCTATTTGGGATGAAGCATCCCTGATTTTATGAGGAGCATATAAAGTCCCTTCTCTAAACGTTGTGGTGAGCTCAAAAGGGATAGATAATAAAATCAAACTGCTTTCAGATTTATCATATGACAACCCAAATACACCATATTTAGAAATATTATCAATGTTTTTCACTTTTTTTAAACAAAAATAAAAAAAATATGTAAAAAATAATAAAAGGAAAATTGAAGGGGGTATGTAATAATAATTATGTATAAGTTTTATATGCTAATATTTTAAAAATATATTAGCTTTATAACAAAATTTTTTTAAGATAAATTTATTAGCTTCAGACTGAGAGGGCAGGTTTGTATATATCAGGTTGAAATTAAAGCATAGGGAAAAGCTAACATAAAAATATTTTTTTCCTCCCCCTCTATCAGATTAATTAATTTTTTATTCTTATTTATTACAAACTTTGTAATTTCGTCTAAAATTTCTTTATGATATACAATTTAGGTATTTACAACACCGTTTTAAATCAGTTTGTTGCTGAAATGAGAGACAAAAATATTCAAAAAGACTCAATGCGATTTCGTACTAATATGGTCAGAGTAGGTGAAATTATGGCTTATGAAATTAGCAAACTTCTCCCTTATAAAACAATAAACGTCGAAACTCCATTAGGTATTGCCGAATCAAAAATCTTGGCAGAGCAACCAGTTTTAGCTACTATTTTGAGAGCTGGCATTCCTTTTCATCAAGGTTTTATAAATTTTTTTGATAAATCATCTTGTGCATTTGTAACAGCTTATAGGAACCATTTGCATGGAAGTGAGTTTAATATCAATGTAGAGTATGTTAGTACCCCTTCTATTGAAAATAAAATACTTATCCTTTGTGATCCTATGCTGGCTACGGGTAATTCCATTATTCTAAGTTATAAAAAATTATTGTCTCATGGTATACCTAAACAATTACATATCGCATCTATTATAGCTTCTCAAGCTGGCATAGATGATGTGACTAGAAATATTGACCATCCTGATTTCTATATTTGGTCTGCTGCTATTGATAAGCAACTTGATGAAAATTATTACATCGTTCCTGGGTTAGGAGATGCTGGTGATCTAGCCTTTGGTAAAAAAGAATAATTATTTCTAATTTTTTATTTTAATTTAGTAGAAATATTCTTGTATGGTTAGTGTTATAAGTTTTTTATTTAAAAACTTTTATTTACTTATAATCGGTGCTACTAAATTTATGTTTACTACTACTACAGCTAAAATTGCTGGGTTAAATTTTTATGAAGCTTTTTCTGTAACTGCTCTTGGTGGTATAATGGGGTATTTTTTCTTTTATTATCTTTTTGATAGTATTATTCATTTATACAGCATTATTTCTAATCATTACAAAAATCCTAATAAACCACAAAAACCTAAAAAAAATGTTTCTTATAAAAAAAGAAAAAAATATGTTAAGTGGGTAAGACATTATGGATATTGGGGATTGATAGTTTTCACTCCTTGTTTTATTTCTATTCCATTAGGAGCTTTTTTGCTTAGAAGCTATTTCCCACATAAACGTGGAAAAGATTTAATTGTTTGTTTTTCTATAGTCATATGGGCAAGTATTTATACCTTTGCTTTATATTTTAATGAAATTCTTTATATTTTATGAATAAATTAAAAAATAAAAATTTTATTCCTCTAATTTTATTAATAATGCTTTTAGCTACTTCTTGTAGTGTGCCAAAGATGTATCCAGATAAAAAATTTATTATAAAAAATGAAATTAAAATTAATTATGATACATTAGATACATTTCAAACCATTAATAAATCTGATTTTAACTCACTTGTTCGTTTGAAACTAAATAGAAAATTCCTTTTTGTTTTTAGATTTTATAGTTCTATTTATGCCTTTGCAGATCTGAAATTAGAGGATAGATCAAGTATAAAACAGCAAAAATATAATGAGCGAATAGCAAAGAAAAAAGAAAAAGGTAAAAAAATAAATTATGAAAGAGAACAAAAAAAATTAAATAAAGGTTTTAGAAATTATCTTTTAAATCAAGTGGGTGAACCTCCTACATTTTATGATCCGCATATTTCAAAAATATCCACTGAACAGATGAAATTATTTGCTAAAACAAAAGGATATTTTAATGCAAAAGTTACTGATAGTTTAATAATGTCTAAAAAAAATAAATATACTCTATACTATGAGATAGATCTAGGTAGACCTTATATGATATCATCTATAGATTGGACCTTCCTCGATACCAGTATTGACCAAAATATTTTAAAAAATTTATTTTTAAAACCTTTAAATTATAACAATGCTTTTTTAATTAATAATATTAATTGGCAATATTTGAATAATTCATTTGCATTAACAGTTTTAGATTATGCTGATGAACTACCATTAAAACCTGGTATTATTTACGATGAAAATTTATTAGATGAAAATAGAAATTTGCTTGCTACACATTTGAGAAATAAAGGATATTATAATTTTTCTAAAACATTTATCCAATATGAGGCTGATACTACCTTAGGTAATTATAAAATGCATATTAATACTTTGATTTTCCCATATCAAAAAAAACTAAATGATACCATTATTTATTTACCTTTTCAAAAATATAAAATCAGTAAAATATATATTAATTTGGGATATAATCCTTTATTGAGTAAAGAAAAGTTGAAATTAGACACTGTATTATATGTTTCTAATTTTAAAAAAGATACATTTTATTTTGTTTATCCATATAATTTTTATTTTAAACCAAAAGTAATAGAAAGTAAGATAACGCTTAGACCTAATCAATATTATTCTGAGCAACGAGGTTATAGAACTGAATCACTGCTGATGGATATACCTATTTTTAGTAATACTCAGGTAGAATATTTGCCCGATTCATCTAAACAAGGTAATTTTTTAATAACAAATATAAATATTAATAGGTTTGATTTACAAAGATGGGGTATTGATTTTGAGACAACTACATCTAGTGGTGTTTATGGCGTTAATACTACTATCTCTTATCTCAATAGATCTATCTTCAATGGTGGAGAGGTATTATTATTTCAAACCAAAGGTGGCTTAGAAGTAGAGCAATTATTTAGCAGTAATAATCTTTTCAGAGCTTATTATTTCGGAGCAGATTTATCTTTATCTTTCCCAAAGCTAATGATACCTTTTATCAAAAATATTCAAACAACTGTAAATACTAAACCTAGTACACAAATACAATTATCTTATTTATTCCAAAAAAGAATACAATATGATCGTACTCTCATCGCAGCTAGTTATAATTTGCAATTCAATGAGACCAGGTATAAATATCATCAAATTCAAGTACCATACATTAATTTAATTAAAATAAAACCTGATAGTGCTTATAGCGAAGTGATAAATTCACTCCCTAGCAGATTGAGGTATGGCTACGAAGATTATTTATCTGTAGGTGCCAGATACAGCTATACTTTATCTAATAAGACAAAAAATAATGAAAGAACTCCATATTTATATTTTAGATTTAATGGAGAAACTAGTGGAGAGATTTTCTGGCTATATTATCAAATATTTCCACCAAATACTGAGCAGACAGGAGCATTAAAAGTGTGGAATATACCTTATGCTCAATTTATAAGAACTGATGCTGATTTTAGGATATATTTCCCTGGTAAGAAATATGTTTTATCTGTCATTAGGGCATTTATAGGTATGGGCTATCCATATAAAAATAGTACGTATATGCCTTTTGAAAGGACATACTCTATCTCTGGTCCCTCTGAAATACGTGCTTGGCCTTATAGGTCTATAGGTCCAGGTGAATATAGTTCTACTAATAATAGAGATTCTTTGATAGAACGTGGTTCTGAAATAGCTGCTATACTAAATCTAGAAACTCGATTCAAAGTATACAATTTTATTAATTTAGCTCTATTTGTAGATTTAGGTAACGGATGGACTGTTAGGAATAATGCTCTTTATCCTGGTGGTAAATTTGAATGGAATAAATTTTATAAACAAATATATGTGGGTACTGGAGTAGGACTCAGATTAGATTTTAATATTATTGCTATTCGTTTCGATTTTGGATTTCCTGTATTTAACCCTTCTATGCCTATAGATAATAGATGGTATTCATTTAAAAAATCTATGAATAATATGAATTTTAATTTTGGTATAGGTTATCCATTCTAAAAAATCAAAAAATTTTTTTAGCAATGCCACTTTTTATATAATTTTGCCAAGCAAAAAAATAAAAATATGGAAGCCGAGATTATTCATTATGACATTCCATTATGGGCAATTATCCCATTTGTACTAATGCTATTAGCTATTGCTATATGTCCATTAGCCCTACCAGCATGGTGGGAAAAAAATAAAAATAAATTACTGATTTCACTTCTTTTAGGTGTACCAACCGCAATATGGATGATTGCACAAGGATTTTCATCTAATTTAGCTGATTCTCTAATTTTTGACTATATTCCATTTATCATACTTTTAGGATCTTTATTTACTATTACTGGAGGGATACATTTAAGGGGCGATATAGAAGCTAAGCCTACTAATAATTTAATATTTTTAGCATTAGGAGCTGTACTAGCATCGTTTATGGGAACTACTGGTGCAGCAATGTTGCTTATAAGGCCATTAATAAAAACAATTTCAGAAAGACAATATAAAACACACACAATATTGTTTTTTATCGCTATAGTAGCTAACTGCGGTGGCTTACTCACTCCATTAGGTGATCCTCCTTTATTCTTACTTTATTTACGTGGCGCGCCTTTCACATGGTTTTTTAGTTTAGCTAAAGAATGGGCTTTTGTAAATATTTTATTATTATTTATATATTTCCTAGTAGATACTTACTACTACAAAAAAGAATCTCCTGAAAACATTAAATTTGATAAAACAAATAAAGAGCCATTAAAATTAGAAGGCAAATTGAATTTCTTGGCTCTTTTAGGTGTAGTTTTATCAGTAGCTTTTTTAAATCTACATTATATTCCAGCAATGGAAGAAAATGTATATTTAAGTTTCATCAGAGAGGGTGCAATGCTATTGTGTGCTTTACTATCATTATATTTCACTCCAAAACAAGTGAGAAAAGATAATTTTTTTACCTTTCATCCTATCATTGAAGTAGCATTCCTGTTTTTAGGAATATTTGCTACTATGACTCCAGCATTATTGTATTTAGAATCTAATGCTGCATCATTTGGATTAACTCAACCATGGCAATTCTATTATGCTACAGGTGCTTTAAGTGGATTTTTAGATAATGCACCTACTGCTATTTCATTTTATCAATTAGCATATGGCCTTGCTAGTGCTCATCAGGGCACGTTGGTTGCTGGCATTTCCGAAGAACTATTAGCTGCTATATCTGTTGGTGCAGTAATATTTGGTTCTTTTACTTATATAGGCAATGGACCTAATTTCATGGTAAAATCTATTGCTGAAGAAAACAAAATTAAATTACCCAGCTTCTTTGGCTACATTTTTAAGTTTTCATTAATAGTGTTATTGCCAGTTTTTATAATTACACAATTAATATTTATATAAAATTTAATATATCAATAAAAAAAGGGCAATGATGCCCTTTTTTTATTGATAAACTATTTCCACTCTAATTTTATACCCATCTAATAAGCTCGAGCAAAAAGGACTCTATGTTTAGATGGATTACCTGTAAATATGCAAGTGCCATTTTCTGATTTTACATCTAATGGTATTAGTCTGATAGTAGCTTTAGTAAGTTCTTTGATTTTTAATTCTGTTTCAGTAGTGCCATCCCAATGTGCCCACACGAAATTGCCATTTTCGATTTTTTTTACAAATTCATCCCAATTGTCTGTATCAAAAGTGTGAGATTCTCTAAAGGCAAGTGCTCTATTATAGAGATTTTGTTGAATGTTTTCAAGATAATTTTTAACATTTTCAACAATATTTTCCTGTGATAAGCTTTGTTTTTCACCAGTATCACGACGAGCATATTCTATAGTGTTATTCGCTAAATCTTTAGGACCTAAAGCTAGTCTGAGAGGTACTCCGCGCATTTCCCATTCTGCAAATTTCCATCCTGGCGAGTTATCATCGCTATCATCCAGTTTCACTCTAATGCCATTATTTAATAATTGATTTTTGATATTATTTAATTTTTCTAAGACTAATGATTTTTCTTCATCAGTTTTGAAAATAGGTATTAAAATTACTTGAATAGGAGCTAATCGCGGTGGCAATACGAGCCCTTTGTCATCACTATGAGTCATTATAATGGCTCCTATTAATCTAGTAGAGACTCCCCAACTTGTAGCCCACACATATTCTAATTCATTATTACGATTAAGGAATTTCACATCAAAAGCTTTTGCAAAATTTTGTCCTAAAAAATGACTAGTTCCAGCTTGTAGAGCTTTACCATCTTGCATCATTGCTTCTATGCAATATGTTTCTTCTGCACCTGCAAAGCGTTCATTGGGAGTTTTTACACCTTTTATTACTGGTATAGCCATGTAATTTTCAGCAAATTTTGCATAAATATTTAGCATACATTCAGCTTCTTCTATAGCTTCTTGCCTAGTAGCATGAGCGGTATGGCCTTCTTGCCATAGAAATTCAGTTGTTCGTAAGAATAATCTAGTACGCATCTCCCATCTTACTACATTTGCCCATTGATTGATTAATAATGGTAAATCTCGATAAGACTGAATCCAATTTTTATATGTACTCCAAATTATTGTCTCCGAAGTAGGACGTACTACTAGCTCTTCTTCTAACTTAGCGTCTTCATCTACTATCAGTCCACGTGAATTAGGGTCTTTCTTTAATCTGTAATGAGTAACTATAGCACATTCACTAGCAAAACCCTCTACATGCTCTGCTTCTCGACTAAAAAATGATTTAGGAATAAATATAGGAAAATATGCATTAGTATGTCCAGTATCTTTAAACATTTTATCTAAAGCAGATTGAATGTTTTCCCATAAAGCAAATCCATAAGGTTTTATCACCATACAACCTCGCACAACTGAATTTTCTGCTAAATTTGCATGCTCTATAATATCTAAATACCATTGAGAATAGTCTTCATTTCTAGGTGTTATAGCTTTTTTCATATCAGTATTTTAATTAAATATTTTGCAAAATTATAATTTATAGTTTAATTAACAAGAATTTAAAAATCAAATGAATTTATCTTTTATATTATAAACATTGGCTCTATTTCATAAAAATCTTGCTAAATATATTTCCTCTAATATTGATGCAAAGACTATTATTTATATCAACGTTTAAATTTATAACTTTAAATTAATGATTTTTTGGGATATTTTTGTGTAAACTAAGTTTTTAAATAATTCGTAAACATTTTATATTTTTAATATAATTTTGTAAAAAATTAATTATGAAAAGGAATTTTTTAATTATAATAGTTTTAAGTATTATTACCTTTAGCTGCGTGCCAGCCAGACAATATGAAGATGAAAAAGCTAAACGACAGATCTTAGAATCAGATTTACAACAAATTCAACAAAATTATTCAAATATTGAAAATAAAAATAAAGAACTCGAAGCAAAAATAGCTGAATTAGAAAAAGAAATTAATTATTTAAAACGTGATACATTAAACTCTGGAATAGCATATAGGAAACTAACTACAGAATATGATAAACTTTTGCAACTTTACGAAATATTAGATAAGAAAAATAAAGAATTATTGCAAACAAATGTGAACGAAACTCAAAAAATTAGCAGTGAGCTATCAATGACTAAAGAACAATTAGAAGCTAAAGAAGCACAATTGTTAAAATTAGAACAGGAGTTAAATAGCAAAAAACAAACTTTGGATAAATTAGAACAAGAACTTGGAGAAAAAGAAAAGCGAATTATTGAACTGGAAAATATGTTAGCACGTAGAGATAGCACACTAAAAGATTTAAAAAACAAAATATCATCTGCATTGTTTAATTTCGAAAATAAAGGATTAAATGTAGTGATGAAAAATGATAGAATATATGTTTCCCTAGAAGAGAGCTTAATGTTCCCATCAGGTAGCTGGGCAGTAGATAAAAGAGGTGAAGAAGCACTCGCTCAATTAGCAAAAGTTTTAGAAGCTAATCCGGATATTAGTATTTTAGTAGAAGGGCATACTGATGATGTGCCATATAGAGGACGTGGAGAAATAAAAGATAATTGGGACCTCAGTGTAATGAGAGCCACAGCAGTAGTAAAAATATTATTACAAAAAGCTAATATAGATCCTGCTAGAATAACTGCTGCTGGAAGAGGAGAATTTTTACCCATAGATACTGCAAAAACAGCTGAAGCTAGACAAAAAAATAGACGTACAGAGATTATCCTTACTCCGAATATGGACGAACTTTTAAAAATCCTAAATACTGATTAAATATAACATTGTAAAACAATAATTTTTATTTGATTGAGATAAAAGTTTAATTAATAGTGTTTTAGCATGTTGATGAGTTTAAAAAGTTAAAACAAATTGTTTTAATTATTTATACAATTTAAAACAAAAATTCTAAATTTTATTTAATAGGGTAAACTTTAGGATATTTATATTTGAATTCATATTTTTCTATTGGGCCTAGTATATGATATAGAAAGTCGTAGTAAGGTTCAGAAATTTCAAATTCATCTGGATTATAATAATCTAAAGGTAGAGGTAAATTACCTATATTGCCCATATCAATAGCCGTAGTATTATACTCTTCTATATAAGGGAAGCTTTCAATTCTTTTAAGTACAGGCATTTTGCCATAATCTTCTCTCAGTAAAAGGTCTAAAACCTTGTCTGCTAATGCTACTGTAAGTTTTCTGTCATAGTCGTAGCATTTACCACTACGAGCGTAATAACCAATTATTTGTGCTCTAGCATCAATTTTTAGTTTTTGAGAGATCTCATTAGCAATGATGCCACTAATGCCACCTAAACGTGGATGACCATATTCATCAGTTTCAGTGCTAGCATATACTTCCTCGACTTGGCCAGTTTGATCATTATACCAACGAGTACCTTCTGATACTGCTATAATCAAATAATTATTTTCTTGATATTTTTCTTTTACTTTTTCAAAAAATCTTTCTTTTCTTCTCTTATCAATTTCGAACTCTGGAATTAAAGCCATATCAGCAAATCCATAAGATGATGTGCCCGTAAGCCATCCAGCATGACGTCCCATAACTTCTAGTACCATTATTCTGTTATGAGAAGATGCAGTAGTACGAATTTTTTGAGTATACTCAACGACAGAATTAGCTGCAGAAGGAAAGCCCGGGCATAGACACACTTCTATGTCTTTACCTTTATATCCATGAATAGTTGTGGTGCGTAAATCGTTATCAATAGTTTTAGGAAAACCAATAACAGGAATTCTCTCTTGCTCCCATAATTTTTTAGCTGCACCATTAGTATCATCACCACCAATAGTTACTAAAATGTCTATACCATAGCGATCTAAATTGGTGAGTACTTGATCTACACGGCTTTCTGGATTTTTTTTAGAAGGAAAAGGATTAGTACGACTAGATTTCAATGCAGAGCCACCACATTTACCATCAAAAGGCTGATTAGTCAGATCTACAATATCTCCTTCACCTAATAATCCTTTCCAACCTTTTCTAATGCCATATACCTTGGCTCCAAGTATAGATACATGATTACGTATCTGCTCTATTGACGAATTGACAGCTGGCGTATCACCACCACCTGTCAATATACCTACTGTTTTACCTTCTAAAAATCTTTTTTCCATAAATATTAATTTTTTAAATACAAAATTATATTATTTTTCGAAATTTTAACTTGTTCTCCACTAATCATATTTTTAATAGATACCTCATCATTAGCTATCTCATCCTCACCTACGATAATCACATATTTGTATTTTAATGCATCAGCATAATTAAATTGTTTCTTTATTTTTGCATCATCAGGATATAAATCCGCTTTCAAATTTGCTTTTCTCAAATTTGATAATATTGATAAACAGTAACTGAGATAATTTTCACCAAAATTTATTATCAATATTTTATTATCATTGATTATATTTTCGGGGAATTTATTTAATTTTTCCATAATATCATAAATGCGTTCTGCACCAAAAGAAATTCCAACACCTGATACATTATCTAGACCAAAAAGAGCTGTCAGATTATCATATCTGCCACCGCCACATATACTACCGAGTGATACCTCATCACAAACAACTTCAAAGATAGTACCTGTATAATAATTTAATCCCCTAGCAAGTGTAATATCTAAAATTTGATTATTTTGAAGTTCTAAAAAACTTAAATTATCAAATATAAATTTTAATTCATTAATCCCAGCCTTGCCTATGTCATTATTTATAAATATTGAATCTAAATAATTAATCATTTCTACCCAATCATTATTACTTGAGCTAAACTTTATTAAATTTTTAAGTTTTGCAATTTTTTCATCGTCCCAAGCATCTTTTTTAAATAATTCTAAAACACCATCTAATCCTATTTTATCTAATTTATCTAAAATAGTAGTAAAATTTATAAATTCACTATCATTTAGGTTTAACCAATTAGCTATACCTTGTAATATTTTTCTATTATTTATTTTTGTAATAGTCTTTACTTGCAGCTCTGTGAAAGCTTCATCTACTAGAGATATTAGTTCTATTTCAGCAAGTAGAGAGTCAGTCCCGATAATATCTACATCACATTGATAGAATTCACGATATCTACCTTTTTGAGGTCTATCTGCTCGCCATACTGGTTGAATTTGGTATCTTTTAAAAGGAAAATTAATTTCATTTCTATGCATTACTACATATCTAGCTAAAGGAACAGTAAGATCATACCTAAGTCCTTTATCACATATATACTCCAACCATTTTTTAGTATCTTTGGTGTGCCATAGCTCATCAGGCAAATCTTTCAGAAAATCACCAGAATTTATAATTCTATAAATAAGTTTATCACCTTCATCACCATATTTGCCTAACAAAGTTGTTAAGTTTTCCATTGCTGGAGTTTCTATTGGTAAAAAATTATGTGATTCAAAGATTTTTTTTAGCGTATCAAAAATAAAATTACGTTTTTTAGCCTGATCAGGGCTAAAATCTCTTGTCCCACTAGGAATAGTTGGTTTTATAATAGACATTTTTTATGCAAAGTTAAAAAAAATTATATGTTTTTAGGAGGAATAAAATAATAACAAAACAAAGAGATAAAAAGGTCTCAAGCGGATTCGAACCGCTGTACACGGTTTTGCAGACCGTTGCCTAGCCACTCGGCCATGAGACCAATTATTTTTGCAAAGATAAAAATTATTTTTTAAATGAATTAATTTAAAATCTTAATGGAAATATTATTAATTTTGCAATTATAAATAATTGTAATAAAAATTATGATAATAACACAAGATATTACAAAGCTTTATGGTAAACAAAAAGCACTAGATAAAGTATCTTTTGAGATTAAAGATCATACTATAGTTGGTATTCTAGGACCTAATGGAGCTGGCAAAACCACTCTTCTTAGAATTCTAACAGGTTATATGCCACCTACAGAAGGTAGAGCAGAATTGATGGGCATAGATATTAGAAATGATATTAAAAAAATTCAGAAAAACATAGGATACCTACCTGAACATAATCCTCTATACCTGTCAATGTATATTAAAGAATTCTTGAATTTTGTGGCAAATATATATAAAATTGGTAATAAAAAACAAAGAATTGATGAGGTCATAGAGATGGTAGGATTGCAAAATGAAATTAACAAAAAAATAAATCAATTATCAAAAGGCTATAGACAACGCGTAGGATTAGCTAAAGTGATGCTGCACGATCCACCCATCCTTATTCTCGATGAACCCACTTCTGGCTTGGATCCTAATCAAATAATAGAAATACGCGATTTGATAAAAACTTTAGGGAAGAAAAAAACTGTCTTGCTTTCGACTCATATTATGCAAGAGGTAGAATACATGTGCGATAGAGTGATAATCCTAAATAATGGCAAAATAGTCGCAGATTCTCCTACAAAAGATATAGGCATTTATCAAGCTAATCAAATAAAAATAGAAGTTAGATTTGATAAGAGAGCAGACACCAACTTTTTCAATTCACTTATCGGTGTAATATCTTATCAGGCTTTGCCCAACAATTCATATGAAATATTAGCAGAGAATGATGCTAAAGTGAATGAACAAATTTTTGAAAAAGCTATAAAAAACAATTTAAAAATACTGGAATTAAAGATTGATAAACTAAATGTAGAAGATGTTTTTCACCATCTAACACAATAGTTTTTTATTTTATACATCATCATGTCCCCGTTTTTTTGGCCTTGCCCCGTTTATTTTATTTTGTAACTTTTCTTATTCTTAAATCGTTTTATTAAAGAAAATAAAAAAATCAAATTATGAAAACGAAATTTTTTACTTGTATTATTGCAATTCTCATTTCTTTTTCATTTGCTAATGGGCAAAAGATAGAAAAAGAATTAGGAGAAATAAAAAAATTAAATCTCAATAGTGGTAGCTATACATTAAAGCGTGGTGATGGTAAGATTATTTATTATAATGCTAATGATGGAAAACTTGCAATGCTCTACGACTCTATCAATAAATATCTAAATATGCAGACGGGAAGTAATGTTGAAATATATCTACCTGCTATAGATACTATTAATATTTCAGAAATTGCTAAATTATCTGTGGTAGATACAATTTTTACTAATAATCTCAACATCTCTGTAAATGAAGCTTCTATGTGTGATTTAATAGTTAATTGTGATACACTTGAGCTATTTGCTAGTGAGGCTAGCTATATACGAGCTAGTGGGCAATGTAATTATTTAAAAGTGAAAGCTAATGAAGCTAGCTACATTAATGCTGCAAAATTAGTTGCTAAAAATGCAGATGTGTTTGCTAATGAGGCTAGTGGCGTTTCTGTAAATGCTCTAGATACTTTGAATATCACTGCTCAGGAGGTTTCTTACATTTCTTATTTTGGCAAACCAACTAATTTAAATTTTACAAAAGATGAATTTTCATTTATTACAAATAAAGATAGTATAAATATAAATGATACTATAAATATTGCCAATAAAATATTACAAAGTTTACCTGATTTCGATAGTTTATTAAATAACCTTTCGGAAATAAAATTTAAAATCGATATACCTGATACAGATACTTACGATAAAGATATAATTAATGAAGATAAAAATTATGATAAGAGAGATAATGATAAGAAAGATGCTAAATCAGATAAAAAAAATAAATTCAAAGGTCATTGGGCTGCTTTAGATTTTTTATTTACTAATTATGCAGATAAATCTTTATCATATACTCTGCCTGCTAATTATGATTATTTTGATTTGAATTTTACTAAATCTACAGGTGTGCAGTTAAACTTCTTTCAGCAATCGATCCCATTTAATAAATCTCGTACGTTTGGTATGGTAACTGGTCTTGGGTTACAATGTGTAAATTATACTTTTTCACAGAAACCTATTATTACTGATAGCAAACAAGGTTTAATAGCAATTATTGATTCTACAAAAACTGTTGCTAAATCTAAAATAACTGCTGATTATTTGCAATTACCCGTATTATTCGAATATCAAGCAAAATCTAAACCTTATTTTCATATTAGTGTAGGTGCTATAGGTGGTGTAATGATAGGTAGTCATGCCAAAATAAAATATTCTACACCTGATAAAAACGAAAAAGAGAGAAGCATCAATAGTTTGTATCCTTTTAAATATGGATTAGTTTGTAGATTTGGTATTAAAAATTTGTCTTTTACTCTTCAATATAATTTCTCACCAGTGTTTAAAGAAAATAAGGGTCCAGAAGTGTTACCTCTTGAGTTTGGAATTACTTTATTATCATTTTAATATTACAAAATTGACAATGATGGGGGTGTCATAAAAAAAGCTAATAAGGGTGCACAAGAGTCCTCGCATATTGACTTATTTTTAGTGCACCCTTAATGCTTTTTTATTGAAAATAAAGTATATATTTTGAAAAAATACCCATAAAAACAAAAAAATATAAAAAAATTTTTTTATTTAAAAATAATTATGTAATTTTGCAACATAAACCCCTAAAAATAAAATATTATGAAAGGAACAAGAACAATTTTATTAATAGCATTAATGCTAAGTGTGAGCTTCTTAATGGCTCAAAAACAAGTTGGCAATGTAACGCCAATGAACCCAATTAATTTTTCTAATGCTAAAACACCTACTGATACTTTAATGCCAACAAGCTTTAGTACAGGATCTCCAACATTATATAGTACTGTAGAGGGTGGTTATGTAGTAGGAACAAATGGATATGGTGATTTAGCTAAAGCACAATTATTTTATGTAGATGAACCATACAGTATTGAAGGTTGTATAGTATGGGTAGCTGCTAAAGACATTGTAGGTAGTCCTAATACTACAAAATTTGTAGTTTATAGTGCTACTGGTACTGGTACAGCAACGACTGGTGCAGTAAATACAGCTCCTGGTACTGAATTAGCATCTGTAACTGTAAGTATGTCAGATTTAGATACTTCTTTATCTCTTAGTGGTGCACATGTTTTTACACTTACTACTCCTGTTGCAGTAACTGATATGTATTATGTAGGTATGGACTTCACTAATACATATGATGATACTTTGGGCATAGTTTCTACTACAGATGGAGATGCTTTAGGAACAGAATTAGCATGGGAAAAATGGGATGATGGCACATGGTATTCTATGCTACAAGCTTGGCCATTAGATTTTGATCTTGGCTTTTTCCCAATTGTAGATATGTCTCAGAGCATTCAAACTTCTCCTATCAATGGAGTTATTTGCAATATGTATCCTAATCCAGCTTATGGTGTTACTATCATAGAATATCAATTAACTCAAAGTAGTTCTAATGTAGAAATTAACATTTTAGATGTTACTGGTAAATTAGTAAAATCTTTCAATGAAGGTGCTAAAGATCCTGGTAAATATAATGTAACTTTCAATGCTTCTGAGCTACAACCAGGCAATTATTTCTATACAATTAATGCTGGTAATGGCAGTAAATTTGCTAAAAAATTCCAAGTGAAATAAGATTTTAAAAAAATCTTTATTATGTTATTAAAAAAGCTGGCATTAATGCCAGCTTTTTTAGTTTATTTTTTTGAAGTTATAAATTAAAACTTATTTTTGCATAAAAATTAATTAATAATTTTTTTAATGTTTAGTAAATGAGTTTAGTTTTATTTATAGTAAATCCTATAGCTGGTAAAAGAAATAAATTTCTTGTCATTAGAGAAATAAAGCATTTCTGTGCAAAAAATAATATTGATTATGATATTTTTTATACTACTGGCAATAGGACAGATTCTTATGAATATATAAAAAAACATTTTGATAAAGATTTAAAAGCCGTAGTAGCTGTAGGTGGTGATGGTACCATTAATGAAGTAGCTAAAGCTATAGTAAATACGAATGTTCCCTTATTAATTATTCCTAAAGGTAGCGGTAATGGTATGGCTAGGCATTTGAGAATGCTTTTACCTACTAAAGATATATTACCTGCATTAATAAATGGACGTATTATTGACTATGATGTAGGTTATTTAAATGATCAAATATTTTTATGTAATGCAGGCTTTGGCTTTGATGCATATTTAGCAAATTATTATTCTCATCATACTATGCGAAAATTTTTACCATATATTTTTGCTGGTATTAAAGCTTTAATTCGTTACAAACCGCATCGATACACACTAAAACTACAAGTAGAGAGTAGTAATGTTATTTTTATCCCATTTTTACTCACTTTTGCTAATATTAATCAATATGGTTATGGCATTACTATTAATCCTAAAGCTAGAACTGATGATGGTAAACTGGATGTAGCTATTCTCAGATCTTTTAAATGGTATAATGTTCCTCATATAGTATTTCTATTCCTTAGAAAGCAATTAGACAAATCTAAATTCCATACTATTATTAGAATTTCTTCATGTAATATAGAATCTCGTACTAAAGAATTTTATCATATAGATGGTGAGCCTTTTGAGAGTACAGATACAGTGTTTAATATCAGAGTAGAAAAAGGAGCTTTGCGTTGCTTATTACCTGAAAAATCTAATTATATTTAAAATTTTTTGTAATTTTGTTATTATTAAGCTTTTATGAAAAAAAATGAATTCTCTACTGATAATAAAAAATTTACTTTAGGTGATTTATTACAAGATAAAGGTTTTACTAGTAATGAAGCAGAAATTACTAATAATGCTGATAAGTATGCAGATGATATAATTGATTATAATGCTAAAATACGTGTTATCTATCAGAAAAAAGGTAGAGGGAATAATCCAGTAACTATTATTAATGGGTTAGAGCTCAGCAGCGATGATATCAAATTATTAGCTAAAGAATTGAAACAAAAATTAGCTGTAGGTGGCTCTATAGAAAATGGGGAAATTATACTTCAAGGTGACCAGGTAGAGAAAACTATTAATGTACTTAAATCATTGGGTTACCGAAACGTTAAAAAAGGATAATTTAATTCAATAAAATATTATGAAAAAGTTTACATTTAGTATGATTTTTTTGACATTATGCCTTTTGTTGTGCAATTGTGGTAATATTAACGACAGAGATAAAAGTGAAATCAAAGAAAATATACAGCAGATAGATGCTGATACTGCTAATGCTAGTGCTATAAAGTCTGCAGAGGAATTTTTTTCTGATACTTTAAACATAGACAGTTTATAATAAAGATGAAATTACAAAATAGTGAAAATAAAATTAAATCCTATTACAGATAAATTACCTCATAGACACGCCAAGGTATTTTTACCACCTGAGAGTTTAGTATATACAGGTCTACTGCATGAAGAAATAAAAATTGATGTCATTCAATATGACATAGACAGCTATACAGAAAATATAATCACTAAGGTGGATGATTTGAAACAATTTGATTTCAAAGAT
>ERZ795060.2337-NODE-2337-length-19507-cov-4.473473_pt1 | contig 19507 bp, 13 predicted proteins | sample MGYA00375144_ERZ795060 | MGnify/ENA primary metagenome ERZ795060 (study PRJEB30189, sample SAMN05720157) | activated sludge metagenome | isolation source: anaerobic digester from wastewater treatment plant | place: Japan | collected 2015-05-15 ...
CGCCTCGGCGGCTTCCTCCAATGTCGCGGGCTGGTGGATCAGCCGGTAGGCCTCGCGCAGTTCGAGGACTTCCTTCTGTCTGCGGAACTCGGGCGGGAGGTGGTCGTCGATCTCGCGGAGCGCGCGCTCGAGCACAGCGCCCACCGCGAGTTCGATCTGCAGGGAACTCACCCCTTCGCTCGCCGGATAGACCGGGCGAATCCGGGGGCCGGTAGCGCGTCGGCCGTCGTCCGGCGCGCGCTCGCCGGGCGGAGCGTCGTCCGCGTCTTCCGCCGGCAGGAGCGTGGGGTTCGAGATCTGGAGGCCGACGCCGTAGCGTTTGGCGAGCCCCTGCACGCGGACGCGCTGGCCCGGCATGATCTTCTTCTGCATCCAGGGCTGGTTGAACCACACCAGGTCCAGCCGCCCGGTCTCGTCGACCAGCACCGCCTGGAACCGCGAGCGCCCGCGCCCGGCGAATCGGCCGCCGGCGATCTTCGTCGCCGCGATCTCACCGCGCGCGCTGACGATCGTTCCTTCCTGCAGGCTGGCGATGGGCGATTCGGCCTCGATGCGCTCGTACCGCATCGGCAGGTGGCGGATCAGATCGGCGACCGTGCGGACTTCCAGCCGCTCCAGACCCTCGGCGACCTGCGTGCGGATCCCCCGCACCTGTCGCAGCGGGGCGAGCAGGAACGGCCCGCCCGTCTGGTCGTCGCGCCTGTGCGGCGTCGGTTGATCCGCGGGTGATGGTCCGGGCCCGGTCATGATCTCACGATACCCGCGCGCGCCCGACCGCGCGTCATCCCCCTTCGGGCCCGGCGCCCTTCCCGGCGGCGGGGTCGATCTCCCGCAGGTATTGCCACGAGTAGATGCCGGTGTCGTGCCCGTCGGAGAACCTCAGGCGCAGGGCGTAGTTGCCGACAAGTTCGGCGGACTCGACCGTCAATGGCCGGCCGGCGGTCGCCGCCGCGCTCGACGGAAGCACCGTGAGCGGGTTGCTGGCCTGCTGCTGGCGCAGCTCGCGCATCTCGGCGGAGGGCGACATCCGACGCAGATACGCGACGGAGTAATAACTCGTCGAGCCGTCGGCCCACTCGACCGTCAGGCCGCGGTCTTTCTTGAGGTCCAGTTGTCTGGGTGCATCGGACACGGTTGCGGCCCCGCGGCGTCAGCGCCGACCGCCGCCGCCGCCGCCCGGCAGGTTGCGCAGCGCCGTCAACTCGAGTTCGATGACCAGTTTCACGCCGGTAGGACGCTTGACGTTCAACTGCGGGGGGCTGTTGTTCCACTGCGCCGGGATGACGATCTTGCGCTTGCCGCCGACCTTCATTCCTGCGAGGGCGGACTGCATCGGGTCCAGGCGCGTCATCGGGTCCATCATCTCGCCCGGGAACCAGATGTACGGGTTGCTCGAGTCGGCCTTGGCGATCTCCTTGCCGCTCTCGTCCTTGATCGTGAACGTGGTCGTCGCCAGGCACGGCGCCTGGGCCGCATCTCCCTGCCCCTCCTTCTCGTCGATCTTCTGGACGGCGTCGATCATCTGGATCACGAAGACCAGGTCGCTGTTGGCCGGGATCTCGGCGCTGGGGGACTGCTCGCCGTACGCCATCGCCGCGGGGATGGTCAGACGGCGCACGCCGCCGACTTTCATGCCGGGGACGCCCTTCTGCCAGCCCTGGATGACGCCGTCGAGGGGGAAGGGCGCCGGCTCGCCGCGCTGGAAGGACGAATCGAAGACGACCTTCGGATCGGCCTTGAGCGTGCCGTGGTAGTGAGCGACGACGATGTCGTGCGGCTGGATCTCGTAGCCGTCGCCGATCTTGATGTCCTCCACGATCAGCCCGCCCTCGAGCTCCTTCTTTTCGACCACCGGCCCGTCGGGCACGGGAACGCCCTGGGGAGCCGCGGGAGCCTCTGCCGTCGGTGCGGGGTCTTTCTTCATGTCGTCCTTCGCTTCGTTGCCCCCGTTGGTCGCCGGCGCCTTGCCCGACTGATCCGCCGGCTTCTGCTCCTGCTTGGCCGGATCGTCGGTCGCGAGAGCCTTGGCGTTGAAGGGAACCACCAGCGCCGCGGCGACCGCGACGCACGCGAGGACACTGACGATCAGACGACGATTCATGTGGCTTGGCTTCCTTGAAATGCCCCGGCGGGCAGTCCGAGGGTAGGCCCCGCCTACCGTGGCGGGATGCGTGAAGCCCACCTCCACCTCGGCGCGCTCGGCGAATCGCTCTCGATGCCGAGCCTCGAACGCTGCCAAGACTTGGGGGCGGCCCTGGACCTTCTCGCCGAGGAAGCCCGGGGGTGCGCGCCGGCGGCCTGCACGGGCGGCGGCTGCGAATCGCACGGGCCCGGGCCGCGCGCGCCCGAATCCTGCGCCGTCTCCGGCGGCACGGACACCTGCCGGGGGCCTGCGCGTACTGCCGGCGCTCGGTTCATCCGGGCTACCGGCGCGCGAGTGGAAGCCTGGCCCGAAGCGCGATGGCCCACGCTCGACGAACTCGATCGCGCGACGGGCGCCACCCCGGTCGTGGTAATGAGTTTCGACCACCACAGCGCCGTTGCGAACAGCGCCGCGCTGCGCTCCGCGAACCTCCGGCCCGGCCAGGCCATCGCCCCCAACGGCCTGGTCTGCGCCGACGCCCGGGGACGCGCGACCGGTCTCCTGCACGAGCAGGCGGCGTACGCCGCGTGGAACGCCGCCCCCGAGCCGACGCCCGGCCAGCGCCGGCGCGACGTGCTGCGCGCGCTCAAACTGCTCGGCGCGATGGGCTTCGACGAAGTCCACGACCTGCATGCGCCGTCCTGGCTCGCGCCGCTGCTGGGAGAGATCGATCGCGCGGGCGGACTGACCCTCCGCGTGCGCCTCTTTGCGCCCGCGGACCGCTTCGCTCAGGACCTGCGCGACCGGGAGGTGTGGGAGAGCGAGCGTGTGCGACTCGCGGGGGCCAAGGTCTTCTACGACGGCACGCTCAACTCGCGCACGGCGCTGGTGCTGCACCCCTACGCCCACCCCGACCCATCGGTCGGCCCGCGGGGCAAGGCGATGATGACGCACGAGACACTCGCCGGGCACATGCGGGCGGTGCGGGCTTTGGCGCCGGAACTCGAACTCGCGGTGCACGCCATCGGCGACGCGGCGGTTCGCGACGTGCTCGACCAGTGGGAGTTGCTCGGGGGCGGGCGCGGCTTGCGCATCGAACACTGCGAACTCATCGATGAACACGACGTGCCGCGGTTTGCGCAACTCGGCGTCACCTGCTCGGTGCAACCCTGCCACCTGCTGGCCGATGCGCCGGTCCTGAAACGGGAGTTCCCGACGCGCCTGCATCGCGTGCTGCCGCTGAAGGAACTCATCGAGAGCGGCCTGATCCCTGGACAGTCGCTGCTGTTCGGCTCGGATGCGCCGATCGTCCGGCCCAATCCGGAGGACTCGGTCACCGCCGCGACCTGTCGTCGCCGCCGCGATGAACCGGAAGCGGACGCCATCGCGCGGGAACAGGCGATCGGCGAGGAACTCGCCTGGAAATGCTTCGGCAATGAAGCCGAATCATCGCGAACGCATCGCGCCGGCGCGAGCGCGGTCGATCACACCCTGCGCGAGTTCAAGGCTTGACACGCCGGATCAGCAGCCGCTGCCGAAGGCCATGAACCAGGCGTCGAGGAAGCCGAACAGGTCCGACACATCGACGTCCAGATCGTTGTCGAAGTCCGCGCTGGGCATGCCGGGCGCCGCGAGGAACTGAGCGAACCACGCATCGAGGAAGCCGAAGAGGTCGTCGACGCCCACGGTGCCCGAGCCGTTGAAGTCCGCGGGGCACGAGATCTGTCCGTTGAAGATCTTCAGGGCCTTGCCGATGGCTTTCTTGCCGATCGTCGACCCCATGATCCGCCCCTGGAAGTCGTCCGAGGCGATGTGGATGCCGCCATACAGGCGAGAAATGCCGGCCTCGTCCGCGGCGTCGTAGTACGTCGCCCATTGCAGGTCCATCGACTGCGAGGGGCCGTACTCGAACGTCAGGTACGCGCCCTGGTTGAAGTGGTACGTGCCGAGCCCGCCCGGGAAGAAGGGCGAGCCCGTGATCGACGCCATGACCTCCGCCGCCGAGCGGCTGAACGTGCTGTGCCCGCTCGTGTAGGCCGCGAATGGCGGTGTGACGAAGTTGCTCTTCTGGTACGGCATCCAGGTGACGGCGCGGATCCAGCCGACACCGCCGACCTGGGTGAGCGGATCCTCGGGCTGGCCCTGCCACGTCTTGATGGCGATCTCGCCCTCAAACCCGGCCAGGTGTTCGTGGCGCTGGCCCGGCGCGGTCGTCTCCTCGGTGATCACCTCGATGGAGCCTGGAATCAGCGGCAACCCGAGCGGGCTGTACGAGGGGCCCATCGGATCGGAACTCTGGCCCTGTTGCCCCATGTACCGGATGGCGGAAATCGGGCGCACGGAGTCGTACTTGCCCTTGAGGCCCCAGGCGCCGATGGCGGCGTCGTGCACCGCGCCATTGATGGCGAGGTACATCTTCACGTCCCACTCCAGGTCGGAGAGCACCGGACCCTGACCGCCGATGCGCTTCTGGAACCCCGGCGTGTCGGAGACCTGATTCGCGACAACATTCCAGTGGCCGGGCGGGGTCTCCGAGTTGGGGCCGTCGGCCCAGAACTCGGCGAGCACGCGCGCGTAGTCGGCACGCTTCACGAAGTTGTGGGCGTACGGCAGCCCGGTGATGGGGTTGACCGGATACCCGGTGCCGTTGTTGGTTCCCAGCGGGTTGTTGTGGTCCGCCGCGGGTGAAATGTCGACCATCACGCCGTCGTTCGGGTCGAGGGTTCCGCTGTACAGCGCGACCTGGGCGTGCTCGTTCTTGAACTGCTGGTCGGTCGCCGTGCCGAGCATCGGGGGCGGACCCGGATCGATGTAAACGTCGTTGGGGTTGTCTCGAGTTAGCGCAAAGCTCTGGACATTGGCCCAGTGCGGGCAGACGAACGACTGAACGAGCGCGCCGACCGGGATGCCGTTCTGCTCGACGAAGAAGTCGAACGCCAGGGGCTGCCAGCGATTCGGGTTCGCCATCGTCGTGCCGGGGAGCACGAAGATGAGCGATTCGTTGACGGGCACGTAGCCGTTGTTCGGCGCGTAGTTCGCCACTTCGTTCGATCCGTCGGTCATGCAGGTGTCGCGGATGGTCTGGAAGATGCGGTTGCCCAGGGCCGCGGGCGTGTTGCCGACCGTCGACGTGTTGTTCGGGTCGTAACCGAGCTGGATGAACTTCGCGTCGAGCGCCGCGAGGGTCGTCGCGGCATTGGCCGACACCGCGTAGCGGTGTCGGAGCAGGCGGTATGCCGCGTACGAGATCGACTCGGCACGCGCCGCCTCGACGTTGGCGACACCGGTCATGCGCTCGTGGTGGAACACCTGGTCGGCGTGGCTGTCGTAAGCGGCCCAGGCGTCCCACATCGCGGCGGAGACGTGGTACAGGTTCCGGGCGTGGATCGGAGGACGCGGACGGTCAATTCGGATCGCGTTCAGCATCTCCTCATCCCACACTCGGGCCGTCGACCACGTCGCCAGTGCTTCGGACGTGAGGCCAGCACAGACTCCCGCGGCGACCGCGAGCGTGGCGATGCGGGCGCGCGAAAACGACCGCGTGTGACGCTGACGTGAAAACAAGAGACACCTCCACGAATCACTCGGCCCAAGGCCCTCCCCACGAGGAACCTCCGGCACAGCCGCGGCGGACGGGTGGCGCTTCAACACTCGTCAACTGCGGGACTCGGACGCGCGGTCCGACCATGGTGCCGTGCAGTCAAGGTAAGGGCAAACCCGCAAAACGCAAGAGCCTTGGCGTCCGTTTTCGATCGCTCAAAGCCCATTCGAGTCCGTTAGAGGGCCGCGGGATCGCGACGGGATCGGTCGCCCATATCCTCCACCCGGAACCCCGGCGGCTTCTCGGGCGTTCCCTGACCGATTGAGCCCCCGCCGCCGCCACGCCGAGGAATCCGGCCCATGCCCAGCCCGCTCGATGCTTCCTCTCTGAACCGATTTCGCGGGGCCTTCACCGCGATCGTTACCCCGTTCAACGCCGACGGTTCACGCCTGGACTTTGCCCGTCTGGAAGAGCAGATCGCCTTCCAGCAACAAGGCGGCGTGACCGGCATCGTGATCGCCGGAACCACCGGAGAGAGCCCCACCCTGGAGGAGGGTGAGTACCGTGAACTCGTCGATCGGGGGGTCGCGCTCGCCCACGGGCACGGCCTGCTCGCCATCGTCGGTACCGGGTCCAACTCCACGGCGCATGCGACGCACTTGCAGAAGGCGGCGGCGAAGGCCGGCGCTGACGCCGCACTCTGCGTAAACCCCTATTACAACAAGCCGACCCAGGATGGCCTGATCCGGCACTTCCTGGCGATGGCCGATGCGGCGCCCCTGCCGATCATGCTCTACAACATCCCGGGCCGGACAGGGGTTGCCCTGACGTCCGAGACGATCGTGCGACTGGCTCAGCACCCGCACATCCGCTTCATCAAGGACGCGACCGGCGCACTCGACACGGCGAACGAGACTCTCCTGCACGCGCCGACACTGGGCGTCTTCAGCGGCGATGACCCGCTGACGTACCCGATGATGGCTCTCGGGGCCAAGGGCGTCGTGAGCGTCCTCTCGAACATCGTGCCGGCGCGTGTGCAGGGGCTCTGCCGCGCCATGCTGGAAGGCAAACACACGGAAGGACTTCGAATACATCGCGAACTCTGGAGCCTGACCAGGGCGCTCTTTGCGGAGACCAATCCGATCCCGGTGAAGGCGGCGATGTGGATTCTGGGTCGCGACACGGGCGCGCTGCGTCTGCCGATGTCGCCAGCGACCAGCACAACCGTCGAGCGATTGCGCGCCGAGATGCGTCGGCTCGAACTGCTCCCAGCCTGATTGGGCGGTGTTTGAGTCCGCCACCCGGGGTGGCTTGCTTACCGACATGTTCGGGCGCGGCGCGCGCGGAAGGCTCGACACGTGGAGAAGCGCGGCTACGCTCTCGCCGATGCCCAGGGCTTCGAACTCATCCCGCAGCACAGCGCGCGCTGTTGAGGTTCCGAGCGCTGCCAAGAAGGCCGCATCGACCCGCGCCGGGCGCGGGATTGCGCCGAGCAAGTCCGCCGAGACTCCGGCCGTCCATGAGCACGATCTCTCTTCGTACCAGGGAGTGCTCGCCTGGCTTCTGAACCGGGTGGACGTGGAGCGGCTCAAGCCCACGCGGGCGGTCGCGGACCTGCTCAAGCTCGATCGCATGCACGCGATCCTCGAGCGGCTCGACAACCCCCACCTGGCGATCAAGACCGTCCACATCGCGGGGACCAAGGGCAAGGGCTCGACGTGCGAGATGACCGCCGCGGCGCTCGAGGCGTGCGGGTATGCCGTGGGTCTCTACACCAGCCCGCACGTGACGGACATCCGGGAGCGGGTGCGGATCAACCGGCGCCCGATCTCGCCCGCGGAGTTCACGCGCGTGGCGCAACGCGTCGACGCCGCGGTCCGAGGGCTCGACCTGGAGCGTTTCGCGCCCCCCGAGTGGTCGCGGCAGGATCGCGAGGCGAACCGCGCACAACTGGAGCCGACGTTTTTCGAACTCATGACGGCCATGGGGTTCCTGCACTTCGCCGAGCAGGCGGTCGACATCGCGGTCATCGAGGTCGGGCTGGGCGGGCGGCTGGACTCGACCAACGTCGTGCGGCCCGAGGTGACGGCGGTCACGCAGATCTCGATGGATCACACGCAGATCCTGGGCTCGACGGTCGAGCTTATCGCCGCCGAGAAAGCGGGCATCTTCAAGCCGGGTGTGCCGGCCCTGACGTACACGCAGGCGCCGTCGGTGCTGGAGGTGTTCGCGAAGAAGGCCGCGGAGGTGGGCGCACCGCTCGCCGTGGTGGGGCGCGACATCGAGTTCTCGCAGCGGTTCGAGAACTCGCCCGGGAAGGGGCCGTTGGTGCGCGTGAGCCTCAACACGGCGCGGAACATCTACGAGCACATCAGCGTGCCGCTCAAGGGCGAGCACCAGGCGCTCAACTGCGGCCTGGCGCTGGCGATCCTCGACCGCCTGAGCGAACGCGGCTTCTCCTGCCCGGAAACGCGTGTCACCGAAGGCCTGGCGACCGTCGAACTGCCGGCGCGGCTGGAAGTCGTGTGGAAGCGGCCGCGCGTCGTGGTCGATGGAGCCCACAACACCGATTCCGTGCGGGCCCTGATCAAGTCGCTGGGGGCCTACGTGCCGTACGACTCGCTCGTGGTGATCTTCGGCTGCGCCGCGGACAAGGACTTCCCGGGCATGCTCAAGGAGTTGGCGCTCGGGGCGGACAAGGTCATCTTCACCCGGGCCGGCGGCGGCAGCGCCGGCGCGTCGCGGGCGGCCGATCCGCGAGACCTGGCCAAGCGGTTTGTGGAACTCACCGGCAAGATGGCGCAGGTGGCACCGACGCTCGCGGATGCGCTGCAGCAGGCGCAGCGGGCCGTCAACCGCGACGACCTCGTTTGCATCACCGGCAGTTTCTACCTCGCCGGCGAAGCCCGCAAGCACTTCCAGAACCTGGGCGCCCGGCGGTAAGCGGGGGGCGAATCGGTCGGCGCTCGCGACGCGGAACGGGCCTTCGCCGCAACATCCGCGGGCGCGGCACGTACAACCCACGTGCCCCGCGCCACGCCCAGTTTTTTCGCCGCGTTGGTCGGTCTGCCGCTGACGGGCGCGGCGGCGTGGCTGGCGGTCCGCGCCGACCAGACGCACTCGTGGATGCCGGCCGCGGGCATCGGGCTGGGAATCGCGGGCGTCGTTCTGCTGCGGCGCGCGCTCTGGCATGATCCGCTGCGTGGCCGGCCGCGTTGTCCAAAGTGTCTGTACCCCTTCGCGCCGTTGCAGCCTCAATCGCCGACCGGCGCGAGCGAGATACCGATCTGCCCCGAGTGCGGCGCACGCGCTTCGTCGGTCTCACGCCTGACCGGGCCGCGCCGGCGGTGGTGGCTGGCGGCGCTCGCGGCGTTGTTCATCGGCGCGCTCCCCGCGTCGTTCTGGGCGCAGCGTGCGACCAACAACGGCTTCTGGAATCCGTGGCCGAATGGGGCGCTCTTCCTGGTGCTGCCGTACGCGGGCGAGGAGGCGTGGCGAGAGGCCGAGGCCCGCGCCACGGCGATCTGGGCCCGGCCACCGCTTTCCCCGTCCCATTCGCGCCTGCTGGCCCGCCAGTGCGCCAACACGCTGCGATCCGATCGAGACCCTTCGGTGCGTCTGGTCGCGCTCGACCTGCTGCTGTTCCTCGAGCCCGAGAGCGACGAAGCGGTGCGTGGGTTTCGCGACGCTGTGGCGAGCGGCGAACCGGTCCTCGTCGAGTGGGCGGTCACGCACGCGACGGGCTCCTGGCGCGCGCGGGAACTCTCTCGCATGATCGGGGACCCGGTGATCTCGGAGTGGGATCGCGCGGCGGCGGTGTGGCAGATCCGCGAGGACGAGCGCGAAACCCCCGAGGTGCTCCGGGCCCTCAACGAAGCCGCGGATTCGGGTCCACTGCTGGTGCGAGAAGCGGCGTCGCAGCGACTCGGGCGACCATCGCAGGACCAGACACTCGGACCGCGGCCGACCGCTCCTGCCTCCCACGAACCCCCACACTAAGCGATCGTCAGGGTGAATACGGAAATCGCGGGCAGTTGTCCTCAGGACATTTCAAGGGCAAGTCTTGCTTGTCCGAGTCAAGGGGTTATATTCCACCTACTCGTGGGCCGGGTGCGAAGTTCTCCAATGAACCTTCGCGCAAGAAACCGCTAACGCGGCGAAATACCGGCCTGGTTGTTCCATGCCGAAGTGACTGTCGCCGCTCCAGTGTGCAGGCCTGGAGAGCCCATGCGTCCATCTACTTTCAATCGAGCGATCTGTAAGTCCTCGCGCGCCCGTTCGGGGAGCCATTCCGGACAGCGATCGAAGAGATTTCTACCTGCGCTGGGTCGCGCCCTCCAACGGCACGCTCAGCGGTTCGGTCGATCTGTGGTTCAGCAACGGCATCGTCTCGGTGTACGAAGGCGCGTGCGGCGGACTCACGGAGATCGCCTGCGCCGACGAACCCGAACCGGCGACGTTCGAGGCGGGCGTGCTCTCCGGGCACAGTTACATCATCCAGATCGGCTCGCAGGGCACGGACTGGTACGGGTCTGACTGCTTCTACGAGTTGAACTTCACGCCCGGGTCCACGTGCGCGGCGGACTTCGACGGCGGCGGCGGCGTGACCGTCGCCGATTTGTTCGCCTACCTCGACGCCTGGTTCGCGCAGTTCCCGGGCGGCGCGCCGGGCGCGCCCAACGCCGACTTCGACCACGACTTCGACGTCGACGTCGCCGACCTGTTCGGGTACCTCGACGCCTGGTTCGCGGAGTTCAACGTCTGCTCCTGACGGAGCGGCTCCAACCGTCCCAACCGCACGCTCGGTGCGTGCGTGTTCTCTTCGGGGCCCGGCGGCGAAACGGTCGCCGGGCCCTTTCTCATTGGCGTGCTTTGCCGGCGTGGACGCGTGGGCAAGTGCGGCACGCGGCGTCGGCCGCGCACGGGTCCCGGTGGATCACACCGTGACTTTGCGGTTGTAGACGAACCACTCCAGCAGAACAACGCCCAGCGCCGCCAGCAGCAGCCAGGGCCAGAACCGCCGCGTTAGTTCTGACTGCTTGTCCTGGTCGGCGGTGACCACTTCCTTGGCGAGCGAAAGGGTTGGGCTCGCGGCGGTGTCGCTCTCGCTCGGGTCGGTCAGGTTCGCCGCGATCACGCGGAGGACGCGCCCCCCGGACTCCACATCAATCGCGGTGGCGGCGCCCGTCCAGCTCAGCGTGTAGAGGCCGGTCTGGTTCACCGGCCCGTAGGCCACGGTGGAGTCGACGCCCGGCTCGACATGCACGCTCCCCTTCTCGGGCAGCGCGATCCGCACGTCCGCTGCGCCGTCCGGCACGCGGGCCTGCAGCGTTGAGCCGGTGGTGAGGAACCCCGACGAGCCGGTGTTCACGTCGCCCAGATATGTAAGGGAATCGGCGAGGAAGAGCACCCAGCCCGAGTCCAGAGGCCAGTTGGTCGAGAAGGGATCGAAGGTGAGCACGAGCGCGTGGGTCGCCGCGTCCGCCACTTCCAGCACCACGGGGCCCTTGTCCGAGTTGGCGAGGGATTTCACGGGCGTGTCGGGGACGAGTTCCACCTGCACACCTTCACCCAGCGCGAGTTTGTCCAGCCCCGCCAGCCCCAGCGCCGGGTGGTCACGCTGGACATCCGCGACGGTCGCAAGGTCGAACTTCCCGAGCGTGTTGGCGCCCAGCGGGGGCGCGGGGACGGCGCCCAGCACCAGCGCACGGCCCGGCGGGAGCGAGCGGATCCGCTTGGGTGGTGCGGGCTTGAGCGGCGCCGTCGCGGGTGCACCGGGAGCGGAGGTCGGCGTTGCGCTCGCGCCCGTGGGGGGCGCGCCGGGCGCGGGCGGAGCTCCCGACGCGGCGACCGGCGCCAGCACCGGCCCCCCGGGCTCTTCGACCATCGGGAGCACCTTGTCGAAGACCACGACGTCGAAACCGGCGAGATCGCCGCTCTTCTGATCGAGCATCGACTGGTACTTGGCGAGCGAGAAGAACTCGACACGCGAGAGGTTCAGAGACTCGAGCCCGAACTTCAGCCACAGGTTGCCTTCGGTGACCACCGCCACGCTCAGCCGGCGGGCCGGCGGGAACACGAAATAGGCCTCGTCGTCGGTGGTGAGGACGTTGTCGCTCGACGCGGCCGAGGTCGGCGCGCCCGTGCCCGAGTTGACGCGGATACGCACCGAACCCACGCCGGCCTCAGCACGCTCGACCGAAAAGACGAACCCGCCGAGCCCCGGCACCCACGGCTTGCCCTCGTCGGCGGGGTCCTCGGGATTTCGCGCCGGGGGCGTTGCCGCGGCGACCTCGATGTCGCGCGTCTCGACCAGATTGCCGTCGAGCGACACCGACGCCTCGACGCGCATCGGCTGGCGGGCGGTGCTCTGAATTCCCACGAATACCGACAGTTTCCGCGGGTCGTCGAAGGCCCGCAGGGCGCGCACGCTCGTGACGCCCACGTTGTTCGTGCGGTTCGAGCCGACGGCGTGGTAATAGACCTTGTCCTGCGGGCCCGTTCGCACTTTCTCGGCGTCGGGCAGCCGACCGTCGGAGATGATGTGCAGCGAGGCCGGCGGCCCGACGGGCACGAAGCCCTTATTCTCCTCGAACTTCTCCTTGCCCGTGTACGCCTGCGCGAGCGTGTAGGCGCGGTCGATCGACGTCGGGGCGTCGGTGGGCTCGATGGCGTTCACGGCCGCGCGCAGTTCGCCCTTGTTGCTCGTGAAGACCTGGCGCACCTCGGCGGTCGAGTCGAAGGCGATGATCATCGCCTCTTCGCCCGCGCCGGCGGTATCGAAGACCCCCGGCTCTTTGAGGGCGTCGATGATGCTCAGGGCCTCTTTCTTGGCCGCGTCGAGACGGCTGGTCTTGCCGTCGATGGGTTCGGGAACGAACGAGGCCGGGGACGAGGCGGCCGCGCCGTTCGCATCGGTCGTGGCCGACGGCGGCACGACCGGCCTCAGTTCGCCGTCGAGGGAGGACATCGACGCGGAGCGGTCGATGAGGATGATGTGGCGCTGGTTCGTGATCCCGCGGTCGCGCAGTTCCGGCTGCGCGAGCGCGAGCAAGACCGCGGCCAGCACGAGCAGTTGCAACAGCAGCAGGATGTTGCGGCGGAGTTTCTGGAACGGGGCGTTGGCCTGCAGGTCCTGGATCGCTTTTTTCCACAACAGCGTCGTCGAGACTTCCATGTCCCGGCGTTTGAGTTTGAGGAAATAGAGCAGCACCAGCAGGGGCACCGCGATGGCGCCGGCGATCGCCGCGAGTGGCCAGGTGAGGAAGGTCATGCGCGGTCCTCGGCGGATGGGAACTCAGCACGGCGCGTCATTTCAACAACCCCCTCCGACGCAGGTAGTCCAGCACGAAGCTGTCCACGGGCGTGTCGCTCTTGACGGTCATGTGCACGATATCGCGCTGGGCGCAGAACTCGTGCAGGCGATTGCAGTACGCGTTGAGCGTCTGCTGGTACTTCTTGAGCAGCGGCGCCGAGATGGTCACCTCCGCCGTATCGCCGTCCTCGACGTCCTTCAGCCGCAGGTCGCCGCCGATGGTCGGGTTCATCTCCTGCGGGCTGAGCACCTGGATCGCGAAGAGGTCGTAGCCGTGCCCCTTGAGCAGGCGCAGACCGGTCTCGTAACCCTCTTTCACGAGGAAGTCGGAGATGAGCACCATCACGCCCTTGCCGCGGCGGGAGAGCGCGACGCGCTTGCAACCGTCGGTGAACCGCATGCCACCGACGGGCGTGAGCCCGGTGAGGTATGCCGACAGGTCCTGCAGACGGCGTTTGCCGCGAAGATCGCGGAGCGTCGAGACCAGTCCCGACGACTCCCCTGCACCAGCCTGCTGCGATCCGGCATCCGTTGCCTGGCCCGACGAAAGGCCCGCGGCGATCGCGGACAGGACCCCGCCCGCCGGCTGCTCGAAACTCGCGTCCTTCGCGCCGATGGCGCTGACCGCGACGCGGTTGAGGTTGACCAGGCCGATGTATCCCAGGGCCGCGGCCAGCCGCTGCGCAAAGAGAAACTTGTTCGGCTCGCCGCAATCCATGGACGCCGAGCAATCGACCACCAGGTGCAGCGACAGGTCTTCCTCCTCGAGGAACAGTTTGAGGAAGAGACGGTCGAGGCGGCCGTAGATGTTCCAGTCGATGTGGCGGAGGTCGTCGCCGACGACGTAGGGCCGGTGGTCGGCGAACTCGACACTCTCGCCGCGGCGCTTGCTGCGGCGCTCGCCCTTGAGTTTGCCGGAGAAGATCTTGCGCGAGGTGATGTCCATCTGCGCCAGGCGCGCGGCGAGTTCCGGCGCGAGCAGGTCGCTGAGTTCCTTCGGGCGGGTTGGGTTCGTGGATCGCAGCATGGAAGAAGACACTCAGGCGTACACGAAGATCACGGAGTTTTCGCGGAGTTCACGGAGAGAACACGAGGACTTGAAACGATGATTTCCGGCGGCCTGGCGACAGGAGGCCAGTTGATCTTTCGACAAAGGCCGTCTTTGAGACGGACCGCATGGAAGTTCATGAGCAAACCGAGCGGAAGCCCGGTGAATCGCAGATACCCGAGCAGTTGTGCGTGATCTTGCTCGGTGAGCGCGGTGACGCCCTTGCACTCGACGATGATCTGAGACTCCACAACCAGATCGATGCATTGCTCTCCGAGCACTTCTCCCGCATAGAGCACTTTGAAGGGGACTTGTCGTTCGGCGCGAAGGCCGCACCTGCCAAGTTCGAGCGCGAGCGCCTGTTCGTAGAACTTCTCACGCAGGCCGGGTCCGAGGAGCGAGTGAACGTGCATCGCACACCCGATCACACGCTCGGAAAGTCGATTGAGTTCCGGCGGCAAGTCGCCGTGGCCCATGGTTCGCATGTTCGTTGGATCAAAGCCCATTCGTGTGTTCCGCTCCGTTCTCTCCGCAAACTCCTCCGAGCCCTTCGCGGACCCGCCTCTTTCTCAAACCCTGAGCGGCTCCTTCGGCGTCGACTCCAGGATCTGCTTGACGACCTCGTCCTGGGTGATACGGTCGGCCTCGGCCTCGAAGTTCAGGATCAGCCGGTGGCGGAGCGACAGATACGCCACGTCCTGCACGTCCTTGAAACTCACGTGGAAGCGCCCGTCGGTCACGGCCTTAACCTTGGCCCCCAGCAGCAGCGCCTGGGCCCCGCGCGGCGAACTGCCGCAGCGCACGTACTTGTTCGTCGCGTTCACCGCGTGCTCCCCCTCGGGGTGGCTCGCCAGCACCAGCCTCGCGGCGTACTCCTTCACGTGCGGGGCGACGATCGCCTCGCGGATGAGTTGCTGGGCCGCGATGATGCCCGGACCGTCGAGAACTTTCTGTACTTCCGGCGTCGCCGAGCCGGTCGTGCGGTCGAGGATGGTCATGAGCTCGTCGAGTTTCGAATAGCCGACACTGATCTTGAAGAGGAAGCGGTCGAGCTGGGCCTCGGGGAGGGGGTAAGTGCCTTCCTGCTCGATGGGATTCTGCGTCGCGAGGACGAAGAACGGCATGTCGAGCTTGTACGTCTGGCCCGCGACCGTGACGCTGCGCTCCTGCATGGCCTCGAGCAGCGCCGACTGGGTCTTGGGCGTGGCGCGGTTGATCTCGTCGGCCAGCACGATCTGGGCGAAGATCGGCCCCTTCTGGAACTGGAAGCCGCGCCGCCCGCCCCCGCCTGCATCCTCGGTGATGATGTTGGTCCCGATGACGTCGGCGGGCATGAGGTCGGGGGTGAACTGGATGCGGCTGAAGGGCAGGTGCAGCGCCTGCGCCAGGGTCTTGATGAGCAGGGTCTTGCCCAGGCCGGGCACGCCCTCGAGCAGCACGTTGCCGCCGGCAAAGAGCGAAGTCAGCACGGCGTCGACCACGTCCTGATGCCCGACGATCACCTTGCCGACTTCATCGCGCAGGCGCTTGAACGTCTGCCGGAAGGCCTCGCACTGGGCCTTGACGCGCTCGGGGGTTTCGTACATCTGCGGACTGCCGCTCATCGACGATGCCATGGGTTGCTCCGATCGGTTTTCCGTGCCCACTCAACGGTGCTGTGCTCTGTTGGTCTGCTTTGGGCTGATGCCGAGTGCCTGATGCCTGGTGCCTGGTGCCTTACCCCGCTCCCTACTCCTCTTCCAACTCTTCGCGTGCGCGTTCCTTGGCCTTGCGCAGCCGGGCGATGCCCTCTTCCTTCGTCGGTCCCTGTTTCTCCACTTCGCGTGACTTGACACGGATCTTGCCCGCGTCGGGCGTGGTATCGCCGGCCATCGCCACGTTCTTCTTGCTGCGCGCGAGTTCCTCGGCGGTCGCCTCGAACTTGACCTTCGAGGTCGACTGGTCACCCTTGGCCGCGCTCCTGACTTGGGCCAGCGCCGCCGCCTTCTGCTCCGGCGACAGGTCGGTGCGGCTGCGGATCTCGTCCTGGGCGCGCTTGCGGATTTCCTTGAGCGAGGCGGTGCGCTCGCTCCCGCGGCTCTGCGCCGGGTTGAACGCGCGGCGCACGGCCGCGGCGATCGCACGGGGCTCGATCCGCACGCGCCGCACGGCGACATCCGCCAGGAACAGGCCGATCGCCAGGAGCGCGACCGCCATCCAGATCGGGCGCAGCGCGACCGGCATGGTCAGACCCTGGCGGCTCCACAGCGCCGCGGCCGCGGGGTCGCCCGTCAGCACGCGCCCCCCGGTCTTCTCCGCGACCAGGCGCAGCAGGCCCGCGTTGTCCTGCAGTGTCTTGAACTCTTTAGCGAACGGGCGTGTCACCGCGGTCTGCACGTTGCCCTGGCGCGGCGGCTGGCCCTCGGCGCCCGGCGTCTGGTACTGGATATTCGCGATGTACGCGCCGGCGCGCCCCGAGTCGAAGATGCCCTCGTAGCGTCCCGGCCCGACCTGGCGCAGTTCGACCGTTTCGCCGATGTTCTCCGGCCCGAGCACGCGCGCCCGGAAACGCACGAAGTTCATGCGCTCGCCCTGCTGGTCGAGGGCGTCGACGACGATCCGGGTCTGGTCGCCGAGGTCTTCGGTCGCGATGCGGATGTCGCTCGTGCCCGCGGGGCGCATCGCCCAGCGCACGTGCTGCTCCCAGAACTGCCGGTAGTGGTCCCAACTGGGCCAGCCCTTGGCGTAGGCGGCGCCGGCGTCGGAGGTGAACGCGACGCTCTTGCCGAGGCCGAACTGCCAGTGCGCGAGGATGGGGTCGTTCTCCTTGCCGCGAGCCGAGACGACGCTGAGCCCCTCGCGGTCGGCGCCGACGATGTACCCGGTGATGGGCGGGAGGCCGTTGATGCCGCGCAGCGGCTCGCTCAGGACGTTGGTCATGGTGGGCGAGAACGCGGGCCCCTCCCACCGAAGCGAACGCTTCACGACCGTCGACTCTTTGATGAAGATCGACGGGAGGCTTGCGAGACTTCCCTGGTCGATGACGCTGTAGAATCGCCCGCCCGAATCGCGGGCGAGGCGCTTCATGTTGTCCCACTCGAAGCCGCCCTGGCGGTTGTGGGGGAAGACCAGCACGGTCGAGATCGAGATCTTCGCGGCGCGCATCTTCGACATCAGCCCGCCCGGGTTGGTGAAACTCGGGTCGCCGTCGGAGATGACCAGGATGTGGCGAGCGCCGGCCTCCACGCCGACCAGGGCGGTGTAGGCCATGGTGAGCATGCCGTCGAAACTCGGCGCATCGCCGTAGTTCAGGCTCGCGATCGCACGGTTGATCGCGGCGCGGTTGCCGATCTCGGAGAGCGGGTGCGTCCAGGTGTCGCCGCTGAGCCCGCCGGCCTCGAGGATCCCCGCCAGGTCGAGGCGCGAGAGGTTGTTGACCGCGGCCTCGGCGGTCTTCTTGCCCCAGTAGTTGCCCTGCGGCATCTCGCACGAGTGCATGACCAGCACGAGCGCGCCGCGCGGCAGTTGGCGCTTCGCCGGAGGGTCGAGTTTGATCGGGAGCGCATCGGCCAGCGGCGAACCCGTCCAGCCGCCGGCGCCGAAGGCCTCCGGCCCGCCGACCATGACCAGCCCGCCGCCCAGGTCGTACACGTACGACTTGAGGATCTCCTGCTGCTCCTGCGAGAAGGGCCTGGCTTCGCAGTTGGCCAGCACGATCGCGTCGTAACTGGCGATCTCGACGGCGTTCTTGGGCGCCATCTCGGGAGAGCGGTACTCGACCGCCATTTTCGCCTCGCGCAGCGCCCGGAGCAGCGAGCCGACCTCCTGCTCGTCTGGCGCAACGACCAGCACGCGACCCTCGGCGCTCACGAACGTCACGGCCATCGCCCGGTTGTTGTCCGCGATCGAGTCGGCGCCCTCCTCCGGCACGAACGTCGCCTCGTACTGCTGGGGCCCCGCGAAGGGGAGCGTGATCGGGATGACGATCGCCTCGAGTCCGGCCTTCACGTCCACGACGCGCGAGGTCTCGGGAGAGGAGGGGTCGAGGTCCACGTCGACGCCGTTGACCAGCAGCGAAAGCCGCCCGCGCGCGGGCTTCTGCGAGTTGATGAGGACGCGGAGATTGATGTTCTGGCCGACGCGCGCGGTGGACGGCGCGACAAGCCGCTCGACCGTCACCTCGTTGTCGTACTTGTACCGCAGGGGCAGCACGTCGATCGGGATGCCCTTGGCCTTGGCGGCGCTGGCCGCGGAGAGCAGATCGCCCGCGGTCTCGTTGCCGTCGGAGATGATCAGCAAGCGGTTGGCCGAGCCGCCGGGCATCACGGCCATCGCCAGGCGCAGCGCCTCGGCGAGGTTCGTGCCGTCCGTCGCGCCGACGTTGATGGTGTCGGGTTTGTCCTGCGGCGGGCTGGGCAGCGCCTGCACGTAGGCGTTGCGCGCGACGGTCACCCGGGCGATCTCGTCGCCCATCTGGGCCGCGCCCTCCCCCGTGGCACGCGCCGCCTGGTCGACGAACTCTTCGGCCCACTTCTGCCGGTCCTTGGGCACAGATTCGGAGACGTCGCTGATGACGGTGACGTTGACGTTGCGACTCTCGCGCCGGTACTCGGGGCGGGCGACCGCCGCGAGGATGAGCAGCACGACCACAAGTCGCACGAGCATCGCGAAGCGCCGCGCGTTGGTCCCCATGCCGCTGAGCGACTGCCGGCCCCACCAGAGGATCAGCAGCAGCGCAGGAATGAACAGCAGCAGCCACTGCGGCTGGTCGAACTGGATCGGTCCGACATGGAAAGGGTCCTTGAACATGGACCGGCTGAACACTCCTTGCACGCCCCGTTACGAGGGCGGCCTGAACCCCACCACACGGTTGTTCCTCGCGTCCACCAGGAAGATCTCATCATCCAGGCGCGTCATGGCCCACGGGCTATTGAGCTCGCCGTCCCGCAGACCCGCGTGCCCGTAGATCCCCAGCGATGCGCCCGTCTCGAGGTTCACCCGCTGCACGCGGCAGCCCTGGAACTCCGCCACCAGCGCGGTGCCGTCGCCCAGGAGCGACAGGCTCCAGGGGAACAGGAACTGCCCGGGCTCCCGTCCCGCCGAATCGGGCGATCCGATCCAGCCGATGAGCGCGCCGTCGAGGGTGAACCGGCCGATGCGGTGGTTCCGCGCATCGACGATGACCAGGCGTGCCGATCCGGCGGCGTCGTGGTCGAGCCAGACCTCCTGCGGACGGTTGAACTCGACCTTGTCCTTGGCGGCGCTCGAACCGAACGCCCCGAAACTGAACTGGAACTTCAGATCAGCGTCGAACACGCTTACGCGATCGTTCCCGCCATACTCGCTGATGTAGATGCGTTCTACCTTCTTCTTGTCCGGGCTCAAAAGCACGCACACGTCGGTCGGATAGATAAACTGTCCATCGCCCGTGCCGTAGGTACCGACCTGGCGTGCGATCACCGGGTCGACGATCCGGGGGGGATCGTCCGGGCGGCGCGGCTTGCGCGCCTCGCTCTCCTGCAGCCGGCCGCGGATGGGCGA
>ERZ795060.2338-NODE-2338-length-19496-cov-5.021912_pt1 | contig 19496 bp, 2 predicted proteins | sample MGYA00375144_ERZ795060 | MGnify/ENA primary metagenome ERZ795060 (study PRJEB30189, sample SAMN05720157) | activated sludge metagenome | isolation source: anaerobic digester from wastewater treatment plant | place: Japan | collected 2015-05-15 ...
TTCCATACGGAGATGTAGCAGCTGAGGGAATGAAAGTAGTAGCAGCTACAAAAACTTATAAAGAATCGTACAGAACAACTGGGCCAGACCACTATATCAACATAGAAACAATAGAAGCTGCAAATCCACAAATAGCTTTAAAACTACGAAACGCGTCTATTACTGGAGATATGGATGCATACAATAAAGCAAAGGAAGAAAATGATACCATATTAACAAATCAATTTATAAACACACTTAGCGGGGAAGCTGTAGGGCAATTAAAAGCAGAAGCTAAAATGTTAGGTGAAGATGAATTTGGGTATATAACAAAACGAATGAAAGGGTATGTTGAAATAGTTAATGGTTATAGTCATACAATTGACAAATCAGAATTAGATGCTAATTATAAACTTCAAGAGGAGTTTAGACAACGTGTGGCGATACAAAAAATGGCTGATCTTGCAGCAAAAACGAGACAAGATGCAGAGCTCGCTGCTAGAGCTAGAGAAGGAGAATTAAATAGAAATGCAGTTAAAAATAAAGAAGAAAAAGATGTAGAAGCAGCAGAAGTAAGAACAACTCAAGGTTCTAATGTTACATACGTAGCTTCAACTCCAGCATCTAAATTTGGCATACCAAAAGCAGAGTTTAGTATAAGCGCTGTAAAGAAAAAAATTAATACGCTAGAAAAGCAAATTGGCAATTCATATAATACAACAGTAGTAGATTTAAATAAGGCACTTGCAAAAGGAGAATACCCTGGTATAAAAGGCAAAGCTATGGTGTATGTTGATCAAACAACAGGCAAGTTAGCTATAACATATCATGGAGAACATAATACAGAAGCAGCTGCCTCTGATAAAGAGAAATTAAAGTTGATGGTGGATCAACAGAATGCTAACATAACTGCTACTAAAGCTCAGATAGCAGAAATGAAAAAATTTAAAACAGATGTAGAGTCTACAGCAGGATACGATGAAACAGAAATTACAAAACTAGATGCGGAAGTATATAGAGCATTAACAGAACGTAGGAAATCAATTATAGCTTCTTTACAATCTTGGATAAATACCACAGGAGCAGATACCCCTGTAAAAAAAGATTTGAAATTAAAATTGCAAAAGGCTGCTGGTAGTAAAGATAATTTTGAAGAAGCTTGGAAAGAAGTACAAGAGACGTATGCACACCTGCCGAAAACCACTATAAATTCTCCTTTTGCGCGAGTTGGAGAAGCTGTAATGAGTGAACTGAGTGGTAATAATCCTTCGCCAGAAGCCGAGCAGTATTTTGTAGAGAAAATACGTGCAAAGGTATATGCGAATTCTCCTGCACGTAATCAAGCTGAAAACAATGCCAAAGAAGTATTTTTACCTACCTCATCTGAAACTCCTACTTACTCATTGCACGGTAGCACTATGACCAATGGGCAAACAGATGCTCAAATTCAGAGCACCATGTTTGAAGAATTTAAGATCAATAGAGGAAAGGTTGTTAATATAGCTACAGGCAAAGCAGCAACTGTAGCCGAAGCTGATCTTATATTAGCAGAATACACAAAAGCGAGTACTAAAACAACATTCCAAATGATTTACAATCCAGAAACTGGAAACATGGATGGCTTTGTAACTACTGCGAATGGTAAAAGATGGAGTTTTCCTATTAGTCAAACTCTGCCTATTAAATATCATGCTACTGATCTAGCTAGGCATCAATTAAATGTACAGGTAATAGCTAGATTAGAATCTGATGGTTCAGCTAATATACCTGGTACTAGCGGCACTTTAACTAAAGAAATTTATACTGCAGAATCAGCTGTACCTCAAAGTAGTTTAACTGTTTTAGGCATAACAATACCTCTTACAGGAAATGGAGTAAGCACTGTAGAAGCTGCAGAAGCATTACATAAAATTGAACAGGTATTTATTCCTTCAATGATAGAAAGCAAGTATCCTATGCAAGAGATGAAAAGTCAAGTAGCCGCAACTTTAGTTGATGAATTTAATTGTACAAAAGAAACCGCAGATATACTTGCAGCTAAATTAATTAATAAATATAACGTTAAATAAGTATGTCATTATTAGACGATCTAATAAAAAAAGCAGGAGGGAAAGTACCTAGAGCTTCTAGTGCAGAACGTGATTATGAAGCTCAATTTGGTTCAACAGACCTAGAAAAATATACCTTGCCAGAAGACTTTCAATCATATGACACATACGGTGTACAATACGATCCAAAAGATCCGATTGGAAGTGCAGAAGCTAGAGCTAATAATCAGAGTACTTTTGAAGTAGGTTGGAAAGCACTTACTAATGTTGCAGTAACTGCAGCTAAAGGTGTAATAGAGATTCCTGGTTATTTAGGCGGTATGGCTGTAGGCGCAGTAGGTGGTACAGCATTAGGTATAAATAATTATTATCAAGAAGCTACTGGAGGTAAGGAAGGTAGAAGTGGTTGGGAATTTGCTAGTACAACAGCATTTAACAACTTTTATCTACAAAGCACAGAAGCTTTAAAAAATTCAATAGATGAAAATGTATTAAAGATATACGTACCACCAAGTGTTCAAGAAGGTGGCTTGTGGGATAAAGTTTCAAGTTTTAACTACATGGCTAGTACAGGTAGTGAGATGACAGGCTTTGTTCTAAGTATGTATGCTCCAGGAGCAATAGTAGGGAAACTTGGTTGGGGTGCAGATCTTATAAAAGGTTTGAATGCAGCAGAAGAAGTAGGTGCTACTTTGACTGCAGGTGCTAAAGTTAGAAATGCTGCAGCTAAAGCTTTTGTGAAAGGCTCTGATTTTATATTTGGTGAAGATGATATTATTAAAGCTGTAGCAGGTAATTCTAAATTAGGTAGAGTTACAGGTGAAGGTTTAGGCTTAGCAACTAACGCAGATGATGCAGCAAGAGTGGCTGCTAGCACACAAGCTACAGCTACTGAAATAGCAAACACATTAGGAGAAGCTACTAAAGCTATCAAATGGACTAACTCTGCTGCTAGAGCTACTGATACAGGCTTAGCAATTACCTTTAATACTGCACTAGAAAGCGCTAGTGAAGCTACACAGTCATATAGAGACGTGTACAAAGCTGCATTAGCTAAAGGATACACAGAAGATGATGCACGTAGAGCAGCAGCAACTAGCGCTACAGGAGTGTTTAGTGCTAATATGTCAATTTTAGCTGTTACAAATATACTAGGTGAGAAATTCATACTGGATGGATTTGCACGTGCGGCTAAAGGAGCAGATAATAACAAAGTTGCCAAAACTTTAATGCAGGATATTCTAGGTAGTACAGAAACTAATATTGATAAACTATTAAAAGAAAATTGGTTTAATACTAGCACATTAGGTAAAACCTTAGTTGGTAGAGGAGCAGATAAAGTTGGTAGACTAGCTGGCAAATTTGCTTTAGGTGGATTGAAGGAAGGTGTATTAGAAGAAGGTATGCAGACTAACGTTAGTCAAGTTGCTAAAGCGGATGTACTTAAAGGTGAAAAATCATTTGAACGCGGAGGTATACCAGGAGCTAGTAGTATACTTAATTTAATAAATGGAGTAGCTAATTACGGTACACTGTTTACAGATAAAGGTAATTCGGAGCTGGCTGAAAGTATGTTAATGGGAGCAATCTTTGCAGGTGCAATTGAAGGAGTTAGAGGAAGTGCAAATTTATTGTCAAGTAGCTACAAAAAAGAAACTGCAGCTCGTAAAGAAGGGTACAATGCACTTCGTAATAACTTCAAGTATACATTCACATCTTTTAATGACGCGTTTGAAAGAGAGCCTAAAGAGTTGCCAGACGGTAAAGCTAACCCTATTGCAGGTAATATAAAATTAGACGATAACGGACTTCCAGTAATGAAAGCTGAAGCAGCCGAACAATTAAGTGATGTTGCAAAGAAAAGAATTTTACTAGTTCAACGTGCTGATGCAGCGACTGCAATAGATGCTAATAGTTTAGAAGCAGAGATCTTGAACAATGCAGTAGAAGAAAATATCTTCTTGGACATGTTAGGACGTGAAGGCGGTGCTGAACTTATGCGTCTAGCCTTAGAGACAGGCCAATTAGAAAAGCTTATCACAGCAAGATTTGCAGCTAATAATAATGGCCAAGTAATAGATCCTCAGGTGCTATCTACAATGATGGATAGATGGAAGACTAAAGGGAAAGAAGTAGCAAGTAAACTTAACTATGTACGTGAAACCCATAATCCTGAAGCGTATATACGATATGATAAAAATAATCCAGAAGAAGTAAAATTATTTACTAGATACAGTAATGATTTGTTAGATGAAAGATATTCTAACTATTCTTTGCATGAACAGGTAAAAGCTAAACGTACCGAAGTTCTAAAAGAAAACTCTGGTTTAGAAGCTGCGCAAAAAGCTTTAGATATTAGAACTGCTAATGTAAATTTTACAGGTGATACTAGTACACTTGATCCTGCAGCTTTAGCCCAGCAAGCGGTTAATGCACAGCAATACCAAGAGGCTAATGATTTATTTGAAAGCTATGCTGCAGAGTCTAGTGTATATTCAGGCTTTGGTGAAAGTGATAAACCAAATGAAGAAGAAGCAACTGCTGATGCAAGGTACAAAGAAATACAAATTCGTCAAGATGCACTTAACAATACATTAATACCTGGCGGTACAACATCATTACCGCAACATGAGATGGAGTTTAAAGCTGCATATGAAGCAGATAGAGATGCCTTAGTAGCACATTTGAAAAAGGTTAATGCTTTACGCGCAAGAAAAAAAGCTATAGAAGGTGATACTAAACATGTATACAATATAAACAAAACAGAAAGAAACTTAATTGCTGCAGAACAAAAGCAATTAGATGTAATGAAAAAAGAAGTTGCAGACAAGTTAGAAGAACTGAATAAGCTGGAACTTGGTGTAGTTGATAAGTATAAACCTACTGGCGAGAAATTTATGAAAAGTTGGGATACTTATAAATCAGCAGAAATGAAAGCTAAAGAAGAAGAAAAAAAAGAAGTTGCAAGTAATCAGAATGCTGCAAACACTTTAAAAAATAATATGATTGCTGTAGGATATACTGAAAGTGAAATTGCAGAAATTACAGCCCAGCTAATAAATAGTGGTATAAATGTAAATACAGATACTGGTAAATTTGAAGATTTAGAATTTACTTTAAATGTAGATACATTACGAGCAGAGCTAAATCAATTGGATAAAGCAGACCCTAGTTATTCAAGCAGAAAAACTTTCTTAGAGCGGTTTGAAGCGGTATCTAAAAATGTTAAAGGTAGTTGGAAAATAATAAATGTTGCTACTACAGATGGTAGAAATATTAAAATGATGATTAGTAACGGTACTATGGAGTACCCTAAAGCAACCTCTGATTTAGAAGCTACTGTAGCTAAATTTCCACTTGCATTTGAAGATCGTTATGGCAGAAAACAAAAGTTGACAGATGCACAAATAGCTGCTAAAATTGTTGCTCTACGCAATACCTTAACTGGTGATCCTGCTGCAGATGCAGAAATACAGGCTAATATAGACGCTTTAAATGATACAGTAAAGAACTTTAAATGGCAAGAAAAAACAGTTAGAACAAGTCGCCATTTAATACTAATGATTGATAATAGTGAAAAAAGAGTTTCTTGGATATCAGATAGAGAGAATACAGTAAAAAGAATCAGTAAGTTTGCTGAGACTAGTGTATGGTATTCTACAAAAGATGCAGATGGAACATTAAGAATAGTAAAGGATTTTAAACGGCAGTTTAGCAGACGTAGTACTAATACTGCTGAACAAAACAAAAAAGCAGTAGATCCTGACGAGCAAAAGAAAATAATTAATGCAGAAATAGAGTACCATAAAAAGTGGAGAATGGAGCAAGAGCCTCTTTCAGCTGGTGCAGATCAAATGATTCCAAATGTAGGTCCAGGGTTGAACATAGGTAACATTACTGCCAGAGACTTGATACGTTCTATGATACCTATCAATAAAAATATTGTTAAGAATGATAGAATAGCTAAAAGTTTAGTAAGAAAAAAAGAAGTTTTAAATACAGCTTTAGCTGCAATGAACGCTTCATTTCAAGCTGATGTAGCTAGACTAGAGAATGATATTCTTAATGTAAAAAATACACAACAAACTATTGATAGAATGAAAGTAGATTTACAAAGACTTAAACTGAGTACTCTTACTACACCAGATAGAGATGCTTTGATGGATGAATTAAATACAAAGATACAGGAAGCAGAAGAAGTTGTTAGAGCACTACTTGGTACTTATAGTAGTCTTAAAGAAGCTGTAGAAGGATTTGAAGAAAAAAGGTTTAAATTTACACAGTACAAAAATGCAGTAGATTTGTTGATAAAAACTATCCGTACTTTAAGCGATGAAGAATTATATAATCTAGATCCTAGCAATATATTTTCAATACTTACGCCTGAAGGGACTGCTTTATTAAACGAATATTTACAGAATGAAAAGGATGAAATTAACGAACGTATTAATCGAGACATCAGTTCTGTACGCGCATTAATAACAGCAAAAGAAGCTAACGTAGCTGCGGCTAATGTAGATATTGAAGCACTTAGAAAAGATATAAAAGAATTAGAAGCTATTTATTTAACTAGCATAGGTAACGCACTTAAAGATACTTTTGATGAAGCAAAACTTAAAGCTAGATTTAATATAAGCTCATTAGATGATTTTGCTGAACTTGCAAAATTAAAGGCTGAAATTACAAAAGCAACTGCAGTACTAGATAAACAAACAGCTAGTGCTGTGCAAAAACAATTAGATGAAACAGATAAGCTTATAGGAGATCAAATAAGCACAGTAGTAACAGCATTAGCAGCTATACCTGCAGCTAATCTAAGTTCTGGCGCTACAGCTATGCTTGCAATACTGCACGATATTTATGATAAAATACAAGGTTCTGCAGCTACAAACTCAGCAGAAAAACTCAAAGCATTACATGATTTAAACACTGTGTTTGATACCATAATACCTGATTTAATAAAAGCTAACGATGCTTCGAAAGATGTGTTGGAAGTATTTTTAACTTCGGTTACACAGGATGTGATAGATGAAATAAATTTGCTGACTAGTAGATTAAATGGCGTAGTGTATTTAAATGATGCTTTGATACGAGATTATGAAGAATTAAAAGGTTTATTGTTAGTAAGTACTACTACAATCCAACAAGGAATTGGAGGAGCAGTAAAACAAGTAGAATTAAGTCCTGCCGACCTACAAAAGAAATATCAAGCTGTTGTAAATAAATTAGTAGCGATAGGTGATAACACAAGAAAAGCAAGAGAAGAAAAAAGACAAAATATTGATAAACTTCGTGCTAAGATAGCTGTATTTGAAAAAGAAATAACTAGAATGAAGGAAGTATTGAATGATGCAACTACTACTCAATTTGATTTTGAAAATATTAAACTAGATCCTGCTGGAGATGTTATTATCGAAGATTTTAGAGATTTATACAATGCTGTAAGACTTGCATACAAACAAGAAAAACTTGAATCAGACCATGTAGAATTAGAAGGATATGCAAAAACTATTGCAGATAGTTTAGAAATGTATACTAACATACAAAAACAAACTGAACAGGAGTTAATCAAATTGAAATTAAACAGTATTGCTTCAGATGATTACACAGCTAAACTATCAACACTGTTAGAAATAATACCACAACTAACTGAAATATTTAAAGATGATACTCAAGCAAAACTTGCAGCAGTACGAGTAATATTTCAAAGAACTGCTAGCAAAAATGTATCAGATGAGGAAGTGTTACGTGCAATGTTGAATCCTTTTAAAGTTAGAATAGCGCTGGGCAGGTATATAGATAATTACAATGCATACCATAAAACAAATATTGATTCTACACTTAAACCAACAATAACTGCAACTGGTACTGCAGACGATAGTACAGACTATGACGCTGTATTAGATTCATATGTCGAAGCGTTAGATAACACTAATGCTGCTAGGACATTAATGGGTAAAATCAAAGCTTTAGAAGAAGTATTAACTAAACTACAAGCTTCGTCATTAGCCGTAGTGGATAGTTCTATATTAGATATGTCTGACTTTATGCAAACATTAAATGCTGCATATGTAGCCAGTACACAACAATACTTCGCTACCGCAGCAGATATTGTTACCAGTCAGAAAAGATTTAATACAACAGACGATCCTCATGGAACACTTAACGCTACATTCTTTAGTAGAAAAAGAGCTTCTAATACGGGTGATAGAACTATTGGAGCACCAGAAGTAGATCCAGATAATGAATACGGCTTAGTAGAAATAGAGCTGCCAAATGGAAATGTACAACAAGATTATAAATTAATTATACGTGGCGAGTACTATCAAGCTAGACCAGCTTCATATAATAAACCTGCAGTATATAAAAGAATAGTATTACCTACAGATACAGATCCAGCTAAAGAAGCGACTTGGATAGGTTTATATTTTAATGATACTTCATTAGATGACATAACATTAAAGAATTTAGGGGTAGACCCAGCTGCAGTTCAAGTAGATGCTATAAAAGAATTTAGAAAATATCATTCTAATAATGCCTTCTTTACATGGGTAGATTTAACAGCTAGTGTTAGAAAAGATGCTAGCACAGGAAAGTTATTTTTTAGCCCGTTAACTTATTCACAATTACGAAACCATGCTGATCCAGATGTACGAGCTATAGCTGATAAATTAGATCAACAGTTAGCCTTAGATACTACCAATGAAAGTTTAAAAAGCTTAATACACCAAGACGATAATGTTATATTGGTTCCGCATCAAATTGTAGAAGAAGTTGATGCTTCAACAAACAATGCAGTGAAGAAATTACGTCCTGTTAAATACTTAACTCCACTTGAAGAAACATTTAATAAGACTGCTAATGAAGTTAATAAACGAACTCCGTCTGTAATGTTTTCTGTTCGCCCTTTAGCAAGCACAATGTATCCTAAAATTGACGCTGCTAATACAAATGAATTAGCAAATTTAAAAATGAGTGAAGATATTTTAAATACAGTAAATCGTGCATTAGGGTTTGAATTAGGAAACGCATCTAAGTCTAAGTTGAATGACGCAGCGCTTGGCAAGCGCGTAGCTGAATTTAATATAAAAATTACTTATGATCAGAATACTAAAGAGCTTACAATTAAATACTCAGTAGAAGGTAAAGATGTTACTAAAGTTATATCTAATATAGCCCCCATTGATGGTAATGCTATAGCTAATCATAATAAACCTAAAGATGATATTTCTCAAAAGGATAAATTTGCACGTGCTATTACTTTAGGATTACTCGCAAAACAACACAAAGAGACGACAAATAAATTAATAATGTCCAGTGATAAATACTTAAGATTTGAAAAACTTAACAGAGGCATTCCTAATTACGTACGTCGTAGAGTAGTTACAGCTGCAAATAAAGATCTTAAATTTGTACCTAGTGAGTTAGTGCCTGTTATGTCACCAGTATCACAAATAGAAACACAACTTGATGCAACTTTAAATATAGTAATAGTCACACAAGCCAACAAACGCCACTTCCCAGATCGTGAAGTAGGTGATCCAATAGCTACGACTGTTACACAGAATCAAGGCAAAAAAGGTGAGGCTATGACACCTGGAATAGTTATACCTGTTATAAATGCTTTGTATGGAGAGGCCAGTAGTCAAATGAAAGATCATAGAAATAATATGATAGATGTATTAGGTTTGGTAATGTTTCAAGCTGTTGAAACATCTGGATCATTTGCTGGATTAAGAGAAGTTAAATCTGCTTTTCCAGGCGGTACAATAATACCTATAGAAGCATCAGGAGGAAAGAAAGTTGAAATATCAGGATATACTCTTATGCCTGATAATAATTATCATAGTAAATCTATGAGTGCAATTGAATTTTTCTTAAACTTTGGGCAAAGGAAAGATGGCTCTACTCCACAACCTGATCTGAATCAAATCTATATTAGTAATGGTAAATTAATATTCACTCAAACTATAGCAGATGAAAACGGAATAAAAAAAGCAGTTACTACTGAAATAGTTATAACTGATTTAATAGAAAACAAAACTTTGAATCTTAGAAAAGCACTACAAACTGCTAAAGACGATACTCCATTAGGTAAAAAACTGGTATTGTTAAATCAATATCTTAATAATAAACGTGCTAATGTTAGTAAAAAATTATTAAACGCGCCTAGTGGAAAGGTTACATTTGTGCCTATTATTACAACTGCTAACGGAGTTATAACTTCTGCTACTACATTAGGATATAAACAGCAAAATTATGGGTATAGAAGATACGCTAAAGACAATTTACTTAGAACTAATTTTGACGCAACTACTGGACGTAAGTTTATACAGAAAAATGTAGAGCACTCTACTGAATTATATGATGAAAATGATGCAATAAAAGAAAATGATAGAATCTTACAAGCACAAGCCGAGGCAATAGCAAAAGCTAAAGCAGAAAGAGATGCTAAAAATGCACAGTTAAAAGCACAAAAAGCAGCTAAAAATGCTCCTGCTGCAAGTGGTATAACATCTACAGCTGTTCCAGCAGACTTTTTGGCGGATCTAGAAAAATTAGCTAACACAGTAGATGAAAGTACTGCGCACGAAATAAATAATTTAGCAACAAAGTACGCGGCATCTAAAAGTGCTGTAGTAGTAGAATTTACAACAATTGCAGCCGATTTAGATTTTGATGTAATCACTAAAGGCGAGGCAATTCAAAATGTAAAAAGTTTATTATCTAAAATTAAAAGTACACCGATTTCTTTAGGTGTAGCACCATCAAACATTACTGGCGTAGTAACACTTTCTGAAGTAGACGAACTAGCAACTTATCTAAAAGCCGCACTTCCTGGGCTTTCTCGTACTGCTGCAGAACAACAGATTGTGGATAAAATTTTAGATCATACACTTATGGTAGGAGGAGATATTTCTCTAACAGTTGAGGATCTAACATTTCTTGCAAAAGCGAATTCCACAGATATTAACAATTTGATAGCTAAGTACGCACCTGTGGCAAACACTACTCCAGCTCCACCTATAAATAACGTACCTCCTGTAAACAATACGCCACCTCCGCCAACACCTACTGCTGATCCATTAAGTACATTTAAAGATACTGTTAATAAGTTATTTCCAGGAACTGGAGATGTTAATATTGCAAATCTAATAGCTTTAGATATAACTACTTCCAATCTTAGAGCTCAAGTTAAAGCATTGGTACCAGATATAGCTTCAACAGTTGGAATGAAGGAGTATACATCGCGTCTTGGAGCTGTAATCAACGCATTAAAAACATATAAGAATGTAGTACCAAGCAAATTTAAAGATAGCAGTAGAAGAACTATTCAATTAGCGGAAGCTAGACGTAATATGGCTGCTATCTTTGGACAAAAGTTTGCTGATGAAGATGTTCAAATGGTTGTAGGTTTAATTGGAGGTGAAGGGTATGGTGCATTCACAGAAGATGGTAAAATCTTATTATCTGATCTAACTTCAGCTGGTACAGAATATCATGAAGCGTTCCACCGTGTATGGAGAATGTATATACCTACTTCTAAACGAGCAGAATTAATTGCTGAGTTTGAAACTCGTGCAGATAAAGAGCAAGTACTTGCAGATATTCGTGCTGCTGGATATACAGGTAGTAGAGAGTATTTGATTGAGGAAGCTTTAGCTGAAGAGTTCAAATTATACAGTGATAAATATAAATACAAAAACGGTAAGCTAGTACCTAAGAATACAATAGAACGTTGGTTCGATAAACTAATAAAGTTCCTCAGAGCTTTAATAGGACGTCCTGTGCAACAGCAGTTCTATGATGATATACTTGCTGGTAAATACAAGAACGTGGCTCCTAAATATAAATATGCTCAAAAAGGACTTATATATAGTAGAAATGTTTACTTTGATGATATAACAAAAGATAGTGGAACTCTACCAGTTATGGTTAGTACTGCTGATATCTCAGCATTAAATTCTGCTATAACTATTGATATGTTTAATAGACAATTAGCTAACGGTAGAATCTATGAACTACTTACTTCAGAGAAAGTGGATGCGTCAGAGGAATATGCAGCAGCGTTAATAGAGCAGGCTACCTCAGTACTTGGCACTGCAGGTAAATATGTTTCTCATTATGATAGAGCAGCTGACAAATTAGCTGCATATAAAAAGTTAATGACTGCTAGTAATATGCCTGATGTGTACAAATATTTTTTAGCTGATCCGTTTGCAGCAATAGAAATGTACCATAAAACAGGTATATTATCAGGGCTGCTTAATAAATTAGTAGATAGATATGGAGAGCAGTTATCAGAATCTCTTGCTACAATAGAAACATATCGTAGAAAAGCTAGTAGTTTTTCTAAAGGTAAGCCTACAGAAGATCTTGAAGATATCGAAGAACCAGGAGGCTTAATATCAATTATACAAAAATTGATATTGTTAGATGTTCCTAAAATAGATAATCTTGACACTGAAAAGATGTTAACAGATATAGGACTGGATATGAACGAGATGTGGGATGTATATGGAAATACAATTAATCCAACATTTGATCCTATGTTAGATGCTAGTAAATCTACTCGCTCAATTGATGTTATTGCACTAGCCGCAATGCAGGAAATACTACTGAAATCAGCATTACAGAATGCATTGAGTACAGGTTTAGGCAATATAAATTCTGAAGTTCTTAAAAAAGAAATAAAAAAACAAACAAAAAAATACAATTCAAAAACCTCAGAAGCTAATTTAGGTTTCTTCCAACAATGGAAAAATTCTGTGGCAAATATGGGAGGAAAATTAAAATCAGTAACTGATAAGGAAGCTTTAGAATTAGAGTTAGATGAAGAAAACGTTACTTCAAAAAATGCTTCATATGATAAATTAGTTTATGAAATTGATCCCTATTCCTCAATGTCATTAGCTATAAAACTGTTGATACACAGTATACCGCAAAAGGTAACTGTATTAAAAGATGGTGTTCCAACAGAGATGTTAAATTTACACCCAGAGTTAGGAATTGTGCAAAGAATACACTCTGAAAAAATAATAACTAAAATGTTGAATAAATTAGCAAGTGTGCCAGCTTATGCTATGTGGACAGAATTTACTAACTTTGTTTCAAATAATCCTGAAATAGCTTCAATGCAGCACTTTATAGAAGCTATTGAAAATGAACAGAATAAAGCTAAAATAAAAGTTAAGTTAGGTAAAGTATTTGGAAACCACTTATATACTTTCTTATTAACGCTTGTAGATAAAAACTATGTTAGTGTGACTAATGCTAATGCAGATACAGCAGCTAACGCAATACGTGAAGAATGGAAAAATAATTTCCAAAATTCTACTGCAGAGCAAAGAAGTAAATTGTATGGAAAGTTAGTAGCTAAAACACCAGATACAACACCTCCAGTATTCACAAACCATAATTTTAACGAAGCCCAACTAGAATTAGCAAAGCTTAATTGGCTGATAAAAAAGAATTTAGAGTATTTAGGAATTGTATTGGATACAAGAGCAACAGACACTCCTACAAAAGCAAGTAAAGTTTGGGAACTTATAAATTCAATTTATGCAAATGCCGCATCATCTCCTAACAATCATACCTGGAGTAGATCAGCAACTGCATTTACTAAAGGTTTATTTGAAAAAGGAGGCTCTGCAGAAAATTCTACCGTAGATTCTAAACTCAATGCCTTAGCTGAAATACAAGCTGAATATCAAGATGATAAAAGTCAATCTATATTCAGTGGAGGAAAAGCCTTGTATGCTATTAACTTGAATAGTAATATGACTTTAGTAGGAGATAATTTAAATTATGTAAACAGCTTGACCTTATCTGAAATAGATGCTTATATTAAATCTGAATTAGCTGTTCCAGAACAGGCTTATTACAGTAAAGCAAATTTACTTGAAACACATGCAAGAAGTTGGTTAAGTTCTACTATGACTCCTGATAATGCTAATAACGAGTTATTTATAGCTAGAACTAAATTGCTGCTGCTAACTTCACCCCACCTATTTAACAATTTATCTAAACATAGTATCTTGTTAAGTGATAGTATTACTAGTGATATTGGATCTACTCCAATTTCGATTGGTGTATATGATTCAGTAAAAAGTAAAATTACTGGTGAAGTTGTTTCAGTAGATGAACTTAATATGCCAGAACTAATTACCTTATGGGCTACTAGTGCTGAACAAGGGTACAATAGAGTGATACAACACTCTGATAGAAGTATGGCATACAGTGTAAGGTATTTACTAACTGATCAAGGTGTAGGACGTGCGCAAATAGCAAAAGTTCTAGAAGATGTAGCAGAACAAGTTTTAAATCTTTATAAACGGGTTACTATTGGCAACACTACAGAAGAAGATAAAAACTATTTGGGGCACAATGTTCCAAAAATGGCTTCTGTATTTAAAGGTAATATGATAACTCCTGATAGTTTTGGAATGCTTTCAGACTTAGTTGAGCACCTTTATAAGTTTACTAGTCTTAAGAATGGATATACCAATTTTCATGATTTTGCACTAAATGTATTAAAACCAGGGCAAGGTGTGTTTGCTAATAAAGCACAATTAAATAATGCTATTGAACTGTATGTAGAAGCTAAACAAAATGAATTAATAAGATTTGCTGATGAGAATAAAGTATTAACTATAGAACAGTATACTCCGTTTGATGATAATGGTAATGCTTTAACACCTGTATTTAGAGGCTTGTATATAAATAATACAGCGATTAAACCAGCAACTACACAAGATGCAGCTAGAGAACAGCTTAAAACTATTCTTAAAATGAAATGGTTACAAAGTTTTATTACGCATATGGAAGAGGCAATGCTGTTTACAGGTAATCCAACATTATATAAAAGCGCTGAAGATATGTTTAAACGTATGAGTAATCAATCATCTACAGGTATACCAGTAAATGTTTCTTCAGAAACAATAGCTATGGTTAAGCAGCTAGATACTGATGCTGCATACTTTAATGAACATGAATTGAATTTAGATGCAGATGCGTATACTAATCCAAACAGTATAAAAAATAGAACCTTAATTACAGAGACTATAGGCAGTGAAGAAGAGTTTAATTCTGATGAAATGGCAAATAATGTATACGATAGTCAATATGAATTGAGTTTTAATATGGCAAAACTACAAGGAAAAAGTGATACAGAAGCTAATAAGATATCAGAAGCACTAGCTACTTCAATGGCGGATGATTATAGAGATAAGGTAAATGAAAATGACGGTATAACTTTAATCAATATGTTTGCAGATCGTCAATATAGATTAGGTACTGATAAATGGTCAGAAGCACAACAGAATTCTTTTGTGTTTGAAACCTTAGTATTAGATGATGCTATCGATGCTATTGATTCAGGTAGAGCTGAATACACCCCACTTCATATTATTGCTGCAAGACAATTACTTAATCGATTAGATCTTACAGAAGAACAGTACGATGAGTATGTTAGTGATAGTACTATTGTTGATACGAATGCGGAAGTCAAGGTTACGAAAGGCCAGCAATTTGTTAAAAGTATTGATACGTTTTTATTGAAGCATATGGAAGGTATTTCACCATCTAAACCGCACTATGCTGGACCTGTATATTTAAATGAAGAACATCGTACAAGTAATCCATTAACTCGTACTGGAATAATCGGAGTTCGTAAAACAGCGTTTGATCAAATGTTACCTAGTATGCTAAGAGGAAAAACTCCTGCTACTAGAACTAAATTATTTGATATGATGCGCAATATGCATAGATTAGGAATAGACATACTTCCAATGGAGTCGGCAGCAAAAGTGGGAACAAAAGCTCCAAAACCTTTATGGGACGTAAGTAAAGAATATACTGAATTTAATTCTGAATTACTTAATCCAGAAAATCATACTTTTCTTGAATGGAAGTTTATGAAAGATCAGCAGAATATAGATACTTCACAGAAAACTAGTTTAAAAGATTCTATACAAGCTCGTAAGAACATGCTAGCCAACCAGACTCACTACGGGGTTCCTATTGATTACCCTATGTATGTTGAAACAAGTGAAGGTAATAAGGTATATTACAGTGAGAAAGAGTGGGTAACAAAATGGAGATCTTTATCTGAGCAGCAAAAACTAGAAGCTAGTGAATTATACACTTTGTTCCAAGCCGCTTTACAAGTACAGAAAGATATGATGTTACAGGCTGTAGAAAATTTAGAAGAGGCTTTGAAAATAAATGAAGGTGCTACAGAACAAATTACTGAAGTAGTTAGAATTCTAAAAGAAAATGCTAATAATCGTTTACAAGCTGATAATGTAATAACTGCAATTGAAACTATTATAGCACATGGATATATAGATATCCTTTCTAACAGAGCTGTAATAGAACCTATATTAATGTCTTTAGTAACAAACAACCTTATTACTCTTAAACGCCACGGTAATGCTGTACCGCAATTAGCGAGTACAGGATTAGATCCTGTTGGGACTAAACGAGAAAAGGTTGAGGTTACAGTAGGAGGAAAGAAAAAATTTGTAGTTCAAGCAACTGCCGCTTTAAAATCATATACAATTAATGAGGATGGTAGTACAGAACCAGCAGAGATAATAATGTCACTTCCTGTAAAATATAGAGCTGCAGTACTTAAAAAGTACACTGAAAGAGCAGGTCGTCCAATCACCTTATTTGAAGCTGTCGATATGTTAAACGAAGATTTAGCAAGACCTAAAGGACATCCAAAGCATATGCAGATAGAGATATTTGCACTACGTATTCCTAATCAGCAAATGAGTTCTAACGATGTATTTAAGGTTAAGCAATTTTATATTGGAACAAAAGAGAACTTTGTATATGTGCCATCAGACATCGTAGTAAAAGCTGGTAGTGACTTTGACATAGATAAATTGCAGATGTATTTTCCTAATATGGATAAAGACTTTAATGAAGTTCAGTACGAAGGTGGTACATCATCGCTAGCCAATACCAGTAAAGTTTCATTTAATGAATTTAATGCAGACAACATTGATATGAATGAACTAATTAATCAAATGATAGCAAATGGTACAATAGAAAAAGAAGATTGTACAGGAACTCAGAACGCAGAAGATGGTGCAGTAACAGCAAACTTTACTCCTGGTGGTAGATGGAAAACAGTTGAGAAACTAGAAGGTCCAAGCCACAAAGAAGGTGGTGTTGACCTACAAATCAATAAAGATGGTGATGTAACATTCAAAAACGCAAGTGGTGCAGTAATAACAGCAGCTGCTGGTTTAGTAATTCCAAACATTAACTAAGATGCAAAAAGCAACAAAAATAGAAGCACAAGGAGGGGAGATAGTAATAAGAAACAGTTTTGATGATGTTGCTATTATCCCCAGAAACCTTGTAAAGAAATATCAGGCGTATATGAAAGCTGGCTGCGACGAATGTATTGATGAGCTGGTAGCTAGTCTACCAGCTATGAGTCAATATGCAGCTGATGGTACTGTGATACCACAAGGTAAAACAGTCACGGTCACACTTCCTGATGGTAAGAAAGAAGAACTTTCTACAAGCTCCTCAAAATATAAAGAGCTCTATACAACAGGGCATATAGCTAATGTTGTCAAAGATGATAACGGTGAAGACATGTACATAATGCCATCATTAAAGGAAGTTGAAATAGTAGGTAAAGCTACAGGTGCTGCTAGAGATATGATAGACACCAGAAAAAATTATTCTAAAGAACAATATATAAAAGAAAAACTACCTGCTTTTGCAGGTAGTTTAGGTGTTACGGCGGGTAATTTAGGTGGAAATGCTGAAGGGTATAAACGAACAATTAATACCAAAGTGGCTGAGAATATACTTAAAAGAAAGCCTAATGCTAAGGAAAAAGATTTAACTCCGTATGAGTTAGAGGTGATTAACAATTCTGATTTAGCTTATAAAATAAGAGCAAACTTAGGTGAAAGATTTGAGCAGGGTATATTAAGTGTTGGTAATGCTGGTAGCCCTGTTGAATTTAAAAGCCCTAACTTAACTCCAGATCAAGCTAAAAGAGAAAATACTCCTTTAAACATATTTGCCCCATTAGAAGCAGGCAGTAAAGCTGTACGAAAAGCTATTGGAGATACAGATGAACCTAATTTCTTAAAAGATATTGCACTAGACCCTTTAAATTTACTTGGTTTAGGTTTAATAGATGATTTACCAAAGTTAGGTAAAGCTGCAAAAGCTTTAAGTAAAGAACGTCAGATAGCTGGGAGTATTGAAAGTGTAACAAGTAAGGTGGATGAACTTGCTAAAGGCCCAATTAGACAAGCTGGGCTTATAGATTTTAAAGGTGCATTACAACGCTATCCCAAAGGAGAAGTTACACCTACAGAAGTAGAAGCTTATGCCAAATTCCATCAAGCAGACGCAGAATATTTGTACAATGATACAAATCCAGTTACAAAAATGTTGAAAGATGATATGATTAACAGTTATAAAAAGTTTATGGAAGCTAAGTACGCTCAAAAAGAAGGAAAATCAACTCGGCTTGCTGAAATCGCAGAAAACCAATATAAAAGAAGTGAAGAAAGATACAAAACCCATCTACAAAAAAAATCAGAATATTATTACGATAGAGTTAGTAAAGCTTTTGCTAAAATGTACAATAGAAAAGATGTTAATTACACGCTTTATGGAGGAGATAATTGGAATAAAACTGATTACGCACTTACAGCAATAGGAGCAGCAGCTCTTGGTGGAGCAACAGCTGTAACAGGCCTTGCTATAAGTCCTCCAGCAGTAAAACGTAAAGCCCTGAAATCTTTAGGGGTATCTACTCCTGTTCCAGGGGCATTAAGCTCGAAGGATACAATTATTGATTTAACAAATAAGGCAATGGATTATGCAAAAGTTAATGAAGTAAAATCTGGAAATATGATACTAGGAGGAGAGTTTATTGAAAGTGCAAATAATACAGTGCGAACTGCTAAAGATTGGGCAAAAAGTATGGCAGCAGATGCAGATACCTACTCTGATAAAAATTATCCAACTAAAAATATTAAATCGTTTTACGGCGTTGAAGACGGCAAACTTAAAGTAGGAAAAGTAGAAGAATTTAAAGAAGATACAGAACTTGTACCAAGAAGATTTGGAGAAGCCCAGATTAGTAAAGCTGTTATGAATGGTAAGGAAATGAGAATACTAGACGTAAATGATAAACCAATATATCAAAACACTCCAAATACTGGTAAATTTATATTATATTCACCTACAACAAAAAAATCTGTTTTTGTGTATATAACAGAAGGTAAAAAAGGAGTTGCTGCAATTAATAAATTTATTGCAGAAAATGGAGATGCTCAATATATACATATGGATAATGGTCGATATGAATATTATGGAATTAATGAAGATGGACTATCGGATCAAGATTTTAAAACTTACTATGAACAAGATCTTGGTAGAAGTGGAACTCCAGGGTATAACTTAATAACCAAATAGATC
>ERZ795060.2339-NODE-2339-length-19493-cov-5.812429_pt1 | contig 19493 bp, 13 predicted proteins | sample MGYA00375144_ERZ795060 | MGnify/ENA primary metagenome ERZ795060 (study PRJEB30189, sample SAMN05720157) | activated sludge metagenome | isolation source: anaerobic digester from wastewater treatment plant | place: Japan | collected 2015-05-15 ...
GCTGCGGTGCCGGGAGGTCCATGCGCGCGATCTCGTCAGGCGGGTGCTGCTTGCGTAGCTTGGTCGCCAAGTAGAGGACATCGTCGAGTGCGTCGACCAGCACCTTGCGCTCCTGGCCGGTCCAGTCGAAGGCACCGCAGGAGATGAGGCTGGCGATGGCGGCGCTGTTCAGCTTGCGGGCGTCGGTGATGCGGGCGCAGAAATCGAGTAGGCCTCGGTATGGCCCATGTTGCCGGCCCTCGATGACCTGCTGCACACCGCCGTCGCCCACGCGGTCGACGCCGTTGAGTCCGGCGAGGATACTCCAACGATCGCCATCTGGTTCGAGCTGGAACGCCGGGCCGCTCGTGTTTACGTCCGGCGGCAGGACGGGGATGCCGACACGGCGGGCTTCGGCCACGTAGAGGGCGACCTTCTCGGCATCGCCGGCGTGCGCTTCGAGGAGGCCGAGGAAGTAGTGCGCCGGGTAGTGCCGCTTGAGCCAGGCCGTCTGGTAGGCCAGGAGGGCGTAGGCGGCTGCGTGCGACGCGTTGAAGCCGTAGCCGGCGAAGTAGGCCATCAGGTCGTAGAGCCGGGCGGCCGTCTCCCCGGGGATGCTACGCTCGACGGCGCCGACCACGAACAGCCCGCGGTACTTCGCCATCACCTCGGGCAGTTTCTTGCCCATGCCCTTGAGGAGCCCCTCGGCATTGATCGGGTCGAAGCCGGCCAGGTCCATGGCGATGCGCATCACCTGCTCCTGGTAGACGATGATCCCGTAGGTGCGAGCGAGGATCGGCTCCAGAGCAGGGGTGAGGTAGGTGATAGCGGCCCGGCCATGCTTGCGGTTCACGAAGTCGTCGGCCATGCCTGACCCTAACGGCCCCGGCCGGTAGAGGGCGACGAGGGCGATGAGGTCGGCGAACTCGCGCGGCCGGAGGCTGCGGATCAGCTTGCGCATGCCGTCCGACTCAAGCTGGAAGATGCCGGTCGTCTCACCGGCACAGAGGAGCGCGTAGGTCGACTCGTCACCTGCCGGAACCTCCTCCAGCGTGAGCCGGAGGCCGGTCGTCTCCTCGATGGCACGCAGGCACACGTCCACCACCGTGAGGTGGTTGAGCCCCAGGAAGTCCATCTTCAGGAGCCCGACGCGCTCCACGGAGCGCCAGTCGTACTGCGTGGTCGGTACCGAGGACTCGGTGTTGCGCATCAGGGGCACCACCTCGGTGAGCGGCAGCGCGGAGATCACCACGCCGGCCGCATGCACCCCGGCATTGCGGGCCAGCCCTTCCAGGTCGGAGGCGGTGTTGAGGAGGAAGCGGCCCTGGGGCGTCTCCGCCACGGCGGTCTCATAGGCGTCGTCCACGGTGCCGTTGAAGGGAACGCCCTTGCTGATCTTGTCTACGAGGCCGACCGGCAGACCGAGGACGCGGCCGGCGAGGCCCTGGAAGGCATCCTCCTGCTGGAAGAGAATGACCGGGCCCGGCTTCTCCACCGGGAACTGCCCGAGGAAGGGGCGGCCGCTGGCGATGCTGACGGCGAGGTCGAGCAGGAACCACGTCTTATAGTGCGCCGGCGGCGAGATGATGAGGCCGGTAGTGGCCCAGGGAAGCCACTCCTGTACGATCCACTGTACGCGGCTATCGCCATACTCGCACATGAACTCATCGAGGGGGATGAGCGTGAAGTCGAGGGCGCCGCCGGGAGCATGGTCGGCGGCAGCCTTCTTCGCGGCCTCGCGCTCGTAGACGCTGCGGAGCGTGCGCCGGAAGCCGGCCTCGTCCTCAGCGCGCAGGGGCGGATCGTTGCGGTCGTCCCAGACCTCCACCAGGCGCTCCGTGACATCGAAGGGGAGCCCCTTCCCGGCGAGGTAGCCTGCCAGGCGAGTGAGCGTCTGGTTCCGGCTTCCCGAGGCGACACCCCCGAGGCTGCGGGTGAGCCACTGCTCGTCATCGCTGAGGGTTTGGGTATCGTCCTGGTCGACCCGGGCGGTGACGGACTGCGGGTTGTGCCGGTGCTGCTCCAGGAGAGACTCCAGGATGGCGGGCGGAAGTGCCGTGGCCTCGCCCTCCTGCACCCAGGCGTAGAGCACGCCCGAGGGGTGGAGCGACGGCGGCGCAATGACGTAGCCGCCATCGCCGCGCACATCGAGTCCCGGCCCCAGCTCCTTCTCCATGACGCCGGCAAGCGTGGGTACGAAGTCGGCGCCCTCGGGGTAGCGCAGCCAGAGGTGGTAACCACCACCGGTCTTGACGATGCGCTCCGTGGGCGCGCATTGGTGCAAGAGCCAGACATTGGCGCCGTGCTTGTCCACGTCGGCATCGAGGACCACCAGGCGGGAGACCTTGCCGGTGACGACGCCGATGGCGGCGTTGGGCCATTGGCGCCACCACTCGCACACCTCGCCCTCGGTGGGCAGGCGCGTCTGGTAGGGCTTCCACTTCACGAACGGCTTCTTCGTCTTCGGGTTGCATGGGATGACCGAGTAGCCGTGGGATAGGTAGTCCAGGGCATGGTCCAACAGTGGCAGCATCGCTCTCCCTCTCCAGTAGAAACGCCCGCCGTTCGCAGTCCGGCGGGCGTGTGCATCGGTGTGTCGGGCCTGAGCCTACCGGTTGGCCCACCAGGCTTCGACCGCGGCACGGGCCTCACGGCCGGCCGCGAACGGTCCCAGCGTCGCGAGGATGAAGGGCACCGCGGGCGAGCCGCGGTCCGTGGTGTCACCCGGGTAGCCGTACCACGCGCCCCCGACGCGGGCGACCTCGCCCAGCGGGCTGAGCCACCAACGGCCATCGGGGGAGCCGCGGCGCCAGGTCACAGGCGCTCGTGCGGAATCGTGTCCGTCCATCGGACCTCCGTAATCAGGTTGCGTGGGTCTTCGAGGTGCTCCTGAAGCTCCTCAAGGAGGAGCTCGATGAGGGCATCACGGTCGTTGCTGAGGGAGCGGTCCCATTCCTCTTCGGTGAGCCACCCCGCGACGACGGGGATGCCTGCTTCGACGGTGACGATGAGGGGCATGCTACTTCTCCGACTCCAGCATCTCGCGTGCGGCCGACCAAAGACGCCGCACGTGGACGCGCGCCGATGCGATGGCGGCTGTGACGATGGAAGCCACCCACCCGAGGGCCGAGCGGATGGTTGACAGGGCGAGGCGCAACGGGGGTCTCCTTTCGATTGACAGGAGGCCGCTTCGGAGGTAGAATCGAGGACGGAACGAACTGGTCCCTTGAGTAAGGACTGTGTGTTCGTTTCCCCCTAGAGCCGGGTCGCGCCTCGTTCTTGGCAGGCGGAGCGTGGCCCGGCTTCCCTCTGTACGGCCCTACGCGACCGGTACGCAGCAAAGCGCGACAGCCGCCCCTGGCGACGCCGCGCTCTCCTGGTTTCCGGTCGCTTCTCTCTTGTTCATGCTTCACCCTGGTAGCCGGTGCTACCGGGAGCATTATACCGAATATATATTTGTTATGTCAATACCAAGCATCCCTGTTTGCTTCGCAACCGGGGTAGTCGCCGGTTGCTGCGTCCGAGGTAGCGTCAGAAGGTGTGCAAATGGTAAGCAGCCTACCCTCCGGGTGATAGCAACCGGAAACCGGACGAGCGCTCTTCCCTGGATGGGGCTGGTGAGCGTGACGGTTCCAGGCGGGTTGGTGCGCGCACTACGGACGTCTGGGTCTGATGCGGCTGTGCATGGAGTACCGGAGCAGACGCACACAGTTGAGGCGTCTGCCTCCGGTACTCCATCATCCGAAGGGGTCGACTAGGAAGTTCAGCGTGCGTCACTAGTCGCAGGTGGTTTTACCCAAGGATCGCCTTCGCTAATCCTACCGCAGCCCAAGGATGCACGCGGATCGTCGTTGGCGTGGCAAGAGCCGCGGCAGTCATCGGCCTGCCTGGCTGATGCGCAAGAACGGCCTGGTGGTGCGCCGACGTCGCTCCTACCGCGTGACCACCGACACCAAACACAAGCTGCCCGTGGCCGGGAATCTGCTTGACCGGCGCTTTGAGGCGGGTGCTGCGAACCGCGTCTGGGTCGCGGACATCACCTACGTGCCGAGAGCTGAGAGGGGGCTCTCCCTGGCGGTCGTGCTGGACCTTGGGTCGCGCCGGGCGGTGCGCTGGTCGATGGGCGTTGCCCTCGGGCGCGGCCTCGCCATGGCCGCCCTGGAGAAGGCGATCGTGAACCGCAAGCCGAACGCCGGGTTATCCACCACACCGACCGAGGACGCCAAACTGCAGTGGGGACTACCAGCAGGAGTTGGCATAGCGGGGGATACTCGCGTCGATGGGCCGCAAGGGAGCTCCCCCATACGCCCAAGATAGAGTGGATCGCTGGCCATATCTGTCGCATCTGGGAGGAAGCCCGGCGGGAGATCCCCGCCGATATCGGGGCCTGATATTACCGACAGCGGCTGCACTCAGCCCCCGGCCACACTACACCCGAGAAGCACGAGCGAACGGTAGCGACTGTGTAACCGAGTGTCTACAAGACCGGGGCAGGATCAACCTCAAGTTCCCCGCGATCTTCGGTCACGACTTCATGTACATTCGCAAGCCGGCGTACTCCTTCTACTGGGATTGGGGTCCGGAAATGCCGGTCAGCGGCATCTACCGTCCGGTCGTTCTGAAGGCGTTCGACCGCGCCGAGATCACCGACTTCCACATCCGCTACGAGGTGGACGGCCGCGACGTCTCCGGGAGCGTGCGCGTCGAGGCTTCCGGCGCCGACGGCACCCGTGCCACCCTCCGCCTGGCAGGCAACGAGTACACAGCCACCGTGGCCGGCGACACTGCGACGATCCCCTTCCACCTCGCCTCGGCAGACCTCTGGTACCCCAACGGCGAGGGCGAGCCCTTCCTGTATGGCATGGAGATCGCTCTTGAAGACGGAGGCGTACTCGACGCCCGGCGGCACCGGATCGGCTTTCGCACGGTGGAGGTCGTCCGCGATCACCGGACGGACCTGCAGGGGAAACGCTTTGTGTTCCGCGTGAATGGTCGGGAGATCTTCATCCGGGGCTACAACTGGATCCCGGTGAGCAGCTCTATCCCCAGCGGCTACTATGACCTCTACCGGGGCAACCTCGACCTGGCGCGCGACGGCAACGTGAACATGCTGCGCGTCTGGGGCGGCGGCTACTATGAGGACGACGAGTTCTACCGCATGTGTGACGAGCGCGGGATCCTGGTGTGGCAGGATGGCATGTTCACCTGCTCCATGTACCCGGACCAGGAGCCGGGGTTCCTGAAGCTGGTGGAAGCTGAGTTGGCGCATAACATCAAGCGGCTCAGTAACTACACCTGCCTGGCGCTGTGGTGCGGCGAGAACGAGGCCCATTGGGGGTGGGAGGAGTGGTGGACGGAGCTGCGCGAGCAGTTCCCCCGGTTCTGCGGCGCCGATATCTTCGACGCCATGTTCGTGCTCCTGCTTGCGGAGCTCGACCCGGACCGCTTCTACTGGAACGGCTCCCCCTATTCGGGCGAGCCCGAGGTGCGCGCCAACCACCCGCACTTCGGAGACCTGCACCTCTGGACGCTGCACACCAACACGGAGGACTTCCACCGCTTCACCAGCGTGCAGCCGAGCTTCGTCAGCGAGACGGGCATTCAGTCGTTCCCCGACCTGCGCACGGCCCTCAGCATCGGTACGGAGGAGGGCCACGACCTCCTCTCTTTCGTGATGGATACTCGAAATCACTTCGAGAGCACCGCCAAGAACGAGCGGCTGCTCAAGTTCGTCGGCGCCCTCTTTCGGCGGAACTGCGACTTCGCTCACGATGTGGTCCTCTCCAACCTGGCGCATGCGGAGTATCTCAAGTACGCGGTCGAGTACTGGCGCTCGCTCGCGTACAACTGCGGCGGCGTGCTCATCTGGCAGTTGAACGATTGCTGGCCCGCGATCTCCTGGGCCGCGGTAGATTACAACCTGATCCCCAAGGCATGCCACTACTATCTGAAGCGCGCGTTCGAGCCGGATCTGGTGGGGTGGGTCCAGCACTTCTCCAAGGACCATCGACCCGAGGTCAACTCCCGTGGCGATCTCTTCGTCGCCTCCGAACGCGACGGGCACAAGAGCGGCGTGGTAGAGCTGAGGGTCGTGCGCGTGACGGGCGAGCTGGTCTATTGCCACCAGTATCCCGTCACACTCGACGGGCGAGGGGTGGCGGCGCTGGGTGAGGTGGTCCTGCCCGACTACCGGCATACGCGCTTCGATTGCGTCGCGGAGGTCACGCTGCGGTGGGAGGATGGTCGCACGGCCCGGAATCTCTACACCTTCTCGCGGCCCAAGCATATGCGTCTGCCGCGACCCGATATTGCCCTGGAGCAGGCCGCACCGGACCGGCTGCGAGTGCGCACCGATCTATTCGCCAAGGGGGTCTACCTCTTCCATCGCGACCCCGGCGTCATCTTCGGCGACAACTACTTCGACCTGCTGCCCGGCGAGGAGCGCGAGGTGTCGCTCTCTCGCGCGGCGGCAGCCGAAGAGGTGCAGGTGTTGGTCTACCACCACGGGGATTCGGATGCGCCGAGCCGACAGGCCCCACGGTTGGAGCATCTCCACCCCTAGAGAGTTGCACGGCTCCGGGTATGACCACGCCGGTGAGGGTACGGGGTGCCGGCAGTCCGGCGCACCCCGCTCTCGCGGGAGGGGAGACAGGATGATCAACCGGTTGACGCTCGATGGTACGTGGGAGTTGGCAGGCTTCGATGAGGGGACCGGCGATTGGGCATGGCCCGAGGACCGCTATCCCATCCCGGCCAAGGTACCCGGAGAGGTCCACCCCGCACTGATGGCGGCCGGCCTGATCCCCGACCCCTACTACGGGGACAACGCGTCGCGGGCGTCGTGGGTGGAGGAGAAGGAGTGGTGGTACCGCCGGCGCTTTCGGCTCCCCGAGGGCTTCCTGCACCCGCGGGCCTTCCTGGAGTTCGATGGCCTCGATACTTTCGCGACGGTGCTCCTGAACAGCCGCCAGGTGGGCGAGTCGCGCAATATGTTCATCCCCTACCGCTTCGACGTGACCGGCATGCTGCGCGAGGAGGGTGAGAACGTCCTGGAGGTGCGCTTTGCCTCTACGGCCCGCGTGGCCGGGCGCATGGACCTGGATGACCTGGAAGTCCTCTACCGCCGCGACCGTGCCGGTGTGCGCAAGATGCAGTCGCAGTTCGGCTGGGATTGGCTGCCGCGCGGCGTGGGAGCCGGCATCTGGCGCTCCGCGCGCCTCGTCAGCCCCGACCGGCTGGCCGTGCAGGACGTGCACATCCAGCAGGAAGCCCTGGAGCCCGATTCCGCCGAGGTGCGCTTCGTCGTGGCCGTGGAGAACTACGCCGCGGCGCCCGTTGAGGCGACGCTGGAAGTGCGCGTGTCGCACGGTGAGAAGGTCGAGACGACCCGTGTGCGCCGGGTGATCTCCGCGGCCGGCACCCTCCTGGAGGTGCCGGTGACGATCCACGAGCCCGAGTTGTGGTGGCCGAACGGGATGGGTGGGCAGCCCCTCTACGACGCCCAGCTCGAACTGCGGATCGAGGGCGAGGTGGTGGATGCGCGCCACGAGCGGTTCGGACTGCGCACGCTGGAGCTGCGCGAGCGCGAGGACTCCGGCAAGCCCGTCTTCTACTTCGTGGTGAATGGGGAGCCGGTCTTCGCCAAGGGTGCCAACTGGATCCCGGCGGACGGCTTCCCCTCGCGGATTGCCCCCGAGCACTACCGTACGCTCCTGGAGTTGGCCCGTGACGCCCACTACAACATGCTGCGCGTCTGGGGCGGCGGCATCTACGAGGCGCCCGAATTCTATGACTTCTGCGACGAGTTCGGCATCCTGGTCTGGCAGGACTTCATGTTCTCCTTCGCGGAGCACCCGGATACCGAGGAGTTCGCCGCCGCCGTCGGCCGCGAGGCGCATGCCGTGGTGGCCCGCCTGCGCAACCACCCCTGCCTGGCGCTCTGGTGCGGCAACAACGAGTGCGAGCTGGACACGCCGCCGGAGCAGCAGTGGCACGGCAAGCGACTCTTCTACGAGGTCATCCCCCAGGCGGTCCGCGAGCTGGACCCCGAGCGCCCCTACTGGCCGTCCAGCCCCTACTCCGGGCCCGTGGCGGCCTCCTGCGAGTACGGTGACTACCACGGGGAGCCCTGGTTCCACGCCTCGAAGAGCGGCCTGGAGACCTGGCGCGACTGGATCGACAAGGACAAGGGCCTCTTCATGAGCGAGTTCCCCCTGCACGGCCCGCCGGAGGTGGAGACACTGCGCCGGTTCATCCCGGAGGAGAAGCTTTTTCCCGTGGAGGGGAAGCTGTGGGAAGCGCACATCATCACCGATGCCCACCGCAAGCAGAAGGAGGGGATGACCAGCCGCGAATCGCTGCTGAAGAACATCCGGGAGATGGCCGGCGAGCCGCGCAGCATCGAGGAGTTCTGCTACCTGGGCGGCGTGGCGCACGGCGAGTTCCTGCGCGCGCAGATTGAGCACTACCGCCGGCGCAAGCTCGGCGTCGGCGGCGCCCTCCTCTGGATGCACGATGAGGCGTTCCCTTCCGTGAGCTACGGCATCATCGACCACTACGGCCGGCCCAAGCCCGCCTACTACTACGCCCGGCGTGCCTTCGCCCCGCTCCTCCTCGTCTTCGACCGCGACGGCGACGAGATGGCGGCCTGGGTGGTCAACGACCTGCGAGAGCCGGTCGAGGGGGTCACCTCCCTCCTCCGCATCCAGGAGGGCAGAGCCGATGCCGGCCCGGAGCGGGTCGCCTTCCGCGTGCCGGCGAACGCCGCGCAGCGCATCTGGACCGGACCGCCTCCCAAAGACCCAGCGCGCGAGTGGCTGGCGGGCACGCTGGAGCGCGACGGGCGAACCGTGGCGCGGAGTAGCTACTTCCTGGCCCTGTTCCGGGAGATCCACTTCCCACCGGCGTCCGTCGCCGTGGACCGCTCCTTCGCGGACGGCACCCTGGAGCTGGACCTCCGGTCGGACGTCTATGCCTTCGCGGTCGCGCTGGAGGGCCTGCCCGATGGGGCTCGGCCCGATGATAACTACCTCGACCTGCTGCCCGGCGAGACGCGGCGCATCACCGTGCGCGGCCTGAGCCCGGAGGATGCCGCCGGCGTGCGCGTGAAGACGTGGCCACGCACTTCCGGGTAAAGTCGGGGCCGGGAGCGGTCGTCGGCCGGCGCCCACGTTTCCCGGGGCTTCAGGCGGCGGAAAGAGGGGCTTGAGGGGGTGCAGCCCCGAAAGGGCCGCACCCAGGACAGCACCAGGACCATGCACATGAAGGCAGAGGAGGACTCTCGAGCAATGAAGGCTGCGGTGAAGACTGCCAAGGGCGACTTCGAGGTGAGGGAAGTGGAGACGCCAACGATACCGCACCCGAACTGGGTGCGGGCCAGGGTCAGGGTCGCCGGCATCTGCGGAACGGACCTGCGCCATTGGAGGGTCGAGGACCCGCACCTGAAGGGCAAGATCGTCGGGCACGAACTCGCGGGGGAGATCGTTGAGGTCGGTGATGAAGTCACGGACCTCAAGGAGGGCGACCGGGTCGTCGTCGAGACGGTTCTGGGGGACGACACCTGCGAGTGGTGCAGGGCTCAGCAGTACAACCTCTGCCCCCACCTCTACGAGGTGAGGGAGAAGAGCGTCTCACGGGCCTTCGCGGAGTACGTAATCGGCCCGGCGAAGAAGTTCTACAAGCTGCCCGACCACGTGAGCTTCGAGGAGGCGGCTCTCCTGGATACCTTCACGGTCGGTCTCCACGCCATGCACGTCACCAACCTGAGTCTGAACGACAGGGTGGCGATCCTGGGCGCCGGGCCCATCGGGCTGGGGCAGTTGCAGTTGGCCAAGGCTGCCGGAGCGAAAGCACTCATTACCGATGTGCTGGATTTCCCCCTGCAAGTAGCAGAGAAGCTGGGCACGGACGTGACGGTCAACACGAAGACCGGGGACGCTTACAAGAGCGTAATGGAGTTCACCGGTGGCCGGGGCGTCGACATCGCCTTCGAGTGTGCCGGCGGCGATGCCCTGCCGACCACCCTGGCGCAAGCTACCTCGTTTGCCAGGATTGGTGGCAAGGTGGCGCTGGTTGGGGGCTTCGACGACGGGCCCTCCACCTTCACCCTGGAATGGCAGCGCATCCAGAAAGGCGAGATCCAGATCATCCCAAGCGCAAGCTACGCACTCTGGGGGATCTACCCCGAGATGGTGATGTGCCTTGACTTGCTGGCATTCGGGAAGCTGGATGCCAAGAGCCTGGTTACGCATCGATTCCCGCTTGACCAGATCAACGAGGCGTTCGAGACCGCCGAAGATAAGGAGAGGAACAACTCCATCTTCGTGGCTGTTACGATGTAGGACCGGGGGGTGGCGAAAGCGTGTGGGAGGGCGCGGTGGTGCGCCGGCGGCGGTCATGACGGGCGGTTGCGGGCTCGTTGCGGGGGAGCGGAACCCGCACTCCGGCGCCGAGGCGAACATCGAGGGCGCCTTCGCGCTGATGGATGAGATCCCCTGGCGGGCGCTCTTCCGGGCGGTAAGAGACCGCCAGGGTGACGCCTGCCCCCTGCCGATGGCGGCAGGCGTCATGCCCCATGAGCTCTGATGAGGCGAGCGGACCACTCAGATGGCCTGCTTCACCGGGCCGATGCGCATCTCGTAGACGTTGCTGCGCGGCGGCTGCGTGAGGATGCAGTAGATCGCCTGGGCCAGGTCCTCGGCCTCCAGCATCTGCCCCTCGGCCTCCATCCGCCGCTGCCCCTCCACATCGGGCGGCTCGCCGTGCAGGTTGGTACCGACCATGCCTGGCTCCACGAGGCTGATGCGGATGCCCTCCTGGCCCAGGTCCTTGCGCAGGCTCTCGCTCATTCCCTCGATGGCGGCCTTCGTTGCCACGTAGACGTCACTGCCCGTCTCGCGCACCTTGGCGGACATCGAACCGACGTTGACGATGTGCCCGCCCCCGTTGCTGCGCATGATGCGGATGGCCTCGCGCATGCAGGTGAGGTAGCCGAGCACGTTCACGCGCAGGATGTAGAGGATGTCATCATACGGCGTGTCCAGCACGCTCTGGGCCGGGAGAGCCGCGTTGTTGATCAGGATCCCCGGGTCGCCGAAGACACGCCGCGTCTCGGCGAACACGTTGAGGATCTGGTCCTCGTAGGCGTTGTCGGCGATCAGCCCGTGGAACTGGCCGCCGGCCTCTCCCAGGTCGTGGAGCGTATCGTCCAATTCCTGCTGGTGGCGCCCATAGACGACCACACGGACCCCCCTGCGCGAGAGCAGGAGCGCGGTGGCGCGGCCGATGCCGGTGGTGCCGCCGGTGATGATCGCTACCTTGCCGTCGAGGTGTGCCACCTCGGGCTCGAAGGTCCTCTTCTCAGCTTCTGCTACTGGCATGTGGTTCCTCCGTGATCAGTCCTGCCACTCGATCTCGACCGTGCTCTCGCCGGGGAGGTCGAAGGTGAGGTGCCCCTCGGGTGTGCACTCCCCTGGCAGATCACGGTACTGGCCGGCGTGCCCGATGCGCACCTTCACCTGCGGCAGCGCACGGCCGCGCGATGGGAGGAGGCGCGTCTCGCCGCCCACATCGGTGCCATCACGCGCCAGGAAGGAGACGCTCCGCCCTTCGGCATCGACGCGCAGATCCCGCAGGGGATAGGCCGAGTAGACCATGAAGGGAGCCCCGTCCAGGCGGTGATAGGCACGCGCGACCAGCGCCAGCGGCGCCCCCGCGCCGTACACCTCCTGGCCCACCGCACCGGCCGGCTTCCACCCCTCGTAGATGTCCTCCAGCGGGATCGGCAGGCTCGGGTCGATGACGCCGTTCTGGATCTCCGTTGCCAGCGCCTCGGGGGGCAGCCGGCCCGGGTAGTAGCACCAGATGCGGTCGAGAGCGTACTTGCAGTACTCCGCCAGCAGCCCCCGCAAGGAGTGCGGGATCTCATCGCCGATGCGCGAGAGGTACTCGTGGAAGGCCGCGTGGATCTCATGCTCCTCGTACACCGCAAGGTAGGCCGCGTTGTGCATGGCGGTGATGCCGAAGAATGTTGTGTAGTGCTTCGCGAAGCCGTAGTTGCACTCCCAGAGGACGGCGTTGTTCAGGATGCCCGCCAGGCAGACGTGGCTGAGGCCCAGGAACGTCTCGTCGCCGGTCTCCTGCCAGAGGCGCAGGCAGGCGTTGGCGCCCCACGCGGTGTTGTTGAACTGGTAGCCCATGTTGAAGCGCAGGTCCTGCATCGCCAGCGCGCCGCGTTTGGCCTCCTCCAGGTAGCGCGGTTCGCCGGTGAGGTCGCGCACCAGGAGCATCAGGTAGGCGTAGAGGCCGCCCACATCCGTCTCCCCGCCCTCAAGGGGTGCTCTGCGGGTGACTTCGAGCGTCTTCGCGTCGAAGAAGATGGGCCAGCGGTAGTCGAAGTGCTGGGCGGTGCGCACGGCGTAGTCCACGGAGTCGAGGAGGAGCCGCCTGGCCACGTCGTCGCCGCGCAGCGCCAAGCGGGCGAGGTTTGCCAGGGGATGGTAGAGATACCAGGAGTCGATCTCCCCGGCCATACGCTCGTCCCTGTCGGTCGGCTGGATCTCGCTCTGGCTCTTCAGGTAGCGCAGCACGCAGCCGACATCCGGGTCGTAGAAGCCCGGGAGGCCGGCCTTCAGCTCGTCGATGAGCGGGATCGGTTTGCGGCGCCACTCCTGGTACTCGTGCAGCGCCGCCGGAACGGTGAGCTGCACCATGCTCTCCGGCCGGCGGTCGCCCGTGCCCACGTAGCCGTTGAGGAAGTGATGCCCGTCCACCTCCGTCCGGCAGGCCGGCGCGCTCGATAGCGCCCCGACGACCGCCTCGGCCTCGTCGGGCCAGTCGCGGTAGCGCGTCGGCGGATGCGGAATGTGCCGGTAGACTTCGGCCAGCAGCTCGGCAAAGAGCAGTGCCGAGGCCTGGGGGTTCTCCGGCACGCGGTCGGTGAAGCGGAGGAGGGCGTCGGAGATCACCACTTCCCTGCCGGCCGGCAGAGCCTCCCGCTGCACCACCGGGGGCGTCCACCCCAGCTCAGGCCAGCTTCCGCCGACGCGCGCGTCCGGGGCCACGTGCAGGATCTCGCAGTAGTCGTTCAGCGCCGTCAGGTTCTGCAGGTAGAGGAGGCTGCCGCACTCAGGCTCGGTCAGGCTCATGAACATCACGCCGGCCGCGCTGCCGCGCTGCCCGGCGTGCACGATCCCCCGCGTCGCCAACGGGTCGCCCTGCGCGTCCACCGGGACCACGTCCACGGGCCAGTAGGGGATGATCAGGTCGTGGTCCGGCGTCAGCGAGACCGTGTAGTGCACCAGCGCTCGGGGTGTTTCGGGGAACTCCAGGCGCACCCGGAACTGCCCCAGCACCGTGCCCGCCTCCCATTCCATGCGGCCGTCCTTCTCCCGGCACTCCCCCAGGCGCAGCCTGCCGCCCGGACAATAGGCGGTGCGTACCACCACCCCGCCGCTCTGGGGCAGCCACCGCACCACGAGCCAGAGAGACTCCCTCCCTTCCAGCACACTCACTTCCACGCCGTCGAGAGTCGCCCGCTGCAGCACCCGCATCTGCCCATCCGTGAACTCGTCACGCAGCGCATACAGCCAGGGACTCCCCCCGATGCGAGGGGCATGGTCGCCCCGGTTCCTCGCGTTATCGGCCATTCGCCATCACCTCGGCGAGGATCATTCCCCGCAGGAGCCAGGCGCAAACCCCTCGGGCGCCTCCCGCTCCGCACGGGTGGATACCGGCCCAGACCTGGAGACGCCCGCACTCCCTGCGGCAGGCATCGAGCGCAGGGAGCAGGATGCCGGCCGCACGGAGGTAGCGATTGCCCGATTCCCGGGTATACTCAGCGTACCAATCCAAGGAGGGGTCTGCATGCTGGGTCGCATGTCACTCGATGGCAACTGGGAACTGGCCGGCTTCCTGGAGGGCCAGGGCGACTGGTCCTGGCCGGAGGATCACTTCCCGATCGCGGCGCCGGTGCCGGGCGAGGTGCATCCGGCGCTTCAGGAAGCCGGTCTCATCCCCGATCCGTCGTACGGCACGAACGCCGGCCGAGTCCGCTGGGTCGAGGAGCGGGAGTGGTGGTACCGGCGGCGCTTTCGCGTGCCGGCCGGGTTCACACGTACGCAATCCTTCCTCGAGTTCGACGGCCTGGACACCTTCGCCACCGTGCTTCTCAACGGTGAAGTGGTGGGCGAGGCCTCGAACATGTTCGTACCCTGCCGCTTCGACGTGACGCGGAAGTTGAAGGAGCACGGTGAAAACACCCTGGAGGTGCGCTTTGCCCCGGCCGCGAAGATCGCCGAGCGCACCAGCCCCAAGGATCTGTACGTGCGTTACAACCCGATCCGGGTGGGCGTGCGCAAGATGCAGGCTCAGTTCGGCTGGGACTGGCTGCCCCGGCTGATCGGGGCGGGCATCTGGCGGCCCGTGCGCCTCACCAGCTACGACCGCCTTTCGGTCCGCGACGTCCACGTTCAGTCCGACGTGACCGAGGGGGCGGCGACGGTCTGCCTGGCGGTCGAGCTGGATAACCACCTGAGCGTCCCCGTATCGGCCGTCGTCTCCGCGGGGGTCATCGCTCCGGACGAACGCCCGGGAGGAAGGGCGGAGAAGCACGTTCTGGTGGGCCCGGGGGGCGGGGTGGTACGCCTTGAGGTGCCCCTCGCCGACCCCCAGCTCTGGTGGCCCAACGGCCTCGGGGAGCAGCCGCTCTACGCGGCCCGCATCGAGCTGCGCGCGGATACGGATCTCGTGGACGAGCGGGAGCTGCGCTTCGCCCTGCGCACCGTGGAGCTCCGCCAGCAGCGTGAGGATGGGCAGCCCGCGTTCCTCTTCGTGGTGAATGGAGAACCCGTCTTCGCCCGAGGCGCCAACTGGATCCCGGCGGACGGCTTCCCCTCGCGTGTCACCACCGACCGCTACGAGGCCCTTCTGGAGATGGCGTGCCAGGCGAACCTGAACATGCTGCGGGTGTGGGGCGGCGGCATCTACGAACAGCCCGACTTCTACGACCTGTGCGACGAGCTCGGCATCATGGTCTGGCAGGACTTCATGTTCTCCCTGGCCGAGTACCCGGAGACGGAGGCGTTCACGGGGATGGTGGCGCGGGAGGCCTCGGCGGTGGTGCGCCGGCTGCGCAACCATCCCTGCCTGGTGCTCTGGTGCGGCAACAACGAGTGCGAGATGGATACGGAGGCGAACGCCGTGTGGCGAGGGAAACGCCTCTTCCATGACACGATCGCGCGCATCGTCCGCCAGCTCGACCCCGGACGGGTCTACTGGCCCTCCAGCCCCTACGGGGGAGAGATCGCCCACTCGTCTGAGCATGGCGATTACCATGGCGAGCCCTGGTTCCACGTCGCCAAGCTCGGGCCCGACCACTGGCGCGAGTGCCTGGAGAAGGACCGTGGGCTGTTCATGAGCGAGTTCCCGACCCAGGGCCCACCCGAGGTCGAGTCCATTCGCCGCTTCATGCCGGCAGGCAGCCTCTTCCCCGTGTCCGGAGCGGCCTGGGAGGAGCACCTCGAGAACAACGCGCAGCGCCAGGAGCGTACCGGCTATACCAGCCGTGAGCTGCTGCTGCGCAACATACGCGCGTTCATGGGCGAGCCGGAGACCATCGAGGAGTTCGCCCGGCTAGGGGGCATCCTCCAAGGGGAGTTCCTGGCCTCGCAGATCGAGTTCTACCGCCGGCACAAGGGCACCATGGGCGGCGCCCTCTTCTGGATGTTCGGCGAGGCGTGGCCGGCCGTCAGCTACGGCGTGGTGGACCACTACCTGCGGCCCAAGCCGGCCTACTACTACGTGAAGCGCGCCTGTGCCCCGGTCCTCCTCTCCTTCGACCACCAGGGCGGGGAGGCGGAGGCGTGGATTGTGAATGACCGGTTGGAGCCGGTGCAGGGCCTGCTTTCGGTGGGCCGCGTGGCCGGCGGAGTGCTTGCCGGCCCGATGGAGCGCCTTCCGGTCACGGTGGCGGACAACAGCATCCAGCGCGTCTGGTCCGGCCCGGCGGCGGATGATCCGGCCGAGGAGTGGCTCATCGGCATGCTCGACATGGGGGGCCGGGTGGTGGGGCGGGCCAGCCACTTCTTTTCCCTGCCGCGCCAGGTAGGCTTCCCGGCGCCGGCGGTCCACCTGCAGCAGGAGTACCTGGACGGCATCCTCATTATCGCGGTCGCCGGCGATACCTACACGCGAGCCATTTCGTTGGAGGGGCTTCCCGACCAGGCCCGTCCGGATGACAACTACTTCGACCTCTTCCCCGGTGAGGTGCGGCGGATCGGCGTGGCCGGCCTGAGCCCGGAGGAGGCGGCTCAGGTACGCGTTATCACAGGGCAATCCGTCACTCCCGCACGTCGTGGGCAACCCGCACCGGCGTTGGCCGGCGCGCGGTGACGTGAAGGTTTGCGGAGATGCCCCTGTGGACGTGGTCGCCGGAAGCCCGCTCGCCTTGGCCGGCGCGGCAGGGAGGCCCTACGCCACCCGCCACCTCGGCGGGTGGGTCATCGGGTATAGGAGAGGCTCCGGGAGGTCCGGAGCCTTCACGGTTTGGGCGATGCGACCTCTACCGGCGAGAGGCGATCCTTCCCACTACGACCGGCTACCGACGGCCGGGCCTCTCACCTGGTCGAAGACGGAGCGCACGACGCGCGCCAGCGTCTCCGCCGGCCCGGTTCCGGAATAGTGCAGGAAGTAGAGCTTCGGCTCTTCGCCGACGAGGTGGATATGCTGCGCGGCGACGAGGAAGCCGGCCTGCCGGAAGGTGTCGATAGCGCGGTCGATCTCCCTCTCGGTCAGCACGACCTCACCGCCCACGAGGGCGTTGGCGTCCGTGCCCGTGAAGTAGGCGACCGAGAACGGCCCCATCCCGGGCGGCAATTCGACCCCCTGCAGCCGCACACCGGGGCGCCCCTGCGTCACCTTCAGCACACCGCCTTCGATGATGCCCGACCGGCGCAAGGCAAGCTGGATGCGGTTCACGTCCAGCCCCGCTGGGGGCGGCAGGGCGAGCGCACCGGGCGGTGTCGGCAGGGGGGTGCCGGTTCGTCCGAGAGCCCTGCGGATACCTTGAGCGAGGGTGGGGCCACTCCCACGGCCCTGGAAGTGCACGTACATGATTCGCGGCTGCTCGCCGATCATGTGGCGGACGAGTGCGGCAATCCGGATGCCGGCCGCCCGCAACTCCGAAACGACCGGGTTCATCTCCTCCTCACGCACGACCAGGTAGCCGGAGGTCAGGTATCCCTCCGGTCTGAACGTCCACGCGATGAACGAGGTGAGGTCGAACCCGGGCGGGAGCGGCTGGCCCATCGTCACCTGCAGATCGGTGCGTGGGGCGTGTACTACGAAGGCCCCCTCTTCCATCCTTCCGGGGGCCTGCAGTATCCGCTCCACGTCTCGGTATGCCGGTGGCGTCGGTGACGCCGCTGCCGGGGCCGGCGCCTGGGAGTGCGCCGGTGCCGTGAGGAAGAGGAACGTGAGGGCCAGCAGGCCCCCAAGCCTATTCGCTGTGATTCTCATCGGCAGATCTCCTATGGGTGGTTGGCGAAGGTCGTCGTCTGGGTCCTGGAACGACGTGACCTATCGCGTTTGGCGACCGGACCGCTGCCGGGTGTGTCGGCGCAACACAAGACGCTTCCACCTCCGCGAGGCCCGACGCCAATCAAGGCAGGTACTACCCGGTCTCCCCGGCAGCAAACGCCGGGCAGCGAGTGGGCGCACAGGAGTGCTTCGCGGTCGCCCGACCTCGCACCGCGGCGTCTGGCCCGTGGAGCACGGTAGCGCGCCAGGGCGCAGCCTGCCCTCTGCCATGATCCGTGTGAGACAGCAAGAGGCACGGCGCGGGTCAGCCCGTGCCCGCCGCCGGCTGGGCCGGGCGGGCCGGCACTGCCTCTTCATCCTCGGAGCGCATGCACACCACGGACGGACACGGCACCTCGGTCTTCGTGAGGAGCGACGCGGCGAGCGAGAAGAGCCCGAAGCCCTCGTAAGTGCGCCGAGCGCGCGCATCCAGCCCGGCGAACTTGAGTGCTCGCGGCGCTGCCAGCAGAAAGAGGCCAAAGGCCGCGTCGATCTTCAGGTGGGTGCGCATGGAGAGCACCTTGACTGCCCCCCACTCGTAGTCCGTGAAGACGCTGTAGAGCACGGCGAACACACTCAAGCCTCTCAGAGTGCGCACCGGCGCGCCCCCCAGCCGCGCAAAGCGGAAGACGTTCGGGGCGAGCGCTAGCGCCGCCGCTGCGGCGTAGTCGATGATGCCGTGTACATAGGTCGAGATGAACCGCATGACACCTCCTGATCGCTGCCGGTCCAGGCCCGGGCCCAGCGGAAGCGCCGCAAAGCGGCGGGCGGAATCCCGGCTCCGTGCTTAACCGGCGCCGGGGCCTGCCCTCGTTTCGTTCGATGTCCGCCTGCTGCTCGCATCAGGTGCTCCGGGCATGTCTCATCCTCACGGCCCCTTACGGCCGAGGGATACCATCACGATGCTTGGCCGACAGCTCCGGGACCCTCCTGTCTCGGGGTTCCCGCCGTCAGCGCGGCGCAAACCGCGAGTGAGCACATCCAACTGCCGGGGCGAAGGTGATCCGAGAGGACTACCAGAAGCGGTTCCCGGAAGAGGCCACCGGCTCCGCGGGCATACCTCGTGGCGAGAGGGTACGGTCAGGAATAACCCAGAGACAGGCGGCGCACGTCTCCTATCACAACGCGTGGCGTAATGCCCCAGGAGGGCACGATACTCGCGACATTCGTTCCTGAGCCGATCCCTAGCGCCCTGCTACGTGCCATCTCGGCCGATACCCATCCAGCGGCAGCTCTTCCCACACTTGCTCTACTCCATAGAACAGCACCAGAGCAGCGCCCACTACGCCTTGTGCCAGGCCCGGGGCATAGTCCCTCTCATGCCGGCTTCTCCTCATCACCCGCCGGCTCGGCGAGTAGGGCTTCATAGGGCACACCGATGACCTCGGCGAGGCGGCGGAGGACGCTCTCAGGGCAGCGGACGTACTCGCCCTCGTAGCGGACGAGCGACGGCTGGGGGATGCCGGCCGCGGCGGCGACGGCGCGCTGGGTCATGCCGGCCGAGAGCCGGGCGGCACGGAGGGCGGCGCCGTCCTGCTGCACCAGGTCCTCGGGGTGCTGCTTCTGGCGCGGCGGCAGGGGATAGTCGGGGTGCTTGCCCTGGACGAACTCCTCCTCCCAGCGGAGGATGGTGTTGATGGCGGTGCTGGAGTCGCGGGCGGCACGGGTGACGCCGCGCTGCCGGGCATCGAGGACGATGCGGTAGCGCTCCTGCACCGAGGCGCGCGCGGTGACCGACTCCGGCACCGGCGCGCCCTTGGCACGGTCGCGCCGGATCCAGGAGTTGATGGTGGAGACGGGCGTGCCGGAGCGGCGCGCGGCCTCGGAGAGGCCGTAGCGCTCGACCAGGGCGTAGACCTCCTTCTTGCGCGTGTCCTCGACCGGAGGGCGCTTGGCACTGCTCATCGGCGACTTCCTTTCCCGCTGCGGAGCATCTCGGT
>ERZ795060.2347-NODE-2347-length-19405-cov-5.684651_pt1 | contig 19405 bp, 14 predicted proteins | sample MGYA00375144_ERZ795060 | MGnify/ENA primary metagenome ERZ795060 (study PRJEB30189, sample SAMN05720157) | activated sludge metagenome | isolation source: anaerobic digester from wastewater treatment plant | place: Japan | collected 2015-05-15 ...
GGCGAGCGGCGGCCAGGCGAGGAGCGGCGTATTCCCGGCTAGGAAGCACGCGGTGACCTCCGGAGCGGTGGCCCGGTGCCATCCCCCAGTGGCGCGAGGGCGGAACTCGTCCAGAACGCGCGGGTCGCCCAGTTCCTCTTGGAGGAGCGCCCAGAGCGTATCGCGGCGCAACGAGGTGGCGAATGCCTGGATGCCAGCGCGCGTGCCCTCGGCGACCGGCTCCCGCGCGAGGAGAGCCTGCAGTGACTGGGCCAGTGGGCAGCGTTCATTGCCCGCCAGCGCCTCCTCCAGGCGCCGGCCGATGGCGTCCAGGAGCTCTACTCGCTCGGTGACGGTCAGCGGGGCAAGAGATTCCGCGCGAGCCTGACGCAGATCGGCCAAGCCTGCCTCAATTCGCTCACGCACGGGCGTGCCACTCCTCCGCGGTCAGCGAGCAGCCGCGTAGCTCCGCGCCGGGGACGCGCCCCAACAGTTCGAAGCCATCGCCAGCGCGCACCCCTAGGTCCTCTGTCGCGACGGCGAGCACGGAGTTCAAGTTGGCGAGATCATAGTGGCAGAGCACCCCGGGCACGCCCGGAGGGCACTCCTCGCCGGTGCGCGGGTCCACGACCCGGGTGCGGATCCACGGGGGACCCTGCTTGCGCCGGGTTTCCTGGCCGCTGCCGGTGGAAGACGGCGGAAGATCGTAGAACTGTGAGCACAACTCGCACATGCCGTACTCGGCCAGGCAGCGCGCCGGCGGAACCCCCAGACGCTCGGTGAAGAGTGCGTACAGCTCCTCGCGCGGGATCTCGCGCGTGCGTCCCTTGAAGCCGCCCGTCTCAAGGACGCGCGTTCCCTCTGGCAGGGCGAACCGCCCATCCTGCCCGTCGAAGAAGAGGAGCCACGCGAAGGCGGTGCCAAAGAGGATCAGCGGCTCGCGAACGCCGGCAAGCGCCCCGGCCAGGCCCGGAATGTCGGGGCCGTGGTCGCTCCAGAAAAAACGGTGGTCCAGATCGGGGTCCTGCGCCATGAGCGAGCCCAGCATATGCGAGAGCGACGACTCCGGGGCGGTTTCGGGAGGGGGCACCAGTGCCCAGATGGGCAGGCGCGCGCCATCCGGGAGCACGAATCGCGCGAAGCCCGCGCGCAGCGAGCGGTCGTACAACTCGAGCGCCGTGGCGGAGAGGTAGTGCCGGCTGGACGGCCGGCCCGTCGTGCCGGAGGAACGGAAGACTCGGGCGGTCTGCTCCGGAGGCGTGCATGTCAGATCGAACGCCTTGAACGCTGCCGCGGGTGCCGCGGGGATCTGCGACCAGTGGGTGACGCGATCCGGCGTGACCCCGCGCGCGGTGCAGAACCGGCGGTACGGCTCGTTATGGGCGTACTGATAGGCGAAGAGAGCGCGCGCGTGCTGGTCGAAGCCGGCATCGCTCTCATCGCCCGAATCGATGAACGCCGCCAGGGCGTCAAAGAGGCGCCGCTCCTCGGCGCTGCCCCCAGAGATCTCCTGTGCCTCGTGATGCATTCGTCCTCCCGGCTCCCATTCTACCACAGGGGGGTGACCGTGGCAACTCGCCGGCCGCAGTCTCGAGGTGGTCATCTGGCTCTCGCAGGAGACGCGAAACCGAGGCTGTTCGCACCCTCCGCATCCGTGTCTGTTTCCCACATCCGTGGTATCGCCGCCGGCGCGCGAAAAAGGGGCTTGCCAAAACCGCGCATTTCTCCTATAATAGGGCGGCACCGGGAACCGGGCGGATGGTGGGGAAATGCTCGACAGAGGAGCGGTTTCCCCTTTACTTTTGCCTGGGCACTGGGAACGTTCTCTTTTCGACGCCTGGACCCCAAAGACGTCCGGAGTAGCCCCGAGTTTCGCCATCACGGCCGGTTCCTCACCGGCCGGGGCGCGGGCAAATTCGGTGGCCGGACCGCCGTCCTCAGGTCACGCGTACGATAACTAACAAGGATGGGTGAAGTTTTAGCGCGCCGCGAATCAACCGCATTCAGCACCGAATCAGCGAGCGCCGCGGCTGTTTGCCCGGCGGGCTGCCTGTCCGTATCGACCGGATGGGCGAGCAGCACCCTGCTCCTTCTATCGACCTGGTTATGCAGGCCTCCATGGTGCATGCCCGGGAGTATCCGCGGAAGCTCTCAGCGCGCCTGATCCCATGCAGCGCAGGTTGCCGACTCCGCTTCGCCATGCTACAGACCTTCGCTGAAACAGCCGTTACCGGTCATCAAGCCTTCTCGCCACCGGCCCAGTGCCGCGGGGAGGCGTTCGCACTCAATTGCAGGAGGCGAGTGTATGGAGAGCGAGATCCTGAAAGTATCTGGACAGTCGTCCCCGAAGATGGTCGCCGGCGCGATCGCTTCAGTGGTCCGCCGTGATGGCGGTGTGAGCGTGCAGGCGGTCGGCGCGGGTGCCGTCAACCAGGCCGTCAAGGCGATCGCGATCGCGCGCGACTATGTGGCGCCGAATGGCATTGACCTGGTATCGGTTCCCTCTTTCTTCAAAATCGAGACGGATGACGGCACCAAGACGGGGATCCGTTTCCTCCTGGAGCCGCGCGCACCGCATGAAGCGTGACGTGGATCACGCGCGCGTCGCTGCTTGTTGTGGGTGGCCCGCGGTCCCGGAGCCAGGCACGAGGGGTTAGTATGAATGCACCTCAAACGGCTTGAGTTGTTCGGGTTCAAGACTTTCGCGGACCGGACGGAGCTGGAGTTCCTTCCGGGAGTGACCGCGGTGGTGGGCCCCAATGGCAGCGGCAAGAGCAACATCGCAGACGCGATCCAATGGGTCCTGGGCGAGCAGAGTATGCGCTCGCTGCGCAGTCTCTCCGCCCAGGACGTGATCTTTGCCGGCACCCAACGCCGGCGCCCTCTCGGTTTCGCCGAAGCCTCGCTCACTTTTGACAACGAGACGCGCTCGCTCCCTCTCGATTTCGACGAGGTCACCATCACGCGCCGTCTCTACCGTTCTGGCGAGAGCGACTATCTGATCAACAAAGTCCCCTGCCGCCTGCGCGATATCCACGAGCTGTTTCTCGATACCGGCGTGGGGTGTGATGCCTACTCCATCGTCGGGCAGGGCGAGATCGACGCCGTGCTTTCTGTGAAGTCGGAGGATCGCCGCGCGCTCGTGGAAGAGGCCGCCGGTATCAAGAAGTACCGGGTCCGCAAGCGTGAGGCGATCCGGAAGCTGGAAGCGACACAGGCGAATCTCACCCGAGTCCACGACATTATCGCTGAGATCGAGAGCCAGCTTCCGCCCCTGCGCGACCAGGCCGAGGTGGCCCGCCAGTTTCGCGAGCTGCGCGACCGAGCGCAGGCCCTGGAGCGCGCCCTGCTTCTGACGGAGTACCGCCGAGCGCTGCAACAGGTGGAAGAGATCCGACGGACGCGCGCTCTCGCTGAAGAGCGCGTGGAGACGATCCGGGCAGAACTGGCGCGAGTGGAGAGCGAAGCGGAGGCGGCGCGCTTCGCGGTGACGCGTGCCGAGTCGACCCTGGAGGAGGCGCGCGCGGCTGCATCGGCCGCTTCGCAGAAGGTGGAGCGCGCGCGTGGCACTCTAGGAGTCTCGCGCGAGCGCCTGGCCTCCGTGGAAGCGGGCGAGGCGGATGATGCCGAGCGGATCGCCGATCTGGAGCGGGCGCTGGAGCGCTGCCGCCGTGAAAAGGAAGAGGCGAGCGAGCGAATCGCTGCCGCGGAAGCTGCCGAGCGCGCGGCGACGGAGGAGCTGCGCCGCTGCGAGGCTGAGGTGGCGGCGATCCAGGGGCGCATGGAGAAGCTGGCGCGCGTGGTGGAAGAACACCGGCGTCAGGCGGTGGAGCGCGCTCGCGCGCTCACCAACGCGCAGGCGGATCTGCGCGCTAGTGGGCGCCAGGTTCAGGACGCGCGTGCAGCGCTCACCCGCGCAACACAGCGCCTTGAGATGTTGGGCGCTCGGGCGGCGACGCAACAGGCGCGAGAAGAAGGACTGCGCGAGAAGGTTACCGAGGCGGAGCGGCGATGCGAGCAGGTGAACGAGCAGCTTCGCCGCGCCGAGGCGGAGCGCGCTACGTTGCAGCGCGGGATCGTCCTTGCCGGGCAGCGCATGACGGAGCTGCGGACGGAGATCACGGCGCGTTCCACGCGCCTGCGGACCCTGCGCGAGCTCGACGCGAAGCTGGAGGGGTATCGCGACGGCGCGCGCGCCATCCTGCGGGCTCGCAAGGAGGGTCGGCTGAAGGGCCATTTCGTGCCGATCGTCGATCTCCTGGAGGTCTCTCCCGAGTTTGAGGCCGCGATCCATGCCGCTCTGGGGGATGACCTCGACGCGCTTGTGGTCGATAGCCTGGAAGAAGCATACGAGGCGATTACCTACCTTCGCAAAGAGGGGAAGGGCCGCGCGACCTTCGTCGTTCGCGAAGCCGCTGTGCCCGTAGCCGATGGCACGGAGGCACAGGAGATCCTGAGCCGACGCGCCACCCAGCATGTCCGCTTTGCCGATGCTCACCGGAATGTCATCGGGGCGGTTCTGGGCAACGCCGTCGTGGTGCGCCATTTGGAGGAGGCGCGCGAGGTGCTTGCCCTCGACCATGCGCGCTACCGCGCCGTGACGCTGGAGGGAGACCTGCTCCACCCGCGCGGTATCCTCACCGGTGGACGCGCCAACGGGGGCGCCGCTAGTCTCCTGGCCCGGCGTCGCGAGATGGCCGGCCTGGAAGAGGAGACGGCCCGGCTCGAAAACGAGCTGGCTCGCGTCACCAAGGAGAACGAGACGAAGTCGGCTGCCCTTCGCGCGGCGGAAGTGAGCCTGCGCCGGCAGCGTGAGGAGGCCTCGCGCGCCGCATCGGCGCTGGCCGCGGCCAAGAAAGACCTCGATTACTGCGCGCAAGAGGCCCGGCGTCTGGCGGATGATCTCCGCCGCGCGGAGCAGAGCATCCACCAGGCGGAGGCAGATGTCGAGAAGGCGGTGGCGCGCGAGGCGCGCTTGCGCGCGCACGTGGAGCAGCTTCAGACGCAGGACTCGGGCGCGGATGCCGACATTGAGAGCGCGCGTGCCAGCCTGGAGGAGCTCAACCGCGAACGGGATCGTGCCGCCGAAGCCGTTGCCGATCAGAAAGTGGCTGCGGCGCGCGCCCGGCAGCAGGTGGAAGGGCAGCGCGAGAACGCCGCGCGTGCTCACCGCCAGGAAGAGGAGACGCTGCGCGACATCGAGCGGCGGCGAGCGCACATGGCGAGCCGCGCCGAGCGCGTTCGTGCCCTCCGCGAGGAGATTGCCGGGCAGGAAGCCGAATTGGCCCAGTTTGTGGCCGCGCATGAACTCGCCCAAAAAGAGCTGGATGAGCGCCGCGCGGAGCGCCGGCGCCTCCTGGAAGCATCGGGCAAGATAGAGCAGCAGGCCAAAGAGGTGCGCGACCGCCTGGCCGCCGCGCAACACGAGCTCCACCGCGCAGAGGTGAAGCTCGCCGGTGTCGAGGCGGATATCCAGCACGCGCAGACCTCTCTCTACGAGCAGTATGGATTGACGGCCGACGCGCTTCAGCAGGTGAGCCGTGAGGGCGTCCCGGAGATCCGAAATCGCCAGCAGGCCGGCCAAGAGCTGCGCCAGCTCCGGGCGCAGATGGCGGAGTTGGGAGAGGTCAACCTGGGCGCCGTCGAGGAAGTGGAGCGCCTGGAGGAACGGCTGAGGTTCCTGACGACCCAGCGCGAGGATCTGACGCAGGCGCGCGAGGGCCTCCTCGAAGTGATCGCCGAGATCGATTCGGAGACCCGGGGGCGCTTCATGCGCACCATCGAGCAGCTTCGCCAGGCGTTCAACGAGATCTTCGTGCGCCTCTTCGGCGGGGGGACGACGGCCATCCGGCTCACGGATGAATCCGATGTGTTGGAAGGCGGCCTTGAGATTGTGGTGCAGCCCCCCGGGAAGAAGCCGCAGAGCATGCTCCAACTCTCCGGCGGGGAACGGGCTCTGACAGCGACCGCCTTCCTCTTCGCGCTGCTGCGGATCAAGCCGAGCCCCTTCGTCCTCCTCGATGAGGTGGATGCGCCTCTGGACGAGTTGAACGTCGCGCGTTACGCCGCCATGCTGAAGGAGTTCGCAGAGAAGTCGCAGTTCATCGTCATCACGCACAACAAGGGGACGATGGAGGCGGCCGATGTCCTCTATGGCGTGACCATGCCGGAGCAGGGCGTCTCGCGTATCGTCTCGGTTCGCCTGGAGGATATTCCGGAAGCCGCATAAACTCCCGCGACGCCCGGGCGCGCCCGGTTGACCGCGCGCCCGGGCCCGTGGTAGGATCGCGGGAGAGCTAGGCGAAACACCGCCGGCCAGCATCGAGAGGAACAAGAGCCTTGCCGCCGCATCCGGCGCCAGAGGGTGCCGAGAGTGGCAAGCACGTGGAGAGATACCCGTGACACGTACCATCCGCGTTAACGACGTTGTGATCGGCGGGGATGCCCCGCTGGCGGTCATCGCCGGTCCCTGTGTGATTGAGAGCCGCGACCTCTGCCTGCGCGTGGCCACCGAGACGCAGGCGATCTGCGAGCGCCTTGGACTCGGCTATGTCTTCAAGGCCTCTTTCGATAAGGCGAACCGGTCGGCGCTGGGCAACTTCCGCGGCCCCGGCCTGGAGGAGGGCCTGTGCATCCTTGCGGACGTGCGCCGGGAGGTGGGCGTGCCGGTGCTTACCGACGTGCATGAGGTCGCACAGGTGGAGCCTACGGCGGAGGTGGTCGATATCCTCCAGATTCCCGCGTTTCTCTGCCGGCAAACCGACCTGCTGGTGGCCGCCGCGCGCACCGGGCGGTGCGTCAACGTGAAGAAGGGCCAGTTCCTCGCGCCGTGGGATATGAAGAACGTGGTGGAGAAGATCACCGGATCCGGGAATGAGCAGGTGATCCTCACCGAGCGGGGGAGCTCCTTCGGCTACAATACGCTCGTCGTGGATATGCGAGGCCTTGCCATCCAGCGTTCGCTGGGCGTGCCCGTGATCTTCGACGCCACGCATAGCGTTCAGGAGCCGGGCGGCCTTGGAAGCGCGTCTGGTGGCAAGCGCCACTTCGTGCCCACGCTCACTCGTGCCGCCGTGGCTGCCGGCGTGGATGGGCTGTTCCTCGAGATCCATCCCGATCCGGATCAGGGCCTGTGCGATGGGCCCAACATGTGGCCTCTCGGCCGGCTGGAGGAGCTCCTCACTCAGGCGCGCGATCTCGACGCCCTCGCGCGCGCCTGGAAGTAGGCCTTTTTGCTTCGCTGGCGTTCCCGGAGATCCCCGGGAACGCCGGATCCCCCCTCTCGCGCGGCTTTCCGCGCACCCACCGAACATCCTACCCCGGCTCCCGACGGTTGGCACACGAATGGAAGTGGTAATGAATCCCCGAGGTTGGCCTGTTCTGGCCACGAGAAGGAGGGATCATCATGCCGAAGTATCGCGCGCGGGTACACTATACGAACGAACAGGGGCAGGAACGCTGCGATACGTTCGAGGTGGAGTCGGAGAGCTATCGCGCTGAGGAGATCGCCCGGGCGGCCCAGGAGGCGTGGGAGGGATTCCAGCAGCAAGGCGAGGAGCGCCTGCCGCACAACATCGAGTGGGAACTGGTGGAGTGACGCCTGTCGCGAGCGAAGGGTGTCTGCCGCCGTGAGGCGAGCACCGAACGAGCCGGATGGGTGCGTGCCGAGGAGAGCTGCGATGCCACGGAATGGGAGACGCAATCTGCCGCCGGAGTTCCACGTCGGGGTTCCCGTGGTGGGGCCGGAGGGTGAAGTAGGCACCATCACCCGGGTGGTGGTCGATCCCGATACGAGCGCGGTCATCGATATCATCCTCCGCTTGCGCAACGGGAGCGAATCGCGCGAGGTGGTCTTGCCCGCGGATCGCGTGCTCTCTTCGGATGCCCACGAGACGCGCGTCGATCTTACCCGCGAGGATGCGCGCCGCCTGCCGGACCTGGAAGAGGTGCGCTTGCGGAAGCCCGAGGAAGGCTGGGAGGGGCTTCCGGGCGATACACCGGATGTCGTCTATTTCTGGATGCCTCGGAGCGCCGTGGAGGCGTTCGTTCCCCCGAGCATCGTGCCGGAGCCGAACGTGGAGGGGACGCGAAACGTGCCCGAGGGGAGCGTGGTCGTCTCTGCTGACCTGGATGTTGTGTGCGGCGACGAGGTGATCGGGCACGTCGATGGGGTCGTCACGGATGCCGAGGGCGATCACGCCACGCATCTGATCGTGGAGCGAGGTCTTCTGAGGAAGGACCGCCATCTCGTGCCTGTAGACCGCGTCCGCGAGGTGACGGATTCGAGGGTGCGGCTGGAGTGCGATGCACGCGGGCTGGCCGCCTATCCGCGCTACCAGGAGTGAACCATGCCGCGCGACATCACGCCACTGACCGGCCTGCGCGAGAATCTGATCCTTCAGGAGGAGAAGATTCTCCAGGCGTGGAGGGCCCTGGTGCCGCCGGAGCAGACGCTCCTCGCCGAATCGCTCGCCGATTCGGTCAGGGATCTGCTTCTCCTGATGTATGAGTGCCTCTCCGGCATAGGAACGGAGGCAGGGACCGACACCCGGCACCTTGCCTACCAGATCGCCCAGCAAGTGCTGGAAGAGCACGACTATCAGACGCTGATCAACGTGTTCCGCGACGCGCTCCAGGAGGCGGTGATGGATTACACCGCTCTCACCAGTGGAGACGCGGCGCGCAACCTCATTGCCTTCTTCACGATAGTCACCGATGCCTACTGGCTGGCCTATTCGGATGGGCTGCGCAAGGCGATTCGCCATCAATATCGGGAGCGGCTGAGCAATGAGCTGCGCGTGGCCAAGCGGATTCAACAGCGCCTCCTGCCGAAGGTGATCCCGCAGATTCCTGGCTGGGAGATTGCCGGCCGGCTTGTGCCCGCGCTGGAGGTCGGCGGCGACTACTGGAGCGTGAAGCACTATGCGAACGATGGCGTCATCACCTGCAAGCTGGCAGATGTGACCGGCCACGGGATTGGCGCCGCCATCCTTGTTGCCGCCGTGAAGTTCATCTCGGGCGGCTTCTACCGCGGCGCGCCGTCGGCCTCGTGGGTGATGGAGCGGACCAACCACGTCCTGGTGGTAGAGACCCCCAGTGACATCATGGTCACCATGGTCTATACGTGGATTCGCCCCGCTACCGGGCAGATCACCCTGGTGAATGCTGGCCACGGTCCGGTTTTCGCATGCCGCGATGGCCAGGTGCGAACCCTGGCGCCCACCGGCCCCGCGCTCGGTTTGCTCGAGTCGCGGTATTCGGAGGTAGAGCTCCAGTTTCGGCCTGGCGATATCCTCTTCTTCTGCTCGGATGGCATCATCGAGGCGCGAAGCCGTGATCCGGCAAAGGCGCGCGAGATGTTCGGTACGGAGCGGTTGCATGAAGTTGTCTGCGGCTTCTCGCACCTCCCCGCCGCTGAGATCGCCGATAAGGTGGTGCAGACTGCCATCGACTTTTCCGGAACTCCCAACGACGACATGTCGCTCGTTGTGATCAAGCGCGTGTCCGACGATGCATGAGAAGGCACGCGCCCCCTTCGCGCGCCCTCTCCTGCTCAGCCAAGGAGTTGCGCTCTCCAGAGGCGAAAGGGATCGCGTCGGTAACCGCGCGACCGCGACAGACCGCGAAGTCGCAGAGCCGGAAGGAGACGACGGCAGTGAGAAAGATACGTGTTGGCCTGATCGGAGCCGGCGGGATGGCGAACAGTGTTCACTATCCATCCCTCGCCGAGTTCCCGGATGTGGAAATGGCCGCCCTGTGTGACCTGGACGAGCAGAAGCTGCAGGCAACGGCGGCGAAGTTTGGCATCGAGCGCACGTACACGGATTACCGCAAGATGCTGGATGAGGTGGATCCGGAGGCGGTTTACGTGCTCATGCCTCCGCATCACCTTTTCGACCTCGCGATCAATATCCTGAACCAGAAGCGTCACCTCTTCATCGAGAAGCCGCCCGGCGTGACGCGCGAGCAGACGCGCAACATGGCGCTGACGGCCGAGCGCAACGGCTGCCTCACCATGGTCGGGTTCAACCGGCGCTTCATACCGCTCATCCGCGAGGTGCGCAAGCGTGTGGATGAGCACGGGCCGATGCTGCAGTGCGTGGCCACTTTCTATAAGAACAGTGTTGGCGCGGGGCCCTACTATGGTGGCGCCATCGATATTCTCACCTGCGACGCCGTCCATGCCGTGGATATGCTCCGCTACATGGGTGGCGAGGTGGCGGCCGTCGCGGGCGATGTGCGCGCGTTGCACGCCACTTACGACAACTCCTTCAACGCTCTCGTGCGCTTTGAGAACGGATGCACCGGTGTGCTCCTGACGAACTGGGTGGTGGGGAAGCGCGTCCATACGTTCGAGATGCACGCCAAAGGCTTCTCGGCGTTCATCGATGGCGATACCCAGGCGACGCTCTATTCCGGGAACAACGATCCGGGCGAAGTCCTCGACTCGCGCGCGGTGGCCGGGAGCGATGCCCACTTCAAATACTACGGCTTCTACGGCGAGAATCGCCACTTCATCGATTGCCTCCAGGAGAACCGCCTGCCCGAGACGCACCTTGGCGACGCCGTGAAGACGATGGAACTTGTGGAGCGGATCTACCGGTCCCAGATCTAAGGCGCGGCCATTGGCCCGCCGCTGATGGCACTAGGCGGAATGCCCGACGAGCGGGCAACAGCTTATCCCGCTCTGCATCAGCCGCTGTTTCGTCGGGCATTCTGCCAGCCGGCCATTCCGTGGGCACTCCCCCCAGGGCAAGCCGCGTGAGACGGGCCGATGCCGCCGCGGACGCGGATTGGTGGGGATGGCGCGCCTTTCAGGGCGTTGCCCGCGGAAGATCTGGAGTGAGGAACCGCACCGTGTTCACCCGATGTCAGACAACCCACAACGACCGTGCGACCCGGCGCGCTACCGCGCGCTGTCGCTTCATCGCGAGCCGATGACCGAGCAATCCGGGAAGTTCCCGTTCCCCTCGAGGGCCGAGCTGCGGCGGGTCGCCCTCGCGGCCGCCGCTCTGATCGCGTTCACCTGCCTCCCGTATCTCTGGGGGTGGCTGCTCCGGCCTGCGGATTTCATGGGGCATGTCTATAATGCCGACGATGCCAGCGTTCACCTCGCCTGGATGCGCCAAGCCGCCGAGGGCCGCTGGCTCTTTACCGACCGCTTCACCTCGGAAGAGCAGCAGCCGCAGTTCTTCCACCTCTTCTATCTGGTGCTGGGAAAGCTGGCCGGGCTTTTTGGCGACTCCTACCGGGTGTTCATCAGCTTCTATCACCTGGCGCGGGTTGTTGGTGGGTGGCTGTTTCTCATGGCGGCCTACCTTCTGGCTGCCTACATCTTTCCGGATGCCAGGACGCGCTGGCTCGGGTTTTGGACGGTCGGTCTCTCATCGGGGCTTGGCTTCTGGCTGGAGCTGCTTCTTGGCAAGGCCGACCGCTCGTGCGACTACGGCCCCGGCCTGCTGATGCCAGAGGCGATCACTTTTCTCAGTCTCTACCTCTTCCCGCTCTTCGCGGTGAGCATCCTGGTGCTGGTCGGTCTCTACTTGCTGGTGCTGCGCGCCTTCGATACCGGGCGGGTGGCGCCGGCGATTGGGGCGGGTGTCCTCGGCCTGGTGCTGGGGAACATCCATTCCTACGATCTGTTGCCCGTCTACGCCGTGCTCGCGGTCTACGTGATCACCCTGGGCGTTCAGCGCCGCGCGTTGCCGCGCCGGGAGATCCTCCTGGCGGCGCTCGTCGTGGCGATCTCGGTGCCGGCGCCGGCGTATCAGTATCTCGTCTTTCGATCAAACCCGGTCTTCCAGCAAAAGGCGCTGACGCCGACGCTCTCGCCCAGCGTGATGAATTACGCGCTCACGTACGGTCTGGTGCTCGTCGCGGCGTGTGTTGGCGCCTGGCATCTGAGACGCCGGCCCCACCACCGCGGCAATTTCCTGATCACCTGGTTCATCGTCACGCTGGCGATGGCGTATCTGCCTGTGTCGTTCCAGCGCAAGATGATCGAGGGCGCGCACATTCCGCTGGCGCTCCTGGCGGCCTCGGGGTGGCTCGCTCTGACGTCGCGGGTGCGCCTGCCGGGCGCTGCGGCCACCCTCCTGTGGATTGTGCTTGTCATCCCATCGAATCTGGGGGTGATGGCCGACTCCATTCGCAGGCTCGGAGACAACAACGCGGAGGGCGTGGCCTACCTGCTGCCGCCTTACTACCTGGACTCGGACCAGCGAGCCGTGCTGGAGTGGCTGCGCGAGAATGCCCGGCCCGAGGATGTGGTCCTGAGCTCACCGTTGGATGGATGCTATATGCCTCCTTACTGCGGCGTGACGACCTACGTCAGCCATTGGGCCGAGACGATCAACGTGCAGCGGAAGCTGGCGGACCTGCGTGGCTTCCTGGCCAGCTACACCGCGGACGAGTGGCGCATCCAGTTCTTGCGCGAGAACCGGATCCGCTATTTCTACCACGGACCGGCTGAGGCGGCGATGGGTGGATTCGATCCCTCGGGGGCGAGCTACCTGCGCCTGGTGTGCCAGAGCGGGCCAGTGGCGCTGTATGAGGTCGTCCTGCCATGAGACGACCGTCGCTCCGCGATGCCGGCGCGTATGCGTGCTTCTTGCTGCTGGCGTGCGTGCTGTTGTGGCCGGTGGTGCTGCGCGGCGAGGCGCTGCTCCCGTTGCAGTACGCCGCGAGTTTCTACCCCTGGAAGCAGGCGGGAGAGGGACTACCGCAGCCGGGTGAACGCCTGAACGGGGAACCGTTGCCGTGGAACGCGCTCCTGGCCGACAGCGTGCTTCAGTACCTGCCGTGGCGGCATTTCGCGCGCGAGAGCCTGCACGCTGGCTACCTTCCCCTGTGGAACCCGCACCAGTTCTGCGGCACGCCCTTCGTGGCCAACTACCAGTCGGCGCTCTTCTACCCGTTCAACCTCCTGTTTTGGGTGCTGCCTGTGGTCCACGCCTTTGGCGTGTCGGCGATCCTGCACCTCTTCCTGGCCGGCGCCTTCGTCTATCTCTATCTACGGGGGCGCGGCGTGGACCGCGGCCCGGCCCTCCTCGGCGGGATCACCTTCGAGCTGAGCGGCTTCGTGGTGGCGTGGCTGGAGCTCCCGACCGCCGTGAACGTCGCCGTCTGGCTGCCGCTCGCGTTCCACCTCTATGAACGGAGCCGGGCCGGAGCAGGCGCTCTGCGGGGCCTGGCAACCACGATTCCCCTGGCGATGATCCTCCTGGCCGGCCACCCGCAGTTCGCCTTCTATGCGCTGCTCGGCTTTGCTCTCTACGCGCTCGTCCATCCGCCTGCCGGCCGTGAATCCGCCCAGACCGGCCTCATTCCGCGCGCGGGCGGGTGGCTGGGAGGGTTGTTGGTGTGCGCAGGCGTGCCGCTTGCCCTGGCGGGCCTGATTGCTGCGGCCCAGGTGCTTCCGATGCTCGAGCTCTCTCGCTTGAGCCACCGCGCTGGCGGTTCGCTGCTCTCCTTGGACGCATCGGGCTATCGGAACCAGGCCCTCCCTCTCTGGTCCGCCGTGGTGCTGGCGTTGCCCGACTTTTTTGGCAACCCGATGCGCGGCGATTTCTGGGGTCCGGCAAACCGTGCGGAGTTCGTGGGCTATGTCGGGGTGCTCCCGCTTCTTCTCGCGGCGCTCATGGCGGTGAGCCTCCTGGTACCCTCGATCCGGCGTCCGTGGCTGGCGGCGCTGCCTCCCGGCGGCGCGCGGCATGTGGCCTTCTTTCTGGGGTTGGCCCTCGTGGCCGTGGCCGGATCGTTTCGGACTCCGATTGGTGACGTGCTCTATCAGATCGTGCCGGGCCTCGGACGCCTTGGCTCGCCCGGGCGGATGCTCTACCTCTTCACTGTGGCCCTGGCGATGCTGGCGGGCTTTGGTGCACACGCCCTGATGCGGATCCCGACGCGCGGGAAGCCGGTGGCGCTGGCGGCAGCGGTTGTTGGTGTGGGCGGCATGAGCGTGTGGCTGCTTGCCTCCTTGATGGCGGCGGCGCTGGGCGCGGGGGATGTGCTCGGCGCAACTGCTGGCGCTGCCTTCCACTTCTGCGCGCTGCTGGTGCTGGCTGGCGGAGTACTGGCCGGAAGTGGACGCCTCCCCCGGCCAACGGCAGGGGCGCTGCTCCTCCTGGTGCTGGTGGGCGACCTCCTGGCGAACGCCTGGGGGCAGAACCCCACGGCGCCGGCCGCGCTGGCCTACCCACCCAACCCGGTGGTGACAGTGCTGAAGCAGGATCCGGAGGCGCGTTTCCTCGCCATCACGCCACGCTGGAGCCTCGGAGAGTATCCGATCACCGTGCTGCCACCCAACACCGCCACAGCCGTGGGCCTATTCGATGTGAACGGCTACGACTCGCTCTACGGCATCGCCTACAAGAGCTTCTTGAACCGCCTGGCCGGCAAGGAGACGAGCCCGGCGGCCAATGGGAACATGATCCTCTTCGAGAGCGCGGAGCCGGAGGTGCTGCGCGCGCTTGGCTGTCGCTACGTCGTCACTTTGGGCCCGTTGGGAGAGGAGCACTTCGAACTGCTGGCTTCCGGCGTGGTGAACGTCTACCGGCTTCGCGGTGCGTGCCCGCGCGCGTTCCTCGAGGGCGGGCCAGGCCAGGCGACGCTTTCGACAATGGCGCCCACGCGGGTGATGATGAGCCTCGATGCACGGGGCCCAGGCCAGGTGGTGCTTCTGGAGAGCTATTTCCCGGGATGGCGCGCGTGGGTGGATGGCCAGCCGGCGCCCGTGGAGCTGGCGCGCGAGGTGTTCCGCGCGGTGCCGGTGCCGGCCGGCGCCCGTCGCCTGGAACTCCACTACGCGCCGATGAGTTTCCGCCTCGGCCTCTTCCTTACTCTGTTGGGGGTGGGCTTCCTCACCGGCGCCGGCATCGCGCGTGCGAGCGCGAAAAAAAAGGTGCTCTCTCCAGTGGAGCGAGCACCACAATAAAAAAGATGGATGATACTGATGAGGCTTGGTTACAGAGTGGCCGCTGAATCGCGCAGGCGCCCAGGAAGCGCACGGGAAAGAACGTCACGGATATGCGCGAAAGTCATGCGTGTCCTTGCGGAGAGGCGGTTGTCGGTGGCGGCACCACTCGCCGCGCGGATAACCCTCTCCCAGTCGCTGCGGCAGAAAACCACCGAGGGGTACGCGGCCATGTAGCTGAGCGTCTCGCACCAGGGCGCCAGGCGCATGTCACTGTACTCACGAACCGCCTCGCGCACCGCGGTGGAGGGCGCCAACGGAAGGTAACGGATCCCGGCGATGTTGATATGTGTCACGCCGTCCACCTGCTCCTCCCGAGTACTGCCGCCGATCCTCAGATTGCCCATAGGCTGTCTCACCTCCCTTCAGGCGGTCTGGCTTCCCTACTACCACCGTATGTATTATACTGGCACCGCATTAAAACAAGATTAGAAAAGGATTAGAAACCTCTAATCTTGTAGGGGGAGCCTGTCAGGGCTCCGGATCAGACGCGGGTGACCGCTGCCCGCACGGATGAGGGTGCGCGCCCCCGGGGCCATCGCAAGCTGTGACCCGCCCCGATCCGTCCGGCGCTGCCCGGGGCCGGCGGGAACCCCAACCCTCGGTCTCCACGCATTCGCGATAGCCTCCATCATTCCGTCCGCGCTCGTCCCCTTCATACGCGAGGGTGTTACACCCGAGGTGTCAATGCCGTTGCTAGGGTGCCAGGGGAGCAGGCAGTACGGCCCAGGCCAAGGAGACCCCGGGCATCGCGAGCGGTGTGATATCAGTGGGGGGGACCTGGCTTCGGCGCTTGCACAGGAACGAACCAGGACGCCGTTGTTTGCGTCTTTAGAGAGCTAGCCACCTGGTGGTACGGAAGCGGATCTCGTTGCATGGCGATGCCTGGAGAGGATGTGGATGTGAGGGGAACTGGAAAGAGGGTGAGAAAAGCGCGGGGAGCATGGTCGCTGTGGTCGCGGGGTGCGGCCCGGGTGTTGCTGGGTCTCATCGTCGCGTGGGGCCTCGTGGCGCCGCGCGTCGCCGCGGCCGATCCGGATCCGGGGGCGGGCGAGCTCCGGGGCGTCTGGATTCATACCTATAGCCCATATGATTGGGACCGCGTGATGCGCCAGCTGCGCGATACGGGCTTCAACGCCGTCTTCGTGCGCGTGGGGCGCGGGGGGAACGTGCTTTATCCCAGTTCGCTCCTGCCGATGGACGCCTGGGCCGAGAAGGCAGGAGGCGATGAGCTGAAACGCGCCATTCAGGCGGCCCATCGCTACGGGCTCGACTTCCACGCCTGGCGGGTCTGCTATCATATGGGCTCGGCGCCGAAGGAGTATCGGGCACGGATGGCCGCCGAGGACCGCCTCGCGCGCGATCCCGACGGAAAACAGGCGCTCTACGCGAACCCCGCAGACCCACGCAACAACGAGCTTGAGTATGCCGCGGTGATGGAAGTCGTGCGTAAGTACGACATTGATGGGATCCACCTGGACTATATCCGCTACCCGAGCGACCCGCATTACAACTTCGACTATGGGCCGCGTTCGCGCGCCGAGTTCGAGAAGGCGACTGGCCAGAAGGTGGCGCAGTGGCCGGAGGATGTGATTAGCGGGCCGTTGAAGCGCGCCTATGAGGAGTTTGAGCGGGAGTGCGTCAACTCGCTCATGGAGCGGGTTTACCGAGGTGTGAAGAGAGAGAAGCCTCGGGTTCAGGTCTCCGCCGCGGTGTGGCGCAACCACCGCCGCTATCGCGCCGTGATCAAGCAGGACTGGCCCCTCTGGATCGAGCGCGGCTGGATGGATTTTGTGGTTCCTATGGACTACACCGCGGACGACGAGGTGTATGCCGCCACCGTGAAGGAGCAGGTGGCGATGGCCTCTGGGAAGATGCCGGTCGTCATCGGCATTGGCGCGTGGCTCCTGAAAGATCCGGCGCACCTGGTCCGACAGGTGGAGCTGGCCCGTCAGGCCGGAGCGAGCGGGCACGTGCTTTTCGCCTACAATGCGCGCGGGATTGATGCGATGCTGGATGCGCTCGCCAAAGGGCCCCATCGCTTGCCCGCGAAGCCCGCGTACCGCGCGCCACGAATCTGCTTCGAGCTTCCAGACGCCATTGCGCGCAAGGATGCCCCCCATGCCGTCGAGGCCGAGCGTCCCTTCTCACTTGCCGCGGCATGGAAAGCGGGCAGGGTGGATCGCTCCCGCGGAGTCCAGCTCACCCTGGAGACGCCGGGTGGCCGGTGCCTGGCGCAGGTGGGCCAGCTCTCCCCGCGCGGCGAGTTGCGGGCGGAGCCACTGGCCCCGGCGGGCCTCTTCCAGGTTGTGGCGCGCGGGGTGCTGGGCGGCATGGAGGTCGTCACGCGTGGGCCGCTCCTGGAGGGCCGGCCGGCAGCAGAGATTGAGGCGCTGCGTGCGCAGGAGAACCCGCCTCACGTGCCCGATGGCGCCCTCCCGCGTGTGGCGGTGTACGAGGGTGGCATGGGGGCGGCCGGTATCCTCGCGGCACTGGAGCAGAGCGGGCAGGTGCGGGCGTTCTCCCTCCATCGTCTGCGTCCAGACCATCTGGCCGCGGCGGATGCGGTGATTCTGCCCCAACTTCGCGACGTGGCCGACCTGACGCGGGATGCAGAGGAAGCCCTGCGTGCCTGGGTGGCCTCTGGGGGCACGCTGCTCCTGACTCACGATGCCGTCGGATTTCGCTGGCACCCGGCGCCCTTCCCCGAGATCGGCGTAGGTGCCGCGCTTGCCCGGCGCCAACCGCTGCTCGTGACAACGCGGGGGGCCGATGCCTGGTCGCTGGAGTATGCCTATAGCGACCACGTGCGCATCACCCCGGCGCGGGGAGCGACGGTCGTGGCGCGCGAGAAGGACGCGAAGGGCGCTCCCGTCGTGGTGAGCGGGGCTTTCGAGAAAGGCCGTGTCATCCTCTGCGGGATCATTCCGGGGTTGAAGGGCACGGGCGAGTTGCTACCGGGCGAGGCTCGCCTCCTGCTGGAGCTCCTTACGCCGGCTGAGAAGTGAATCATCGGACGACGGCGCGCCGGCGCCGCCAGAGGTATCCGAGCCCGGCAAAGAGGCTGCCCGCTCCGGCCGTGCCCCACGTCCATGCGCGGGCGCGCTCCGGCCAGAGAAGCGATGCCGCATCGATCTGCTGGAGAGGGTACCGGAGCAGCGCCGACAGGCGCCATGACCCTCTTCCACGAAAGCGGATCCGGTAAGCGCCGGCGCGGCGCTCCTCTGCCCGGACCACGAGGATGTACTGCCCTCGAACCGGCACCTGGAGGGCAAGCGAGCTGCGCGCGGGTCCGGCCCGGCGCATGTCACCCTCTTCCATCCGGCTCGGCTCAGAGGCGCGCTGAGAAGAGAGGCCGGGCCCGACCATTTCCAGACGGAGGCGAGGGGGTGGTCGGCCCGGCTCGGCCCACGCGTGCAGATCGACATGCACCCGTTGCCCCTGGTGCGCGATCAGCGAATAGTAATGCGCTTCAGTGTCCTCATCGATAGGCGAAACGACCTGTAGCAGCGTTTCTACCTTTCCCAAGGGGTAGGCCAGCACCCACGCGTCATGCCGCTGCCGGACCACGACCTGTCGCGGCACCCCGAGTGGCTCCATCACCACGAGGGCGGTGATGGAAAGCAGCAGGAGAAGTGATCCCACACCTGCCTTCCGGATGAACCCATGGGGGTGCATATCCGATTCTTTCCCGCGAGCCAGGGCAGGGAAACAGCGGTCGGGCGCGGGCGTGCCGTTTCGCACGCCCGCTTGCCGGGTATGACCGACAGAGATGAGCGGGGGCTACGGATCCGGTGGCCCTCGGGAGTGTGTTGCGACCGGCGCGGTCCGGCGGCGGTTTGGCGAGGTTTTTGCCGTCTTGGCGGCAGGAGAGAGGGCGCTATGTCGATCACGCGGGTGCTGGCGTTCACCTTGTTGCTCCTGAACGTATTAGCCCTGTACGACATCCTGCGCCGCCCGGTGGATCTGGGCAGCAAGCTGATGTGGATCGCGCTGGTGTGGCTCTTTCCGTTCGTCGGCCTGCTGCTCTATCTGCTTTTTGGGCGCCCCAATCTCATCCGGGCCGAGCGAACGGGGCAATCACAGTTCTAGTGACCGCCCGGGGGGCAGCTGGCGCGCTGTGGAGCGTCCGGGGGAGGGGATGGCATGCGTTTGGGAAGGGTGCGCGGGATCACTATCGACATTCACATGTCGTGGATTGTGATCTTCGCGCTGGTCACCTATTCGCTGGGCGCCGGCTACTTCCGGGTGACGTTCCCGGAATGGGGTGGGGGCGTCCTCTGGAGCGTCTCGCTCCTCTCCGCGGTACTTTTCTTTGCCTGCGTCGTCCTTCACGAGTTAGGGCATTCGCTCACGGCCCAGAAGCACGGCATCTCGGTGCACGGGATCACCCTCTTCCTCTTCGGAGGCGTGGCCCGGATGGACCGAGAGCCCGAGACACCCCAGGTGGAG
>ERZ795060.2349-NODE-2349-length-19398-cov-7.515277_pt1 | contig 19398 bp, 10 predicted proteins | sample MGYA00375144_ERZ795060 | MGnify/ENA primary metagenome ERZ795060 (study PRJEB30189, sample SAMN05720157) | activated sludge metagenome | isolation source: anaerobic digester from wastewater treatment plant | place: Japan | collected 2015-05-15 ...
TGCTTCAAGGGATATGGAAGATAATATATTGAATGTGGTATTAGGAGAGACAGTGGGAGATGGAAGGATAGATATAATTGTTACACTTCCTTCAAAGACAAGTATAGTAAGAGCAGCGGCAAGTGTAGACCTTCCTGGTACACCTGTGATAGCGGACATATACTCTTCTGATGGTAAAGTGTATCTTGTATGGACATATACTCCGACAACAGCAGATCTTTCTGGATTCAGGATATATCGTTCATCCAATCCATCAGAGCCAACTTCTTGGAAACTTATAGGAACAGTGACCGCAGATGTTAATTCCTATGTTGACAGTCCGTCTGAAGGGATTTACTCCTATAAAGTTGCTGCATATAATGACTTTGGAGAGACACTCTCTTCTGCTTCCGAACCTGTTGAGGTAGTAAGTGGTGAAGCATCTTCATCGCCTGCCAGTTGTTTCATAGCGACAGCGGCGTTTGGTACACCGATGGCGAAGGAAGTAGTAAGGTTAAGGGAGTTCAGGGACAGGTATCTGGTGAAAAGCAGGGCAGGTTGTGCATTTGTGAGGTGGTATTACAGACACAGTCCGAGTTTAGCGGAATATATAAGACAGAGGAGATGGGCGCGGGTGCTTGTGAGGGGGGCGCTCCGCCCTCTTCTCTGGATTGTCTCATTTGTAGTTCATTGAGAAAATTCCCCTCACCCTATCCCTTTCCCCGCATAGCAGGGCGAGGGGAAAAAAGAAAAAGGGAAGGAAAACAACAAAATGAGAAAACTATTTAAAAAAGGGATTCTGCTTACCTTTATATTATTTGCCTTCAGTATGTATGGAGAGGGTATAAAGTGGAAATTTTCTTCTACTGACTATCAGATAATAAAGGATAAAGATGGTTTTGATTTTATAGAGATGTCTGATTTCTATCCCGGCGGCTCTCCCGGAGACCCGCAACTTCCTCAGAAAATTTTTTACTTTGCCCTTCCACCTGATGTTGATATTTCCAGCGTAACACTTGAAGTATCAGGGAAAGAAATAGAACTCTTTGAAGGTTCTTACAATATAAAACCGGCGCCTCCGCCAGTTACCCGGTTTGATGGAAAACTTGTTGTTGAGTGGGGAGAAGATAAAGAAATAGTTGATGGAAAGAATATAAAGGTGTATGGTAGAAGTGATTTTTTCCCTGATTCTCCGGTGGAACTTCTTTCCCCTTCACAGATGAGGAAATGGAGATTTGTCGGTGTTATATTTACACCTTTTCAGTATAATCCAGTAAGTGGTGAACTTTTGCTTACGAAGAATATTGAAGTTTCTATCTCTTTCACCAGAACTGATATTTCTACAATGGGAACTTCCGGGCAAAATCTTTTTGCTGCTATCACTGACTCTGTAATGGATGATGTTGCCCGTAATATGTTTGTGAATTTTAATGAGGCAAATTTATGGTATGAAGAGACACAGAGACAAGTGCTGAAAGAAATAAAAGGGGCACTCCCTTCCCAGACCACCTACGACTATGTTATTATCACCACCAATGCTATAAAAAATAACAGTGCTAAACTCAATGACTTTATCCACCATAAAGAATATAATCTTGGATACTCTGTCAAGGTTATTACTGAAGATGACTATGGAGGTTTGACTGGACAGCCCCCGAATGGAATGGCAGAAAAGATAAGGCAGTGGCTGAAGGATAATTATCTTTCAATGGGGATAAGATATGTCCTTCTGATTGGAAATCCAGACCCTTCAACCGGGGATATCCCTATGAAGATGTGCTTGCCATATAACGAAGGGACACCCACCGACTATTTTTATTCTGACCTTACAGGCAACTGGGACCTGGATGGGGATGAGAATTTTGGTGAGTATGACGGAGACAGAGGAACAGGTGGAGTGGATTTTGCCCCTGAGGTTTATGTAGGAAGGATTCCTGTTTATAGTAGCGACTACTCTACACTGGACAACATACTTGATAAAATTATTACATATGAAATTGGTGCAGGTGATATCTCCTGGCGTAAGAAGATGTTATTACCAATGGCAATCTCAAACTATTACAATGAAGATAGTCATGGATATCCACGGTCTGATGGAAGAAATCTCCCTAAAAGGGTGATAGAAAACTATCTTGTAGCCAAAGGGTTTTCTTATTTTGTTCTTTATGAAAAGGCAGGTGTAGACCCTGTCCCTGATAGTGCTGATTATGATAATCCTTCCCATCTTGGTATATCAACGTCAAATGTAATAAATGAGTGGAATAACAACTATGGCTGTGTCTTCTGGTGGGGGCATGGTAGTGACACAGGCGCCTACAGGAAATACTGGAATTCAGATGACGGGGATGATGTTCCAGAAAGCAGCGAGATGACCTGGACAACCTTCTTTGCCTCAGGGAACTGTTCTTCTCTTAACAATGCAAAGCCGTCCCTCGTCTATCAGTGCTCCTGTGACAATGGGCATCCAGAAACAAGTAATAATTTAGGATATTCTTTATTGAAAAATGGGGCAATCGGAACTGTTTCTGCCTCAAGGACTTCATGGTATGGAGCAGGCACATGGGAGCCATGGATAAGTTATGCTGATAATGCCGGTATCGGATACTACTTCTTCAAAAAAATTGTTGAGAGCAATAAACCATTTGGAGAGGCACTTTACGTGGCGAAAAGTGAGTGCGGAGATTCATGGGAAGGTCCAAGCTGGATGAATAAGATGGACTTTAACCTTTACGGCGACCCATCCCTTAAACTTGTATTTTCAGTTTCTCCTGCCTTAAATGTTGAGCCCACATCTCTGGACTTCGGAATGGAAGAAGAAACAAAAACCATTAATATAAGGAATACAGGAGGAGGGGCTTTACACTGGAATATTGGCCCGGTGACGTACAATGAGGGCTCCGGATGGATTACCTCAATCACACCGTCTTCCGATTCAACAACAACTGAAACAGATATTGTAACTGTAACTGTTAGCAGGACAGGGCTTGCAGGTGGCACCTATACTGCTACCATACCTGTACCTTCAGACGGTGGCAATCAGGATGTATCTGTATCCGTAAGAAAAAAGTCACCACCAGATAAGCCAACAAATATCAGTCCTGCTAATGGTGCAACAGGTGTTTCCTTAACTCCTACACTTACCGCATCTGCTTTTTCTGACCCTGATGGTGATACGATGCTTCTTGCAAGGTGGCGGATAAAGAAAGAAGGGGTGGTAATATGGCAGTCATCAAATACTGCCGTAAGCATTTCTGTTCCACCGGGTGTACTTCAATACAACACCACATATTCCTGGGATGTAAGATATACGAACACCTATGGACTTGAATCAGATTGGTCCAGTGAGACATATTTTACTACTATGGATAGACCTTATACTCCACCTGTAAGACCAGTAAATATCAGTCCTGCTAATATGGCTACAGGGGTTTCTTTAACTCCTTTGCTTAAGGCAAGTGCCTTTTCTGACCCTGATGGAGATACTATGGCTGATTCACACTGGCGGGTCAGGGCAGAGGTAGGAACATATGAAACAATGTCTGTCTGGGAAAATGCCTCTGCGGGGGCGGTAACATCTGTTCTGGTAACAACGCCACTTTCTGAAGGGACAAGGTATTTCTGGCAGGTGAGATACAGGGATAGCACTGGTATGTGGTCTGCATGGTCAGAAGAGACATCCTTTACTACCATAACATCATCAGGAGATGAAGGGGATGGTGGTGGTGGAGGAGATGGTGGTTGTTTTATAGCAACTGCGGCGTTTGGGACACCTATGGCAAAGGAAGTAGTAAGGTTAAGGGAGTTCAGGGACAGGTATCTGATGAAGAGCAGGGGAGGTCGTGCATTTGTGAGGTGGTATTACAGGCACAGTCCAAAGGTTGCAGAATACATAAGACAGAGGAGATGGGCGCGGGTGCTTGTGAGGGGGGCGCTCCGCCCTCTTCTCTGGATTGTCTCATTTGTAGTTCATTAAAAAAAAGAAGCCCCTCACCTTTTTCATTATTCCTTCTCCCCTCGGGGGAGAAGGTACGGATGAGGGGGGAGAAAGAAACACCCCCTCACCCTATTCCTCTCCCCCGGGGGGAGAGGAAAGAGGAGAGGGGGGGCAGGAGAACAATGTAAAAGTATCTTACAGATGAGGCGAAAAAACATTCCTTTATGCAAGAAATTAAGGAAGAATCAGACAGAAGCAGAAAGGAAACTGTGGTATCTTCTTAGAAATAAACAGATGATAGGGGTAAAATTCAGGAGGCAGTTTCCTATTGGAAACTACATTCTGGATTTTTATGCCCCAAGATATAAATTAGCAATAGAAGCAGATGGTGAGCAACACTATGAAGAAGAAGGTAGATTAAGAGATGAAAAAAGAGCGGAGGAATTAGGAAAATTCGGAATAAGGATAATAAGATTTAGTGATTTTGATATTTTGACAAATATTGAAGGAGTGTGGGAAGTAATACAAAGGGAGATAAGAGAGAGGGGGAAGCAAGAATAATTTCCCCTCACCCTAACCCTCTCCCCACGGGGGAGAGGTGAGGAGAGGGGGAAAGTGGAGAGGCAACCCCCTCACCCTATTCCTCTCCCCTAAGGGGAGAGGAGACAGGAGAGGGGGGAATAGAAAGATATAGAGAATAAACTTTTACTATGTGGTGATAGTCATAATTAAATAAAAGGTATAATTAAGGTATAATATAAGAGTAAAGTCAAAAAAAGGAGAGGTAAATGGTAAACATAAGAAGGATATTATTAGGGATTTTATTTTTAACCCCCCTGTTACTTTTTTCTGGTGTCAACTTAGGCCCACTACAGCCACTATCAACTTCAGGGATAATAACAGAAAAGGTCCTTGATGGTGCTTCAGGTAGTATAAAAAATTTTTCTCTGAGTTTCAAAGAGCCATATACAGGTAGTTTAGGACAATATACTGTCCTGAATATAGATGGCTGTTCCATCACGGATAAATACGGTTATCAACTACCTGTAAAAAACATTTCATTTGAATTACCAAAGGGTGCTTCTGTTTCTTCTGTTCGGATTACAAACGGCAGGTGGCAGGAGATAGAGGGAGAGTTTAATCTTCCCCCTCACCCTTACCCTCTCCCCGGAGGGGCGAGGGAAGAATTAGGAACAGGGGCGAGGGAAGAATTAGGCACAGGTGCGAGGGAAGGAAGTAACATTCTCCTTCCTGGAACATTTCTTGATGCGGGCTATAGCCAGATGGCAAATACAACCATAGTAAGTATCAGTGTCTATCCTGTGCAGTATAATCCCGGGACAAAAAAGACGTTCTTTTTGAAAGAGGTAGATATAGAGGTCTCTTATGGGGTTGAAACTGAAAATATCCCGCAGGTTCTAACACCACTTGCTTCATCCGGTGATTACTCTGCTCAATTCATTGATAGTACATCAGAATGTATTATTATCACCCCTGAGAAATATAAGGAATATGCGAACCGTCTTAAAACCCTGCATGAAAATCAAAAACTGGGTTCTTCCATACCCACAAGGGTGGTAACCATAGAAGAGATTGCTGCTAATCCATACGGAGCTACAGGGCAGCCACCTCTGTCACCACTTCCTACTTCTCTATGTCCTGAAGGGGACTTTACAAACCATACAGATACAACCACATATCCCAATAGAAATACAAGATTATATCCGAGATTTAACCAATGGCTTGCTCGGAAGATGCTTTCATTTTTACTTGACTGCCATGATGCACCCGGTTATGAAAACCCTGTTGGTGGGACACAGGTGGGTTATTACTCAATGCATAAATTACAGTATATTGTTATACTTGGTAATGCAAATGAGGTGCCACCCAGTGACTATGTATATTCAACAGTATGGGGTGGCACGGATGGTATGGAAAACTGGGTACCAACCGACTATTTCTACTCTGCCTGTGGTAGAGAAGGGATTAGCCTTACGCCACATACAGGTATTGGAAGAATTCCTGTAAGCAGGGCAGAGGCAGAAGATATATTTAAAAACCTTACCATTACTGGTTTGAGTACTGCATCAAGAACAATAACTTTTCAGATACCGGATACAGAAGACCCAAGTGTAATTGAAGCAGGAATGACAGTCGTTTTAAGAAGTGGATTGGCAAATGGCAGGTGGCTTGATATACAGAGTGTTAGTATTTCAGGCCCATCCGGTGGTTATTATACAGTTACGGTTACTCTCAGAGCTAACAGGAATAATGGTGAGGCGTGGATGACAGACCCTGCAATAGCAACAGGTGACAGGATAGACATCATTGATACAAGGCAGCAGATGGATGACATAATTACAAAACTGGAACAGTGGGTGAATGCAAGAGGGACTGATGATAACTGGTTTAGAGTCATCTCTTTTGCAGGTGGCAAATATATACCAGGGGCTATTACAAAATATGAAAATACAACGGCTTCTTTTTATTCTGCTTCTCTGGCGTCTCTTTACCGGGATGAGCTTTCCTGTGTTGAGGCAATAAACAAGATTGATGATGACCCTTATTATGGAGATGGATATTCCTATGTGGCAGGACTTGATGTAAAGAAGTACTTTGCTTCTGATATAAAACCTGACTGGTCAAAATATGATGAGGCATTTCTTAAAGATGACATAGAAAGTATATTACAGAACAGTTCTCAAACAGGTATTCTGTACTTTGCCGGGTCATCAGGATATCTTAATACTCTGACAATGGAAGATAATAACATATCTTCTTCTGACATTCTTGGATATACTGGTTCCACTTACAACAGTTTTATTATCTCTCATACTGATGTTACTGCTGCTTTTGATGAAGAGCTATGGTACGGACCTACAACAAGTAATATCTCCATAGGTAAGGCATCATTACTTTCTCCTGCTGCTGCCTTTGCATATTTCGGACCTCAAAGAAGTGCATATTCCTTGCTCAACTGGTCAAGGGCTGAAGATGGGCTTTTAGTCCATTCGCAGAGATATACAAACGAACTTACAATGGAAATTCTTAAATACTATCACAGGGCTAAAGAAGGCAATGTAACGCTTAATGATATTGTAACAAAAGCACTTGGTGACTATTATGCAAGAAATGGAGGTAGCAATAAATATGACTTCAGAACCCTTGTTGGTTTTTCTCTTCTTGGTTCACCCTGTATATACATCCCCCCACCTGCTACGCGTTATCCTGATGACTTTGATGAATGGGAAAATCTACCGACAGCAGAGCCACTTGACCCTGACAGAGTGAACTCAGATTATATACCCTGTTATGAGGTCACGGATGGTGGTACAAAAACTGTTTCTGTTTCTTATTCAGGTGACGGGTCTGTGGAACTTAAACTTGTTGACCCGAGATATTACACAGCCGATGATAAACAGACAGGAGGAACATCCGGGACATATACAACGCCGGCGTTTAAAGATGTAGATATTATAGGCAGAGAAGATACTGCTAATGGGCCAGGACTTTACTTTGTTCGTGTATCACAGATGGAGAAAGGGAAGACATTCTATACAAAAGAAAACAGATATTATTTTGAGATTGTTAATACATTTACCCCTTCAGGGGATATACTTGTGATAGATGATGACCAGCCAAGAAGATATACTGCATCTACTCTGAGTGGATATGATGGTGGCTGGCAGTGGGCATATCCTGATTATGAGGGATATTATACTGCAGCACTTGATACACTTGGTAAATTATGTAAGGTGTGGCATGTAGAGAACAAAGACGGTTCAGGTAATAGCACTGGACAGGGAAGGCATGGAGAGGTAACAGAAGCAGTCCTGAACGCCTATAAAGGTGAAGGTAAGGCAGTGATATGGTTTACAGGTAATGACTGGTTCTCCACAATACTGCCCAATGAAAGGACTGCTTTACAAAACTTCTTACAGGGTGGTGGTAAACTCTTCATCACAGGCCAGGACATTGGCTGGGATATAGGAAGCACCTCTTTCTATCAGAATGTCTTGAGGGCAAAACTGGTACAGGATGATATAAGGTTGTTTAATATAGATGGTATAGCAATAGATGACCTTTCCAAAGACCTCCAGAATATTACCATTACAGGAGGAGATGGGGCAAGAAATCAGAGATGGCCCAGTGAGATAAACCCGCAGAGTGGTGCAAGTCCCTGTCTGCTTTATAATCCCTATGGAAGTGGTGGTGGCTCAAGGGATAGTTCGGGTACAGCAGGTATAAAGTACTATAATTCTCAGACAGGCCAGGCACATGTATATTTCTCCTTCGGATTTGAAGCGATTAATAATGCTGATGCTATTACCAATGGTAGAACTTCAGTTATGGATAAGGTTCTCACGTGGTTAGGTAGTCCTACTTCTACAGGATTTTTCACCGCTACTGCAGGAGATGGGGAGGTTTATCTTAACTGGACAAATCCCAATCCATCAGCATATCCAGGGGTATTGATACTCTGCCGCGAAACAAACGGATATCCAACGACTGCTCCTACGAATGGGACTTCCTATACAGTAGGGCAGACAATAGGAGATGGCACTGTTATATATGTTCAGTCACCGGGAGGGACTTCCTATACACATACAGGACTTACAAATGGAGTTACCTACTACTATATGGCGTATGTTTTTAATGCATCTCATACTTATGTACTTTTAGGGATGGACTATGCTACCCCGCAGGAAGGCGGCGGCCCGGGTGCTTTACCAGAACCTACAAACCTTACGGCAACTTCTTCACAGGAAGGAGAGAAATGGGTGATAGACCTCTCATGGATAGACAACTCTTCAGATGAAGGGGGATTTGAGATATCAAGAATGGTGGGAACTGGAGGAACATGGGTGGATGACTATGCAACTGTCGGTTCGGATACCACTTCATATAGAGATGATGAAGGTGGAGCAGGACTTATCCCCGGTGTTATATACTACTACAGGGTGCGGGCTTACAGGGATGACCCGGGTGGACGTGTATATTCTGCCTGGTCAAATGTCGCATCTGCGGCAACATCAGAGATAGCAGCACCTACAAACTTAAGGGCTGTTGGTGGTGAAAGAGAGGTATGGCTTTCCTGGAAGAACAATTCACCTGGGGCAGACGGATTTGAGATACGATTTGAGATACAGAGAGGCCGTACTCCTTCATCACTTGACCATGTAGATTATACCCCTACAGGTGCTGTAAGTTTCAGGGACTCTCTTACCACATCTCCCAATCTACCTGATGGCAGGCCTTACTATTATAAAATCCGTCCATACAAGAGAGGGGTTGAACCAGAAAAGACCTGGTGGTCGGATATTGTATGGACCATTCCGGTTCCTTCTGCGTTTCCTGCAGGTGAAGACCCAACAAACTTACAGGTGCTTCCCGGCTGGAACACTGTGGTTATCAGATTTGATGACAATACAACAAATGAGTCCTCCTACTGGGTGGAACTCTGGAAGAAAGTCCCAAATAATACAGAAAATCCATATAGTTATTCCTATCTGCCTGCCTTTGAAGGAACTGGAGCACGGGAAACAGTCCTGACAATAACTACAGCTGGTAAGTATTACCTCCGTCTGATTGCCTACCATAAATACGGCTATGGATTCTCAAGATATGCTACTGTCTCTGGTGGTTCCGGGACATATGTAAGTTTTGAAGTAGCAGAAGGAACGGATACGTCAGGTGGTGAGACAGCAGGAAACTGTTTTATAGCAACAGCGGCTTTTGGTTCTCCCTATCAGAAAGAGGTTGAGATATTAAGGAGATTCAGGGATAGACACCTGGTTACCAATAGAGCAGGCAGGGCATTTGTCAGGTGGTATTACAGGCACAGTCCACCTTTAGCAAGATACATAAGCAGAAGGACCTGGGCTAAAATGGTTGTAAGGGGATTTTTGCGTCCACTTGCCTGGTTCTTAAGGTTTTAGAGAAGTTTTAAGAAGTTCTCTCTGGTTATCAATTTTACTTCTTCAGGGACTTCAAGGAGAGAGATAATATCTTTTCTGATGTCTGTAAAATCAAGTGTCTTTATCTTTTCTCTGACCAGTTCTCTCCAGTTAAATTTTTTTATATTTATCTTTTTTATACAGGTCTGCATAACCGCATTTTTTAACATATCTATATTCGGCTCTAAGTTTTTAAATTTTGTGAGATACCATAGAAGGTCGTAATAATCCCTTCCCCTGTTAAATTTTCTGCACAGCAAGGCGTGTATTTTCCCGGCAAACAAAGATGGAATGTCAAAGTGTTTTATCTCAAAGATAAAGTCAGAGTTATATAAACTTGTAATTTCTCTGCCACCTTCCGGTGGTAATGTGTCCACTTCAATTTTTATTGTAAACTTTTCTCCTTTTATTTCCGATAGTTTAAATTCATAAAGTAGATTTAAGAATTTTATAAGGGCGTTATTTACGTTTTTTTCAATATTGTAAGTTATTTCTACTTCATATCCAGCGAGGTACAATTCTCTTTTTATTGTATCCAAAAAGATAACAAAGTCATATTTGCATGCATTTTTAGATAAACTGAAGTCAAGGTCTTCTGAAAATCTTCTTAATTGATAAAGGAATCTTAATGCACTTCCGCCTGTAAATGTAATCTCGGTGTAAAAATTATTTTTATAAATCAGGAAGAGTATGTATTTCTGCAAATACTCGCGGAGAAGATTTTTGTTTTCGGTAAGCGGCGCATCAACCTTTAATATCTCTTTTATATAACCCTTCATAGTTTTTGGTATTTCCCTGTTACCATTTTGCAATATTCTATAAATTTTATTGCAGTGTTTCTTACCTTTTGGTTATATACGTTTGAAAATTCATCTAAATTTTTCAGATTGAGAACCTCAAGGTTTTGAAATCGTATCTCTTCAAATGCATCATAATCAGAAGGTATTCCTTTGAAATAGAAATAATCCAGCACTGCCTTCTCCGGAGATGCAATAAAAAAGTCAAATTTATTATCCTGCTTTTTTGTGAATCCGTAAAAGAGTTCTATTTTTATATGGAAGTAGGAAAATATACCCAGCGGATTTTTTATACTACCTGTTTTTTTTGTAGTTATAGAAGTGTAAGATGTGATTTTTTCAGGGATTAAATTATAGTAATTGAGCGCTGTTTCAAGAGAAATATAAGAAGGACTGACCATATAATTTGCAAGGACAAAAGGAGACACTTTTGTTCTGGAAAATGGCTCACTGAATATATAAAAACCCTTTTTCAGTTTTATAAGATATCCTTTCTTTAACCAGTAATTAACCTGTCTTCTGATATGAGAAGGGTTATCAAATTTATTAAAACTTCTTGAATCTATAAAAGGGAGTTGTGCATAAAGACCTAAAAATTCGTTAAATTTCATTTTCGCCTCTTATTTCTTTATATTGAAAATTTTATCAATTTAAAGAAATAAAGTCAAATCTTCTTATCTTTTTCATTTTCTCTCCCCCCTGCTGTACTACCTTTTCTATCCTTCTCCTCTTTATTCATTTCCCTCCCCCCTCTATATCCCCTCTTTTTCCCTCGCCCCTTCTTTCCCTCCACCTCCCTCTCCCCATTGTCCCCCTCTTATTTTCCCTCGCCCCGCTATACACCCTTTCTTTCCTCTCCCCATCGGGGAGAGGGTCAGGGTGAGGGGGATTCTTTCACCTTCCTTCCCCCTCATCCGTACCTTCTCCCCCGAGGGGAGAAGGGAGAGAAGAAAGAAATCCCTCTCCCCTTGTGGCGCAAGTCCGCCAACGTCTCAGTGGCGGAGAGACCTGTCCGCCGCAGGCGGAGGGGTAGGGTGAGGGGGATAGGATGAGGAGTTTACTTGCTATTTGCCACTTGCCACTTGCTATTTGCCATTCAGGTGAAAGGGCTTCTCTTTCTTTTCAACAACTGGTATAATAAAAATATGAAAAAAATTATATTATTCTGTCTTCTCCTTTTTATTACATTACCTTTTGCGGAGGAAAATATGGAAAGAATAAAACTACCATCACCTGAATATAAAGGGAAGGTATCTATTGAAGAGGCACTGAAAAAAAGACGGTCTATAAGGGAATATAAATCAGAGCCGCTAACTTTGAAGGAACTATCACAACTCTTATGGGCAGCAGATGGCAGAACTGCTGACTGGGGTGGTAGAACAGCCCCTTCTGCCGGGGCAACCTATCCACTTGAAATCTATGTGGTTGCAGGAAATGTTGAAGGTATTAATCCAGGTCTTTACCACTATGATATAGAGACCCACTCGCTGGTACTGGTTAAAGAAGGGGATATAAGAGCAGAACTTTCACGCGCCTCCTTAAATCAGTCATCTATTAAAAATGCACCTGTTGTTATTGTAATATCAGGTGTCTTTGAAAGGACAACGGGCAGATATGGAGAGAGGGGAAAAAGGTATGTATTTATGGAGGTGGGACACTGTGGACAGAATATACATCTACAGGCGGAAGCATTAGGTCTTGGTGCTGTTATGGTAGGTGCATTTGATGATGAGAAGGTGAAAAAGGTTCTTGGCATAAAGGAAGATGTTTTTTATCTCTGTCCTGTGGGTAAGAAATGAAATATAAACTCATAGCCCTTGATTTAGACGGGACACTCCTTTCTGATGATGGAACCATTCCTGAAGAAAATATTAAACAACTTGTAAAGTTTTCTCAAAGTGGTGGAATAGTGGTTCTTTCTTCAGGGAGAATGACCGATTGCATAGTACCTTTTGCAGAAGTACTTGGTATTGACTGTCCTGTTATTGCCTATAATGGAGCAATGGTTCGGTTGAAGAAAGTAGAAAACAGAAGGATTATATATCACAATCCCTTACCTTCCAGGGCTTCAGATGAAATTATTGATTATTGTATCAAGCACAGATTTTTTCTTAATTTCTATCTTGACGATGTTTTATATGCAGATGAGAGTGAAGAGTTAAGGAAATACGCAGAGATATATTCCAGACAGACAGGGGCGGTATATCACTTTATAAGGAACATCTCTTTAATGAAAGGGAAGTCGCCGACGAAACTTATACTGATAACCGATGTAGAAAACGAAGCTAGATTCAGGACAAGGGACTTCCAGTATGAATATTTTTTCGGTTATTTTCACAACAAACAGGTTAAAATTATAAAAACAAACCCTGAATATCTTGAATTTATAAACGGCAGTACAGATAAAGGGGTGGCTCTGAAGAAAATATCAGAATACTATAATATTGCAGAAGAGCAGATTATTTCTATGGGGGATGGTAATAATGACATTGATATGTTTAAGTATTCAGGTATTTCAGCAGTTCCTTCCAATGCAAAGGAAGAAGTAAAGAAATATGCTGATGTGATTTTACCCTGGGATAACAACAGTGCCGCAGTAGGCAATTTTCTCAGAGAAATTTTATAGTTCCCTTTCCATTTCCCACCTCCGCGGTGGGACATAAGCCCACCGCGGAGGTGGGATGGGGGGCTACTGTCCTAAAAACAGGTCCCTTGAAGGGAAGTTGGCATCTACTGTTAAATTTACTTTCAGGCGCCTCAATCCGATTTCATCACCCGGACTGGGTATATGTGTAAGATGAACTTCGCATCCCTTCAGGTCTTTTAACTTCTCCATAGCCATTTCTGCAGTGGGATTATTAGTTGCGGATATACTGAGTGCTATCAGTGTCTCTTCCAGATCCAGTACCTCATTTTTGAGTTCCAGAAACTCCCCTTTGAGTGTTTTAATGTGCTCTATGACATTTGAAGAAAGCAGGTGTATTTTATCAGGTATTTCAGCAATGTGTTTTATAGCGTTAAGAACCACACTTGAAGCCGCAGTCATAAGTTCAGAGTTATGCCCTGTTATTATTGTTCCATCAGGGGTTTGAAGGGCAGCACCACAGCAGACCATAGATGTATCCGTAAGTTTCTCCTTCCCTTTTTCAGCAGCATCCCTTGCAGGTTCCACCACACTTCTGTCTTCTGGTTTAAGATTTAGTTCTTCCATCAACAATATTATCTTTTCAAGTGTTTTCTGTGTTTCCACTCCTAATCTGTATTCGTAATTATACCTGAAATACCTTCTGATAATCTCCTGTTTTGCCGCTTCTTTCACCACATCATCATCTATAATTGCAAAGCCAATGCGGTTGACCCCCATATCTGTTGGAGAATGATAGGGCAGGTTGTTCCCCATAATTTTTTTCAATATTCTCTGCAGCACTGGAAAGAGTTCTATGTCTCTGTTGTAGTTCACCGCACTTTCCTTATATGTGCTCAAATGATATGGGTCAATCATATTGATATCATCAAGGTCAGCGGTTGCTGCTTCATATGCGACATTTACCGGATGTTTTAATGGAAGATTCCATACAGGAAATGTCTCAAACTTTGCATAACCAGATTTTATACCTCTTTTGTAGTCGTGGTAAAGTTGTGAGAGGCAGGTTGCTAACTTTCCACTGCCAGGTCCTGGTCCTGTCACCACAATGATGGGTTTTTCTGTTTCAATATATGAGTTTTTGCCGTACCCTTCTTCGCTTACAATAGTATTTACATCAGTGGGATAGCCCTTTGTTGCAGTGTGGAGATATACTTTTACACCCCTGTGTTCTAATTTGTTTTTAAATCCCAGAACCGACGGTTGATTTTCAAATCGTGTTATCACAACCGCTTTTATGTCAAGTCCGTATTCCCTCAAACTGTCAATCAGTTTCAGTGCGTCTGCGTCATAGGTAATCCCGAAGTCCCCCCTGATGCGTCCTTTTACAATATCTCCTGCGTAGATACAGAGAATTATATCAATTTTATCCTTCAACTGCTGTAAAAGTTTTATCTTTATGTTGTGGTCATATCCGGGCAGAACCCTTGCTGCGTGATAGTCATAGAGGAGTTTACCGCCGAACTCCAGATACAACTTTCCTTTGAAGAGATTAATCCTTTCAAGGATTGCCTTACTCTGTTCCTTCAAATATTTTTCGTTATCAAATCCAATTTTTTTCATTCCGCACCCTGAAAAATTTTACCAGAAAAAAAAATAACATCAAATAAAAAGAAAGATATAAAAAAAATGGACCCGGCCGGAGTAGCCTGTCCGCCAATGTTTCAGTGGCGGAAACCAGCAACCGTCTCTTCTCAGGAGGGGGTGCTTATCCCTTCCTGATAAAACCCTCACTACTACGAAAGACGTTCGCCGGTAATGTAGCCCTCTTTTGGGTTGCGGGTTCTTATAAATAAAAAAATGGACCCGGCCGGAGTAGCCTGTCCGCCAATGTCTCAGTGGCGGAAACCAGCAACCGTTGCTTCTCTCCTCAGAAGGGGATGCTTCCCCCTTCCTGATATAGTCCTCCCCCTGAAACGAAAGACACGGGGGACGATCCCTTCCCCTGTACCCCTTCTTGGTTGCTGGTTCTTCCAAAAGAAAAAATGGACCCGGCCGGATTCGAACCAGCAACCAACGGATTATGAGTCCGCTGCTCTGCCCTTGAGCTACGGGTCCATCTACATATTTACTGAAAAACTTAAATATAAAAGTCCACACTGTTCGTTGACAAAAAACTACGAACCCATTTTTGTCCTTCAATCTTCCAATCTCCGCAGGTTAAAGTCCTGCGGTTACCATCCCCCTCACCTTAAGTCCTCTCCCCGGATGGGGAGAGGGATGGGTGAGGGGGTTCTTTCCAATCTGTAATCTTCTAATCTCGCTACTCTCTGCTAATCTTCAACGATATTAAGTAAATGTCTGATTTCATATTTCACTTGTTATATTATACTTTTTTCTTCAAAAATTTCAATACCTTATTTTAAATTTCAAGAAAAGATAACGGTTGTTTATTACTTATGTTTTTGATAAAATATCTCCACTGATTATCTTTACACAGGGCACAGTTCCGATTTACTTGAGATATAAAATTCAAAAAGGCACTGAGTGAAATGGAAAACAATGCAGAGAAACTTACTCCAAGGGAGAGATTCTGCAGGGTTTATGATTTTAAAAATGTGGATAGACCACCACGTTGTGAAGGTATATATTACTGGAACGAAACAATTACACAATGGAAAAAAGCAGGAACATTTCCTGAAGATGCTGACTGGATAGAGTATTTTGGGTTTGAACCATATCTGTGTTTTTCAGGTGGTTTAGGGGTTACGGAGATGGCACTTTCGGGTCCGCCCATAAAAAAGAAGCTTTTGAAGAAAGATGGATATGTGGAGACATGGGAAAATGATATAGGGCTTGTATGGCAGGTAAGAACGGATTGTGTAAGTATGAGGTGGCTGAAATTCCCTGTTGAAAATCACAGGGACTGGATTGAGAAGATAAAACCCCGTCTTAATCCGGAAGAGCATAACTATGAAATACTGGAAAGAGAAGTGAGGTCAATTAAAGAAAGGGCTGAATATCCAAAGGCGTTTGTATTTACAGGGCTGTATGCATTCTGGCGTAATTTCTGGGGTGAAGAGAAACTTGCTTATGCCTTTTATGATGCTCCTGAAACACTTAAGGATATGGCAGAGGTGTGGTTAAAGATGCTGTGTGAATGCAGTCCAAAAGGATTTGAATATATAGAAGTTGATTGCGTGATGTTTCATGAAGATATGGCTTATAAGAATGGCCCATTGATAGGACCACATCTCTTCGACAGTTTTATGGCACCATATTACAGAGAATTGTTTGCACATCTCAGGAGATATGGACAGAAAAGGTTTTTGCTTGATTCGGACGGGAACAATGGAATTATTCTTGAACGTTTTATAGAACTGGGGATGAACGGTCTTTTTCCTTTTGAATGTGCCGCAGGTTATGATATAGTGAAATTCCGTAAAGAACACCCTGATTTTGTTATATATGGAGGAATAGATAAAAGGGTGCTTTTCAAAAGTAAGGAAGATATAAAAAGAGAAGTGATGGGAAAGGTGCCGCAGATATGGAAGACAGGTGGTTTTATTCCTTCCATAGACCACAGTGTGCCTCCCTGTCCGCAGGAAAATTTTGAGTATCTACTGGAATGTATCAGAGGGCTCTTTTAATAAGACCGAAATATAACTGAAATTACTGAATACGAGGGGAGATGTGTATGAAAACAGTTAAGAGATGGTTTGAATATGAGGACTGGACAGAGTTTTATAACCGCAGGCAGATATTCTGTACAGGAAAAGGAATATATCAGGTGCTTGTTAACTTTGGAGGCCCAGGGGGGGCGACTCCATACCATTTTTATGCAAGGGTTAAAAAGGGAAAAGAGAATTGTATAAAGGATATAAAGGTAGAGGGAGAAGAATTTACTGCGAAAAACGAGGTTATTTCAGTACCCGGGACACCAGCAGATTTCAACTGGGTGTATCTGGGCTTCTTAAAGACACGTCGTGGCTATCGTATGGTGAGAATATATGCACCTGAAGGATTATCAGGACTTGAACGGTTGTGTGTTCTTGAAGTTCTTGAACGATTACAGTCAGGCGAAATAGAACGTAGAATATCACTTGAGCCCAAAGGTGGAGAGCCCTTGAGCGGAGTGCCTCTGGGAGGAGTTGGTGCTGGAAAAATTGAATTCTGCAGGGATGGATTATTCCGTAATATAACCATTAATGGAAATATAGATACACCTGTATGGAGAAGCGAAGGTTCCTTCTTTATGGTCAGGGTAGAAGGCAGGTTTGGTGCTCTTTCCAGAATAATTTCATCCCATCCCCTTCATAATATTGCTCCTGTGGAAAAGATTGAATTTACTGGAATTTATCCGGTGGCTCTCCTTCGTGCGTCAGACAGGGATTTTCCCCTATGTGTGGAGATAGACGCTACAGGGCCAATTATTCCTCAGGATATAAAGAATTCTTCCCTGCCCATTGCTCTTTTCAATGTCCGTCTGATGTCAATGTCCGAAGAAAAGATAAAGGCAACAGCGGTATTCTGTATGGAGAATTTTCTTGGCTGTGGTGGTTCTATAGCGAAGAAGGAAAACTGGGATAAAGGATATTATGAGTTCTGGGAGGAAAGGAAAGGTAATACTGAACTTGAATGGAAGGGAGATGGATGTTCAGGGATGCTATTTACTGGGGGCAAGAAAGAAGAGAAGCGTTCACAGGGAGAGTACATAATCGCTACGGATTTTAAGGTTTCTTCTGTTATGGGAGGTATTCAGATTGATAATATGGCAACTGTCTGGGAAAAATTTACTGATACCGGAAGGTTGCCAGGGGTTTCTAACATGCCGTCTGCTGGAGAACCAACTTCAGGTGCAATAGCGGTTGAGCTGGAGATTAAACCAGGAGAAGTATGGGATATAAAGTTTGTCTTCATCTGGTATGTCCCTTATTTCTCTCAGACAGGAGATATTGATTATGGGCATTACTATACCAACTATTTTTCTTCTGCTGGAGAGATTGCTGAGTATGGACTTAAAAACTTTAATTTTCTGAAATCCTGTGCATCAGAACTTCCTTCTCTTTTGCAGAAATCAACACTGCCTCAGTGGTTTTCAAAGACATTGTGTAATGATGCCTATATATTTTCTACGGGTACCTGGCTGACAAAGGATGGAAGATTTTCTGTTAATGAAAGCCCTACCCATATGTTTGGCTGTATGGGAACACTGGACCAGAAATTATACGGCAACCATTATTATTCTCTGTTTTTTCCACAACTTGACCGTACTGAACTGCTTGCATTTGCAGAGTCCCAGGGGGAAGACGGAGGTATTCAGCATGACCTCGGATATGGATATATAGACCAGAAAGGAGTGAGTGTAAAATGGCCTGACCTTTCTTCTGCTCTGGTAATACTTTCCCTTAAACACTATCAGTTGACAGCCGATGAAGAATATATAAAGAGGGTGTACCCACATCTTGTAAAAGGTCTTTTTGAATTTCAGATGGGTATGGATACAGATGGTGATGGTATACCGAATATCAGTGGTGTGGGTAATACCTTTGATGCAGAGAAGTTTGAAGGGACATGTTCTTACATTGCTACTCTGTGGCTTGCTGCTTTGAAATCGCTTGAAAAAATTGCAGTTCGCCTGAATGATAAAGACACCGCTGACCGTTGCCGACAGTTATTTAATAGGGCACGGGAAAGTGCTATTAAAGAACTCTGGAATGGAAGGTATTTTATTAACTATTTTGACACAACGAAAAAAACTGGATGCATAAATAGTCACATATCACAGATAGCAGGAGAGTTTTTTGCCCGACTTTGTGGACTTGGACCTCTTTACGGAGACCACTATGTAAGGGAAGCCATCAGTTCTGTCCTGGCACTGAATTATCATCCCCGTTTTATATTTCCTGCCAATGAAGCCACTCCAGAGGGAAAGCTGCCCGGGCGGGCAATGTGGGGATGGTTACCCCACGCCCGTGTTTTTTTGGGAGGGCTTCCTTTATATTTTGGATTTTCAGAAGAAGGAATGGATGTCCTTGAAAGAATGGACAGGGTAATATCTGAATATAATGATGATAACCGCTGGGATTTAAGGTTATTTTATGAACCGGATACAGGCCGTCAGCACTGGGGACGTTTCTATATGAC
>ERZ795060.2356-NODE-2356-length-19366-cov-4.549531_pt1 | contig 19366 bp, 20 predicted proteins | sample MGYA00375144_ERZ795060 | MGnify/ENA primary metagenome ERZ795060 (study PRJEB30189, sample SAMN05720157) | activated sludge metagenome | isolation source: anaerobic digester from wastewater treatment plant | place: Japan | collected 2015-05-15 ...
CTCAAACAGTGCAAGCTGTTTAACGGATTTTTAACCTTCATTCGCTAAGAATTATATTCGTGTCCTGCAAATGTTCGCTTGATATTTTTATTATTTTTTCGCTAATGATAGACGTTATGTTAGTGTTTGTAAATATCCTAAAATATGCGCGAATATTTTTATTATTTTTGCTTGTACTTAATGTTTATACTCACACAATTCTTTTATAATTTTGATTTTTCATATTCCTGCATGGCCTTTAAGGTTTCATCCAGCAGATAATCCAGTTCCCAGCCCAGCATTTCTGCTCCTGCCTTGATGGTTTCCCTTGAGCAGCCTGCGGCAAAGCCAGTGGATTTAAATTTTTTCTTAAGGGACTTAAGCTCCATATCCAGGGTGCTTTTTGATGGTCGCATCAATGCTGCTGCCCCTATTAACCCGGTTAGCTCATCAGTGGCAAAAAGAATTTTTTCCATTGTGTGTTCAGGTTTTATGGTTACATTTGTAAGTCCGTAACCATGGCTTGCGGCAGCCTTGATAATTTTCTCATCCACACCCTTTTGGGCCAGGATCTCCTGCATTTTTACGCAATGCTCATCAGGATACATTTCAAAGTCAATATCATGCAAAAGACCGACTAAACCCCAAAATTCCGCTTCATCTTCAAAACCTAATTTTTTTGCGAAATACTCCATCACAAAGCTTACCGTTTTTGCATGTTCCAGGTGGAATTCTTCCTTATTATACTCTTTCAGCAATTCCCATGCTCTTTCTTTTGTAATGTTCATTATATCCCTTCCTTATAGATTATTAAGATAATTTTAACTTATTTGACATAACATGTCTATAACAAAAAAATTACAGGGATATTTTACTAATATATTTTGATTGACAAACTATATACATAGTGTTAATATGAAGCATGATCTGTTAAACGTGGATTTTTAAACACATTGTTTTGTCCCAAAATACACAAAAATTGCAGATTTTAGCAAGAGTTTAAGAATGTCGTAATTGTTCGTTAATAAATTATTTATATTGATTTTCATGAAAGGTCATGCTATAATCGGGGAGTATTTATGAAAGATAAAATCAGAGTTCAGTCCATAGACAGGGCAATAGCAATACTGGAGTGCTTCAATGAAGAAAATAAAGAACTCAGGCTGTCGGATATATCCGAAAGACTGGGTTTGAACAAGAGTACCGTGCATGGGATTATATCAACCCTTAAATATCACGGCTTCATCTCCCAGGACGATGAAACCCAAAAATACAGATTAGGTATACGGTTTATAAGATTCGGAGATTTGGTTGTAAATTCATTGAATATAAGGAATGTGGCCATGCCTGTCATAGTTGAAGTCTGTAATAAAATTGAAGAAACGGTCCATGTGGCCATGCTTGATGGGACGGATGTTGTTTGGATAGAAAAAAAGGAATGCAACAAGTCTATAAAAACATCGACCACCATAGGAGCAAGGCTGCCGGCCTATACAACCGCAGACGGTAAAATAATAATAAGTTATCAGAATAAGGATAAAATCAAAACTTATATACCCAAGAGGATTCCCCAGCACACAAAAAATACCGTAACAAATAAGGCTGACTTCATAAAAAAGCTGGAAGAAATGAAGCAAAAGGGTTACGCAATAGATAATGAAGAATTTGTTGAAGGCATAAAATGTGTGGCAGCACCCATATTTGACCATGACGGGAAGGTAAGATTCAGCTTGTCCACCACAGGACCTGCCTTCAGGATGAAAGATGATAAAATTAAGGAATTAATTGTCATTATTAAAGAAGCTGCCAATGAAATATCAAGGAGAATAGGATATAAAGGATAAATTTTGGGATTGCGGTTAACCTGCATCCCATTTAAAGGACTATATTTCAGAACGCAATTTGATAATACTGAACATAAAGCAAAAAAATCTTCAAAAATCTGTTGACTAATATAAGACAATTTGTTAATATTGTATCGTTTTGGACTACGGTGGCACGAGGTCCGTAAATATTATTGTAAAATAAAATTATAAACATTTGGCATGGTGGAAATAATACAAAGATACAATGAAGCTATAAACTAAGCTATAAACAGCTCATAAGCTGACCCTGTATATTTACATATATGAAATATACCGGCAGCTTAGGCTGATTATATATATATATAAATAAAAAAAAATAAAGATTATATGGAGGAAAATAATGAAAAGAATAATAGCTATTGTTTTGGTTTTGGCTATGTCTTTATTTGCTTTTGCAGGATGTGCAAAAGAACAACCCCAGGTTAAAACACCCGTGGAAGAACCAAAGACAGAAGAACCTAAAACAGAAGAGCCAAAAACTGAAGAACCAAAGACGGAAGAACCGTTGGCAGAAGGCCAGGTTAAAACAGGTTTGGCAATAATATCATCCATAGAAAAATCTAAGGATGCTGGCGAAAAAGACGGAGTGGCACAGACAGATTCAGTAATTGTTGCAGTAACTGTTGACAATGAAGGAAAAATAGTGCAAACTGTAATTGATACAGCTCAAACAAAAATCGAATTCAGCAAGGAAGGCAAAATTCTGCCTGATTTAAACACTGTGTTCAAGTCCAAGCAAGAGCTTAAAGAAGAATACGGAATGGGCAAGGCTTCATCCATAGACAAGGAATGGTATGAGCAAGCTAATGCTTTGGCTGAATATGTTGTTGGTAAAACAGTTGAAGAAGTTAAAGGTATTGCAGTTGACGAATCAGGAGTACCGACTGAAGCTGACCTGGTATCATCTGTAACCATCAAGATTGATCCTTATAAAGAAGCTATCGAAAAAGCTGTAGCTAATGCCAAGAACTTGGGAGCTAAAGCATCAGACAAATTAGGCTTGGGAGTTGTAACAACAATTTCAAAGTCCAAGGATGCGACAGCTGACGCGGCAGGATTGGCTCAGGCTTACTCAACTTACGTTGCAGCAACATTTGATGAAAATGGAAAAGTTACAAGCTCAATAATAGATGCATCACAGGCTAACGTAAATTTTGATGCAACTGGTAAAATTACAACTGATTTAACAGTTGCACCTTTAACAAAGGTTGAGTTGGGTGAAGGCTACGGAATGAAGAAAGCTTCTGCCATAGGCAAGGAATGGTATGAACAAGCAGATGCATTTGCAGCTTATGTGGTAGGCAAGACTGTTGAAGAGATTAAGGGTATAGCTGTTGACGAAAGCGGTCATGCTACCGAAGAAGATTTAGTATCATCTGTTACCGTAGGAATTGAAGACTTCCAGGCAATTTACGAAAAGGCATATAACAATTCAAACAGGTAACAATAAAATATGAATTACCGGGGCAGGATCTGCCCCCTTTATTTTTTGAGGTGTCACTTGATTAAGAAAGTAATTTCCACAATATTGCTAATATTAACAATTCTTGGTTTGACAGGGTGCGGCGAAAAAAAGCTCGCCCGATATCAATCGGAATTTATCATGCTCTTTGATACTTCCACAAGAATTGTGGGGTATACAAGGACCAAGGAAGAGTTCAGCAGGTATTCCCAGCTTATTTATGACTCTTTGAAGGAATACCACATACTTTATGATATCTATAACGATTATGAGGGTATTAACAATATTAAAACCATAAACGACAATGCGTGAATAAGGCCTGTCAAGGTTGATAAAAGAATAATCGACCTTCTGAAATTTTCAAAGGAGGTCTACGAAAAAACCCGTGGCAAAACCAATGTTGCCTATGGAGCTGTTTTGAAAATCTGGCACGATTACAGGACCCAAGGCCTTGAAGATCCGGAAAATGCATCCCTTCCCCCTTTTGAAGAACTCAAAACAGCATCGGAGCATACAAACATAGAGGATATTATAATCGATGAAGAGAACTCCACGGTCTTTTTGAAGGATCCTCTCATGAGCCTTGATGTAGGTGCCGTGGCAAAGGGATATGCAACCGAGCAGGTTAGCAAAACAGCAAAAGGGAAAGGAATGAATTCCGCTCTCTTATCCGTTGGAGGAAACGTCAGGGCCTTAAACAATAATGTGACCACAAACCAGCCATGGAACGTGGGAATCCAAAATCCTGATCCGGAAGCCGAGAATCCGGTTTTTAAAGTGGTTAAGTTAGATGATGGGGCCCTGGTAACCAGCGGCGATTATGAAAGATTCTACACGGTGGACGGGAAGAGGTATAACCATATTATAGATCCTGCCACCATGTATCCTGCGGAGTATTTCACTTCAGTATCAATAATCTGCAAGGATTCGGGACTGGCAGATGCCCTGTCAACAGCCCTGTTCTGCATGCCCTTTGAAGAAGGCCTTGAATTCATAAACTCTTTGCCGGAAGTGGAAGCAATGTGGATTTTTAAAGATAAAACAGTCAGGTACAGCGAGAATTTCGAAAGCTTCATCAAAGAAGGGCAATAAGGATTCAATTGACACCATATAAATATTATTATAGAATTAATAAGCAATCCGATAGGGTTGCTTATTTGTATGTTTAAGAGGTTTAAATGAAAGAATCAGACTATAAAATCATAAGAAGAATGGCTAAGGGTTACATAAAATTTTTTCTGATATCTGCTGCAGCTACCGTGATAAGGGTTGCTGCAGGTTTTGCCGTGCCTCAGGTCATAAGGTTTGCCGTGGACCATGTCATAGATGACCTTCCTTTAAACTATTCTAAACATATTATCTCTGTGGTGGATGCCATGGGGGGTATGGACTTTTTGAAAGAAAACCTGTGGATTTTTGCCCTCTTGATTTTGATCCTGGCCCTCATAACAGGCGTAAGCGATTATACGGGAAGATTAACCCTTGCAAAGGGGACGGAGGGGACTATAAAAACTCTAAGAGATAAGTTGTTTGAGCACATACAAAAATTACCCTACAGCTGGCATATAAAAAACCAAACGGGAGACATAATACAAAGGTCAACTTCTGACGTGGAAGTGGTCCGCAACTTTATCAGCACCCAATCAGTTGAAATGTTCAGGGTTATCATATTGGTAATAATATCCCTGACTTTAATGTTTTCCATGAACTTTCAACTTACTCTTGCCGTATTGATATTCATACCCGTGGTTCTTTTGTATTCCACGATTTTCTACGGTATCCTGGCAAAAAAATTCTTAGTTGCCGACGAAGCTGAAGGCCAGCTTTTTACCACAATCCAGGAAAACTTGACAGGGGTCAGGGTAGTAAGGGCTTTTGGAAGAGAAAGGCATGAAATTGAAAAGTTTTCCGAAAGGAATAATACATTTTCCGACCTGTGGGTTAAACTTGGTTATCAGTTGGGCTATTACTGGGGTATCGGAGACCTGGTTACGGGAGTCCTTCTTATGGTAATTGTTGCTTACGGCAGCTACTATACCGTAAACAAGGTGATTACCTTGGGAGAATTCCTGGCTTTTGCTTCCTATGCCGCCATGATCGGGTGGCCCCTTCGAAGTTTCGGAAGAATTTTATCGGAGCTCAGCAAGGCCAAAGTTTCATTAAAAAGAATCTGTGAAATTATAAAGGAGCCTGTCGAGGTGGACAGTCCCGGTTCGGTGACTCCGGATATATTCAAGGATATTGAGTTCAGGAATGTTTCGTTTAAATATGAAGGAGACAATTGGGTTTTGAAAAATGTCTCTTTTAAAATAAAGGCAGGATCCACCTTCGCCATATTAGGGGGTACGGGATCCGGCAAAACAACCCTCATGTATCTTTTGAACCGCCTCTATGATTTGCCTGATAACATGGGTACCATTACCATAGGGGGAGTAGATATTAAGAATATAAAAAGGAACCACCTGAGAAGAAATATAGGAATGGTCCTCCAGGAACCCTTTTTGTTCTCCCGCACCATTAAGGAAAATATAGCAATTGCAAATCCGGATACCCCCATGGACGAAATCAGGGAAGCTGCATCAACAGCTCGTGTTGATGATGCCATAGATGAATTTTCCAAGGGTTATGATACCCTTGTGGGAGAAAGAGGAGTAACCTTGTCCGGAGGGCAAAAACAACGGGTTGCAATAGCCCGGATGCTGTTACAAAAAACCCCGGTCATGGTATTCGATGATTCCCTGTCGGCGGTTGATGCCGATACGGATGCCAAAATCCGGTCTTCCCTCAAAAAACGAAAGGGCAGGGCAACCATTATAATAATATCCCACCGCATAACAACCTTGATGGAAGCCGATGAAATATTGGTTTTAGACAAGGGCCGGGTATCAGATATTGGAACCCACGAGGAATTAATAAAGAGGGATGGGATCTATAAAGACATATATAATGTTCAAATGAACCTGGCGGAGGATGTGGAATGAATTATTACGAAGAAGAAGGCTACAGCTCCTTTAATATAAGGCCCTGGTTAAAATTAAAAAGGTTTTTCAAGCCCTACACGGGAAAACTGATAGGCTTGACCATCATGATGTTTATTACTGCCCTCATGGATTTATCCATTCCCTTGTTTCAAAAATATGCGGTGGATAACTTTATTGCCAAATCTAGTCTGGAAGGCTTGAAAGTTTTCGTTGGTGCTTATGGGGCAGTTTTAATAACCATGGCCCTGGCCGTCACCATTTTTATAAGACTGGCCATAGTGGTTGAAATGCACATAGGAATGGATTTAAGGAAGGAAATATTTGAACATCTTCAGAACCTTTCCTTATCCTATTACAACACCACTCCCGTGGGCTACATATTGGCAAGAACCTTAAGCGATACCAATAAAATAGGAAGCATGATAGCATGGGGTTTGGTGGATGTTTTCTGGTCTCTAGCCTATGTGACGGGGGCCTTTGTTGCAATGTTAATGCTAAATGTAAGGCTTACCCTGATTGTGGGTTTGGTAGTACCCATAATGGCAGTTATAACGGTTTATTTTCAAAACAAGATTCTGCTTACCAGCAGAGAGATGAGAAAGGTTAACTCCAAAATGACCGGAGCCTTCAATGAAGGAATAACGGGGGCCAAAACTTCCAAGACCCTGGTGATAGAGGATAAAAACCTCTTGGAATTCAAGGATATCAGCAAAGCCCTGGAGGGGTCGGCCGTCAATCTGGCAAGGCTGAACGCCTTATATATTCCCATAATAGTATTTTTCGGCTCTGTTTTAACAGCCCTGGTTTTGGCAAGAGGGGGTATATTGGCTATGGATGGTATTATTCAGATAGGGACCCTATCGGCCTTTCTTTCTTATGCCGTGAACATATTTGAACCGGTGCAGCAGTTGGCCCGGACCTTTGCCGAAATCATATCCCTCCAGGCCAATATTGAAAGGGTAACAGATTTACTGGAGAAGGAGCCCTTGATAAAAGACAGGGAGGATGTAATAGAGGTTTATGGGGACAATATTAACCCCAAAAGAGAAAATTGGGAAGAAATCAAGGGAGAAATCGAGTTTAAAAATGTAACCTTCAAGTATCCCGACGGAGATGAAGAAGTTTTAAAAAACTTCAACCTCTATATACCCGCAGGCACCAATGTTGCCATTGTGGGGGAAACGGGAGCCGGCAAGAGCACCCTTGTAAACCTGGCATGCAGGTTTTACGAACCTACGGAAGGGCAAATCCTGATAGACGGCAAGGATTACAGGGAAAGGTCCCAGCTTTGGCTTCATTCCAATATAGGGTATGTTCTTCAAACCCCTCATTTGTTTTCCGGTACGATCAAAGACAATATAAGGTACGGTAATTTGGTTGCCTCGGATGAAGATATAATGGAAGCTGCAAGAATAGTTTCTCTCGATACCATAATCAATAAATTTGAAAAAGGTTACGACACCCATGTGGGCGAGGGGGGAGACAGGCTATCTACCGGGGAGAAACAGCTAATTTCAATAGCAAGGGCAATACTGGCCAATCCTAAAATATTTGTTCTGGATGAAGCCACATCTTCGGTGGACACCCATACGGAAAAACTCATTCAAAAAGGAATCGAGTACCTCCTGAAGGGGAGGACATCCTTTATTATAGCCCACAGGCTTTCTACAATTAAAAAGGCCGATATTATTTTGGTTGTTGATGACGGTAAAATAATTGAAAGAGGGACCCACAAGGAGCTTATAGCCAAGAAAGGCCATTACTACAATTTATATACTAAGCAATTTGAAGAAGAAAAAACCCTTGAAGTTCTTAAATAAGCTTTTTGGTAACATTTCTTTATATGACAAGTATTGTCCGCGAATAGCAGGTATATCCTCACTTTTATAGACAAATTATTACATTGACACATATTTTTAATTGTGTTATCATTTTAATGCTGTGCTACACGGGGAGGTAGCGGTGCCCTGTTACTTGCAATCCGCTAAAGCAAGGTGGAATTCCCTGCCCTAGGCTTACATTGTGAGGTTTGCCTTCGGCAAGTGGTGTTGATAACTCGGTCTTGCGCAACAAAAACCTATGAACCCTGTCAGGTCCGGAAGGAAGCAGCAGTAAGTAGACCCTTTTGTGTGACGCGAGGGTGCCGGGTTTGAGCTAACTGCCGGAGTAACGCTTGTTATGTATTGTCAAAGGAGGGTGCACAGCTTTTTTTTGCCTTTTTATCTGTCATCTAAACAAATTATTAATCTGTATCTTTTAAAGGGTACAGAATTGGGTATAATAAAATTATACTAGGGTCAAATTATTTATCTGGTGGTGATGGTAATGGATGACAAAAAAGTAAAAGATATGGTTTACACAGCCTTGTTTGCTGCCCTGGTCTGTGTTGCAACCTTTATTATAAAAGTGCCCCTGCCTGTATCGGGAGGGTACGTTCACATAGGAGACGGCTTTATATTTCTTGCGGTCATATTGATTGGCAAGAAGAAGGGTGCCTGGGCAGGAGCTATAGGGGCAGCCTTGGCAGATATAATCGGAGGTTACTCTGTTTATGCCCTGCCAACCTTTGTAATCAAGGGCCTTATGGCCTTAATCATGGGGACCATGATTGAAAAACTTTCTTCATCAATGAAATATAAATGGGTGATTGGAGCAATTGCCGGAAGCCTGTGGCAGGTACTGGCCTATTATCTTGTAGGCTCCCTGATGGTGGGGAACTTCTTTTCAACCATTATCGAAATACCCGGTAATGCCCTTCAGTCGGCTCTTGGTATTCTTGTGTCCGCAGCATTTTTGGCGGTTTTCAGACACACTCCGATTGGCAAAAACATGCTGCAATACAGGTAAATAAAACCCTTGATTTATGCTTAAAAAAAAAATAAAAATATCCGCTCACGGTTTCGGACACGAATAATTCTAAAGTTCATTCCGGCTAAAAATCCTACAGCTTGAAAACTCGCTTCGCTCAAACAGTTCAAGCTGTTTAACGGATTTTTAGCCTGCATTCGCTAAGAATTAATATCGTGTCCTGCAAATGTTCGCTTGATATTTTTATTATTTTTTATAGGTGTAGCCCGAAGAGTATCATTTTTTTGTGATGAGATACTTAGCTATTATCTAAGAATAGCATAAATGGTTAGCTGGCAAAATAAAAAGGCCCTTGGGCCTTTTTTATTATTCTCTTTATTCTTGTGTTTCCACGACTTCCGGATTGATGAATTCCGGAGGATACAAGGCTTTTGTTGTGTCCAAGGTATCAAGAAAACCTGAAACTTCCTTTCCCTGGACGGTAATCTTTATGCTGTCCACTCCCGGTATTGTGGTGAAAGTATATACTAAGGATTCCACCATCATGTATCTTAAATCATTTCTATCTTTGTAAACACTCAAAAACTCTTCGTTAAAATCAAGTATCAGGGTCCTTCTCTCCACCGATGCATTGTTTAAGGTTACATTTTTAGGTACCGGGCTGATCCCGTAGGGGAGGGCCCTATCCGAATATGCATCGAATATTTTTCGGGCCTTCATTTCTATGGTGTCATTTGCACTAATGCCTGTTTTCTCAGGATCCAACTGGTGCTCAAACAAATAGTATCTCTTGTCTGCCTTGTAAGCCATATATAATATGTGGTTATTTTCAATATTGGGCACAGGGCTCATATTTATGCCATGAAAGTATGTTTCCGGCCTGGTCCTGTCTACCGTAAAGCTTACGCTGTATATGGGCCAGTACCTGTCAACAGCAAAAATTGTTTTAACAAAGGAATTGTATGCAAGCAAGCCTTGGGTTTCTTCCCTGTTGTAGCCTTCATAAGAGCTTGGAATATCAATTACCACATTCCCGTTATTATATGTTGTGTTAGTAACATCCTTGATTACCGATCTGAGTCCAGGATTCAAGGGACCGTTTTGAAGCTGTTCTATAGCCATTCTTGTTATCGATTTATCTTCAACCACAAATCTTGTAACAGGAATCAAGAGGTTTGCATCTTCCGCAACGAAGTAAAGGGTGAGACCCTTGGTTCCCAGAGGGGTTGTGTTAAGGGCCGGATAATAGTTGCCGGCTGTATCATAGGTAACCGTTACGGACAAGGAAGAATTTTCTTCATTCCTTATTAAGTTCGAATTAAATACGAATTTATAAACCCCATCTTCAAGGTCCAGGTCCTTCTTAGATATATTCAAGGTAGTGACAATAGGATTATCTTCATTTACCGAAATGGTTGCATCGACTGAAGGAGAGACAGGCTCCAAATTTTTAATGTTGCTTTTTATCAATTCATTGTCCTTGTATATATCCACATTGAAAATACTGTCTGTAACAATCTTGATGACTTCAGGCTTGGAAGCCGTATGTTTGATTGTAATTGATTCGGGATTTAATACTTTGTCTTCTTCAACTTCCAACCTCAAGGTGCTTTCTTCCACCGGAGTTTCAATTTCAATTGTTCCGCTGTAGTCAATAGGTGACAGGTTAAACAAATATGTGGATGACAACAAGCCTATTAGTCCTACAATTAAAAGATTAAAAAAAGCTTTCATACAATTACCTCTTAATATGCTTATTTATAAGCTAAGTAATAGCAAGGACAAAATTTAACCGGTTAAGGACATTATACAATAAAACTCGGTAAAATCAAATGATTTAATAATAGCAGGCCCAAAAAAAAATCATATACTAAGATGAATGGAGTGATGAAGGTGGACAGAAGGAAATGCGACAGGGATATAATAAGCAGAATGTATGACATAATGGAGTTAATATATATTTTAAACAGGCTTTGCAGGGATGAAGAAAAGCATTCAGAACAATGCTTGTTGGACATGGTGGACAGGATTCAAAACGACAGATGCAGCTGCGATAAATATAAAAATAAGCTTGACTGCCGGTATGACTGCCCCCATTGTAAGGTCAAGGACGGCTGCTATAAATATAAAGATAAACATGACTGTTGGTATGACTGCCCATATTGCAAGACCAAGGACAGCTTTATAGATAAAATAATTTTTTATCTAAAATCATTAAATGAAGGCTAAGAAAGTAACAAATAAGAGTCACAGGAATAATATATTATTAAAATTATTAGTAGGAGGTTTTTATGTTTAACAATATATTGGGAGACAGCGGTGACAGCTTGTTATTCTTCTTCTTGCTCTTGGTAGTTCTTGCATGTTTCTGCGGAGACGATGGTTTGGTAGGAGGAATCGGCGGCTTTGGCGACAACGACAGCCTCTTGTTCTTCTTCCTCTTGTTGGTAATACTGTTCTGCAGCTGTGACAGGGTAGGCGGAATAGGTGACCGCTGCTAATTGTGGTGCAGTACCACACCGGGTCCGCCAATTCGACAGTACATTAAAAAAGCTTCCTGCAAAGGAAGCTTTAGCATTTCCTTAAAACTATTGTTTACGGGTGCTTTTGGTAGTATAATAAGAAAAGATTTCAACGGGAGCTTGAAAACATGAATATAAAAATAAACAGAGAGTATACTCTTAAACTGCTTGAAGAAATAATAAATATACCCAGCCCTAGCGGATTCTGCGGCAATGTTATGACATACATAGAAAAAACTGCTGAAGAATTCGGTTATAAACTTGAAAAAAATAAAAAAGGGAACGGTATAATCGAAATAGAAGGACAGGACAAGGATTACTGTGTGGGCATTGCGGTACATGTGGACACCCTGGGTGCCATGGTCAGGTCAATTAATGCGGATGGGACTCTAAAGATAACTTCAATCGGGGGGAATCTTTATCCCAGCCTTGACGGGGAATACTGCAAGATTCACACAAGAGAGGGCAAAATCTATACGGGAACCATTCTGTCGATTTCACCATCCGCCCATGTTTACAAGGATGCCAAAGAAAAGGAAAGAATCGAAGAAAACATGATGGTCAGGCTGGATGAACTTGTAAAGACCAAAGAAGATGTACAAGCCCTGAGTATCGGGCCGGGAGATTTTATTTCCGTCGAACCCAAATTTACCATAACACCTGCAGGATTCATCAAATCCAGGTATTTGGATGATAAGGCGGGAACTGCCTGTGCTTTGAGCCTGATGGAGCTATTCAGCAGGTTAAAGACAAAGCCCAGGAACAAGGTTAAAATAATTCTGTCCACATACGAAGAAACAGGTCACGGGTGTTCCAGCATTCCGGAGGATATTGACGAGCTGCTTGCCATTGATATGGGATGTGTGGGACTGGATTTGTCATGTACCGAACAGGACGTTTCCATATGCGCCAAGGACAGCTCAGGTCCCTACGACTATGATATCACTTCAAAATTGATAATGCTGGCAAAGGAAAACAATATAGGACATGCTGTTGACATATATCCTATGTATAACTCAGACGTGTCGGCATCATTAAAGGGAGGCAATGATATCAGGGGCGGCCTGATAGGTCCCGGGGTTCATGCTTCCCATGGCATGGAGAGGACCCATATAGACGGCATAGAAAATACCATTAAGCTGATTTATGTATATTTGACAGAATAATTCCAACCTAAGAAAGGAATCAATCATGGATAATTTTATATTTTCTTTAAATGTTGTTTTGCCCCTGGTGATCCTCATATTTTCAGGAATATTTCTTCGACAAATGAAAGTATTTGATGAGGATTTTATAAAAAAATTCAACAGCTTCATATTTAGGGTCCTGCTTCCCATCCTTCAATTCAATAATATTTACACCGGCAAGGTATGGGAAAGGATAAATTTATCCTATACCTTATTTGCCGTACTGCTGGTTTTGGGAACCATCGGCATTTTATTTATTATAGTACCCAAATATGAAAAAGACATAAAAAACAGGGGAGTTTTGATTCAAGGCTTGTACAGAAGCAATTTTGTAATATTAGGATTGCCCCTTTGCACGAACATTTTCGGTGAGGAAGGTGCAGCTGTTGCCACAAGCCTTATAGCAATAATAATTCCCCTATATAATTTTTCTGCCGTCATAATATTGGACCTGTTTACCGACAACAGGCATAACTACAGGGAGACTCTTGTCAGCATACTTTTGAATCCCTTGATAGTAGCGTCGTTTTTAGGATTCATAGCAATATTTTTCAATATAGAACTTCCTTCAGCCCTGGGCAAATCAATTGAAGATATTGCAAAAACAGCAACCCCTATGGCCTTGATAGCCCTTGGAGGAGAAATAAAAATCAACAATATATGGAAGAATATTAAGTACCTGGTCATGGTTTGTGCCGGAAAGTTGTTTATTATTCCTGCTCTTACAGTCTTGATTTCAGTAGCCTTCGGATACAGGGGAGCGGAATTGTGTGCTCTCTTTAGCATGATGGCACCTTCAACCTCCGTATCAAGCTATGCCATGGCCAAGCAGTATAATTGCAACTATGAATTGGCAGGCCAAATAGTATTCATTACAACCATAGTCAGTCCCTTCAGTATTTTTTTGTTTGTATTTACCTTAAAAAGCATTGGTTTATTTTGATATAGCGGATATATAGGTAAAATCCTGCTTGTAAAAAAATGTATACTTGCAAATTTGTTTGTTAAATGTAATTTATTGGAATAATAATAAAAATATTAGTGTTAATAATATACTTGTAGATGTCTAAACATCTTCAAATACATGTATATGAAGGGATGATGGAAATAAAAAGATTTAATTTCGGTAAAAAAGACGAGAAGTTGTTAAATTGGGAAGATAGTGTAAAGTTAGACAGTCAACAGAATTTAAAGGAGCAGATGAAGCAGATGAACAACGAGAATAACGGCAGAAACAAGAACGAAAACAACAAATTTGAAAACAAGAACCAGAACAAACTTGACAATCGAAACGAGAACAACAAGTTTGAAAATAAAAATGAAAACAAGCAAAATAACCTGAGCAACAAAAACAACGGCAAGAACAACAAGAACAAGAATAATCAAAACAATCAGAACAGTTTTAAATAGTGAGTTATTTGAAAACGGTCATTCAAAATGGCCGTTTTCTTAGAATTCAACATATTAATATTATGGCGACAATATAGATGTTGACAGAGGCAATCAATGGTCTTATAATAATGACTGTTAAAAGGGATAGATATAAATTAATAAACTATAAAATACTAAGACAGATATTCTCTGTCTTTAATAATAAGAGAGTGGCCCCTTACCTTCAATCACAAATAATACACGGAGGAAGTTATGAAATTACAGGATGAACTCAGATATGTCGAATCTCACGAATGGGTGAGAGTTGAAGAGAACAAGGCATATGTCGGCATCACGGACTATGCGCAGGATAAGTTGGGAGATATTGTTTACGTGGAATTGCCTGAGGTGGGAACCATTGTTGAAGCAGGAGACCAGTTTGTAGTACTTGAATCGGTTAAGGCAGCATCGGATGTTTATGCTCCTGTGTCAGGAACGGTAATAGAAGTCAATGAAGAGTTGGTGGATAATCCTACCCTGATTAATGAATCGGCATACGATGCCTGGATTGTAGCCATAGACATGAGTTTGCCCACTGAAGTAGACAACCTGTTGACGGCTGAAGAATATAAAGAGTTCTGTGAATAAAGCAGATAGCCTTATAGGATAAATAGGAGAAAATGATGATATTAATAATAGATTTTGGTGCCCAGTACAGCCAACTTATCGCAAGAAGGGTAAGAGAGGCTAAGGTTTATTGTGAGATAATCCCCTATACATATACTCTTGAACAAATAAGGGAAAAGGCTCCCGAAGGAATTATTCTATCAGGAGGGCCTGCGAGTGTTTATGCTGAAAATGCGCCCAAAATAGACAGAGAAATATTTAATTTGGGAGTTCCTGTATTGGGCATATGTTACGGAGGCCAGTTCATAGCTCAAGAATTCGGAGGTAAAGTAAGAAAAGCTGATTTCAGGGAATATGGAAGGGCAAAGCTCAATATACATACCCATGATGAGCTGTTTAAAGGCATAGATCAAAATTCCCTTTGCTGGATGAGTCATACGGATTTTATAGAAAGAGCTCCGGAGAGTTTTGAAATAACTGCAAGTTCGGACTCATGCCCTGTTTGTGCCATGAGGAACGAAGAAAAGAAGATTTATGCGGTTCAGTTCCATCCTGAAGTGGAGCATACCGAAAAGGGAAGAGAAATAATAAGCAATTTTTTATTTAACGTATGCCAGGTAAAGAAAAACTGGTATATAGAAGATTATATTAAAGACTCAGTAGAAAAAATCAAAAAAGAAGCCGGGGATAAAAAAGCTCTTTGTGCCTTGTCCGGAGGGGTTGATTCATCCGTTGCGGCAGTTTTGGTTCACAAAGCTCTTGGTCCTAACCTAATATGTGTATTTGTTGACCACGGCCTCCTTAGGAAGAATGAAGGAGACCAGGTTGAAAGGGTATTTAAAGAAAAGTTTAATATGAACTTAATCCGTGTAAATGCTCAGGAAAGGTTTTTGGGCAAACTGAAAGGTGTGACAGAGCCTGAAAAGAAAAGGAAGATAATCGGCGAAGAGTTCATAAGGGTCTTTGAAGAAGAAAAACAAAAGCTTAAGAAAAAATTCGGCCATATTGATTACCTGGTACAAGGAACGATTTATCCTGATGTTATAGAAAGCGGAACATCTACCGCTTCGGTAATCAAAAGCCACCACAATGTGGGAGGCCTTCCCGATGATGTTGATTTTGAACTTTTGGAACCACTCCGCCAGTTGTTTAAGGACGAAGTCAGACAGGTAGGAAGGGAATTGGGACTTCCGGAAGAGGTGGTTGAAAGACAGCCATTCCCCGGACCGGGTCTGGCAATCAGGTGTTTGGGAGAGGTTACCGAAGAAAAACTAAAAATAATAAGAGAAGCAGACTATATTTTCAGGGATGAAATAAAAAAGGCAGGGCTGCAAAACAAAATATGGCAGTACTTTGCTGCCCTTCCAAACATAAGAAGCGTAGGTGTCATGGGAGACGAAAGGACCTATTCTCACACCATTGCTTTAAGGGCTGTAACTTCAACAGACGGTATGACTTCCGATTGGGCAAGAATACCCTACGAAGTTTTGGAGAAGGTATCAACCAGGATAGTCAATGAAGTTGATAATGTAAACCGGGTTGTTTATGACATTACCTCCAAGCCCCCTGCCACCATTGAGTGGGAATAATTGGAACGTGCGGAAACCCCAGTAAATAAGGGATTTTTCAAAGTGCTGACCCCCATTTGACCCCGAAAAACGTGGTACGCTTTTGGTACGCTAAAACAAAAAAAGAGCCCAGCTGAAATCATTACGAAATCGGCTGGGCTTACTTTATAGTTTGGAAATAACCTCGATCAGCTCTTCCAGTTTATGTAGGCACGGCTCGTCCGCTGTAACGCTTTTGAGCCGTTTCAGTTCCTCAAGAACTTCCGTGAGATACTTTTCAAGATATTTCTGAACGCGGCAATTCGGATAAACGGTGATTTCCTTATCCAGTGCCTTTGCCAGAAGATAATCCTGTTTCACCATTCCAGAGATCTCGATCCGCATGGTGATTTCAGTGTAGTCCTGTGGGCTTACCCTGAAGGCAATCGTTTTTGATTCGCTGTGCGTTAATGATTGTTTCGCTTTCATCAGAATCCCTCCATAATACGATCCAGACTGTCTGCAATGTCGCCTTCAACATTCTTGAAGGCATGAGAATAATGAAGCGTGATATAAATGGACTCATGGCCCACGCGCTTTGCTATATCAGCGGGCGAATACCCGGCGGCAATCAGATTCGTAATATGGGAGTGTCTGAAACAATGGATTGTTATCGGGCTGAGACCGGCTTCTTCTGTTCCGCGCATAAGCGTATAGCGCAGATGCTCTTTCCTGAGCAACGGAAAAAGCCTGTCTTTTGGACCGTGGTTTTCAAGCGTTGCAATATACTCTTTCAGTTCGTCGGCAAGTGCCTGGTTCAGCCGTACCTTGCGGACGCTCATTTTTGTTTTCGGGGAGGTAATAACCTCCTGGCCTTTCAAAACCTGAAGTGACTTGGTTATGCTCATCACGTTTGTCTCGAAATTGATATCACCGATATTCAGTGCCAGGAGTTCTCCTTTTCGGAGCCCTGTGAAATACAGGGTTTCAAAAGCGTAGAATGCAACCGGATCATCAGCTATTGCTTTCCGAAAAAGGCTGTATTCCTCCGGCGTCCATACTGGGCGTTCCTCCGCGTTCTTCACACCGATAGAGCAGGAGCTTGCGGGATTTTTTGTCAGCCAGCCGCAGCGGACCGCGTAATTGAGTATTGCGGACAGACGGCTGTGCAGGCTACGCAGGTAGGTCTCCTTGAATATTGGTTGCCCGTCATCATCGTAGAAACAGGCGTGCCACTGTGAAATCGTATCCTGCGTAATGTCTTTGATCTGCATCTCCCCGAAAAAAGGGATGACTCGGCTTTGAATGAGGCTTTCACGGTTGATGATCGTAGACGGTTTATCTCCGAGCCGCGAGATTTTATATTTCTCATATAGCTCGGAGAATGTCATCGTCAGTTCCGGATGATCGAGCTTATAAAGCGTTTCCGCATGGTCTCGTTTCAGTTCTTCCGTAAAGAGCTTCGCCTCTCTCAAAGTTTTGAAGCCTCGCTTCATGGACTCCTTTGCAATACCGCCGTCTTTCAGTTTCAGACGGTATTTGACACTGTAGGTGCCTTTTGCCTCGTTCTTCTGAATATTGACGGTGGTATACTGCAAATACTTGCTGTCGATAGTGTCTGTTGTCATATTGCGTTCTCCTTCCGAGGAGCAGCCCCGTAGAGCTGCTCCATAAAATATACTTTTGAAATGCATCCGGGAGGTTCATCAGCCCCGTGATCGAGCTGGGCCGCATGAAGCTTTGCGATAATTCGGTATGCCAGCGACCGCCCGATCCCGAGGATGGCGCAGATATCATCGACGTAGTAATACCGGTCACTTTTCACGGGGAGAATACTGATGATCTCAGCCTTCTTCTGAATAGGAGCAACCGTTCTCCTAACGGAGAAGTCGATATTCCGTTTATTCATTTCCGCCACCCTGTCTGGGGAGCTGATCCATAAGCGCCTGACGGGGAACCTTGCCACGGAAGGTAAGGAAACCTTCCGCAGCAAGCTTGGCATTGATCATCTTGCAGATCTCATATGCCTGGGATTTGCCGATTCCGAGATAGGCGCCGACTTCCTTCGCGGTCATGAAATCGTATTTCGGAAGCCCGGGAACATTATCCGCACTAATTGTATTCAATACAGCGGATTCGGACAAAGGTGTCGATTTCGCGTTGACAGTATCATTCATCATAGGCAAGCACCCCCTTAATCAGGTCGTCCAGTTCTTCATAGCTGGAAGCAGCCTCAATCTCTTCATGCGGAATCCTTCTTCCAAAATAGTAATCATGCATAAGACGTGCCTTTTCCTCTTCCAACGGCAGGCGCTCCGTGCGTTCAAGGTTAGAGAGCTTCTCATCGATCGCGTCCAGAACGTAGCTGATCTCGCCCTGGTTCAGGATCACAACAAGCTCATGCGCATACTCATCAGTGAAAATCACGGTCATATCCGGGATAAAGGGATCGATATCCAAATGCTCTTCAAGAAAAGCGAGAAGCATTTCCTCAACGGTCTTGCAGCCGGTCTCAGTAAAGTTTTCGACCATCTGGTCCAGTTCTTCCATTCTGCCTTCAGTAAAGTAATCATGATTAATCATAGTAAAATCTCCTTTCAAATTAGCGGGCGTCGCGGTCTCTGCGCTGACGCTCCAAGTGTTTGTTGTAAAATTCCATAGCCTTGACAAGCGTCTCGGTCATCTGTTTAATGGAGGTACCCGAGCGGAAGTAGCTGCGGAGCTGATCCATCGGGACCTTTACATATTCAACCTGATTGCCCTTGACTTCGGACAATACCTGCATTGCAGTTCTGTCAGTAAACGTCTGATCCTCGCTCATGCGGCGCAAACGCTGAGCCTGGGAAAGCGACGGTGTCACCTCGTCGCAGTCCATAATGGAGAAGAGCGCTTCCTGTTCAAAATCCTGCAGATACGAAAGTTCCACCGCCGGAGTAAGGGCAACTTTTCCGTCATCCACCATCTGGAGGATATCGGGAATCAGCTCGGTCAGCCGGATATATCTGCGGACCTGATCC
>ERZ795060.2357-NODE-2357-length-19362-cov-4.568550_pt1 | contig 19362 bp, 13 predicted proteins | sample MGYA00375144_ERZ795060 | MGnify/ENA primary metagenome ERZ795060 (study PRJEB30189, sample SAMN05720157) | activated sludge metagenome | isolation source: anaerobic digester from wastewater treatment plant | place: Japan | collected 2015-05-15 ...
AAAAAACATAAGATTCATGCAGTACCAATTATTACAAAATGTTGGTATAGATCCTTATTCAAATGTATCTGCAAAGGGTTTATCAGGAGAAGGATATGAGGGACATTATTTTTGGGATACGGAAATTTATATTTTCCCTGTGCTTATTGTAAATCAACCGCAAAGAGCGAGAAGCCTTCTTGAATATAGATATAATATACTAGATAGTGCAAGGAACAGATCATTAGAACTTGGGCATAAAAATGGAGCTGCTTATCCTTGGAGAACTATTTCTGGCATAGAATGCTCTGGATTTTTCCCAGCTAGCACAGCTCAATATCATATAAACGCAGATATCGCATATGCTTTTTACATGTATTATCAATATACTGATGATGTTATGTTCATGGTAGAAAAAGGTTTGGAGGTTATTTTTGAAACAGCTAGAATATGGATACAAATTGGAAATTTTATAAATGATGATTTTCATATTCATGAAGTAACTGGACCTGATGAATACACAGCTATAGTAAGTGATAACTATTATACAAATATGATGGCAAAATTTAACTTACAGATTGCTTATGAACTATATAATTATTTTTACGAAGTAGAGAATGAAGTGATATCGGAAAAATTTAGAGTTCTTATAGAAAAAATTAATTTATCTAATGAAGAAATAGAGATCATGAAAAAAGCATCAGATAACATGGTGCTTTTATATGATAGTAATTTAGATATTTATATGCAAGACTCTACTTTTTTGACTAAACCTATGTGGAATTTAGATTTAGATAAGAGACCATTGCTATTATATTATCATCCGTTGACGATTTATCGTTATCAAATTTTAAAACAAGCAGATGTTGTGCTGGCTCATCTTTTGCTTGAAGAATACTCAGATTTGAACAAAATGGAAAATAGCTATGATTATTATGAAAAAATAACTACTCATGATTCTTCACTATCTTATTGTATTTATGGAATAATGGCCTGCAGGTATAAATTTTTAGATAAAGCCTATTATTATTTCAACCAATCTATTTCTTTAGATTTACATGATACGCATCAAAATACGAAAGACGGATTACATTTAGCAAATATTGGTGGCACTGTGTTGAGCATAATTCAAGGATTTACTGGGTTAAGATTAAAAAATAATAAGCTAATAATCAGACCTTTAGTACCTGTACAGTGGGAAGGATATAGTTTTAAAGTCAATTTCAGGGATTGTATAATAGAAGTTAAAATAAGAAGTGAAATTTTAATAAAATTAATAGTTGGGGATCAATTAAGTTTATTTGTATACGATAAAGAATATAAATTAGTAAAAGATAAAGAACTACAAATACCCTTAATGGAGGTTATTTAGATGATCAATTTTGATGGAATTGTATTTGATTTGGATGGAGTACTCACTGAAACCTCAACTGCTCACTTCTATGCATGGAAAGAATTGGCCAATGAGATAGGATTTGACATTCCGTTAGAAGCTATTGATAAGATTAGAGGAATTCCAAGGATGGAAGCTTTAGATATAATACTGAGATACAATAATAAAGATGATAATTTCGACTTCAAATATAAAGAAAAATTAGCAAATAGAAAAAATCAAATTTATCTTAATAAAATATCAAATTATAATAGAACAAATTTAAATGAAGGTGTAATTGAATTATTTAATTTTTTAAAAGATCACAATAAAAAGATTGCATTAGCATCCTCTAGTCACAACGCAAAGTATTTGTTAAAAGCATTAGAAATAGAAGAATATTTTGATGCCGTTGTAGATCCTAGAACAATAAAAAAAGGAAAACCCGCGCCAGATATATTTTTAAAAGCTTGCAAGCTGTTAAAGATTTCTCCTAAAAAATGCATTGGAGTTGAAGATTCTCAGGCAGGAATTGAGGCTATAATAAAAGCCGGTTTAACACCGATTGGAATTGGTAATCACATCCAATGCGAAATTAAATTTAATACTGTAAAAGAATTTTATGAATACTTGTTGAAGCACTCCATTGATTAATAAATTTTGATTATGGGAATATATATAGCGAATACATGTTAAAGGAGTGTTAAACTTGCCAGAAAATGAAACCAATATAGTTGGAAGGCTAATATTAATATTGATTTTAACATTAGTGAATGCTTTTTTTGCTGCTTCCGAAATGGCGATAGTGTCAGCTGATAGATATAGGTTAACCTCAAAAGCAGAAGAAGGAGATATTAAAGCGAAACTAATACTTGATATTTTGAATGAGCCTTCAAAATTTTTATCATCAATTCAAGTGGGAATTACTTTTGCTGGTTTTTTTTCATCTGCTTCTGCAGCAGTCAGCATTTCAAAGTTGTTAGGAGATTTTTTAGCAAAGTTATCTATACCATTCGCTCAGGATTTATCGTTTATAGTGATTACTCTATTACTTTCATACATAACACTGGTTTTTGGAGAACTTGTACCCAAGAGACTCGCCCTAAAAAACCCTGAGAAATTTGCAATGACTGTTGTAAAACCAATATCAAGTTTTTCGAAAATCATGAAGCCGTTTGTAAATTTTCTTTCTTTTTCTACGAATAAAATACTTCAGCTTATAGGTTACAACCAAGAAAATATTGAACAGAAAATTACGATAGAAGAGATTAGTTCATTAATTGAAGTAGGACACGAGCAAGGAGTAATAAACCCTATTGAACGTGATATGATAAAAAGTGTCATAAGTTTTGATAATAGTAAAGCATCTGAAATAATGACTCCAAGAACAGAAGTTTTCATGATTGATTGTGACAAAAACATAAAAGAATATATAGATGAATTATTGAATCTGAAATACTCAAGGATTCCAGTTTATAAGGAAGATATTGACAACATTATAGGAATTTTGTATTTAAAAGATTATTTACTTGAAGCATATAAACATGGATTTTATGATGTAGATATAATGAAAATATTAAGAGAACCATATTTTGTACCTGAAAATAAGCCTATAGATGAATTGTTTATAGACATGAAACGAAAAAAAATGCATATGGCAATACTTATTGATGAGTATGGAGGTTTCTCTGGCATTGTCACTATGGAAGATTTAATTGAGGAAATTGTAGGAGATATTGATGATGAATATGACTATGACGAGCCAGATATTTTGGAGTTAAATAATAATATATACTTAGTCAGAGGTTCCACTTCGATTAAAGAACTGAATAATACATTAGATTTAGATATAGATGAAGAGAATGAATTTTACGATACTATTGGGGGATTTTTGATTTTTAAATTAGGCTATATTCCTGATGACAATAGTAAAATATCAATTACTGAAAAAAACGCTATTTTTACAATAGAAGAAATAAAAGATAAAAAGATTGAGAAAGTGAAAATAGAATTGACTGGACAAACCGAAAATAAAAAACTAGAGAGCTAAATGGCTCTCTTTTTCTTATACAATAGTAAAGTAATTTCTTCACCGTTGTTGAAAAACCATGAGTTATTGATAAATGAATTGTTTAGTGAAAGATCTTTGTAGCTAGACTAAATAAGATATAGTACTTAAATATATATAAAGAAAATGAATTATATAACAACTAGTCAAATAGTTAACAAACATTTCAAAATAATCAGAAAAATAGATGGACAAAATCAATAATTTGTATTAATATATTTCCATAGCAATGTAATACTATAAAAGTAGACAGTGCTAAATAACAATTAAGGAGGAAAAAGGATGGAGGGCAAAAAAAGAGATAACTGGAGTAGTAGAATTGGCTTTATATTTGCCGCAGCAGGTTCAGCTGTAGGATTAGGAAATATATGGCGATTTCCATATCTAGCTGCAAGGAATGGCGGAGGAGCATTTATTTTTATTTATTTATTATTTGTACTAGGAATTGGTTTAAATGTAATGATTGCAGAATTTGCAATTGGAAGGCGAACTCAATTAGCTGCTGTAGGTGCTTACAAAAAATTAAACAAAAGATTCACATTTGCTGGTGTCATAGGGGTTTTAAGTGCTTTTTTGATCATGGGATTTTATCCAGTAGTTGGTGGATGGTCTGTTGCATACATTGTAAAATCATTTACTGGCTTATTATCCGACCAAACAGCAATTGCCTCAGCATTTGATGCTTTTATAACTAGCCCAGTAGAGCCACTAATTTGGATGCTTATCTATATGGCAATAAACATATATATAGTAGCAAAAGGCGTAACTAGTGGTATTGAAAAAGCAGGGAAAATACTTATGCCCACATTATTTATATTATTCATTTTAGTAGCTATAAGGAGTGTAACTCTTGACGGAGCGATTGAAGGTTTAAAATTCTTATTTAAACCTGATTTTAGTCAAGTTACAGGGGAAACATTTTTAGCTGCCTTAGGACAGCAATTCTTTTCACTGAGTTTAGGAATGGGATGCATGATAACTTATGGTAGTTATATTAGTAAAAATGAGGTATTACCTAAAAATGCTCTTATTGTAACATTGATTGATACTTCAGTTGCAATATTAGCAAGTATTGCAATAATTCCAGCTCTATTTGCATTTGGATTAGAAATAAATCAAGGTCCTGGATTAGTTTTTAAAGTCGTACCTCAAATATTTGCGGGAATGGGTTTTATTGGGCCAATAGTATCTGCATTTTTCTTTATCTCACTAGCAATTGCAGCATTAACATCGTCAATATCATTGTTAGAAGTAGTGGTAGCATATTTGATTGATGAAAGAAAAATGGAAAGAAAGAATGCTGTTGCAATTACCAGTGTCATAATGACAGTCATGTCAGTTTTATCTTCTTTATCTTTAGGTGCATTTCCTAACTTAAAGCTTTTTGGTGTAGCAGTTTTTGATTTCTTTGATATAATTACAGATAAAATATTTTTGGCAATTGGTGGATTATTAATAGCTGTATTCGTAGGTTGGTTCATCAAGAAAGAAGATTTGAAAGATGAACTCACAAATGGAGGAAATATAGAGTTTGGATTATTCAATGTTTGGTATACTCTAATTAAATATATTGTTCCAATTGCAATTGCATTGGTAGCAAAATTTGGAATCTTAGCAATAGAGCAAACGAGCCTTATGATATTTGGATTACTAGTAATATTAGTTTTAGCAATTTTTTCTAAGAAGTTATAAAATAGCACTATATTAGAGGGTTACTCTAAGTTATTTTAAATACCGGTAAAAAATTGGCATAGTTCGGTGATCACCTGCTATGCTAATTTTTTTGTTTTAAGTATATCCTAAATACGCCTAAAAAAATTCTCTATTTGCAGAGTTGTGTTATCAACGTATTTTTGCAAAATAATCTTCTGACTTTTAATGTTATTAGAGTACCCTTAAAATAAACATCAACGCCTTATCCTGAATGGGTACAGTAGCAGATTCTATTTATTTTTGATTACTTATTCGAGATTTTCCATGGTAAAAGCAATGTGCTCGGATAGAACTGTGATTTCTTTAAAATGGCTGACATGCTCTAGCAATTGCTTTTCTAATTATTTTCCTGCCCAATTTCTACTGATAGTGGCACCTCTTTTAGTAAATATTTATTAAATATATTGATTTTAATTGGAAAAATGGCAAAGGGAATGTCAAAATCGTTATGATTGTAGTCCATTTGACTAATAGTATTTGACATGGGTTTTAATAAACGCTATACTATAAAGTAATATCAAATTGAATATGTAGTGGGGGGACTCCTAGGAGTTGAGAAGGTAAAACCTGACCCTTTGAACCTGTCAGTTAACACTGTCGTAGGGAAACAATCTATTAAAATAGTACATTAGTGCTTTCCTTATCATAGGAGAGCATTTTTTATTATGAAAATTAAGACTATTCTATTTAGCTTATAAACGTAATCAGAACAATAATAAAGAAAGGTAGATTCTAATGATTAATAAAGAGGAGATTCAAAAACAAGTATTTGAGGCAGTCGAAGCAGTAAGACGGACAAATCCTATGGCGGGATCAATAACAAACACTGTAACAATAAATTTTGTGGCTAATGCCCAGCTTGCAGTCGGTGGATCCGCTGCTATGGTTTATCTACCCGATGAAGGTGAATTTTTGGCAAAAGCTAGTGGTGCCACCTATATAAATGTGGGTACTCTTCAACCAGTTTATGAGCAGACTTTACCTCATATCGCAAAGATTTTGCATGATACAGGGAAGCCATGGGTTTTAGATCCGGTGGCAATCGGTATTGGTTCGCTTCGAACTCACTTGCTACATCAGTTTAGAGAGTATAAACCATCAATTATCAGAGGAAATGCTTCTGAAATTATCGCTCTGGCTGGTTTGTGGGGGTTGGATGGCGGTACTGTTGTATCCAATGTTCGTGGTGTTGACTCAAGGGATTCGGTAAATGCCTCAAAAGCTGCGGCTATTTCACTGGCAAAGTGGACCTGTGGGGCAGTTGCTGTATCGGGAGAAACAGATTTAATAACCGACGGCTCAATTATCGCTTACTCTCATGGAGGGTCGCACTTTATGGAGATAATTACCGGTTCAGGATGTTCGCTGGGTGGGGTTGTTGCAGTCTATGCAACAGTCACATCGCCATTTATCGCTGCCTTAACTGCTACAGCTGTTTATAATTTAGCGGGGGCACGTGCTGAAAATAAAGTAGATGGTCCTGGAAGCTTTCAGATACAGTTCCTCGATGAACTACATAAAGCAACCGCTACAGATATTGCTAATAATCCATTTGAAATTGAGGAGGTTTAATCTATGAATACACTAATCGCAGTTGCTATCACACCCATCGGAATAGGCGATGAGCTTGCACCTGAAATAGCCGAAGTCATAAAAGTAATTAGTGATACCGGTTTATCGCATCGTACTACTTCAATGTTCACAGAGATTGAAGGCGAGTGGGATGAAGTCATGAAGGCTGTTAAGGACGCAACATTTGCACTCGCAGAAAAAGGTATACGAACAGAAGTTGTTCTGAAGGCAGATGTGCGCCCTGGATTTACGAACATGATGAATACAAAAGTGGATAAAATAAACAATATTTTAGGAGGAAAAAAATGATTAGGGATAATTTTGATATTTCAGCGTACTTAGTTGTGGGCCCTGAGAATACAAAGGGCAGACCTGTAGTAACAATCATTAAAGATGCAGTCGAGGCAGGGTTTACATGTGTACAAATCCGTTCAAAGATTTCTTCTGCTCATGAATTAGTTGAGCTAACCCGTCAGGCTTCCGAGGTAATTGCAGAAGCTGGCAGATCAGAAAAAGTTGCACTGTTGGTGGATGATCGACTTGATGTTATCTTGGCTGCAAGAAAACAAGGGATAAAGGTTGATGGTATCCACGTGGGACAAGAAGATATTCCTGTAGAAATTTGTCGGGAATACCTAGGTGAAGATTCAATCATTGGTTTATCGGCCAGAACACATGAATTATTTGAGTATATCCAAACAGTGGATATCTCAAAAATTGATTATTTTGGTGCAGGGCCACTGCATGAAACGATGACAAAACCTGACTGCGGGCTTTACGATGGAAGAGTTATTACTAGAAGTTTCGATGAAATTTCTAAGCTTGCTAAACTCAGCCCGATTCCGGTGGTAGTCGGTGGTGGTGTTAAGCTTGTCGATATACCACAGCTTGCTAAAACGGGAATTCATGGTTTTTTTGTTGTGACTGCAGTTTCTGAAGCAGATAATCCAAAGTTGGCAGCTGCCGATTTAGTTGAAGCATGGAACTCTAATAAGAAAACAACAAAGATAACGGGATAATTACAAGGGAAGTTTTGACTCGGAAGGGATTTTACTTGACTTCATGCCAATCTGAGTTAATGTGGGCGAAATGCATCTAAAACTGATATCTATTTTGTGAAGGATGCGAATATAGGAACACGGAGGATTCATATATTTTTGTTATGCATTTGGTGCAATCTAGACGTTAAAGTGTTCGAAATTTAAGGCAATAGGTGTATATGATGCTTATAGTAAAGAAAATAGTAATGAGATTAAGAGGATTAGTGGCATATAATTAAAAAGGTAGATAATTTTCATAATTTTATGGAAAAAACATCTTAATAAAAATGTTTTCAGCGGTAAATTGGGGATATAACCTATTGCCGTTATATGAAATTAATGCTAAAGAAAGCTGATTATACAGCGAAATAGGAGGAAAAGATGAAAACAACATTAACAATTGCAGGAAGCGATTCTTGCGGAGGCGCCGGCATCCAAGCAGATATTAAGACAATGACCGCATGTGGTGTATATGCCATGAGTGCGGTAACTGCACTTACTGCACAGAATACTACTGGCGTCACTGGCATTATGGAGGTTACTCCAGAGTTTTTAGGCATGCAGTTGGATAGTATTTTTACTGATATCTTTCCTGATGCAGTTAAGATGGTCTCATCAACTGGACTGATAGAAACTATATCAGAAAAGCTAAAATTTTATAAGGCAAAAAACGTTGTTGTAGATCCAGTAATGATTTCCACAAGCGGTTCAAAGTTGATTCAGGACGATGCAGTGGAAGCTTTGAAAAAATGTTTATTTAGCCAGGCAATTCTATTGACACCAAATATTCCGGAAGCTTCTATCTTATCAGGAATACCCATTGAAAGTGAAATGGATATGATTAAAGTAGCTGAAATCATCAGTAATGAATACAAATGTGCTGTTCTTTTAAAGGGCGGGCACAGTGTAAACGATGCCAATGATTTATTGTATCAGAATAGTAAGCACAAATGGTTCATCGGAGAAAGGATTGACAACAAAAATACTCATGGGACTGGATGTACTTTATCCAGTGCAATTGCCTCGGGTCTTGCCAGAGGCATGGATCTGGAAACATCAATCGAGTTAGCAAAGAAATATGTATCAGGCGCATTGAGGGCAATACTTGACTTAGGAAAAGGAAGTGGTCCGCTAAACCACATGTGGGCAATAAACAAAAAGGAGAATTTATAATGAGAGAATATACAACCCAGATGGAAGCTGCAAGAAAAGGAATAATTACTGAGGAAGTGAAAAAAGTAGCTGAAAAAGAGCTGATGACAGTTGAGGAACTGATGCCATTAGTTGCAGCTGGAAAAGTAGTAATATGTGCTAATAAAAACCATAAATGTATTAATCCGGAAGGGATTGGCTCCATGCTGAAAACGAAAATAAATGTAAATTTAGGAGTCTCAAGAGATTGCAAGGATTATGATATGGAAATGAAAAAAGTGATGGAAGCAGTTAATATGGGGGCTCATGCAATCATGGATTTATCCTCACACGGGAATACAATTCCTTTCCGCAGAAAGCTTATAGCAGAATGTCCAGCTATGATAGGAACGGTTCCGGTATATGATTCTGTTATCCATTATCAGAGAGATTTAAACAGCTTAACAGCAAAAGATTTTATTGATGTAGTAAAGCTTCATGCCGAAGATGGGGTTGACTTTGTCACCTTGCACTGTGGCATTACAAGAAAAACCATAGAACAGATAAAAAAGAATAAAAGAAAAATGAATATCGTATCCAGAGGCGGTTCCCTTATATTTGCGTGGATGTGTATGACTGGTGAAGAGAACCCATTTTACGAGTACTATGACGAAATCCTTGATATATGTCGTAAGCATGATGTGACAATATCATTAGGTGATGCCTGTAGACCGGGATGCCTTGCAGACGCTTCAGATATATGCCAGATAGAAGAACTTGTAAGGCTTGGTGAACTTACCAAAAGAGCCTGGGAAAAAGATGTTCAGGTAATGGTGGAGGGGCCTGGACATATGCCTATTGATCAGATCGCTGCCAATATGAAAATGCAACAGACCATTTGTGATGGCGCTCCATTTTATGTATTAGGACCACTGGTAACAGATATAGCACCTGGTTATGATCATATCACATCGGCAATTGGAGGAGCTATTGCAGCTTCTGCTGGTGCATCCTTTTTATGCTATGTGACACCAGCGGAACACCTGGCAATCCCAAACTTGGAAGATGTAAAGCAAGGTATCATCGCCTCAAAGATTGCTGCTCATTCTGCAGACATCGCCAAGGGTGTAAGAGGGGCAAGGGATATCGATGATAGGATGGCTGACGCAAGAAGAGTGTTTGACTGGGAAACACAATGGGAGTGTGCGATAGATCCTGAAACAGCTAAAAAAATCCGAACTGATAGGAAACCTGAGTATGAAGACTCTTGTTCTATGTGTGGAAAATTTTGCGCAATTAGAAGTATGAACAAAGCACTTAGAGATGAATATATTGATATTTTGTAAGTGATAGTTTAAAGTATAAATAACTCAATATAATAATTGATAAGATAAAAAAACAACCATATAAGAGCATTTTCACTCTGATATGGTTGTTTTTTTCACCACTTGTTAACTGCCACTTGCAAAAATAAATAGTCACCATAAATCCTCAAGCTGCATTATAGAAGATTACATCTTTCAGCATGATAGTTATTTCTTTCACTCACTAAATAGAGTCGACAAAATATTTAATTATCTTCATAAAACCCTAAGTAGGACTCTATAAAGTGGGTGGCTATTGTTTTAATTTGTCTTTAAATTATTTTTTATTGTATATTTGGATTGAACATTTTGATACCAAGTTGGGTATTGTTCTTGTATTTTTTGATCTTTTAATATTTCTCTTATTTCTTCTTTTGAATCTTCTAATGTTGCTGCCTTAGCTTCTTTTTTATCTGTCACCTTTATAATATGATATCCATAGGTAGTTTTAACTGGTTCACTAACTTCGTTTACATTTAAAGCGAATGCAGCATTAGAGAACTCTTCGACCATTTCATCTTTTCCGAAGTAGCCTAAATCTCCACCATTTGCTGCAGTTGCGGTATCTGTTGAATATTCTTTAGCTAAGTCCTCAAAAGACTCTCCAGATTGAATTTTTGCAAGTACATCCTTAGCCTCTTCTTCCGTATCCAAAAGAATATGGCTAGCTTTGACCTGTTCAGCTTGGTTAAAATCATCCTTATTTTCTTCAAAATATGCTGCAATTTCGTCATCTGTAATTGTTATAGAAGGTTCAATTAAAGCTTCTATACTTAAATTCATTTTGATATTTTTTAAAAATTCATCTTTTGTGTATCCATAATAAGCTAAAGCTTGTTCCATTGTAGCTTCATCACCATAAGATTCAACAGCCTTTTGATACTCAGCATCTATTTGATCTTGTGTAATATCGATATTATTTTCTTTTAATTCTAATTCAATTATTTTGTCTAATATCAAAGCATTTATTGCATCATCACCATTTTGACTAACTAGATAGTCATAGAACTCTTCTTTTGTAATTTTTACATCATTAACTTCAGCCACAACCTCATCTGAACTAGAACTACTGCAACCTATGAGCAATATGCTAGTCATACTAATTAGGAGCAGCATAACAACTAATTTTTTTGCATTAAATTTCATTATATTTCTCCTCTCATCAATTTATTACTCTGTAAGTATAACATAAAAACAATTTAAATTCATAATATATTTGTGAAATTTAGATGAAAATTCATGATATGATTTAAAAATTGGGTATATAAGATAAAAATAAGTTTCTAAGGGGTCCTCATTATGGATAAATTAGATGAGAAAATCAAACACGATAGATATGAGTATGCTATTATAAAAGCGTTATTGGGAAATGATAACACTATTTATGGTTTTGATTTAGTAGAATCTAGTATTGGATTTAACGAGGCATGCAGGTCTTTTTTTTTCAAATTTGGATTCTAACCCAAACTATTCAAATAATTTAGATTTTTATTATATATATAATTACATAAGCGATGATTTGAAATCAAAATATGCTGTCACTAATAATATGTTTTTAAAAATGAAATTGGTGACAATGAAAGAGTACAAATATATGATTGTCATCGAGGTCTTTGATACTATATCTATCCTTGATGAGATTATAGATATGAAAACAAAAGAACTACCATTTGCATTTTATATGACAAACTTAAATACGAAAGAACCCTTCTACTTTTCAAAAAATTTTAATAGTTTTATTGGAATTAGTAAACAAGATGAGGATAAAGACTTAATGCATTATTTAGATAAATTAGAAGATAATGATAATAAAGAGTTTAGATTAAATAAGATTAATCATGCTGTTAAAAATAAAGAGCACTATATCATAAAATATCAGATTTTAAATGATTTTAAGGAGTATAAGTATATATTGGAAATAGGCTTACCAATATTAGAAAATATAAGCAAGCTAAATTATATGGTTAGTATTCTAATCGATTTGTCAAAAGTTGAGAAATCACAACTTGATGAAGAAAGCTTTGTATATATGGATCAATTATCTAATGTTTATAATAGAAATTATCTAGGAGTTATATCAAAAAGCATAAATGGAGAAAGTTTTATACCGTTGTCAATTATTTTTGCAGATATTGATGGACTAAAATTTGTAAATGATGGATTTGGACATGCTTATGGAGATAAGTTAATAAAGGATACTGCTCAAATATTGAAGAATTCTACTAGAAATAGTGATATAATTATAAGATATGGAGGAGATGAATTTGTCGTTTTTCTTCCAAATGCTGACATCGAAGAATGCAATCAAGTTATAGAAAGAATTAAGAACAATATAAAAGATATCAATAATTTAAATCAATTAAATCCTATAAAAATAAGTTTATCAATCGGTGGATATACTATGGATTCATTAGAATTGAGTATAGAAGAAAGTATAGGTAAAGCAGAAGACCAGATGTATACAGAAAAATTAATTCAGAGAACAAATGTACAGAAAACATATATTGAGGCTATAAGAGAAGTTTTAGAATATAAAGAACCTACATCATGTGATTTAAGTGAATTTTTTGATAGCTTAATTCTAAAACTTGGTTTAAAACTTGGCTGGGATCCGGAGTTAATTGACATGATAACCATGCTTTGCTCTGTTAATGATGTTGGGAAAATAACTATAGATTCTGAAATATTAAACAAATCCGGAAATCTCACTGATAAAGAGTGGGAAATCATTAAAAAACATCCAGAAATGGGATATAGAATAGCAATGGCATCGAAGGAATTGTCAAATATAGCAGATTATATCTTATACCATCATGAAAGATGGGATGGAAAAGGATATCCAAGGGGGATAAGTGGGGAAGATATTCCTCTATATTCAAGAATTGCGGCAATATTTGATGCTTTTGATTCAATGATAAAGGATAAACCTTACAAGAAAAAGCTTACTATTGAACAAGCCATTGAAGAAATACGTAAAAATTCTGGTACACAATTTGACCCAAATTTAGTAGATATTTTTATAGATATTATCAATAAAGACTGTTAAGAGTTTAAAATTGTTTAGAACAAGGATGTGGTAAGTTGAAAGAAATCAATACAGACAGGTTATTACTTAGAAGATTTAAAATATCAGATTTAGGTGATTTTTATGAATATGCTAAGAACCCTAATGTAGGGCCAAATGCAGGTTGGGATTTTCATAAATCAAAAGAAGAGTCACTACTCATTTTAAGAAATTTCATTTTAAGTGATGAGATTTTTGCAATAGAATTGAAGTCTGAAAAAAAAGTGATTGGCTCTATTGGATTGCATAAAGATAGGAAAAGGGATAATAAAGACGCAAAAATGTTGGGTTATGTGTTAAGCGAAAATTATTGGGGTAGAGGTTATGCTACTGAAGCAGCAAAGGCTGTTATAAGTTATGCTTTTAAAGAATTATCTACTGATATTCTTTCTGTATATCACTATCCTTTCAATGAAAGATCAAAAAATGTAATTTTAAAATGCGGTTTTATATATGAAGGAACTTTGAGAGAAGCTACAGTTACTTATGATGGTAAAATTTATGATGATTGCTGTTATTCAATGACGAAAGAAGAATTTTTATTAAAAGGGGATAATGATGAATAGGTACAATAAATATTTAATTATAATTATAATGTTTTTAATGTTTGTATTTACAGGTTGTAGCGAAAGCAAAGCAGAAGGATTAAAAATATTAATTGATGGGAAAGATTTCACCTCATCAGCTCAACCAATCATTAGAGATGGTAGAACTTTAGTGCCAATAAGATTTATTACTGAAAAATTAGGTGGAATTGTTGAATGGGATGGACTAAACAGATCAGTTTTTGCAAAAAAAGGAGATAAATCTATTGGTTTAGTCATAGATAGTCAAATCGTCGAATATGATAGCTTAGATTGTGCTGTAATTGATACTAAACCAATAATATATAATGATTTTACTTATGTTCCGCTCAGAGTCGTTGGAGAAGCTTTGAACGTAGGTATTACATACGATGAAATCAGAAAAACCGTAGAGATAAATTCAAAAGTTAAGACTGATAGAAGTAGATATTACGATTTGGATATCTTATCAATTGAAAATGATCAAGTAATTAGTGGGAAAACTATAATTAACTATGACATAGGAGAAAACATTAAAAATAATGTTAGTTACGTTAGGTTACTAGTTCTTAATCATGACAATCACGTAGGGGATGTGGTTTTTCAATCAAAAGCAGTTGACAATATTATAGAATTTCTTCCATATATTGAACATAATGGAGAAAAAATACTTGTCTTAGCTGTATATGATTCTAATAATAAATTATTAGCTGCTTCGGCTAAAAAAGTTGTAATTGATGTAAACCCTCAAATATCGATATCTGAGTTGGAGAATGCTGATGAATTTAGAAATCAATTAAAATTGACTCCGCAAACTAATTTTTCTTTACTAAAAGTAGATTATGTACTTACAAATAAAGCAACTGGAAAAACTAAGACAATAGATAATTGCGATCCATACGGAACTACAATTTGGACTCCTAACTTTAATGAAAAAGGAGATTATATACTAACAATAAACGCCCTCAATTTAAATTCACAGATTGTTGCAAGCAAAGACTACGATATAAATATTGGAGTGGATAAATCCTTGTCTCTATCAGGAGTTAAAGAGAATACTGTTGTAGATAAACCGATTACACTAAATGCCATAAGAAATTTTGATTGCATAGAAACACAATATATTTTAAGAGATACGAATACAAATAAAGAAAAAATATTATCTACTATTCCTTATGGGAGTTATAAATACATGCCCGTAGGTAGTGATTCTGGTGAAAAAGAATTTATAGTGCGCGTAAAAGATACTTCGGGGAAATATATAAATTCTAAACCTATTAAAATTGTTATAGATGGTAAACCTCGCATATTCTTAAATGGAATTGGGCCAAATGAAGTAGTTCTTACTGACGGCAAGATTTTAAATGTTGAAAGCAATGTAAAAATTAGTGATGTAAAATTTGTGTTCATTAATAATGAAAAAAACATTAAAAAGGTTATACCTGCGAATAATTTGGAGGGGCAATTCAAACCCTTATCTGAAGAATCAGGAAACTGGTATGTATATGCTACTGCCAATTATAATGGAGGTTTAATTAATAGCGAAAGGATTAATTTTAAAGTATATACTGGTAAAGTATATGGACCTTATAGTATTACAGAAAAAAATAATTATATTAGTTTTGCTTCTAATTTAGCGAAAAAATCAAATAATAAATTGATTTCCCAGTCTTTTAAAATTGCACAGTCCATCTTAGAAACAGGATGGGGACAAAATGTACCTTCAGACAAGTACAGCGGGGAAAAGTCGTATAATTTGTTTGGAATAAAAAGTAAAAATAACGAGCCATATATCATTTCAAAAACATGGGAAGTATATAATGGAGTGAGATATATAGTAGATGCTAAGTTTAAGAAATATAATTCTGCGCAACAAAGTTGGGATGATCATATAAAGTTTTTATTAGACAACGATAGATACAATCCCTTTGAAGAAGTAATGAATGACCCTTATAAAGCAGCTTGGGCTATTAAAAGATGTGGTTATGCTACGGACCCACTATATTCTTTGAAAATAATTGATCTCATTCAAAGGTATAATTTAGGTCAATTGGATAAAAAGATATTTTAATTTATATTACTTCCTATATGTTTGAACACATTAAAATGTTGGTATAATAATATAAAGATATATGGGGGGATAATTATGGATATAAAAATTTATTCAACTCCAACTTGACCTTGGTGCACTAAAGTAAAGGATTACTTAAAGCAAAAAGGTATAAATTTTACTGAATATGATGTGACTAAAGATTATGAAAAAGCTGTAGAAATGGTTCAAAAATCGGGGCAAAGAGGCGTGCCGGTGATCGATATTGATGGCAATATTATAGTCGGTTTTGATAAGTCTCGAATTGATGAATTATTAGGTTTATAAAAAGTGGTTTTCCACTTTTTATAAACCATTTTATTTTTATTGACAAACGTAAAATCTGATTTTATAATAAAACATGACCGACCAGTCAGTCAAAAAACAAAGGAGGACTACAATGCTACCAAAATTAAGTGTTAAAAGGCCATATACAGTTTTTGTTGCAGTAATACTTGTGCTTGTCTTAGGGGCCGTTTCTTTTATGAACTTAAAGACAGATTTATTACCTAATCTAGAATTGCCTTATGTCATAATAATGACGGTATATCCAGGTGCAAGTCCTGAAGAAGTAGAAGTGGCGGTCACTAAACCAATTGAACAAGCAGTTTCTACAATCAATGACGTAAAAAATGTAGAGTCGACTTCTAATGAAAACCAGTCTATGGTAATTATTGAGTTTAATTCTACCGTGAATATGGATTCAGCTATTATAGAAATAAGCAGTAATCTAGACATGGTAAAAGCTGGATTTAACGATCATATACAAAGTCCTATGGTCATGAGATTAAATCCCGATATGCTGCCTATTATGGTTTCTTCAGTAGATATTGAAGGCAAGGACACAAAAGAGATTTCGAAGATTGTAAGTGAAGAGATAATTCCTCAATTTGAAGGTGTTGCAGGTGTAGCATCTGTTTCTGGACAAGGATTAATTGAGGAAGAGATTGAGGTTTTGATTGATCAAACCAAAATAGACAATCTCAATAGTGAAATATTAAAAAAAGTAGATTCCAAATTAGCAGAAACAGAAAATAAATTAAACGATGGCAAGAAAGAGATAGAAAGTGGATTAGCTCAGATAGAGTCAGAAAGAGAGAAACAATTAACTGAAATTAACTCTGGGTTAGAAAAAATAAAGAGTGCAAAAACAGAGATCAACAAGGCTGAAGAATCAATTAATGATGGACTTGAACAACTTTATTCTAATAAAAAAGTCGTTAGCGATAGCATTGATGAAATTGACAATCAATTAGAAAAATTAAATATAACTGAAGCTATATTAATTGCTGGAGGAGGAACGAGTCCTCAATATCCAGGACAAACATTAGAGACTGTTAAATCTCAGAAACAAATATTAGAAGCTAAAAAAACAGAATTAAAGAATTCTCTAGATTCTATAAATACTAAAATTAGCGAATTAGAGAAACAAAGTAAAGATATACAAAATAAAAAAGTTGATTTATTAGCTCAAGAAGCGAACTTAAACAATGCAAAATTAGCATTAACTACACAACTTGATAATGCTAAAAACAACTTATTAAATACTCAAAAAGAAATAGATAAAGGGTATGAGGAGTTTGAAAAGGCAAGAGAAGATGCCTTTAAACAAGCATCTTTAGATGGCGTAATAACTAAGAGCATGATTTCTCAGATTTTATCAGCACAGAATTTTTCGATGCCAGCAGGATATGTTAGTGATGAAAATGGTAAATATGTAGTAAAAGTTGGGGATAAACTTTCTGATATAAATGAAATCAGTAATCTATTATTATTTGATACAGGCGATGATTTGATAGGGAAAATATATTTAAGCGATGTTGCTGAAATAAACATGTTAAATAATTTAGATGATAATTATACTAAAGTAAATAATAATGATGCAGTTATGCTGATAATGCAAAAACAAAGCAATTTTTCAACTAGTGAAGTTGCAAAAGGCATTAGAGATAAGATGGAAGACATTTCAGCTAAGGATCCATCCATTCATTTCACACCGTTATTAGATCAAGGCGTTTATATTGATATTGTTATAAACTCAGTATTAGATAATATTGTTTATGGTGGTATATTAGCTATATTGGTTTTGCTTATATTTTTGAGAGATATTAGACCTACATTAATCATTGCATTGTCTATACCAATTAGTATAGTATTTGCAATTGCACTAATGTATTTTGGCGGTATCAGTATGAATGTCATTTCTTTAGCAGGATTAGCACTTGGAGTAGGAATGCTCGTGGATAATTCAATTGTTGCTATAGAAAATATTTACAGACTCAGAGGAGAAGGATATTCTTCAGTAAAAGCTTCTGTGATTGGAGCTAATGAGATTGCTGGAGCAATTACGTCATCAACTTTGACAACAGCAGTAGTATTTTTACCTATTGTATTTACTCAAGGGATTTCAAGACAATTATTTACTGATATGGGGCTAACTATTGCTTTTTCATTATTTGCTAGTTTGTTAGTAGCTTTAACATTGGTACCAACAATGTCATCAACAATATTAGCTAAGTCAAGCAGCAAAGAATCAAAGATTTTTTATAAATTAGTAAATATTTACGAAAAAGTTATCAGATGGGCCTTAAGAAGAAAGGCTATAGTGTTGATTGCTGCATCATTATTATTAGTTTTAAGTGCTGCGTTAGCATATTCCAAGGGAACAGAATTTATTCCTACTATGGAATCACCTCAGATGCTTGTCACTTTAGATGCTCCAAGTGAATATGATACAGATGAAGTCAAAGAACTTGGTAATTCTGTGGTAGCTGAAATTCTCAATTTAGAGGGAATAGATACTGTAGGAGCATTTTTAGGTGGTATACAAGGGTTTGGACAAAATACAAATCAAATTTCACTATACGTTCTCTTAGATGAGGAAAGTGGAGTAAAAAATAGTGAAATGAAAGCTGAGATAGAAAAAATAGCTAATGATATGGGCGTAAAATTGAATGTTTCTGAATCAAATATGGATATTTCCGCAATTGCAGGATCAGGTATGGAAATTATAGTAAAAGGTCCTGAACTAGATACTTTAAATACTGTATCTGAAGAAGTTATGGAAATTATGAATTCTGTTGAAGGGATATCTAATGTTTCAAATGGACTAGATGATCAAAACAAAGAAATAAATATTACTGTAAATAAAGAATTAGCTATGGAGAACAATCTAACTGTAGCACAAGTATATGCTCAAATTTCTAATATAATAGCAACACCTAGAGCAGCTACAACACTTTCAAATATTCAAGATGAATATCCGGTTATCGTAGTGGAAAGTGTAAATAAAAATTTCACTAGGTCTGATTTAGAGAATTTTGAATTAGAAATAACAAATTCTGATGATAAGGTTAAACTTACTGAAATAGCAACCATAACCGAGTCTGATAGCATGAACTCAATTA
>ERZ795060.2366-NODE-2366-length-19283-cov-5.186551_pt1 | contig 19283 bp, 21 predicted proteins | sample MGYA00375144_ERZ795060 | MGnify/ENA primary metagenome ERZ795060 (study PRJEB30189, sample SAMN05720157) | activated sludge metagenome | isolation source: anaerobic digester from wastewater treatment plant | place: Japan | collected 2015-05-15 ...
ATTTATGAAAAGACAATATCACTTTCGGTTAGATTTATTTTTGAGTTGACAGGGGAAAAAAAATAAAATGTTTTTTTGAGGAGGTTTTATGGAATATATAGATGTCGTAACGGAAAGGCGTTCTGTCGCCAATTTCGACCCTTCTTTCGTTATTTCGGACGAAGAAATAAAAAAGATTTACGATTATGCCTCTCTGGCTCCTTCTTCAATGAATTTACAACCGTGGAAGGTTATAGCGGTAAAATCTAAGGAAAAAAAAGAGATACTTATGAAAGCGGCAATGAATCAAAGAAAGGTTGTAGACGCTTCCGTAGTTTTTATAGTAATAGCCGATACCAGAGCTCTGGAAGAACATATAGATAGAGTTTTGGAAAACTGGGTGAATTTGGGGTATCTGGACAAAAAAACCGCCGAAGGATACAAAAATTTTTCCACCGTATTATACGGAAAAGAAAATGTCGAACTTAAAAGAAAATTATTCGCGGTTAAAAACGCTTCTTTTTTTGCAATGAACCTGATGATTTGTGCAAAATCTCTGGGTTGGGACTCTCATCCGATGGACGGATTTGACGAAGAGGCGATAAAAAAGAATTTTTCGATATCCGAAGATAATATCGTTCCTCTAATAATAGCGGTCGGAAAACACGATAAATCAAAAAAACTTTTGCCCAGAGCCATGCGTTTTAAATTCGAAGAATCGGGCAAGATAGTCTAATAAAATAAAAAACCCCCCTCGGTAAAAACCGAAGGGGGTTTAAGCCTGGGTAATTTTAAAATTATCTGTCGAAGCTGAAGTTTAGGGCTTTAGAGGTGTCGAAAGAATCGAAATTGGTTTCGACTCTTACGCTTTTTACGGCGCTTTGGGTTCTAATTTCCGGAACTATTCCCGAGAGATATTTATATAAGACCGATATTTTTGTAACATCCTCTCCCCTTCCTCCGTTGTTATCCACTCTGTTGGATATAGTACATCCCGCCGGGGATTGAACAAAATCGTTGTCCCCTCTAACCAGTATTCCCTCTATAAGTTTGGTTTGCTGGTTAAATACCGGAGATCCCGAGTTTCCTCCGTAGGTATCCAGATTGGCTACGAAGTAGCCGTTAGGAGAAGGATCTCTTACCACGGCCCCGTCCGCCGATTTAACCGGAAGCCCGACCGGGTATCCTATTACGAACATTTGCTGACCGGCCGATAATCTCTGGTTGGCGTTTATTTTTAAAATTCTCTTGTTTGTAACTTTTCTGTCCAATTTGACTATCGCGTAGTCCGGTCCCAATCCGGTTCCCTGAGGGTTATCCGGCGTAGGTTCTGGACCTACGTTCGTTTTTACTATGCTTTTGCATTGGTATACTTCGGAAGAATCGAATTCGGTCTGAGGGGTGTTCGGGGTATTTCTGTTTTTTACCGCATATCCGAATACGAAATAAGTAGAATCGCATTTGGATTGATTGGTTATGCAGTGTCCCGCGGTAATTACGGTATCTTCCGATATCAAAGCTCCTGAACAAAAAGCCCCTATGGTTTGTTCCCTAAAAGGTTCGTCTTCGCATAAATTTAACCTATCTCCGAATTTCATTGTGGTCAAAACGTATTTGTTTTTGGAGGAGTCGAATCTTACGTTTGACTTATCCCATAAAGAAACCACCGAGTTGGCTAATTCTTTTATGTCGGTTGTCATTTGAAAGTAATCTTTTCTGTTATCGTCTCCGTATATTACTTTATTTGCGGAGAATAAATTTGCGCCGAAGGTTATCGCCGCGACGAAGATTAAGGTGGTGTTCTTCATACTTCCTCCTGAATATAGTTTAACGATATCTTGATTAAAGTCAAATATTTTTGGTCCTATTCGGATATGGGACTAAAGACCTATTAAAATGCGGTAAAGGTTTTTACAGTAAATTTGTCTATAAGGTTAATGGAAAATATGGATATGAGTATTACCGATAAGATAATTATCGGATAGAAATATTTTTTAGTTTCTTTAAATATCGGGGTTTGGGTATCTTCTTCCCAGGATATCCCTTTCTTGAAATAACTTAAAAGATTATAGAATGAATAGCATTCGAGGGCAAAGAAGATAAATCCGATATAGCCGTATACCGGCATTTCAAATAGCTTCGGTTCGTTTAAAAAAGGAAGATGATAAACCCATTTGGCGCCGGATTTGAAATTCCAAAACTCCCATAACAGGCCGCAGATTAAACCGGCTAAGGATATGTTTAAAACCTTTTCCATATTTCCGCCGGATATTTCTCTTATTAAAGACCTTGTCCCCAATTTCAGATTAAGAGGTTCGGTTATTAATAACGGAAAAAACCATATGAATGGAAATAAATATTTGGGTATTATTAAAACGAATAATGTCGATAATATTCCCGCCCATATAATATTATCAAATTTAATTGGATTTGTTTTGAAATTTTTTGTTTTTATTTTTTTAAATATGCCTATAGTTTCTATCAATTCGGATGTCTCGAATATCGCAGGTAAAACCGTGGCGTATGAGAAAATATATCCGAAGTATCTTAAGGAGTTGTCGTAAGGCAACATTACATAAGACCAGTTTTTTAAAAATATATTGAATATTTCGAATAAAAACCACCATCCGAAAGAAACGAATAGCATATAAAAAAATTCGGAGGTTCTTGAAATTATAAGCGAATTTCTTTTAATTGAGTATATGATCCCGTCGACTATAAATATGTAAGAATACCACGCGAATATGTAATATAGACGATAAAAAGGATCTATTTCAAAAGAAGCGAAAAAAGAGGATACAAAATAAACTATGAATCCCACTGATATGAAAATGATATTAACGCTCATTTCTCCCCCCTTATTACAACCACCCCGCCCTTATCGTGTCCCTTCTTCGGTTTCTCTATGATTTTCGAGATTTTTATTAGCCCGGGATCTGTAAAAAGCGTCTGATATGTTTCGATTTTTTTAATTCCGGTTCGTTTAAGAATATTTATTATCGTTTTTGGGGAATAAAACTTCGCTTTTTTATAAAAAATATTTTCTTTTCTTTTTTTCTTGTAATATCTTCCCATATCGCTATTTCCGTTTATCATGGCTATTATTATTTTTCCTTTCTTTCTTAAAACCCTTACCGATTCTTTTAGGGCTTTTGAAGGATTTTTTAGAAAACAAACGGCGAATATAATAAAAACGGAGCCGAATTTTTCGTTTTCAAAAGGTAAATTATTGGCGTTAGATTTATAGGTTTTAATTCCTCTTTTTTGCGCTATTTTAAGGGCGTTTTCCGATATGTCTATGCCGTACTCTATCCCTAAGGCTTTTGCAAATCTTCCGGTTCCCACTCCTATTTCAAGAGAGTCGTTTGTTTTAAAGTCTATCGCTTTTTTTATGCACTCAACTTCTGATAAAAAAATAAATTTATTTTCATCGTACCATCTATCGTACTCTACGGCGTATTTATCGAATGGGTTTTGCATTTTAGTATATAAAATTTTTTTTGAGTTTTTCTATTTTTTCTTTTATGTTCGGAGATTGGGTTATCTCGGTTACAAGGCATACGCATTTCGCCCCGGCTTTGATTACATCCTTTATGTTATGCTCTTTTATTCCGCCTATGGCTACGAAAGGTATTTTTTTGTTTTTTACAACCCAGTTAAGATATTTTAATCCGACGGGCGGCATGACATCGTCTTTTGTATGGGTTTCAAATAGCGGTCCGACTCCGGCGTAATCCGCTTTTTCCTTTACCGCCTTAATATATTGTTTCGGTTCGTGAGTCGATACTCCTATTATGAGATCTTTTCCAACAATTTTCCTTACCGCTTCTACGGGATAATCTTCCTGGCCTAAATGGACGCCGTCCGCTTCTACCATAATCGCAAGGTCCGGGTGGTCGTTTATTATGAAAACGGCGCCGTGTTTTTGAGTAAGTTTTCTTATTTCGGCGCATTCTTTGTATTTTTCTATCGGATCTTTGTATTTTTCCCTATACTGAATAATTTTTATCCCGGCTTTAAGCATTTCTTTGACAACCTCTATGTTATTCCTTCCCCTGGAGTGTTTTTCGTCGGTTATGCAGTATATGTTTTGAGTTTCAAAAAGTTTTATTTTTTCCTTTTTATTCATACTCATCTCCTTTTAAAACTCTTCTTAAAACCTCATCCGCCTGCATCGATGCCACCACGCAGACCTTGGGCGCTAAAGGTTTAAATTCTTTAATTGATTTTTTAAGATCTCCTATTATCGTATAATTTTTTTTTCTTATTATTTTTATGTTTTCTACGTCTCCAAAATCCGCTATGCCGCTTGCGGTAATTAACTTTTTTTTCATTTTTACGGCCGTTTCAAATATAAACATTTTCGTTTCTTCTTTGTCCACCGCCTCCACGACTATATCCGGATCGTATTTTCCGATTATTTTTTTCAAATCGTTTTCGTTTATCTTTTTGTTTAAAGCTTTTATTTTGGCTTTGGGATTGATTTTTAAAAGATTGCTTTTTAAAACGTAAACCTTCGGTTTTCCTATGTCCGATGCGAGAAAATTTTGTCTATTTAGATTTTTTAGTTCCACCGAATCGAAATCTATTATGGTTAGATTTAGAAATCCGGTTCTTAATAAAATATGGGCTATGTTTGACCCTAACCCGCCGCATCCTATTATAAGTATCTTGGATTTTCTTATTTTTTTAATTTGTTCTTTATCGAAGTAAATTTCAAATATTTTGTTTATGTCTCCCATAATTATATTTTTACCCAGTTGGTAAATTCCGGTCTATATCCTTTTTTTTCTATGATTTTTATTATTTCGTTTAAACTTCTCGAATCTTCGATCTCAAATTGTTTTAAATCGGAGGAATTTTGAAAATATCCCCCTACCGTCGTCTTTGATTCGGCGCTCATCTTGGTTATTCCGATGCCTATAAGGTTGTCTCTTATATAAGCGTTTTCTCTTGTAGATATGTTTATCCCGACTCTTTCTAAAAATAATCTTGAAAGACATATTATTTTTACAAAATCTATGTCGGTAACCGGGTATGTTTTTATTTTTGAAACCGAGCTTCTCATTCTCGGGTATGATAGAGATACTTCGACCTCGGGGTAGTTGTTTTGAATATGCTTAGCGTGCATAAGAGTCATATAAACGTCAAAATCGAAGTTTTTGTTTAATCCTAAAAGAGGCCCTATGTTTACTTCTTTTATCCCGGCTTTAACCGCTCTTTCTATGGCGTTAAGCCTGTATTCGAAATTTTTCTTTGGACCGAATTTGTGAAGTTTTAAATAAAGATTTTTATCGTAAGTTTCCTGATAAAGAGTAACACCGCAAAGCCCGTTGTCTATAAGTTTTTTGTATTCGTCTTGTTCAAGAGGGTATGTTTCTATCAATATTTCCGAAAAATATTTTCGAGCGATTTTTATCGCTTTTAATATGTATCCTACGCCGGATCTTATTCTATCCTCTCCGGTGAGTATTAAAATAGTATCGAATCCTTTTTCTTTTAACGCAATCATTTCTTTTTCTATTTCTTTATCTTCGAGTTTGTCTCGTTCTATGCGATTTGTCGCGGAAAAACCGCAGTAAGAGCATCCGTTTACGCAGTAATTGGATATATATAAAGGGGCGTATAATAATACGGTTTTACCGAAAAAGGAATCCGTTATTTCTTTCGACTTTAACGCAAGCCTTTCCAATTCGAGTTTAGAGTTTAAGTTTTTTAATAAGCTTTTTTCGTTTATTTCTTCGTATGAAACGGAAACGCGGTTTAAATCCCTTTTTATTTTTTTAAATTTTTTTAATTCAAGGCTTATTATGTCGGAAAACATATCAGTTGTTTAAGAAATCGGTCAGAGGAGAGCTCGGTTTGGCGTAGTCTTCTTCTTTTAATATGCCTATCTCGTAAGCCATTCTTCCGCTTTCAACGGCTTTCGACATGGCCTCGGACATTTTTACGGGGTCTTTGGATATGGCTATCGCGGTATTTACCAAAACCGCATCCGCCCCCATTTCCATAGCTTGGGCCGCATGAGAAGGTCTGCCTATTCCGGCGTCTATTATAACCGGTATTTTTATTTCTTTTATTATGGGTTCTATAAGAGTTTTTGCCGTTATTCCTTTGTTCGTGCCTATGAAAGAACCCAGAGGCATTACCGAAACCGCTCCGGCATCCTGTAATTTTTTTGCGGTTATAAGATCGGGCGTTATATAAGGAAATATCTTAAAACCTTTTCTGGATAATTCTTTTGTGGCTTTAACCGTTTCTTCGTTGTCCGGAGCTAAATACCTCGTATCCGCCTCTATTTCTATTTTTATCCAGTCCGTTTTCGTTATTTCGGCCCCTATCTCGGCTATTCTTACCGCTTCCTTTGCGTTTCTGGCCCCGGATGTGTTTACCATTATTACGGCGTTTTTTGGTATATAATCCAGTATGTTTTCTACTTTTGAATCGGGATTTATTCTTCTCACGGCCACAGTTAAGACCTCAGCTTTGGATCTTGAAAGCATTTGGGGTATTATCTTATAGGTGGGAAGCTTTCCGGTTCCTATAAAAAGCCTCGATTTAAGTTTTTTCCCGGCTATTTCAAAGTGTTTTTGCATAAATTATATTATCCTCCGCCCACAAATCCTACAATTTCTATTTTATCGCCGTCTTTGATTTCGGTTTTTTCCCATCGGTCTTTTTTTATTATTTTGCCGTTTAATATTACGCATACTCCGTCTTTGATTTCCATTTTTTTTAAAAGTAAAGAAATTTTTTTGGGATTTGGTATTTTTTTGTCGTTAAGGACGATCATAAAAATATTATACAAAATAGGATATCGTCTTTTTTAAATGGACTTTCCAAAAGCTATTTAATATTTAAGATTCTAATTTTTTATATAATTTCATTATGAGAACCGAAATTTACGATGTAGCTATAATCGGAGCGGGTGCCGGAGGTTTGCTCTCCGCCTGCGTTTTAGCCGAAAAAGGATTTAAAACCATTTTGATAGAAAAGAATTCGAAAATAGGAAGAAAAATTTTATCTACAGGAGCCGGCAAGTGTAACATATCCAATTCGAATATATCTTCCCGATTTTATATAACGGACGATTATCCGAAATTGGATCGTATTTTTTCGTCCTGCGGTCCCGAAAAAATCGTTTCGTATATTAACGATAAATTAGGTATTATGACCGTAGAAAAAGAAAAGGGAAAGATATTTCCGGTTTCTCAAAAAGCGGAGAGCGTGGTAAACGCTTTCGATATTTTTTTAAAAACCAAAAAAGCGGAGATATTAAAACTTTGTGAGGTATTAGATATAGAAAAAAAATCGGATATTTTTGAAATCGGTTTTAAAACTCTTCCGCATCAATACGAAAAGAAAGATTTTGTTTCCGAAAAATATCGAATAAAATCCAAAAAAATTATAATCGCTTGCGGAGGTCCATCTTATCCTCAGATCGGAGGAACGGATTTCGGAATGAAAATAGCGCGGAAATTCGGACATAGAATAATCCCTCCGGTCGGAGTTATAACTCCTTTTAAGGTTTTAAAGCCCGATCTTTCCGCTTTAAACGGCATAAGAATGAACGCAAAAACCAAGCTTTTTGACGGAAAGATTATAGAAGACGAAATTTTATTTACAGACTACGGCATTTCCGGGCCGTTCGCTTTGGAGCTTTCGTTTTATTTGGGAGAAAAAATAGACGAGATAACGATAGAACTTATTTCGGAAGTTTCCGAAAAAAAGATGAAAGATTTTTTTCTAAACAGGCCTAAAAATTTGAAGGTCTTTGAGGTTTTAAAATCGATGTTTGATCCGAAATTTGCGGATTTTTTATCTGAATATTGCGAGATTAATCCTGATTTTCAATTTAACTCATCCGTCGCTTCGTCTATAATAGATAAAATTAAAAACTTTAAGCTTTCGGGGCTTTCGGCTATGGGATTCGATTATGCCATGACTAAAAAAGGCGGAGTTCCTCTTGCCGAGGTTAGCGATAGTTTCGAATCTAAAAAAAACAAAGGGATGTATATAATAGGCGAGGTTTTAAACGTCTGCGGTAAAACCGGAGGTTATAATCTTCATTTCGCTTTTACATCCGGATATGTAGCTTGCGAGTCGATAGATTTATAAATCGGTTATTTCTTTTAATATCAAATCTAAAGTTTTTTGTCCGGATGGAATCTCTATTCTTTCGTAACCTTTTGTCATAACGCTAAGACGATTCCCCTTTAAAAGAAAAGAAATGTTTTTAATCAAATTGTGCCTTAAGTTTTCGTCGTCTTTTATTATTAAAGCACATTCTTTTTCGAATAGGAATCTTGCGTTTTCATACTGATGGTTTTGAGCGGATGATGGAAGAGGTATGAGTATGGCCGGTTTTTTTACTTTTATTAATTCCGATATGGTGGAAGCTCCGCTTCTCGATATTATCAAGTCGCTTATCGCATATATCTCTTGCATATTTTCATAATACTCGAAGAGTATCAAGTTTTCGTCGATAAGCTCGAACTCTTCGTATCTTTTTTTTGTTTCATTAAAATTTTTTTTGCCGGTTATCTGTATTATCGTATAATTCGTTTTTTCTGTTTTGTTTTTTAAAACAAAATAATATGCGGCCTCGTTTATGTTTTTGGAACCCTGACTTCCTCCGAAAACGGTTATTATCGTTTTTTGATTTTTTATTTTGAGTTTTTCTTTTATCTTTTCGATATCGGGTTTTTCTTCGAAGCTTTTTCTTATCGGCGTTCCGGTAAGTATGCTTTTGGATTTGAAGGGGTTGTTTCTTACAGGAAGACCTAAAAAAACTTTTTTTGCGAAAATTCCGCATATTCTGTTTCCTATTCCGAAGATCGAGTTTGATTCGTGAATGAAAGATTTGATTTTTTTAATTTTTGCTCCGATTACTATTGGAAAAGCGACATAACTTCCCATTCCCATTACGGCGTTGGGATTATAATCTTTTAAAACTTTTAAAGATAAAAATAAAGATTTTGCGAATTTATAAATGAAAATTAAAAACCTTATCGGATTTAACGAGCGCGGCAAAGGAACCATATCCAGTTCGAAAAAAGGGATATCGTTTCTTTTGAGAATATCTATGGATATGTCGTTTTTTTTAACGGCAAAAACGACCTCGTGTCCTTTTAGTTCAAGCTCTTTCGCTATTACATATCCGGGATAAAAATGTCCGCCGGTTCCCCCGCCCGCTATTATTAATTTCATATTCGTTTTCTCCTTAATGAAGCGTTTAGAATAAAACCGGATAAAATCATGTTTGTTATTATTGAAGAACCGCCGTATGAAAAGAAAGGAAGGGGCAGTCCTTTGGTGGGAACAAGGCCCGCTGTCATGGCTATGTTAAATAGAGCCTGGGCGGTTATTATCAGAACCGAAGAGTATGAAAGTATCGATAGGAATGAGCTTGAAGAATTTTTGGATATTTTATATCCTTTCATAAATATAAAAACAAAAGCGAAAACTATTCCCGCCACTCCTATAAACCCGATTTCTTCGGCTATTATTGGAAATATAAAGTCGGTGTGAGATTCCGGTAGGTAATTTAGTTTCATAATGGAGTTTCCCGGACCTTTCCCCAACCACCAACCGCTTCCGATGGCTACCAGAGATTGGACCAGCTGAAAACTTTTTCCGGTGGGATCGTCCCAGGGAGACAAAAAAGTTTTTATCCTTCCTATTCTATAAGGATGTCTTATTATTTCTATCGCGGCGCCTATAACTCCTATTATGAAAGGTATCAAGATATGTATCAAATTTGCTCCGTATGAAAAAAGAATTATTATGGCGGATCCGAATATCAACGCTGGAGTTCCCAAATCGGGCTGCAAAGCTATTAAAAATATCATAAAACCTATTATAAAAATAGGTTTTAAAAAATATTTTATGTTTTTTAATCTGGAAAAATTTCTGTCTATGTAGTCGCTTATAAAAAGCGCGAAAGCTATTTTGGCAAGTTCGGAAGTTTGCAGATTCATAAAACCCAAAGGGATCCATCTTCTGGTGTTTTGTATCTTTGGCATAAAAAGAGTCAAGATCAAAAGAATTATGACGAATATTACTACGGCGGGTATGTATCTCCTTAGTTTTTCAATCTCTATAAAAGATATAAAAAGCATTATCCCGACCGAGCCCATGGTCCATAAAAGCTGTTTTTTAAAATAATAAGCCGTATCGTTAAACCTGGATATGCCTATGGCGGAGCTTGAGGAGTAGAGAAACGAAAGTCCGGTTATTACGAGTATTATTATGGCGGTAAAAAGTTGATAGTCGAAGAATCTAAAATTTATTTTCGTGGGAAAAACGGAAGAAAAAGGCTCTCTTCTTTTTTTCATAGCATATTTACCGCTTTTTTAAATTTTCTTCCCCTGTCCTCGTAGTTTTTAAATTGGTCGAAAGAAGCGCATGCGGGAGATAATAAAACGATATCTCCTCTCGAGGCGTTTTTAAAAGCGTATTTAACCGCGTTTTCCAACGTTTCGCATCTTACGGTTTGGGATTTACCCAAATCTTTTTCTATTATGGAGGCCGATTCTCCTATCAAAAGTATTTTTTTAACATATTTTTTGACGGGGCTTAAAAGAGGAGTATACGGCGCGTTTTTATGTACTCCTCCCATAATAAGCCATATGTTTTTCTTTTTCCCGAGTGCTTTTAATGCTATAAGCGTGGAATCTACGTTTGTGGCTTTGGAGTCGTTTATATAAGTTACGCCGTTTATCTCTCTGACAATTTCTATCCTGTGTTCAAGCCCTTTAAAAAGATTGAGGGTGTTTTGTATCGTTTTATAATCCGCTTCGGCTTCGATTGCGGCTATTATAGCGGCCATTTGATTTTGAAGATTGTGTTCTCCCGGTATTTTGGCCGGGTTAAGTTTGTATGTCTTTTCGTTATGTTTTAAAATTATCTTTCCTTTTTCAAAATAAGAGTTTGCTTTTTTGTCTTTGAGCGAGAAAGACAAAATTTTAAATTTTTTGTTTCTTAGCTTATTTAATATTTTATCGTCTTTGTTTATTATAAGGGTATCGTTTCGGTCCATAAAAGAAAATATTTTGAATTTTGCGTTTATGTAATTTTCCATGTTTCCGTGATGTTCTATGTGGTCGGGGGTTATGTTTAATATCATTGCGATTTTGGGTTTTATATATGTGGAGTCTTCTATCTGATAGCTTGAGATTTCGGCTACAACCCAATCGTCCTTTTTCGATTTTAATATTTCTTTAGATATGGGTTTTCCTATGTTTCCGCACAATATGGCTTTACTATTGCGTTTTTTTAGATAATTGTCCAGTATAAGCCAGGTAAGATATGTGGTGGTACTTTTTCCGTTTGTGCCGGTTATCATTATTATATTTTCGGTTTTGGAAAAAGAAAGAGCCACTTCGACTTCGGAAAATATCGGAATTTCAAGTTCTTTTAATTTTTTTAAAACGACGTTTTCGTTTCCTATTCCCGGGCTTTTTACCGCGAAATCTACGGTATTTATTATTTTGTTGGCTTCGGTTTCCATTATCGTTTTAAATCTCGTATTTAACGGCTTTGAGTCGGATATTATTACGTCGCATTTTAAACGAGAATTTAAAAGCTTTGCGGCGCTTAGCCCGCTTTTTCCCCCTCCTATTATCAGGCACTTTTTCCCTATAAAATTTTCTTTTAAGAACATATTTACCTTATTTTAAGCGAAGAAAGAGCCAATAACATTAACATTATCCCGCATATCCAGAATCTTACGGTTACCTTCGATTCGGCTATGCCTTTCAGTTCGAAATGATGATGTATGGGAGCCATTAAAAAAACTCTTTTTTTGTTTCTTAATTTATAAGATGCCATTTGTATGATTACCGAAAGGGTTTCTATTACAAACATGCCTCCGGCTATGGGAAGCAATAGTTCGTGTTTTATCATTATGGCCGATATTCCTATGGTTCCTCCTAAAAATAAAGAGCTTGTGTCTCCCATAAAAATTTCGGCCGGATAAGAGTTGAACCATAGAAATCCAAGGCATGCTCCGACCATAGAGCCTAAAAATACCGATATTTCTCCGGCGCCTTCAACATATATAAGCTTCAAATATGTGGCCCATTTAATGTTTCCCGAACAGTAAGCCATTATTATGAATGTCAGTGCGGTAAATATGACAAGCCCGCTTGCAAGCCCGTCCTGTCCGTCGCTTAAATTTACGGCGTTTGAAGAGCCTATTATTACAAGCATTTCGAATATGAAATAAAAAATTCCCAAATTTATTATTATATTTTTGGTATAAGGGATTAGAAGATGAGTGGGATATAAAGAAGACGGTGGCTCTATAGCAAGATACCCTACCGCTATTATCGCGGTTATTATTTGAAGTAGAAATTTTACCCAGCTCGGAGCACCTTTGGGGTCTTTTTTTATGAGTTTCGTGTAGTCGTCAAGCCACCCGGCAAAAGCGAGTATCAAAGTGGATATTAAAAGTATTATTATGAATCTGCTGTCCAGTCTCGCCCACAAAATCGTCGAAACCAACATGGATATTAAAATTATTATTCCTCCCATGGTCGGCGTTCCGGATTTGGCGAGATGAGTTTTCGGTCCATCCTGTCTTTGTATTTGTTGAATCTTGTATTCCCTTAATTTTTTTATTATAAAAGGACCTATTATCATGGCTATTAAAAAAGATGTTATTATCGCGCCGCTAAGTCTTACCGATATGTAGTAAAAAAGATTAAGCGGAGAAAACTGCTCTTTTAAAAAATGAAGGTAATATAGCATATAACCTCTTTTAGTTAAACTATTTTTCGACGAACTTTTCAAATCTCATAGAACGCGAGGCTTTTATGAGAAAATCGGTAGTTTCGTTTTCTCTTATGTGTTTTTTTAAATCCGATAAAGCGTCTTCGGTACTACTATAATATTTTACATTTTTCATTTTGTTTTTTAAAAAATCGTAAGTCGTCTTTATTTCGGGTCCTATTAGAAACGTGTTTTTAGGTTTTAGTTTTAATATTTGCTCGGCCAGTTTTTTATGGTAGATTGCGGAATACTTTCCGAGTTCCTTCATATCTCCGAGTATCAAAGAATATTTTTTTGAACCGGATATTTCGTTTAAAGCGTATTCCATGGATTGCGGGTTTGCGTTATAAGCGTCGAGTATTATTTTCGATCTCTTCCTTTTTATTATTTGCATTCTTAAAGGAACTCCTTTGAATCGTTTTATGGCTTTAAAAAATACCGATGAAGGGATTTTTAATAACGCGCTTACGATAAACGCCGCCGCGGCGTTTAGATAATTATGTTTTATATGATTGGCCAGTTTAAACCTATATTTTTTATTTCGATATTGAAAAAGCGAATAATTTTTTTCAAAATTTATTACCAGATCGTTTTCTTTTTCAAACCCGAAGGATAAAACGTTTTTTAACTTTTTTAGTTTTTTAAGATAATCGTTGTCTCCGTTTATTATTATTGTCCCGCCTTTTTTTATTTCCTTTATAACTTCGGTTTCGGTTTTGTATATGTTTTCCATGGTCTCGAAAAATTCCAGATGTTCAGGAGCTATGGTGGTTATTACCGCCATATGGGGATTTATTATTTTAGCAAGTTCGCCAACCTCTCCTTTTTTTGAAGAACCTATTTCAAATACTCCGTATTTGTGAATTTTAGCCGCGTTTAAAACGGAAATCGGAAGGCCGTACTCGTTATTAAGATTTCCGGGGTTATATACGGTAGGTTTATGAGAAGATAAAACCGCGTATATCATTTCCTTCGTTGTGGTTTTGCCGTTTGATCCGGTTACCGATATCACTTTTATATCGAATCTTTTTAAATGCCATTCGGCCAGAGTATGAAGCGCCTTTAAAGTATCTTTTACATATATGAAAAAATCCAATTTTTCAATGTATTTTTGTTCTAATTTTTTTGAAGATATAACCCCTCTGGCCCCTAAACTTACGGCTTGTTTAACGAAATCGTTTCCGTCGAAATTTTTACCTTTTAGAGCCCAGAAAATCTCCCCTTTTTTTAATTTTCTTGAATCCGTAACGAAGAAATCTATTTTATCGTCTTTTTTTAATATTAAGATTTTTCCTTTTACGATTTCGCATAGTTTGGAAGGTTTTATTTCAAGATTCATTTTTTCTCCTTTTTCTTTTTTAAATTTATAGCCTCTATCAGCGTTTCCTTATCGCTGAAAACAAATTTTTCTTTACCTATTATTTGATAATTTTCGTGGCCTTTCCCCGCTATAAGTATTATGTCGTTTTTCCGGGCCATATTTACGGCGTAATTTATAGCTTCTTTTCTGTCAGGTATTACCGAATAATTGGTTTTACCCAAATCCTTAATTCCTTTTTCTATTTCTCTTATTATTTCCAACGGATCCTCGGTTCTCGGATTATCGTTTGTTATGACGACGAAATCGCTTAAACTTGACGCGGCTTTGCCCATAAGGGGTCTTTTGGTTCTGTCTCTATCTCCCCCGCATCCGAAAACCGTTATTATTTTGGAATGCGGTATGGAATTAAGAGTTTTTAAAACCTCTATCAAAGATTTTTCGGTATGAGCGTAGTCTATATATGCGAAAAAACCTTCTTCCGATTCTATTTTTTCGACTCTGCCCGGAACGGTTTTGATTTCTAAAATTGCTTCGGATAGTTTTTGAAAATCTATTTTTCGACATATACCGACCGCAAGGGCCGCGAGAATATTATATATGTTATGCTTTCCTATAAGCTCGGTCTTAAACTCGTATTTTTCGCCTTCATGTTCTATATCAAAAGTTGAGCCCCAGGGATTTAGTTCGATGTTTTTAGCTTTTATATCCGAGTTTTTTTCTATCGAGTATGTTAAAATTTTTATTTCTTTGCTTAAAACTTTCTTTATTTCGGTTGAAAAAGGATCGTCTTCGTTTAATATCGCCGTTTTGTTTTTTTTGTCGGATTTATTTAAAAGTTCAAATAAAATCAATTTGGATCGGGAGTAATCTTCCATGGTTTTGTGAAAATCCATATGGTCGCTTTGAAGGTTTGTAAAGATGGCAGAGTTAAATTGGATATCCTCCACTCTTTTTAATTTAAGCGAATGGGAAGATACTTCCATTACCGCGGCTTCGTCCCCGTCTTTTATTATTTCGTCGAGCAACATGTTCAGTTTGCAAGCTAAAGGCGTTGTGTTTTCCGCCTCGGAGATTATCCTTTTGCTGCTTCTGTAATTAATCGTTCCTATTACCCCCGTTTTTATGCCGTTATAATTTAATATCTTTTCTATTATAAAAGAGGTGGTGGTTTTCCCTTTTGTCCCCGTTATGCCTATTAAGTTAAGTTTTTCGGAGGGATTTGAGTAAAAATTTTTCGAAGAAACAGAAAGGGTTTTTAGAATATCTTTGGTTCTTAAAACTATTGCGTCTTTCCTGTTTATCTCTTCTTCGGTTATTATAACCTTCGCTCCGTTTCTTATCGCTTCGTCTATAAAAAGATTCCCGTCGCTTTCCCTTCCTTTAATCGCAAAAAATATGTAATCGGACTTAATATCTTTTGAATTTAACGATATTCCTTTTATTTCAATTTCCGAATAGCACTCGATATCCGTGTTTTTTAAAACTTCAGATAGTCTCATAATAACTCCGGTTTTAGTTAAGTATCTCGACGCTTTTCTTTTTCTTTATTTTGGAATAATCTATTTCTCTTTCCGGTTTTATGTTTTTTAGGCTTATTATTTGTCTTGCAATTTCCTGGAATATCGGGGCTGCCGTCTGCCCGCCGTACTTATATTTTTTTGACGAATCCACTATTACCAGTATGGAATATTTGGGATTCTTTGCCGGGAAAAAACCGCAAAATGAAGTTATGTTTTCCCCTTTTATGTACTTCCCGGTTTTTAAATCCAGTTTGTTGGCCGTTCCGGTTTTGCCGGCTACAAAGTACCCCGGTATCTGGGCGTTTACCCCGGTTCCAAATTCCACTACGTTTATCATCATCTCCGTAACTCTGCGGGCTGTTTGTTCGGATACGGTTCTTCTTATTTCTTCTCTTTTAAACTCTATTTCTTTTTTTTCATCTTGAATTTTATAAATCACATGAGGTTTTAGCAAAATTCCTCCGTTGGCTATGGAAGTGTATGCGTTTATGAGTTGAAGAGGGGTTACCGCTATGCCGTAGCCGTAACTTGTGGTTATAACGTCTATATCTTTATATTTTTTAAAATCTTTCACTATTCCTTTGGACTCTCCGGGGAAGTTGGTATATTTTGAGTCGAAACCGAATTTTTTTATATAAGGATATAGTTTTTCTATTCCTATTTTTAAACCTATTTTCGCAAAACCTATGTTTGAAGAGTGAGCGTAAACTTCCGTGAGTTTGGTATTTCCCAAAGGCTCGTGATCCGTTATCGTATGCTTTTGGTTTACTTTCCAGGATCCCTTTTCGCAATCTATGTAATCGTCTTCTTCTATTTTATTTTCTTCAAAACCCGCGGAAAGAATTATGGTTTTGAAAGTGGAGCCCGGCTCGTAAACAAATTCGAAAGGTTTCAAGTTTACGTAATCTTTGGGGTAAGCTCCCAATGCGGACAAGAATCCGTTTTCTATGTTTTGAACTAAAATTATTATGTTTTTGCAGTTGAGATCAGCATAATATTTTTCAAGAGCCGATTCCACAAAACTTTGAATCTCTTCTTCTACGGTGAGATATATTTTGGAAGGAATTTTATCCGAAAATTCGTTTATGGTTTTTATTATGTTGCCTTTGCTGTCTTTTATCACTTCTTTTGTCACTATGTTTCCTTTCAAATAATCGTTCATTACGGCTTCGGTTTGTGTAAGCCCGGTGTTTTCGTTAGATACTCCTATTATTTCTCTGGCAAGTTCTGTGGGGTAGATTCTTGTTTGATGGGGCTCTAACAAAACCCCTTTTAAGTTTAAAGAAGAAATCTGCTCGTATGCGTCTTTTTCCACAAGCTTTTTTATTTTTCTGTAATTTTTGCCCTTGTTTATTTTGTCTTTTAGTTCTTTTAAAGGTATTGAAAGTATTTTCGAAAGCTTGTCCAGCTCTTCGTATTTATTAAATTCTTTTTTCATTATAACCACGTCCCATTTGACTATGGACGATGCCAGAAGTTTTCCGTTTATGTCGTATATCCCCCCTCTCGGCATTATCTCGGTGGTTTTCCTTTCATATTCGTTTTCCGCGTATTTTTTTAGTTTTTCGTGGCTTATTATCTGAATATAAAAAAATCTTGAGAGTATTACGAAAGAGGATACTATTACCAGAAAATTGACAAAAACGATCCTTTTGTTTATAGTGTTCATAGATTTATTTTATAAAATATGCGAGATAATAACGATAGTTTGGACGCTAAATATTATCCTGTTTTGTTACGCTTTTTGTAATTCTTGCAAAAAAAGTTTCCTTTTTTTCTTTTGTTTGGTTTAAAGAACCGTCGATTATAACTATCGTATAAGGTTCGGCTATTTTAAAGCCCATGTTAAATGCTTGTTTTCTTATTTTGGGAAGAGAAGATAAGGAGTATAAGTTTTTCTTTAAATACTGGTTTTCGGTTTCAAGCTTTTTAAGTTCTTTTTTCGTGGAATTTATCTGATATGTAAGTTTAAGATTATGAGATTTTATTAAAACCGGGACAAAAAACATTATTATCGTAAAAATGATCGCCCTGTTATTTAAAAATTTCATCTTCATCCTCCTTATATTATACAGAAAAAGTTTCGATTTTGGTGAGATTATTCCTGTCCCAAATGTAGAAAACCTTATTCGGAGTTATTCCGGTTTTAAAACCCGCCCATTTCCTTGTTTTTTTTATGAGTCCGTTTAACATTTTTATTTTATTTTTTTTCATAACTCCCCCTTTATTTTATTTTTTCTATAACCCTTAGTTTGGCGCTTCTGGCTCTGGGATTTGAGTTTATTTCTTCTTCCGAAGCGCTCAACGGCTTTTTGTTTACGAGTTTCCAACCGCCCATTTTAGCCATAAATCTGAAGGTTTCTTTTACTATCCTGTCTTCGAGAGAATGAAAAGTTATAACCGCTATTCTTCCTCCGGGAGCCAGAACATGTATGGCTTTTTGCAAAGCTTTGGTAAGATTGTCAAATTCGTAATTTACCGCCACTCTCAAAGCCAAAAATGTTTTTGTGGCGGGATGGGAAGAACGAGTGTTTTTGGCCTTAAAGGGTATCGCTTTTTCTATTACCGAGGCAAGCTCGGTGGTAGTTTTTATTTCCGAGTTTTGCCTGTGTTCTATTATGGCTTTGGTTATTTTATGAGAAAACCTTTCTCCGCATATCCTTATGAGATGTTCTATTTGTTCGTAAGGCCATGTGTTTATTATGGTATACGCGGTTAACGGGTTTGCAGGATTGATTCTCATATCTAACGGCCCCTCTTTTCTAAAACTAAAACCTCTTGAAGGTTTGTCGAAATGTAAAGAGCTTACTCCGAGGTCCAAAAGAAGGCCGGATATGTGAAGTATCCCTTCTTTTCTCAATATCTCGTCCAAATTTGCAAAGTTTCCGCCTATAAGTTTTATTTGAGAAGAAAATTCGGATAGATTATTCGACGCGATATTCAGCATCTCCGGATCCCAGTCTATGCCTATTAGTTTTCCGCTCGGTTCCAATTTTTCAAGAATTTTTTTCGCATGTCCCCCCATTCCGATGGTGCCGTCTAAGTATATTCCGCCTTTATCGGTTATCAAAAGCTCCGCGACTTCCTTGATCATTACCGATGTATGAGTATATTTTTCTTCCATAACTATCATATTTATATGTCTAATATCTTGGAAAACTTTTTTAAGGAAGATTTTATCGCCGATTTGTTGTATTCTTCCCATTTTTCTTTCGACCATATTTCGATTTTATTCCCCACTCCTATTATGAAAACTTCTTTTTTTATTTCCGCGTAATTTTTATGGTTTTGCGAAATAAGTATTCTTCCCTGAGGGTCTACGGAAATCTCTTGAGCGTTTGAAAAGAAAAATCTTTTAAAGGCTCTTTCTTCTTCACGGTTGTCCGCTCTAAATATTTCCATATTGTTTTTTATAAGTTCGTTCCAGACCGATGGAAGAAACATGTAAAGGCATCCGTCTAAGCCTATCGTTATCATAAAGTTTTTGCTTTTTTCTTTTTTTAGCTCGTCTCTAAATTTTGACGGAACGAACAATCTGTTCTTTGAGTCTATGACGAATTTGTATTCTCCGTAGAAGGAACTCATTTCTCCTCTTTTATACACTTTAAAACACTTTTCACCACTTTTAACCACCTTAAAAAGATAGTATAATCCAATTTTTTTATTTTGTCAAGAGTTTGTTTTGATTA
>ERZ795060.2367-NODE-2367-length-19271-cov-85.554382_pt1 | contig 19271 bp, 15 predicted proteins | sample MGYA00375144_ERZ795060 | MGnify/ENA primary metagenome ERZ795060 (study PRJEB30189, sample SAMN05720157) | activated sludge metagenome | isolation source: anaerobic digester from wastewater treatment plant | place: Japan | collected 2015-05-15 ...
TTCAGACAGGGCTTGCTGGATTTCTGTCTTAAATTTGTTCAGGGCTTCTCCCGCGCTCCTTTTGTCGTCTGGTGGCAACTGTTTTAGTTCGTCGAAAAGCAGAGTTAAATAGCCCTTCTTCCGGCCGAGAAAAGTCTGTTTTAACTCCTCTACTTCTTTGCTATTTTTGGTTTTGGCGGCCAGATCATTAAAAAGCTGGCGGTACTGCTCTAATTTCTCTTGAAGGCTGCTCATGTCCTTGAAGAAGCCTGGACCTGTTTAGCCTGTTCAGCCAGATAAGCAAAGGTAGCCGGTGCTTTAACTGCCAGTTCAGCCAGAATTTTCCTATCGAGTTCAATCTGCAGATTTTTAAGTCCTCTGATAAACTGATTATAGGAAATGCCGTTGGCCTGAGCGCCGGCTTTAATCCTTATTATCCATAATTGCCGGAAGTCTCTTTTTTTATTCCGGCGATCACGATAGGCATATTGCATCGACTTCTCTACGGCTTCCTTGGCCGCCCGGTAATTGCTTTTTTTGGTTCCCCAGTAACCTTTAGCCTGGGCTAATATTTTTTTCCGGCGCTCTTTTTTCTTAGAGCCTCTTTTTACTCTTGGCATAATGTTTCTCCTTTCCTGCTGGTGCTTTCTGCCATGTGTTCAGGCTGGCTATTAAAAGTCATAAGGCAGCATCTTTTTGACCTTCTTCAGATCAGCCGGACTCAACTCAACTTTCTTGCCCAGCTGTCTGATTCTTTTAGATGACTTTTTGGTCAAAATATGGCTTTTATTAGCTTTTTTGTGGAGCACCTTCTTGTTTGCGGTTATTTTGAACCTCTTTTTCGCTGCCCGGTTGGTTTTTAGCTTTGGCATCTTTTCCTCCTGTTTTTATCGGCACAATCAGAGCGGTGCTGGCCCAGTCCTGATTTTTTACTTCTCCGTCCAGGCGGGCTATGTCAGAGACGTCTGATAAAATTCTATCCATAACCTGGTAGGCCATTTCGGGATGAGACCTTTCCCGGCCCCGAATCATGATGGTAATTTTAACCTTATCTCCATCCTCAATGAAGCGGCGAATGTGTTTTAACTTAAAATTGTAATCATGGATGCTTATTTTTGGCCTGAATTTAATTTCCTTAATCTGAGCCTGTTTCTGGTGTTTCTTGGCTTCATGCTCTTTTTTGTGGAGTTCATAAAGAAACTTGCCATAATCCATGATCCGGCAGACAGGGGGAGTGGCTTGAGGGGCGATTTCAACCAGATCCAGTCCTTTCTCCCGGGCGATAGCCAGGGCCTGAGGGACAGACATTACCCCTAATTGATTCTTATCTTCATCAATTACTCTAATTTCTGGTGCCCTGATCATTTCATTTATCCTGTGGGGATGCTCCTTAGCTTTTGGGGGACGATAAGGTTCTCTTTGGAAAATAGGTGACCTCCTATATTTTTATTTCTAAAGATTTTTCTTGAATTAACTGTTTTAGTCTGGGGAGTAAGGTGTCTATCTTCATCTCACCCAGATCGCCCTGACCATGTATTCTCAAGGAGAGACTGCCGCCGTTCATTTCTTTGTCACCGACAATGGCCATGAGTGGAATCTTTTCCATTTCGGCCTGCCGAATTTTCTTCCCGATTTTTTCTCTGGACTCATCGATCTTAGCTCTCAGGCCTTCGGCTACCAGCCTGGACTGAATTTCTCTGGCATAGGCTTCGTGGCGGTCGGCAATGGGTAAAATGATCATTTGAACTGGCGCCAGCCAGAGGGGGAAATTCCCCATATAATGCTCAATTAATACCCCGAAAAACCTTTCCAGGGAACCTAAAAGAGCTCGATGAACCATAAAGGGACGGTGGAAGTTACCATCTTCTCCAACATAGGTCAGATCAAACCTTTCCGACAGGTTAAAGTCCAGCTGGACGGTTGTACATTGCCATAAACGGCCGATGGCATCTTTGATCTTGATATCTATTTTCGGGCCATAAAAAACGCCTTCACCCTGATCTATCTGATAAGACAGGCCTGAGCTTTTTAAAGCTTCTTCCAGGGCCTTTTCCGCCTTGTCCCAGTCGGCCAGGCTGCCCACGTATTTTTCAGGTCTGGTAGCTAAATAAACCTGATAATTTTCAAAGCCAAAAGCCCGCAACAGCCTGATGGCCAGGCGAATGACTCCTTTGATTTCATCTTCGAGCTGATCCTCGCGGCAGAAGATATGAGCATCGTCCTGGGTGAAGCCTCTGACCCGAAGCAGACCGTGGAGAACCCCGCTCCTTTCGTATCTGTAAACTGTACCGAGCTCCGCCCAGCGCAAAGGCAGCTCCCGGTAAGAGCGTTGCCGGGATTTGTAAGCAATGATATGAAAAGGACAGTTCATAGGTTTGAGTTGATATTGACAGCCTTCCAGTTCCAGGGGCGGATACATGGCTTCGTAAAATTCAGTGTGGCCGCTCTTCTTCCAGAGATCAAGTTTGGCTATATGTGGAGAATAGATAAAATCATAGCCATCTTTCAGGTGTTCTTCTTTCCAGAAATTTTCAATCAAATAGCGAATAATTGCCCCTTTTGGCTGCCAGATGACCAGGCCGGCTCCGAGATCGTCACTGGTATGGAAGAGCCCGAGTTCCTGGCCCAGGCGGCGGTGATCACGTTTTCTGGCTTCTTCCAGAAAATTCAGATAATCATCAAGTTCTTTCTGGCTGAAGAAGGCCGTTCCATAAATTCTCTGTAACTGAGGGCCGCGTTCATCACCCTTCCAGTAGGCACCTGAAACCGACAGTAACTTAACATATTTGATATAGCCAGTCGATGGCAGATGTGGACCGAGGCAGAAATCAATAAAATCTCCCTGTTCATAACAGGTGACTTCAGCTCCACCTTTTTCCTGTATCAGCTCTACCTTTAGCTTCTGGCCGCGGTCTTCAAAAATCTTGATGGCCTCTTCTTTTTTTAAAACCCGCCGCCGGATAGGCAGGTCCTGGGCCGCTATTTCCCGCATTCTTGACTCAATAGCCACCAGATCCTCAGGAGTGAAGGCTTGATCACGAAGAAAATCATAATAGAAACCGGTCTCGGTGGCTGGACCAACTCCGGCCTGGACTCCTGGAAAAAGTTCAAGTACGGCCTGGGCCAGAAGGTGAGAGGCACTGTGCCAGAGAATCTCCAGAGCTTCGGGATCGCTGGCGGTTACAGGTTCGAGCTCGCGATCGTGGTCGGCCGGATAGCTCAGATCCAGAAGCTCCTGACCACTTCGGAACAACAGAGGTTTTTCTTCAAGTCTGAGCTGTGGTCTAAGTTCTGATAGAGGTGTCCCTTTGGGTAAAGAAAAAATAGACTTCCCAACTTTAATTTTGATTAATTCTTCCATTGACTCAACTTAGCTTTGATCTTTATTCTACCATAAACAAAACTGACCTTTATACCCGCAAAAATCAGAGGTAATGGTAGGCGCGGAGGGGATTGAACCCACGGCCTCTTCCGCGTCAAGGAAGCGCTCTCCCACTGAGCTACGCGCCTGCCAGCTATTTCAAGGCTTCTATATATTAATGAAATCCCCCTTAACCTGTCAAGTTAGGGGCTGGCTGAGCTCTATAGTAGCTGAAATGAAACCTTAAACATTTAAAAAAAGAAAAATCCAGCTGGATAACCTGTGCAGCTTTTGAGTAAATAATCGGCAGCAGGCTTTTTATGCTCTTAAAGCCAGACTGAGCTATAATAATAGTATGATCGGGATTATGTCAGATTCGCATGACAATCTGGTAGCCATTAACAAAGCTATCGACATCTTTAATCGAGCTGATTGCTCACTGGTAATACATGCCGGGGACATCATTGCTCCTTTTGCTGCCCAGGAGTTAAGGAAACTGAAATGCCCGGTTAAAGCTGTTTTTGGCAATTGTGACGGAGAAAAGGATGGTTTGATTAAAGTTTTTAAGGATCTGGGGGAAATCAAGCCTGCTCCTTTTAGCTTTATTGAAGATAACAGGCGCTTTATTGTCTCCCACTATCCTCTTGAAGATGTTCAGGAAGAAGTAGATATCATCGTTTTTGGCCATACTCATCGTTCTCAGGTAAGCCAGCAGGGAGAACTTTTGGTCATTAATCCCGGCGAAACAGGTGGCTGGGTAAAAGGGGTTAGCACGGTTGTCCTGCTGGAAGCGGAAAAGATGTCGGCAGACATAATAATATTATGATCAGAGAGCTCAAGCCAGAAGCTTCGGCCTCCGCGGAGATTTATGTGAAGAGAGCCTTGGTCATAGAATAGATAAGGAAGAAGGAAACCAATGGGTAAGGGACTTGGTAATCGTCAAAAGCCAGGCTGGCAACGGGTAAGAAAAGTTGAGTCTAAAAACCACAAAAAACTTTTAAAAGAGCTTCAAGGGGGGAAAAAGCCAGCCAGGCCCGTGAAAAAAGTTCCCCATTAAGGGTTTGCCTGTTTTTCGAAGAGAACTGCCAGACTCCCGAGAAGATAACCAGTTGGATTTCATCTGTGAAATAGCTCTAGCCGACAGGTTCAATTAGACTTTAAGGCCCCATTTTTGCTATACTTATAGTTCTTAATAGCCGCCTGGTGGCTATCAAGTAAAAACTATTATAAGGAGCTTAAAAATGAGAAAAGTCATTATCATGGGAGCTGCAGGCCGCGATTTTCACAATTTTAATGTCTATTTTCGCGACAATCCTGATTACCGGGTAGTTGCTTTTACTGCTACTCAGATTCCTGATATTGAAGGCAGAAAATATCCGGCTGCTCTGGCCGGGAAGCTCTATCCCAGGGGGATACCGATTTATTCGGAAGCGGAGTTGACCGATCTAATTAAGGAACATAAGGTTGATGAAGTACATTTTGCCTACAGTGACGTTCCCCATGAATATGTCATGCATAAAGCTTCCGAAGCAATGGCAGCCGGAGCCAGTTTTGTTCTGCTCGGGCCGGCTGATACCATGATCAAGAGCCGCAAACCGGTAATATCAGTTTGCGCGGTCAGAACCGGGTCAGGCAAGAGCCAGACAACCAGAAAAGTGGCTCTCACCCTGAAAGCCAAAGGACGCCGGGTAGTGGTTATCAGGCATCCCATGCCCTATGGTGATCTGGAAAAACAGAAAGTTCAGAGATTTGCTACCTACGAGGATCTCGATCGCCATGAATGTACGATTGAAGAAAGGGAAGAATACGAACCTCATATTGACAATGGCATTATTGTTTATGCTGGCGTTGATTATGGAGCTATTCTGAAACAGGCCGAAAAAGAGGCGGATATCATCCTCTGGGATGGCGGCAACAATGATTTCCCTTTTTATAAATCAGATCTGGAAATTGTGGTGGTGGATCCACATCGGGCCGGTCATGAATTGAGCTATCATCCCGGGGAAACCAATTTCCGGCGGGCTGATGTTTATGTGGTCAATAAAATGGATACGGCGGAGCCGGAAAAGGTTAAGCTGGTTATGGATAACATTAAGAAGATTAATCCGAAGGCAAAGGTCATAAAGGCCAACTCTCCAATTTTTGTCGAGGATGGGTCTCAGATTAAGGGTAAGAGAGTGCTGGTCATTGAGGATGGCCCGACCCTGACCCACGGTGGCATGCGTTATGGGGCAGGCATTGTAGCTGCCCAGCAGTATCAGGCGGCGGAGATTATTGACCCCAGGCCCTATGCTGTGGGCAGCATCAAAAAGACCTTTGAAAAGTATAGTCATTTAGATAAAGTGCTCCCGGCCATGGGCTATGGAGAAAAGCAGACAAGAGAACTGGCTGCTACCATCAACAAAATAGACTGCGATCTGGTCATCAGCGCTACTCCGATCGATTTAAACCGGGTGATCAAAGTCAACAAGCCGATGCTTCGTGTTCGCTACGAACTGGAAGAAATTGGCCAGCCCAATCTCAAGTCTGTCCTGAAAGATTTTTAGACCTGTTTGACAGCCGACAGCCGGTCTTAGGGTAAAAATTAAAGAGGGTAGAAAAGGCAAGTATTAAGGCGGCAAAAGATGAAGGCGAAAATTGCACTGATCGCTTTTGGCGGCAATGCTATATTGCCTGAAAACCAGAAAGGTTTACAGGAAGAGCAAATGCACCAGGCCCAGAAGGCAGCTGAACTCATGGTGCAAATCATCAAAAAAGGCTATGAGCTCATTGTCGTTCATGGTAATGGCCCCCAGGTGGGGAATTTGCTGATTCAGATGGAAGAGGCTGCTAACAAGATCCCTCCTTTCAGTCTGGAAGTCTGCGATGCCATGACGGAAGGCAGTATGGGTTTCATGCTGGAAAAAGCTATTATCAATGAGCTCCGCCGACAGTCGATAGATAAGGATGTTGCCACCTTAATTACCGAGGTGGTAGTGGACAAAAATGACCCTGCTTTTGGGAAGCCGACCAAGCCAATCGGGCCTTTTTATCCTAAATTCAGGGCTCAGCAGCTGGCCCGGCAAAAAAAATGGACAATGGTAGAAGATGCGGGTCGCGGTTTTCGCCGGGTGGTTCCTTCTCCCCGGCCGATTGATATTGTACCTAAATGGATGATCCGAGACCTGGTAATGTCTGGCCGGGTGGTGATCGCCGCTGGCGGCGGGGGTATACCGGTCATAATCAACAGCCGGGGCCTGTACGAAGGCGTGGAAGCCGTTATTGATAAAGATTATGCTTCCAGCTTGCTGGCCAGAGAAGTAGGAGTCGAGCTGTTTATCATTCTGACTGGCATTTCCAGGGTGTATTATCATTTTGGCCAGCCGGACCAGAAACCGTTGTCTACCATTACGGTAGAAGAAGCCAAAAAATTCCTGGAGCAGGGAGAGTTTCCACCTGGTTCAATGGGTCCCAAGATCAGGGCAGCCATAGAATATATTGAGGCTGGAGGAAAGGAAGTCCTGATTACTTCAGCCAGCCATTTAAAGGCAGCACTGATCAATCGTTCCGGGACAAGAATTGTGGCCAGTATTCCAGTAAGTTCAAATATAGAGATAGGAGGAGAACAATGAAAAAAGATTTCATTACGATACATGAACTGAGCCGTTATGAGTTTAATGAAATCCTGGATTTAACCACCAAAATGAAAAAAAACCCGGAGAAATACCGCTCGGTCCTCAAAGATAAGATTCTGGCTATGATTTTCCAGAAGCCTTCTCTCCGGACAAGAATGACCTTCGAAGTTGGGATGCTCCAGCTGGGCGGCGAGGCTATTTATCTAGCACCTTCTGATATCCAGATGGGTTCGCGCGAAAGCGTGAGGGACATCGGGAAGAATCTGGAGCGCTGGGTAGATGGCATTATGATCAGGACTTTTGGCCACCATATTATTCTCGAGCTGGCTGAAAGCACCAGAATTCCGGTTATCAATGCTCTAACTGATCTCCTCCACCCCTGCCAGGCCATGGCTGATGTCTTCACCCTGCTCGAAAAAAAAGGCAGTCTGGCTGGTTTGAAGCTGGCCTATGTTGGCGATGGAAACAATGTAGCTCACAGCCTGATGCTGGCCGCGGCCAAGGCAGGAATGAAAATGGCTGTAGCCACTCCTCCCGGTTATGAGCCGAAGAAGGAAATTATAGACTGGGCCAGAGAAGACGGACAGGGAACGGATTTTGAACTGACCATTACTCATGATCCGGTGGAGGCAGTTAGAGAAACTGACGCCGTTTATACGGATGTCTGGGCTTCGATGGGTCAGGAAGCAGAAAAGGAAATTAGGAAGAAGATTTTTTCTCCTTATCAGGTTAATCGTGAGCTGTTTTCCAAAGCGAAACCGGATGCTTATTTCATGCACTGTCTGCCAGCCCATCGAGGTGAAGAGGTGACTGATGAGATTATCGACTCACCGAATTCCATCGTCTATGATCAGGCTGAAAATAGATTGCATGTGCAAAAAGTTATCATGATGAATTTAATGGGGAAAAAATAACCAATGGATAAAGAAAATTTAAAAATTACGGCCATAACTGCCGAAGATCTGGCTGTAATTGAACAGGAATTGACCAGGACCAATCGGCCTTTGACTACTGCTGAACTGGCAGAAAAGCTGGCTTTCGCCAAGACGGCCAGTGAACGGCATCAGGCGGTCAAAATTTATGATCCCAATGCCCGCTACGAAATTGGCGATTTTATCTATAAAGAATATGATGAAAATCTTCAGGTCGGCAGCAAAGCTACCGAGCATTTTCAGGGCGGAGTGGTACTAAAAGTAATTAATAAGACCAGACTGCCCAATTTTCCTTATGAAATGCTGGAAGTTGATTACGACGGAGGAGGGCCCTTCCGCCGTTATCTGGACTACATGAAAAAGACCAAAACTGAGGTGTTGTTGCCTTCCAATCCTGAGGGGCAGGGAAAAGAACCTGAGATTTTGGGGGAAGAACGCGATCCGAGGCAGACCGAACTGCCCATGACCGAAAAAGATATAAAGACCTTAGAGCGAAACTTAAGGAAAGCCCTGAGTGGTTCCGCAGTTTTCTTCAGCTGGAATGATTTCTGGCAACTCAGTTCAAAAAGAATTGAAATCCCGGAAGAGAAAATTAAAGAAATTTCGGAGGAGCTGGCTGCCAGCAAAACTTCTATCTCGAGCGAAGAGATAGTTAAAAAGTATTTTGGCCTTGAGCCATCCAGCGATCTCTTTGAACTCTATTGCCTGTCCTTAAATTTTTTGCTCGAGAAGAAATATCGCAAAGATTTTATCTGTCTTTCAACCAGAAACTGGGGTAAGTGGCACCTGAAGAGTGTGCTCAATAAGCTACCTGAAGGCCTACCTATCTCCAGCCCTCTGGCTCCGGTACCTGATCTTGGACAGGGAGAAGGCCTGCAATATACCAGAGTTGATTCTTTCCCCTTTAAAGTTTATCTGACCTGGCGAGAAATTCTGTCCGGCGCCGTTCGCCTGCCACGCAGTCTCTCCCGTGAATTCACCTCCCGAGAATATCAGTTCGTTGATGATGAGGACGGCAAATCCTATACTGTTTACTATTACCCCGAGGGTAATTTTCTTCTCGGACTGGCTGAGTATTTTCAGACCAATAATATTCCCCAGGGAACAAGCCTGACCATTAACCGTAAAGCTGAAGACACTTTTACCTTCTGGATCAAAAAGTCCAAGAAGAAAACAGCTACATACCAACTGGAATATGATTCTGCCACCGGACACTTTAGCCTGGGTCACGGAGAGGTCTTTACTCTGGCTATGGCCAACAAAAGCCTTAATCTCGATCGGGAAATTGTTGCCCACCTTTTGACCATGCAGGATGAAAGTCAGGATCTGGATTTGAGGCAATTGCTGGTTAAGGTCTTTAAGACGCCAGAGCTGACAGGTAATAACCGGTCGCTGCATTTTCTGCGGGCCTATCACCTGGTGGACCTGCTGCGGGCAACAACGGCCGAAGATGTTGAATATGTCCTTAATAATGCACCTGAATTTGTGGCGTCGGAGAAAAAAGAAGGGATTTATATTTACCAGGAATCCCTTGAACCAAAGGAGGTTCCGGTTGAGGAAGAGAAGGCGGCGTCCTCTTTTCTCGAATCTCTGGCCGAGCAACTGGCTGGTAGCCGAGCCGAGGCCGAGATAACCATGAGTCAGGAAAGTGCAGCTCCCGAAGAGCAACAAGGTGCCGGGGTCGAAGAGGTGGCAGAAGAAATCCAGATAGAAACAGTTGCGCCTCCGCCCCAGGAAGCTGAGATTAAAGTTACACTTGAACCCGTTAAGAAAGAGAAAACCAGAGAAACAGAGAAAGAAGGAAAACCAGGCAAAAAGAAAAAAGAACCGATGGAAGACAAGAAATTCAAGTCAAAAAAAAGTGATCGCCGTTTGATTGAAGAAAGAATTGTCGAAGAAGAATCTGAAATAGAAGCGCTGGAAGCAGTCAAGGCTCAGCAGGAAGAAACAGAAGAAGCCGAAGCAGAAAATAAAACTATCCAGGTTGAGCTGGAAGCAGCCAAGCAAGAAGCTAAATTTGGTTTCTTTGCAGAAATGTTGAAATCAGCTTTGACCAAGAAACAGCCGGAACAAAAAGAAGAAGAGAAGGAAGAAAAAAAATAGTCTGAGCCTCTGACCAGGTTCAGCTAGAGGATTATCCTTTTCGAGCCACTGCGCCGGGTAAGGCCCAGTTCATCCAGAAATTCGAGCAGCGGGATGGCATATTTTCTGGATAAGCCGGTCAATTTTTTAAACTCGCCAACGGTTAATTCTCTCTGACCACTTTTTTTCCTTTTTTCCAGTTCTTTTTTGATCTCTTCCAGCCAGCTGGCATGAAGAATAAAACCATCCTGACTTTCGACTACTTTCTTTTTCTGGAGAAGGAGCTCAACCATCGTTTCGAGGCGTTGAGGGTGAACCTTAAATTTTCTGGCCAGCTCTTCCAGAGAAGAGGCAGAAAACTTCTGTTCCAGAAGCATCTTCTCAATGGCCTGCATGATTTCATCTTCTTCTTTAGATAGGCTGGTTTCGAAACCGTGTTGCCGGACCTGTTCTCCGCTTATTTCCACCTGCCCGTCCTTGATGAGGCGGTTCAAAGCCAGCAGCAGAACAGGCCTGGGCAGCCTGAATCTCTCCTGGACCTTTTTAATTTCTGGACCGGTTTCGGCTGGTCGCCGCTGATGATAATCTTCAATGAAGCTCAACATTCTGGTCAGCAGAAAGTCAAAGCTTTTCCTGCTCAGAAGAAAAAGTGGAGAAAATTCCAGAATAAAAAGCTGCCCCTCCTTTTCGAGCTCCAGGGCTAATTGAGAAAGCTCCGAAGAGGATAGCCGGCAAAAATCTTCCAGCTCTTTTTCCCTCAAACCTTGAAGGCCAGCTTCTTCGGTTAGGGCCAGCAGCATGGCTTTCTCATCAGCAGCATATTGGTCAAGCCGCTCGACGAGTTTTTCTTCTCGTTTGATTTTTGTCAGCTGATTGGCCAGTGGATAGATGACCCGAGCCGAGACAGGCTGGTTAAAACCAGGAAGCTTAATTTGAAGATTATCTCCCCATCTGAGCTCAAAAGGCAGCCTGGCTTTTATCTTTAAATAAGGCACCTTAGATTTTTTTGACGGCAGCTTACCCGGCTCGATTTTGGCCTGAAATTGTCCCTGGTTGACCAGAATCTGACCTGAGCGCTGTTCTTCTCCAGACAGCTCCAGCCATTCTCCACTGGGCAGGACATAAAAAACTGTTTCAACGGAAGTCATTTTCGCTTCTCATCATCTCTAATCAATCTTTTCAGCCAGGACGAATTCTACCTTTTTAAGAATGGGGTTACAGCTAACCATCCTGACTCTAACTTTTTCGCCGAGGGAGAAAGTTACTCCACTTTGCCGGCCGCGCAGAGTTTTTTCATCTCTTCGCAAAAAGTAATCATCGCCCAGAGCGGAGTAAGGTATCAGTCCATCTATAAAGTAATCGTCAAGTTCAACCACCAGTCCAGCCCGGTTAATGTCGGTTATGATCCCGACGAATTCTTCACCCAGCTTATTTTTTAAGAGACGCAGGATTCTCCACTGAATGAGAGCTCTTTCCGCTTCGTCGGCCAGCCTTTCGCGCTGGGAGCAATGCAGGGCGATATCAGCCAGGAGCAGAGGCCTCGGTCTTTTCCTGACCAGTGCTCTTTTGAAGAGACGATGAACAATCAAATCAGGATAGCGACGGATAGGTGAGGTAAAATGGGTGTAAACGGGCAAGGCCAGGCCGAAATGACCACAATTTTTATCTGAATAGACGGCCAGGCGCATGGCTCTCAGGACCTGAATGGTAATAAATTTTTCCTCCGGCTTGCCTTTAAAGCTCTCGATAATTTTCTGGAGATCAGCCGATTTAATCTGACTGGCCCGGGGCAGTTCCAGTCCGAAATGGACCAGGAGGCTTTTTAATTTTTCCAGGTCGGAGCGAGTCGGAGCAGGATGAACACGGTAAATACAACCATAATTATGTTCACTTAGATAAGTGGCAACGGCCACATTGGCGGCCAGCATGAATTCCTCCACGAGGCCATGAGCTTCGTTTCGCTCCGAAGGGACAACTGCCGTCAGTAATCCTTCCCGATAAACGAGTTCAGGTTCGAGCAAATCAAAATCAAGGCTGCCCTGGCGCAGACGCTTTCTTTTAAGAATCCGGGCCAGATGCCTCATAAGAAAAAGATCGTCAAGAAGATGCTGATAGCGATGTCGTTCTTCCGGGTCGCCCTGAAAGATTTTGAAAACCGAAGTATAGGTCATTCTTTCTGCTGTCTGAATAACCGAGGGGTGGAAATCACTCTGCAGAATTTCACCCCGATCATCTATTTCCATGAGGGCAGAAACGGTGAGACGTGGTACCCTCGGCCTTAAGCTGCACAGATCGTTGGATAATTTTTCCGGCAGCATGGGTAGCGTCAGATCAGGAAAATAAACGCTGGTACCACGCTGGTAGGCCTCGCGGTCAAGAGCTGAACCCGGCCGGACATAATGCGAGACATCGGCAATATGGACGCCCAGCAGATAATGCCCGTTGCTCAGTTTCCTGATGCTGACTGCATCATCAAAGTCCTGGGCTTTCTCCCCATCTATGGTGACTGTCGTCCAGTTTCTGTAATCGGCCCGCCCCTCAAAATCTTGAGGCCCGGGCTCAGTCGGCAGAGCAACTGCCTCAGCCAGGGTCTCGCCAGCAAATTGTTCAAACAGGTTGTGTTGATTGATAACCACCTTCAGATCCACTCCTGGTTCATCCTGGTAGCCAAGTACTTTTCTGACTTCCAGGCTGGTGCGGTCAATTTCCACAATTTGCCCTGGTTGTGGCTTTTTGCGGCTCTTAACTTTAACCAGAAACGGTTCTTCATGGATGGTATCCATTGGCAGAACAAATGGCTGATAATTTATCTCAAGGTACAGGCCGAAGATAGATGTTCGTCCCCTCTTTAAAATCCTGGTTACCCGTCCTTCGGTTTTCCCTTTTTGTCCTTCTGCTTTGACCAGGACTTCAACCAGGTCACCGGTTAGAGCGCCTGCTGTCTGTCCGGGCGGAATAAAAATATCCTCAGTACCCCCTTCGGCTGTTTCCGGCGTGACAAAAGCAAAACCACGCTTGTTTAAGGAGATGGTTCCTCTGATAACCTTATTCCGGGGCAAAGGCATAACCAGGTCACCCTTCAGTTTAAGCTGTCCCTGTTTTTCCAGATATCTGACCAGCCCTTTTAATTTCCTTTTCTCGCCTTTATTGAGCTTCAGGACCCGCCCTAACCTTTCCAGGCTGATTGGCTTTCTATTTTTTTCTAAATATTCAATTATTTCTTTTTCCATGTTTTTTTCCATCTATAGTTGGTTAATGCCGGCTGAATTTATCGCCACAGATTCAATAATAAAAAAGAGAGACATAGGGAAGATGATAAAGCTGTCTCTTCTCTTTGACCAGCCTCGTCTGCAGAATTTCGGTCAGAGCCGCCTCTGGCTTGCCTGGAAATTCCCGTCGAATCTCCTTTAAGCCAGTCTTTTTCTCTTCCTCCAGAATAAGCTGGAAGATTAGCCGGTCAATTTCCTCATCCAGTTCTTCGAGTTTATTTTCATCCGGTTCGCTATTATTTAGAATGTCCAGAGCTATTTTATATGATTCCCTAAGCTTCTCCAATTCGGCCGGCAGTCCGCTGAGGAAAGCTTCTATCTCTGCCCTGGCTTTATTTATTTTTTTATCAGGTTCAATCTGAGGTGAGGCCTGACCGATAAGCCTTTCCTGATAGCTCGCATAAGCTTTTAAGACCTCTCTTTCACATTGGCTGAGTGAATAGATATTTCTCCTTTTTTTTCTTTTGAGCTGTCTGGCAAAAGTCCGGTCAATGCCCTCCAGAATTGGCTCCAGTGGTATGCCCAGCTTTTCCCAGTCGGAGATGAGAGCCAGGTCAGGCGGTGGCAGAAAAAACATGCTGGTCTGATGCCTTAAAAAGCGGCGGGCAATCTCCTGGTAATAGTACTGGCGGCTGACCTCATCCTGAGTCATTTTTTCTCCCGAGGGCGGTTTTTCTCATAGAGTAGCTGCAAACCTGCCAGTACCAGATTTGGTTCAAAATGATCTATTGCCTTAATATCAGAGGCGATAAGCTCAGCCTGACCGCCGGTAGCTACAATCACCGGTTTTGTCTGGAGTTCGGCTGACATCTCATTGATAATTTGATTGACCAATCCGATATAGCCAAAGTAGAGTCCTGACTGCATGCTGGAGACAGTATTCCGGCCGATAGCTGCCCTGGGCTTTTTGATTTCAATCCGTGGTAAACGGGCTGTTCGCAAATACAGGGCCTCCGCTGAGATTTGAATGCCGGGGGCAATTGATCCGCCCAGATATTCGCCGGCGGCTGAGACAGCGTCAAAAGTCGTAGCTGTCCCAAAATCAACGATAAGACAGGGACCTCCATACTTTTTATAGGCAGCGTAAGCAGCCACAATCCGGTCTGGACCAACCTCGGCCGGATTCTCATAAAGAATTGGTATGCCGGTTTTAAGTCCCGGTCCAACCAGCAGTGGTTTGACCTTGAAAAATTTCTCCATCGCCTGCTCGATAACAGGCGTGATAGGCGGAACCACGGAAGAAATAATGGCTCCCTTAATTTTCTGGCAGGAAAGCTTTTTGTATCCGAGCAGGTTACAAAGAATCAGCCCATATTCATCCGCAGTTTTTTCCCGGTCGCTTTTTATTTTCCAGTTGACCAGCAACTTTTTACCCCGAAAAATGCCAAGAGCAATGGTTGTATTGCCGATATCAAAAGTCATAATCATCGTTTTCTCCTGGTCACGGTTTCAATTTATCACTTCAACCTAACACTCTCACTATTTCTGAGCCATAGTATTTTTTACTCTCCTGGCCGATTTGAAGAATTAAGCTCCCATCCTGAGCAAGACCGCTAAACTGGCCTGAGACCTCTCCTTCTCGCTCTTTGATAATCAGAGTCTGACCCGGATAAAAAGAAAGCCTGGCCTCAAATCTGCCGACAATTAATTTTGCTTGCCCTTCTTTGAGCTTATTATACCAGAACTGAAATCTCTTACCAAGGAGCTGGAACAATTCTTCCGGTTGATAAGTTTTTCCGGTGATAAGAAGAAGCGAAGTAGCCAGCCCTGCTACTTCTTCGGGAAAATCTTCCTGCCGATGGTTAAGATTTACCCCGAAGCCGGCAATGACCTCAGCTTGACCGGTTTGTAAGGTCTCTGCCTCGCACAAAATCCCACCGATCTTTTTGCCTTTAAAGAGAAGATCATTAGGCCATTTTAGACTGATATCCACCCTGGCCAGCTCCTCTAGAGCCTCGGCTGCAGCCAGCCCGCCAGCCAATGGCAGAAGATGTAAAAACCCTGCCGGCGGCCGTAGCAGAAAAGATACATACAATCCCTTTTTAGCTGATGAATGCCACGGGCGGCCTTTGGTGCCACGACCGGCTGTTTGCTCATCGGCCAGAACTGCTGTTCCCTCCGGAAAGCCGAGTCTGGCCAGCAGGCGACCAAAATTCATAGTCGAGTCCAGACTAGAAAATCTAAAGGATAGCTCGCCAAAGTTTATGGCACCCATGGTTTATGTTTTAAGCGGTTAGCCCGAATCTAAAGCTTTCTCAGCTCTGATAAGCTTTTAAGTAACTTTTCCTTTTTAAGTTCAAGTTCCTGCCGTCGCTCTTCGTGTTCTGCCACCACTGGTTGAGGTGCCTTTTGTTTGAAATCAGGGTTTTCCAGCCGCCCGATAAGTTTGTTCAGGTCTTCTTCCAGACGGGTCAGTTCCTTCTGGAGGCGCTCGATTTCCTGCACTCTATCAATGGCTCTCGCCAGCTGTAAGCCGATTTCGGTTGTCCCGGCAACTCCTTTAAGAAGGTGTTCAGCGGATGGCATTTCTGTCACATATTCGATTCTCTCTACACCAGCCAGAAGTCTCATAGCTTCTTCGTGTGGCCCGGCCAGTTTCTGACTTTTATCCCGGTCGCTTATCCAGAGGTTAACTTTTTCTCTAACTGGCAGTTGATTTTCGGCCCGAATTCTTCTGACTTCAGAAATGAGCTCCTGCAGAAACTTCATAGTCTCTTCTGCTTCCTCATCCAGCCATTGCTGGTCTGCCACTGGCCAGCTCTCGGTGAGAAGCGATAATCCGCTGGCCGGCAGGTGATGCCAGATTTCCTCCGTAATAAAGGGCATAAAAGGATGCAGGAGCTTTAAAATTTGATCCAGCGTATTTTCCATTACCGCCTGTGTATTTTTATTGCCCTGCTTGAGCTCGGGTTTGATAAATTCGATATACCAATCGCAGAATTCATGCCAGATAAAATGGTAAATTGTCTCGGCTGCCTCATAGAATCTATAATTTTTTAAAGAATCATTTAGTTCATTAATAACCCTGGTCAGACGACTGCGAATCCAGCGGTTGGGCAGAGAAAGAGCCTCCTCATCGGCCTTGATTTTTTCCTGGCCCAGATTCATCAAAACAAAGCGAGAGGCATTCCAGATTTTATTGGCAAAAGCCCGATAGCCGGCCATTCTTTCTTCAGATAGAGCAATATCCATGCCAGGGACGGCCAGTGAAGCCAGGGTAAAGCGCAGAGCATCTGTCCCGTATTTGTCGATCATTTCCAGCGGGTCGATAATATTGCCCTCGGATTTACTCATCTTCCTTTTTTTCATATCTCGGACCAGGCCGTTGATGAAAACCTCTCTAAATGGAACTTCTTTCATGAATTTGAGGCCCATCATAATCATTCTGGCTACCCAGAAGAAAATGATGTCAAAACCGGTGGACATCAGATCAGTCGGATAGAAAACTTTGAGATCTTCAGTTTCTTCTGGCCAGCCCAGGGTGGCAAAAGGCCAGAGAGCAGAGGAAAACCAGGTATCAAGCACATCTTCATCCTGAACGACCGGCCCACCACACTTTTCGCAGGCGGCTGGCTTGTCCATTGAGACCATAATATGCCGGCAATTCTGGCAATAATAAGCCGGAATGCGATGGCCCCACCACAGTTGCCGCGAAATACACCAATCATGAATTTTATACATCCAGTCAAAATAGGTTTTAGTCCAGTTTTCTGGAATAAAGACAATTCTTCCGTCCTCGACGGCTTTGATGGCTTCCTTCGCCAGCGGCTCAATTCTGACAAACCACTGCCAGGAAAGATAAGGTTCGATAATTGTTTTGCAGCGGTAACAGTGCCCGACGGCGTGGCTGTAATCCTCAACTTTGACCAGGTAACCGAGCTCTTTGAGTTTTTCCACCACTTGCTGGCGGCAGACGAAACGATCCAGACCTTTGAATTCCGCCCCGGCTGCTTCCGTCATATGGCCGCTGCCGTCGATAACGATAATCTGCTCCAGGCCGTGCTTTTTGCCCAGTTCAAAGTCAACCGGGTCATGAGCCGGAGTGACTTTAACCGCCCCAGTGCCGAAATCTTTTTCGACCTGTTCATCGGTGATGACCGGTATAAGGCGGTTCTGAAGTGGCAGCAGAACTTTCTTTCCATGAAACTTTTTATAGCGCTCATCATCGGGATGGACGGCTATAGCCGTGTCACCCAGCATCGTCTCGGGTCTGGTGGTGGCCACTACTATGGCTTCATCGGTGCCGGGCAGAGGATATTTTATGTACCAGAGGTGGCCTTTAACCTCCTGATGCTCAATCTCAATATCAGAAAGAACCGTCTGGCAGCGAGGACAGCGGTTGACCAGATAGTAATCACGATAAATAAGGCCTTCGCTGTAAAGTGAGACGAAAACATAATTGACAGCCCGGGAAAAACCTTCGTCGAGAGTAAATCTTTCCCGCGACCAGTCCAGAGAGCAGCCCAGACGCTTGAGCTGTTCGGTAATCACCCCACCGTATTTTTCCTTCCATTCCCAGGCCAGGCGGAGGAACTCCTCCCGGCCGACCTGTTCTCGACTCAGCCCTTTCTCTTTTAAACTCTGCTCGATGACATTGTGAACGGCGATCGAGGCATGATCTGTGCCTGGCAGCCACATCGTGTTATAACCCTGCATTTTCTTCCAGCGAACAATAATATCGGGCAGGGTAAAGCATAAAGCATGGCCCATATGCAGTACGCCGGTGACGTTGGGTGGGGGCAAAACCATAGAAAATTTGGGCTTACTGGACTTTACCTGGCCTTCGAACAGCCTGTTCTCCAGCCAGAATTTTGACCACTTAGCTTCGACTGGTTTGGGGTCATAAGATTTTTCCAGGATTTTCTTCTCTTCTGTCGTCATGCTAACTTTTTCTCCCCTGATTATGGATAAGATTATTGGTACCAGGCTCCTGCTGGTTGAAAAGTCCTTTTATTTCCGGCATCAGACTCTGTCTGATTTTTTCTTCGAGTTCTTTTTCTGCCGTTTGAATTTCTTGCTGGACCAGCAGCCGAATTTCCCGTCTTAAATCTGAAGGCAGGCTGGCGCTAGCAAGGTTTTCCTGACCGGGCTTAATTTCAGGCAATTCCTCCGGTAAGGTATCAGGGACCTTGTTTTTTTCGATGGCTTCTTTAATGGCTTCAGCCAGACTTTCTGAATAAAAAGGCTTGTAAAAGACCTTTTCAGGTCTGAGAAGCGGCAGAAATTCTCTGACCAGTGGCTCAAAAGTACCGGCTATGAGAAAAAACGGTACCCGGCCGGCAGCCGTTAACCGGTTATTGAGATAAAGAGCGCTTTCTGTTGAATCCAGAAGCGAAGGTTCAAGGATAATAGCTTCAGGAGTAAAACTATCAAGACAATGATTGATTTCATCCAGATTGCCGGCCAGATGAAGATGGTATGTTTCCTCGGGGAAAATAGACTGACAGAGCTTCTTTAAAACCGGACTGTCAGAGGCAATTATCAGGTTATAAGCCACTCTTTTCCTCGATGCAATTAGCTCTAAAAATGCGAAAATTGATAATTTACTCTACATTTTTAGCCTTTTTCTGTCAATCTGGTGGGCAGAAGGTCAGGAAGATCAGGGAAATCAATATTCCAGAAAAACGGTCCCCTTGCCCAGCAGTGCCTCCAGCTGGTCAATTAAAAGTTGCGAAGGGAAAACTGACTGGAACTCTGCTGACTGAACAAGATAAGTAGAGGTAGAATTTTCGAGTTCCAGATAAAGCGGGCATTCGCCTGGAAAGGCGGAGAGAATTAGCTTCAGTCGCCCGAGGGTTTCTTCTGAAGTCGTCTCCAGCGGAATTTTAACCGTCATCCTTCTGGCCAGTTTTTCAAAAGCTTCGGACAGAGGCATAATCTGAGAAGCAATTATCTTTTTTGACTCGAAACCATCTGTTGACATTTTACCTTTGAGCCAGATAAGCTGCCCTTCCTTAAGGTAAGGATTGAATTTGCTGTAAGCATCAGGAAAAACGGTCACATCCACCTGGCCGGTCAGGTCTTCCAGCACCAG
>ERZ795060.2368-NODE-2368-length-19269-cov-7.056625_pt1 | contig 19269 bp, 15 predicted proteins | sample MGYA00375144_ERZ795060 | MGnify/ENA primary metagenome ERZ795060 (study PRJEB30189, sample SAMN05720157) | activated sludge metagenome | isolation source: anaerobic digester from wastewater treatment plant | place: Japan | collected 2015-05-15 ...
CGGAAGGCGGAAGGCGGAAGGCGGAAGGCGGAGAGGGTTAGGCGTGGGTTGTGAGAAATTGGCGGAGGATGGGGTTGACGGCTTCGGGTTTTTCGTAATGCGGGATGTGTCCGCAATTTTCGATAACGTGGAATTCGGCGTGCGGGATGGCGGCGCGGATGAAGCCGCTGTCCGCGAAGGGGATGGTCGTGTCGTCCCGACCCCAGAAGAGGAGGGTCGGTTTGCGGAGCTGCCCCACGCGTTGGTAGGTCTCGTGGAAGGATTCCAGCATCCCGCTGCGGATGGTGGACAGGATGGCGCGCCTGAATCCTTTGATCCGCATTTGCGGTTTGTAGCGCTCGATGAAATGTTTTACCAGGATCGGGTCGTAAAAATCGGACGCGATCTGGCTCGCGAAGGAGTCGTTTCCGAGCAGGCCGAGTCCCAGCTCGCCCAGGCCGCGAACTTTAAGGAGTTTGAGCGCGGCGGGAAGTTGGACCGGCCGCGCGCCCGCCGGGTCCACCAGGATGTGCGTCTTGACGCGCTCGGGGAACTGATCTGCGAACGCGGCGCTGATCGGGCCTCCCAGCGAAAGTCCCGCGAGGTGGACCGGCTCGCGCAGGTCCAGCGCGTCCAGCAGGTCTTTGAGTTGACGCGTGAACAGGCGGATGTCGTAGCGCACGCGCGGACGGTCCGAAAGTCCGCGCCCGAACAGGTCGTAGCGCAGGACGCGGAAGCCGGAGCCGCGCAGGAAGTCGAAGGTCGGATCCCAGATGAAGGAGGGGACGGAGAAGCCGTGGATGAGGACGACAATTGCCCTAGCCCCTTTCCCCTCTCCCGATTTCGGGAGAGGGAAATGAAGTTCGTAATGGCAGACGCCGTCTGAAAGTTGGACGAACGACCCGCCCGCGTGAGCGCGGGCAGAGTCGGTCAACTCCTCGGTTTCGGAGAAGTAAGGGAAGGACATGATGTTCGAGGCGCGGATTTGGCGGAAAGGAATTCCAACGAAAATCCGCGCCATCCGTGTACCGGCTTAAATCTTTCCCAGTCCTCTCAACACGCGTTCGGGCGTGAGCGGGAAATCGTCGAACCAGACGCCGGTCGCGTCGTGGACGGCGGAGGAGATGGCCGCGGCGGTCGGCAGGAAGGGCAGTTCGCCCAGCCCGCGCGCGCCCCACGGTCCGTTCGGATCGGGGACTTCGACGATGACTGATTCCACTTTTTCGGGGATGTCGAGGATGGTCGGGATGAGATACGTGGATAGTTGGTTGGTCAGGATGTGCCCGTCCTTCAATTTCAAGTCTTCGAGCATGGCGTAGCCCTGCGCCTGCACCACAGCGCCTTCGATCTGGCCCTCCACCAGCGTCGGGTTGATGGCCTGCCCCACGTCGTCCGCGGAGATGACGCGCAGGACGCGCGTTTGTCCCGTCTCGGTGTCCACTTCCACTTCCACGGCTTGCGCGGAATACGCGTACGCGAAATTTGGCACGGAATGACCCGTTTCTTTGTCCATGGTGGTCGTCTTCGGCGCGAGATATTTGAACTCCGCGATGGCGGGACGTTCCTCGGCCTCCCATTTTTCCAGAGCCGCCTTGCCCGCGCCCTTGATGGCGTTGCCCGCCATGAACGTCATGCGCGAGGCGGAGACCGAGCCGGAGCTCTGCGTGAACGACGTATCCGACACGCGCAGCTGCACTTTGTCCACGCTCACGCCGACCGCTTCAGCGGCCATCTGCGCCATGACGGTGTGAGTCCCCTGTCCCACCTCGGCGCCCGCGTGGTACAAGACCACCTTTTCGATCTGACCGTTCCCGTGGATCTCGACCTTCGCCCAGCAATTTTCCTGATAGCCAAAACTGAAGCCGATGTTTTTGAATCCCGCCGCGAAGCCGCGCCCGCGCACAATGGACGACGGCCGGCCCGACTCGACCTTCGGACCGCGCGCCTCGGTCCGACTCCAACCGAACTTCGCCGCCGCTTCCTCGATGACCTTCGAGACGGTCACCGGACCCGGGGCCGGGGTGCCGACCCCGAGCGTGTCGCCGTCTTTCAGCGCGTTCTTCAGGCGGAACTCCACCGGGTCCATGCCGAGTTTTTCGGCGAGTTTGTCCATTTGCAGTTCGGCCATATACAAGGCCTGCGGCGCGCCGAACCCGCGGAAGGCCGCGCCCGGCACGTTGTTGGTGTAGACGCCGTACACGTCTGCTTTGAGATTGGGGATGAAGTAGGGTCCCGTGCAGGTGATGGCGGAATTTCCCAGCACCTTGTTGCTGGTGTACATATATGCGCCGCCGTCGCCGACCATTTCGATCTCCGCGGCTACCAGCTTCCCGTCTTTGGTCGCGCCCCATTTCGCTTTTGTGAAGGTCGGGTGCCGCTTGCCGTGACCGATGATGGACTCGCGCCGCGTCCAGATGATGCGGACGGGTTTGTTCAATTTCCACGCCGCCAGCGCCAGCGCGATCTGGACGGAGATGTCCTCGCGTCCGCCGAACGCGCCGCCGATGGCGGGGTAGATGACGCGCACCCGCTCTTCCGGCAGGCCGAGGCTGTGGGCGATCGCTTCCGCGTCCTCGTGCGCCCATTGACCGGCGGCGGCCACCGTCACGCGGCCCTCCTCGTCAATGTACGCCAGCCCCGCTTCGGGCTGGAGGTAGGCGTGTTCCTGGTAGGGAGTCTGGTACTCGCCCTCCACGATCACGTCCGCTTGGCTGAAGTCCACTTCGCCTTTGCGGATCTTGTAATGGACGCAGACGTTCGAGTCGCCGCGCTCGGGATGGAGTTGCGGCGCGCCGGGCTGCATCGCCTGGCGCGCGTCGAACACGGCCGGCAGGTCTTCGTATTCGACCTCGATCAGTTTGACCGCCTGCGCCGCGATCTCCTCCGTCTCCGCGACGACGGCCGCGATCTGGTCGCCCTCGAAGCGGACGATGTCTGCCCTCACCCTTTGCCCCTCTCCCGATTTCGCGGCAGGGACGGGGGCCGGCCCGCAGAAGACAGGCTGATCCTGCCACTGCAGCCCATACTCGTTGACCGGCACGTCCTTCGAGGTGAAGACCGCCGTCACGCCCGCGAGCGCCTCCGCCTTGCGGACGTCGAGCGCGGTCACGCGCGCGTGGGCGCGTTCCGCGAACAACATTTTCATGTGCAACATGCCCGGCATGGACAGGTCGCCGGAGTATTGCGCCGCCCCCGTCGCTTTGCCGCGCGCGTCCACGCGCGGGGAAGATTGACCGATGGATTTTGTAGTCATGGTTTACCGTTTGTATTTTCTGACTTTGACGTTGGCCGGCGGCGCGTCGAATTGCGAATAACGCGACGGCCCGGCCAGCCGATAGACGAACGCGTATGCCAGGGCGATGACGCCCATGAGCAGGATGACCAGCGTGAAGGCGATGAGCAGGATGGCGTAGAGATTTTCCAGGCTTTGGATCCAATTCAGGATCGGGACCAGGCCGGGAACGCGGAACAGAAGCGCGGGCATGAGCGGCCGTCCCAGCAGGCCGGGAGGCAGGGCGATGCCCAGGCCGGGCGCCATCTCGACCAGGATCGTACTGAGTCCCAGCGACATGGCCGGCACGATCAGCAGGATCAAACAGCCGATGCCCCGCCAGATGGGATGAGGCTCCTTGCGGCGGATCGGCTTCACCTTGCGTTCGGCGGTCTGATATTTCGGCATGGATCACCTCCTGCTGGCAGCCTCGACCGCCTCGATGATTTTATAGTAGCCCGTGCAGCGGCACAGGTTTCCCGTCAATGCCTGCTCGATCTCGTTATGCGTCGGCTGCGGACGTTCCTCCAGCAGTTTCGCGGCCGACATCAAAAAGCCCGGCGTGCAGTAGCCGCACTGCACCGCGCCGTGCTGGATGAAGGCTTCCTGCACCGGATGGAGCCGCTCTCCGTCGGCGAGCCCCTCCACGGTGACGATCTCCGCGCCATGCGCGCGCGGCGCCGGGACGAGACAGGCCATCACCGCCTTCCCGTCCAGGAACACGGTGCAGGCGCCGCATTCGCCCTCGGCGCAGCCTTCCTTCGTCCCGATCAACATGCCTTCGTCTCGCAGCAGGCGCAGCAGGTTTTTCTCATGTCCGCGCTCGAAGACCATTTTCTTTCCGTTGACGGTCGTTTCGATCGGCGTTGTGGGATATTCATAATTCATAATTCTGAATTCAGAATTTTTTCCCTGCAACAATACCGGGTTCTCAGGCATCCCCTCGCGCTCCGTTCCATCGCGGATCGAGCGCAGTCCGCGCAGCACGCTGACGCGCGTCAACTCGCGGCGGTACGCGGCCGAAGCGCGGATGTCATCTATGGGACGGCTGGCCTCCATCGCGAGACGCGCCGCCTCGGCGACGACCTCGTCCGTGAGCTTTTTGCCCGCCAGATAGGATTCCGCTTCGCGCGCGTGGATGATGGTGGGCGCGACCGCCCCGAGCGTGATCGCCGCCGACGAGACCGCGCCCGCCTGAACGTCGAGGACGACCGCCGCGTTGACGAGGGAGATCGCCTGGGCGCGGCGCAGCGCCATCTTGATGAACGTCCCGCGCTGGGTTTCGCGCAGCGCGGGGAAGGAGATGTCCACGAGCAGTTCGTCGGGCTGCATCACGGTCTTGCGGACGCCTGTGTAGAATTCCGCCAGCGGGACCGTCCGCTCGCCGCGCGTCGAGACGAGGGTCACGGACGCGCCGAGCGCCATGAGCGGGGTGATGGTGTCGTTGGCGGGCGAGGCGGTGATGAGGTTGCCCGCCACGGTGGCGCGGTTGCGAATCTGCGGCGCGCCGACTTCCCACGAGGCGCGCGCCAGCGGGTAGGCGCGCACGCGGAGGAGCGCGGACGCGGCCGCGTCGTTGTGCGTCACGAGCGGGCCGAGGTGGATGCGGTTGTCTTCGTCGAGGCTGATGCGGTCGAAACCGGGGATGCGGCTGACGTCAATGAGCGTGTCCACGCCTTTGCGAACGCCGCGTTCGAGTTCGAGCATCAGGTCGGTGGCGCCTGCCACGATTCGGGCGCGTGTCCCTTTTTCTGTGAGCAGGCGAATGGCTTGGTCGGTGGATGATACGGTGTAATATTCGCGCCACATTGTTTTGTTCCCTTTCTCACTTATTCTAACACGACAACGAGAGAGGGCGCGCAGGGCGGCTTAAAAAATTATCCCCGGAACGCGGCTTGGCGTCCCGGGGCGTTTTGAAATTTTTTGGCCCGGCGGAGGTCAACTCGTGAAGACTTCGCCGCGCTGCTCGAAGGTGGTCACGGCCTGGCGCGCCAGCGTGGTCAGGTTGCGGATGGCGGCGGGCAGGGCTTCCTCGTCCGCGAGGCTGGCTTCCACGTTGTCGAGGGCGCGGCCCGTCTGGTCCGCGAGGTCGAAGAAGGCGTTGTCGAAGGCGTAGAGTTTCGCCAGTTCGGCCTCGTTGATCTTGACGGCGTCGAAGAGTCCCGACGCGCCGTAGGAGGCCTTGCTGATCTTGTCAATGAAGGTGCGGATCTTGATGACGGCCTTCTCCATGTCGTCCACGTAGGAGAGCATGCCGCTGCTGACGAGTTCGGCTTGCAGGGCGGAGGCGCGGCTGTAAAGTTCCTCGAAACGCCGGGCGACGGTCTCGCGCAGGAGTTTGTCGGCCGCGCGGCGGTTCTGGCGTTCGATGTACCCGCCGAAGCCGGGGATTTTGGACGCCAGGTTTTTGAACGCGTCCTGACTGTTGGTCACTTTCTCGAATAGATCGCTCATGTGTGAGTCTCCTTGATTGCATGTACGGAAAAAAGACGCTTTGCGTTGCGCGGTTTTCATTCATTATAGCCTGACTTCGGAGTTATAATCAAGAAACAAAATATTACAGCCCGACGGGCATCCTCGGGCAAGGAGAATTGTGATGACCACTGACATTGCTGCCCTTTTGGGCGACAAGGCCGAATCGCTGCTGGGATTCAATTCGCCGAAGATCTCCAAAGACCGCCTCCAGCTGGCGGGACCTGACTTTGTGGACCGCGTCTTCGCGCAGTCGGACCGCAACAACCGCGTCCTCGGCAACCTGACATGGATGTACGGCCACGGCCGCCTCGGCGGGACGGGCTACATGTCCATCCTGCCGGTGGACCAGGGCATCGAGCATTCGGGCGGCGCGTCGTTCGCGAAGAACCCCGATTACTTCGATCCCGAAAAGATCATCGAACTCGCCATCGAGGGCGGCTGCAACGCGGTCGCTTCGACCTTCGGCGTGCTGGGGATGATGTCGCGCAAGTACGCGCACAAGATCCCCTTCCTCGTCAAGATCAACCACAACGAACTGCTGACCTATCCGAACAGTTTCGAGCAGATCCTGTTCGGGACGGTGGAGCAGGCCTACGACATGGGCGCGGCCGCCGTCGGCGCGACCGTCTACTTCGGCTCGGACGACTCGCACCGCGAACTCATCGAGATCGCGCAAGCCTTCGCCCTCGCCCACGAACTCGGCATGGCGACTGTCCTGTGGTGCTACCTCCGCAACCCGGCCTTCAAAAAAGACAAGGACTACCACGTCTCCGCGGACTTGACGGGACAGGCGAACCACATCGGCGTCACCATCGAAGCGGACATCGTCAAGCAGAAACTTGCCGAGAACAACGGCGGCTTCATCGCCTTGAACACGGGCGGCAGTTCCTACGGCAAACTGGATAAACGCATCTACAGCGATCTGACCAGCGACCATCCCATTGACCTGTGCCGCTATCAGGCGATCAACTGCTACGCGGGCCGTGTCGGGATGATCAACAGCGGCGGCGCTTCGGGCGAGAACGATTTCGCCGATGCCGCCATAACGGCGGTCGTCAACAAGCGCGCCGGCGGGCACGGTCTCATCTCCGGCCGCAAGGCCTTCCAGCGCCCGATGGCCGAAGGCGTGAAACTGCTGAACACCATCCAGGACGTGTACCTGGACAAAAGCATCACGGTGGCGTAAGTGCCTCGGTCCGACCAGGGCGTCACCCGCGAACGTTACATGCTGATTCCCCGCGTGCTGATCTTTTTACGGCGCGGGGAATCGGTTTTGCTCATCAAAGGCGCGCCGAACAAACGTCTCTGGGCGAACAAGTACAACGGGATCGGCGGACACGTCGAACGCGGCGAGGACGTCCTGGCCGCGGCGCGGCGCGAACTGGACGAAGAGACCGGTCTCCGCGCGGACCTTTGGCTGGCCGGCACGGTGACGGTGGACGCCAGCCCCGACATCGGCGTGGGGCTGTACGTCTTCACCGGGCAAATCGAAGAGTCGGGGCGGACCGATCCGTTGGGGCGGACCGATCCGTTGGGGCGGACCTACGTGTCCGCCCAACTCCGTCCCAGCGCGGAGGGGACGCTGGAGTGGCTGCCGCTGTCCGAACTGGCGAGCCGGCCTCTCGTCGAGGATGTGGCGGCGCTGCTCGACCGCGTCCTGCGGATGAAGGCGGGCGATCCGCCCTTTGCCGCGCGTTCGTTCTATGACGACGACGAAAAATTGAAAGTGGTCTTCGCCTGAGCGCGTCGCCCGGACGGGGTGAACGGCCTGATATAATCCGACAGAGAGGAATTTTTATGTACACTCCCGGCCCCGAAGACAAAGTCACCCTGGTGATGGCGTACACGCAGAACGGTTTGATCCGCGGCGAGGTCGTGACGATGAAGACCATGCGCATCAACAACTGGCTTCGTACCGACAGCGCGCCCGATTACTTCCATTTTTACAACCTGCAATGGCTTCAGATGACGGCCGGCGGGATCAAGTCTGCCGCCTACCAGGAACTGATCCTGCCCGTTTCCCAGGCGATCGGTTTTCACGCCGCGCCCCCCTCGCAGGAGCCGCTGGATTACGACGAGCGCGAAGACCGGCGCGTCAACAAACCCGTGACCATTCACATGGGCTTGTTCACCGTGAACGGATATTTCCGCGCCGCCTCCCAAAGCGACCTGCTCACCACGCTTTCGGTTTCGCATTCGGCCTGGATGTCCATTTACGACGCCTCCGTCAGTTCGCCGTATATTCCGCAAATGCCGCCGATCCAGGTATCCATGATGCTGGCGCGCTCGGAGCAGATCGGGTTTATTTTGCAGGATTGAGATTTGACGTTTTTTCAGTGAAGCATCCGCGCTTTTCGAGATGGATCTTCAACTACTTTTTTAGGAGACCCCATGACCACCATTGACCTTACCATCGAAAAAGACCGCCGCGCCCGCGCGGTCCAACGCGCCCGCGAGCGCAACATCATCATTCCCACCTACGCCCAGATGAAAGACCCGTCGAAGATCCCGGGCAAGATCAAGGATGAATTAAAGGGCATCGGACTTTGGGACATTCACCCGCGCAATCTCTTCCGCATCACCTGGAAGAACCAGCCCGTCGCCTCGGGCGGGACCTTCGGCGGGGCCAACTTCATCGAGCTGCCCTCCTCGCTGACGGGCGTCCGCGCCCGCATCGTGGCGCTGGTGGGGAAGTGGTTCCCGACGGGTTCGCACAAGGTCGGGGCGGCGTTTTCCTGTCTCGTGCCGCGGCTCGTCACGGGTCAGTTCGACCCGACCACGCAGAAGGCGGTCTGGCCCTCGACGGGAAATTACTGCCGCGGCGGCGCGTACGACTCCGCTCTGCTGGCATGCGATTCCATCGCCATCCTGCCCGAAGGGATGTCGCGGGAGCGCTTCGAGTGGCTGTCCAACGTCGCGGGCGAGACGATTAAGACGCCCGGCTCCGAATCGAACGTCAAGGAGATCTTCGACAAGTGCTGGGAACTCCGCAATTCGGGACAGGACCTGATGATCTTCAACCAGTTTGACGAGTTCGGCAATTACCTGTGGCACTACGAAGTGACCGGCCACGCGATGGAGGAGGTCTTGAAGCGGGTGATGGGACCGAACGACCGCTACCGCGGCATGGTCTCCGCGACCGGCTCAGCCGGGACGATCGCCAGCGGCGACTACCTGAAGCAGCTCTTCCCGGAAAGCAAGATCGTAGCCAGCGAAGCCCTGCAATGTCCGACCCTGCTCGAAAACGGGTTCGGCGCGCACCGCATCGAGGGGATCGGCGATAAACACGTCCCGTGGGTGCATAACGTGAAGAACACCGACCTCGTGGCTGCGGTGGACGATAATGCCGTGGTCAACCTCTCGCGTCTCTTCACCGAGGAGGCGGGACGCGCCTACCTCGTCGAGCGCGGCGTCCCGGAAGACGTTGTGGCGCGGCTCGACCTGTTCGGCTTCTCGGGCATCTCGAACATGCTGACGGCCGTCAAGATGGCGAAGTATTACGAAATGGACGAGAACGACATCGTGCTGACCCTCCTGACCGATTCGATGGAACTGTACCACTCCCGCGTCGCCGAGATGCGCGACGAGATGGGCGAATACACCGACAGCAACGCGGCCGCCGATTACGCCCGCTGGATCCTGGGCGAATCCACCGATAACCTGCTCGAACTGCGTTACACCGACCGGCGCCGCGTCCACAATTTGAAGTACTACACCTGGGTCGAACAGCAGGGCAAGACCTACGAGGAGATCCAGCAGCAGTGGTATCAGCCGAATTACTGGACCGACGTCCAAAAGCAGGCGGACGAGATCGACGAGTTGATCGTCGCGTTCAACGAGGATGTCGGATTGTTGAAATAGGAAAGCGAAACCCCGTCTTCATACAGGAGACGGGGTTTTTTCGTATTGCCCCGCGCTGAAACCGTCAAGCGCCGCCCGGGCCGCCGGCGTTAATCTGCCGTAACTTTATTCCGCCCGTCGTTTTTGCTTTTATACATCAGCGCGTCGCTCCGCTTGATGGCGGAGGCCAGCGTCTCGTTTGCCGCGGCAAAGGTCGCGCTGGTCGAGATCGTCGTCGAAATCCTCCGGTTGTCCGCCATGATGAAACTGCGTTCCACAAAAATGTTGATCCGCTCCGCGATGGCGCGCAGGTCTTCGCGGCTGATGTTTGGCAGCAGGATCAGAAACTCGTCCCCGCCCCATCGGAAGAACAGGTCCGATTGGCGCAAGGCGCTGATCGCCGATTTGCTGATCATGACCAGCGTCTTGTCGCCGATGGCGTGACCGTGTTGATCGTTGATTTCCTTGAAAAAGTCCACGTCGAAGAAGATCATCCCCAAAACGTCCCGTTTGTCGGCGTGGTTTTCGAACATGATCTCCGCCAGGCGGCGGTTTCCGATTCCCAGCAGCGGGTCTCGGAACGCGTCGTTCTTGAGCCGCTCGATCTCCTTCAACATATCCAGGTTCTTCGAATTTTCCGAAAAAGTCTCGACCGCGCCGATGATCTCCCCCGTTTCGTCCACCAGCGGCGCCACCCGCACGTGGACGGATACGCGGTGTCCCTGCTTGTGATGCAGGAACACAAAGGCTTCCCGTTTCTCGCCGTCCTGCAAGGTGAGTTGCAGCGGACAGCCGTTCTCGCACAATTCCCGCCCAGTGACGTCCATGTGTCGAAGGATATTATTGGCGCAGGAATGTCCGATGATTTCAGGTTTTTGGTATCCCGTTATTTTCTCGGCAGTCGTGTTCCAGTAGGTGATATTTCTATCCTTGTCCACGTAATACACCCCGTCGGACAGATTGTCCAGCAGGATTTTCGATAAGTCGTCGTTCATGGTTGTATCCAGACGGACGCGCCCGCAACCGGCGCGACCTGCCTTAAACCTCCGCTTTCATGGGATTGGAAAGAGTCTTGTCGGTTTTCAACTTTTTTCGCTCCTTATTGTATATCACAAACGGCGGCGCGGACGCCCTGCGGCTCGCCCTGAACTTTGGGCCGGGCGCGGCTGTACACGACCTGGAATTGATCGTCGAGCGTGGACAATGCTTGGGAGCAGGAAAAAACTTGAAGCGAGGAAAATGCTCATCGAAGCCGCAGACTCCCAAAAATCCGCTGCACGCTTTGTCAGGCAACCTGTCCGCTATAAGACTCTTGTGCTTTGATCATAGCCTTGACTTCGTCAATACTGTATGGCGGTTTTCTCATGTGTAAAATAGCGTGACAATTTGGGCAAACAGGACGCAAATCATTTATTGGGTCAACTTCATATTCTGCGCCAATTTCGCCCAACGGTTTCAAATGGTGAACATGAATAAAACCTTTGCCAACTTCGCCATACCTTGACTCAAAAGCCATATTGCAAATTTCACATCTTGCGCCATAATGCTCAACGCAAGTATTTCGGGCTTTTTGACTTCGCTCAAAAGCATTTACTTTGATAGATTTTACTGCACCTTCATAAAATTCTTGTGGCTCATCTATTTCATCGGGCAATAAACCGAGAATCGGTTTGCTTTCAGAATAAGCCACGTCCAGAACTTCAGCCCTGAAATTCTTATCTGTAACCAATTTGTAAACTTTAGGCTGATGAAATTTTCTGAAAGTTGACGCTTTCGCCCGATTCACTTCGGCAATTAATGAGTCGTGCCAACATTGCTTAACTTGTTCTGACGATGCAATCAATGAAGCGGCTTCATACAAATTATCGAAACGTAAAAAATAAGGCGGCTCTGAAAATTCACCGCGCAAGTTGCTAAACTTCCAAGATTCTTTGATATGTCTATCTCGACTCAATTCTGGAATATCACGACAATATGAAGCAAAAATCAAACCGACAAAATATTTATCTTGTCCATCTATCTTCCGTTTTTGCATGGCAATCACATACCGAAAATTGATTGATACAGGAAAATGCCAACTTGTTTTATGAGGTGACAATGACATTGTGAGGCGTGGGTTGTCGTTTTGCAAGCCCGTAACATCAAGAACCTGTTTTACCAAATCAAAATACGAATTGACCCATTCTCGACTAGGTGCAAATTTTATTTTTTGAGCAAACCGTTCTTGTATTTCATCATCATTTGTCGTCATTTATTCACCCTATTCTTTTCAAAGGGGTTGCCTAACGGTTAAGGATTGATCCAGCGGGGAGCGAAAATTGAAGGGAAAGGGACAAGATTTCCGCTGGAGAACCATTGCGCCAAATATACAACCAGCCCTGCGATTTGACAATCCTTTTGCCGCACAGAATCTCGGCGTTGGAAATTTCCCGCCCCTAAAACAGTAACGGATTAGCAATCGCCAGCGCTTGCACCGACGCTTCGACATAGGTATACTCGGGCAATGCAACCCGAAAAAATCGGCCACTACGAGATCAAATCCGAGCTGGGACGCGGGGGAATGGCGACCGTCTACCGCGCCTACGACCCGCGCTTCGAGCGCGAGGTGGCGGTCAAAGTCCTGCCGCCCGAATTGCTCCACTCCGACCAGAACTTCCGCCTGCGTTTCGAGCGCGAAGCCAAGATCATCGCCAAATTGGAGCATCCCTCCATCGTCCCCGTTTATGACGTGGGCGAAGAGAACAACCAGCCCTACTTCGTGATGCGTTACATGAACGGGGGCTCGCTGACCGAACGCATCAAAAAAAGCGTCTATTCTGTGGACGACGCCGCGCGCCTGCTCGAACAGATCGCGCCGGGGCTGGACGAAGCCCACAGCAAAGGCATCATCCACCGCGACCTCAAACCCAGCAACATCCTCTTTGCCGCCAAAGAAATTCCCTGCATCTCCGACTTCGGAATCGCCAAACTGACCCAGCACGAGGGCGAGACCATGACCACGGGCAGCGCCATCATCGGCACGCCCGCCTACATGAGTCCCGAACAGGCCGCCGGCAACGCGGTGGACGGCCGCACCGACATCTACGCCCTCGGCATCATCCTCTACGAAATGCTCACGGGACGCCAGCCCTACCAATCCGAAACCCCCATGGGACTGGCGCTCAAACACATCACCGAGCCGGTCCCCAACATCCTGGAAGCGCGCCCCGACCTGCCCGCCTGGGTCGGCGAGATCATCGCCGTTTCGATGGCGAAAACCCCCGCCGACCGCTACCAGTCCGCGCAGGAAATGGTGGACGCGATCAAAGCGCATCTCGACACCGAGACCGCGGCGCGCATTACCCGCGGGCTGCCGGCGCGCGTCCGCAAACCCTCTCCCACCGCCCGCACCGCCGTGATGAAAAAGAGCCGCTTCAAGCCCGCCGTCTGGATCGCCGCGCTGGCCGCGCTGGGACTGGTCGTCGTTTTGACCGCCGGCGGATTGCTCGCCTCGGGCTGGCTGCACATTGACTGGACTTCAGAATCCCCCGACGCGGTCCCCTCCTCCCTTCCCTATCCGACGGCCCTGCCCTCCCCGACCGTTTCCGTCCCGACGACGAAGCCTTCCGCGACCGAGACCGCGTCCCTGGTTTCGACGCCCTCTCCCGCGCCGACGGTTCCTCTCCCCGAGCCAGGAATCCCCGTCCTCGGCGGCGCGGACAGAATCGCCCTCGTCCACCGCAACGACATCTGGATCATGAACGTGGACGGGAGCGATCCCAAACGCCTCACCACCGACGGCGCGCCCAAGTTCAACCTGGAATGGCTGGACCGGGAGACGCTCCTCTATATTTCGGGAAAGACCCTGAAAACGGTAAACATCGAAACCCTGCGAGAAGATAACATCGCCAGTTTTCTTTCCTCGCAGTATTTCGAATCCTTCCACGTTTCCCCCGATAAAAAACAGGCCGCCATCAGCCTCGACCGCGAACTCTTTGTCGTCCCCTTCGACGTCGAAAAACTACGCGGCGTGCGCGGCCACACCGACCTGCTGGGCTTGAACGGCTGTCTCTTTTACGACGATTTTGCCGTCAAGGACGCGCGCTGGTCCCGCGACGGCGCGCGACTGGCGCTCAAGATCCTCGTCCCGGCCGGCAACCAGCGCGCCGACGCCATCCGCATCATGGACATTTCCAAGTGCGGCGAAGACAAGCCGAAGATTCTGGACGATTTCCCGACCGGCCGCTTCGAGTTCCCGCACGTCATTGTGGACTTCGACTTCGACGGCAGGGACGTTTTCTTTTTCAACAGCGCCGTTTTCAACGGCGGGTTTGGCAGGCTGCTTTTCTACAGCGCGTTCACGCACAAATTCCAAAAAGTCCGCGATAACGCCTGCTGCTATCGCGACGCGGTCTTCAGCCCCGACGGCGCGTACGTCATCCTCGCGTTCAAGGATATTACCGTGGGCGACGCCGCGCCGGTCCAACTCTACTATGTCCCTGTGGACGCGCTGCTCTCGGGCGGCGCGTTGACGCCGCTTTCCCTGCCTGCGGAATTCGTCTTCCGCAAAGGCGACGCCCCGGTGTTCGCGCTGAGACCCGCGCCGTGACGCGTTTGGGGCGGCGCTTTCGGAAGCTCAACCGCAAGGCTTTCTCAAATGAACCGCTAAGCCCGCGAAGACCGCAAAGAGATCCGATTAAGAGCGTGTTTTGAAATTCCATCTCGGACACGGATCGCGCGGATTTCACGGAAAAATCCAAAGACAAATCCGCGCGCTCCGTGAAATCCGTGTACAAAGAGAATGGAAATACGATTTATAAAACACTCTCTAACGATCAAAGACCGACAGCCGCTTAAGGCTGTCAGTTTTTATCTATTCCCGTCTCCTCCCTGTATAATTGCCCCACCCCAAGGAGTCTCCAATGCGCCAACGCGTTGCGTTTTCCATTTTACTCATCTCCCTGCTGCTCTCTGCCTGCGCGCCATCCGCGCCCGCGGCCGGGACGCGAACCCCCGCGCCGCCGTCCGCTGTCCCCACCGACGCGACCGACGACTCGCAGCGCGTCGAGCCGATTCCCGTCCACGTCGGGTATGGAGGCAAAGGCTCCTTCTTCGAAATCTATTTCACCGATCCAGCCAACCCGGCTTCCAAACAACAGACGGGCGGGATCGAACAGGCCCTGATCGCCTCCATCGACGCGGCGCGCCTGAGCGTGGACGTCGCCATTTACAGTTTCAGCCTGCGCGAGGTGGGAAACGCCCTCCTGCGCGCCCGCGACCGCGGCGTGACCGTCCGCGTCGTGATGGAGAGCGACAACCGCGAGCGCTCCCTTCCGCAGGCGCTCATCGAGGCGGGACTTCCCATTCTCGGCGACCGGCGCGAGGGCCTGATGCACGACAAATTCGTCGTCATTGACCGCTCCGAAGTCTGGACGGGTTCGCTGAACTTCACGCCCAGCGGCGTGTACGAAGACAACAACAACCTCGCCCACATCCGCTCCGTCAAGATCGCGGAAAACTACCTGGCGGAATTCAACGAAATGTATGAAGACGATCTCTTCGGCCCCGACACGCGCGCTGCTACCCCGAATCCCGTCGTAACCGTGGACGGGACGCGCGTCGAGACGTACTTCTCGCCCGACGACGGCGTCGCGGCGCGCGTCCTTGAACTGTTGCAGGGCGCGCGGAAAAGCGTCCACTTCCTCGCCTACTCTTTCACCGCCGACGACCTGGCGGAAGTGTTGCGCGCAAAACACAGCGAGGGCCTCACGATAAAAGGCGTGATGGACGGCAGCCAGATCGCCTCCAACAAAGGCACAGAGTTCGACCCCTTCCGCCAGGCGGGCATTGACGTCCGCAAAAACGGAAACAAGGGCTTGATGCACCACAAAGTCATCATCATTGACCGTTCCATCGTCATCACGGGTTCGTATAACTTCACCGGCTCGGCTGAAGACCGCAACGATGAAAACCTGCTCATCATTTTCAGCCCCGACATCGCCAAACTGTACCTGGACGAATTCAACCGGGTATTTAAAGCGGCGCAGCCCGCGAGTAAATGACGAGTCTCTCGTCTGGCGCTTGTGCCTCATCTCAAATGACGTTATCATCCACTTAAATCATTGCGGAGGTTCTCATGCTCGATACTCAAGGCAACTTCTTCCTTGGCCGCCTGTTCGATACGGATGCGGGCAAACTGGCCGATAAAGCCCTGCTCTACGATCCCGCCGACCTGACCACGCACGGAATCGTCACCGGTATGACCGGCTCCGGCAAGACCGGCCTGTGCGTCGGCCTGCTCGAGGAGGCCGCGCTCCAGAACATCCCCGCCATCGTCATTGACCCGAAAGGCGACCTGACCAACCTGCTGCTTCACTTCCCCGACCTCCTTCCCGCGGACTTTCAACCCTGGCTCGACCCGGACGTGGTCCGCCGCGAGGGCAAGACCCTCGAATCCGCCGCGCAGGAGACCGCCGCGAATTGGAAGAAAGGTCTCTCGGAGTGGGGCATTGACCGCGAACGCCTGCTCGCCCTCAAGAACGCGGCCGAATTTGCCGTCTACACGCCCGGCTCGGACGCGGGGATTCCCGTCAGCGTGTTATCGTCGCTGGCCGCGCCCGCCATCCCGTGGGAGGAGAACCGGGAAATCCTGCGCGAACGCATCTCGTCCACCGTCACCGCGCTGCTGGGACTCGTCGGAATGAATAACGTGGACCCGCTTCGCTCGCGCGAGCACATCCTGCTTTCCAATATTTTCGAAATTCACTGGTCTCAGGGACAGGACCTCGACCTGACCGAGTTGATCCTGCAAACCCAGAACCCGCCCTTTGAAAAACTCGGCGCCTTCCCGATCGAAAACTTCTTCCCCGAAAAAGACCGCATGAGCCTGGCGATGCTGCTCAACAACATCCTCGCCGCGCCCGGCTTCGAAGTCTGGCGCGAGGGACAGAACCTCGACATCCCCGCGCTGCTCTTCGCGCCGGACGAACGCCCGCGCCACAGCGTCTTCTACATCGCGCACCTGAGCGACTCTGAGCGCATGTTCTTCGTCACGCTTCTCCTCTCCGCCGTCGAGACGTGGATGCGCACGCAGGCCGGCTCGAACACGCTGCGCGCCATCGTCTACATGGACGAGATCTTCGGCTACCTGCCTCCCACCGCCAACCCGCCCTCCAAACTCACGCTCCTCCGCATGTTGAAACAGGCGCGCGCCTTCGGCGTGGGCATGTTGCTCGCCACCCAAAATCCCGTGGACGTGGATTACAAAGCCCTCTCCAACACCGGCACGTGGATCATCGGCAAACTCCAGACCGACCAGGATAAACAGCGCCTGCTCGACGGACTCGAAGGCGCGGCGGGCGGCGTCAACCGCGCCGCGCTCGACAAACTCATCTCGGCCCTCGGTAAGCGCGTCTTCGTCCTGCACAACGTCCACGAAAAGGCGCCCGTCGTTTTCCAGACCCGCTTTGCGATGAACTACCTCGCTGGCCCGTTGACTCGGACGCAGATCCCCGCGCTGAACGACCTCGTCGGCGCGAAAGCGGCCGACGACCGACAACCGACGACCGAGCGTCCCGCCGCGTCCCTCTCCGACTTTCAGCCGGTCGCGGCGGCCGCTGCCGCCGCGTCCCCTGAACCTGTCCCGGTCTCTCGCCCTCCGTCCTCCGTCTCTGGCGGCAGTTCCACGCGCCCGCCCGTCCCGTCCTCCGTCGCGGAATACTTCCTCCCGTTGACGAACAGCCTGCCCGAGGCGTTCCGCGCCGCCAGCAAAACCATGAGCGCGGACGCGAAGCAGGTGGGAGTCCTTTACCGCCCGGCGTTGATCGCCTCCGCGCAGGTCCGCTTCTTCGACCGCAAATACGGCGTGGACTCGCAGGTGGAACGCGCCGCGCTCATCGAAAACCCCGAGCGGCGCAGCGCCCAGCGTTGGGAGGACTTCATCGTCGGCCTCCCCGTGGACAAAATGGAGACCTCGCCCGCGCCCGGCGCGCGCTTCGAGGGTCTCTCGGCAGCCCTCTCCGACGGGAAACTCGTCGCCGCGCTCCAAAAGGATTTCGCCGACTGGGTCTTCCGCAGCGTCTCGGTCAAGGCGCGCGCCAACGAGACGCTCAAAGTCTATGGCGGACCCGACGTCTCGCAGGCGGATTTCATGAAAGCCTGCGCCGAGGCCGCCAGCGAGGGACGCGACAAAGACCTCGAAAAAGAAGCCGGGAAAATTGACAAGCAGATCGCTTCGCTGCAGGATAAACTCGCCCGCGAGGAACGCGAACTGCAACAGGACCAGGCCGACCTGCAAAATCGGAAACTCGAAGCGGGCGCGAACCTGCTCGAACTGGGCGCGGGGCTGATCGGCTTCGGGCGCAAGAAGAGCGTCTCCACCCAACTCACCAAACAGCGCATGACCGCCAACGCCAAAGCGGAAGTGGACGAGTCGATCCAGGCGATTGCCGAATACAAGAAGCAGATCGCCGAACTGCAAACCGCCCGCGCCCGCGTCGCGGACAGCGTCAACGCGCGCTGGGGCGACGTGGTCAACAAGATCAGCGAGATCACCATCAATCCCAGGAAGACCGACATCTACGTCAATGTCTTCGGCGTGGCATGGACTCCCTACTACCTCGTCGAAGCCGGTGGGCAGACGATGGAACTCCCCGCATTCGGCGCGTGACGGATTCGCTGAAATCCTGTTCTTGACGAGAACGCGATTTAAAATTGACGCGTAAGTTTCTGCCTCGTCCAGCAGTCCAACCTGCTGGACGAATTTTTAATGGGCGTCGTCAGTCTCCTCCGCAGACGGACTCACGACGAACCCCGAGGTATCCATGAGCGCCTTTTATATTATCCTATCCCTCCTCCTCTGGGGTCTGGTCCACTCCATCCTTGCCTCTCTCGGATTCAAATCCTTCCTCGCCAACCTGCTCGGCGACGCGCCGATGCGCGGCTATCGCCTGTTCTACAACGTCTTTTCCTTCCTTTCTTTTCTGCCCATCCTCTATCTGGTCGTAGCGCTCCCCGACGCGCGGCTCTACTCCGTCTCCGCGCCGCTCTCCTACGCGATGATGTTTGGACAGGGCGTCATGGTCATCCTGTTGGTCGTCGGCGTTTTGCAGACGGGCATGCTCACCTTCGCCGGTTTGCGTCAACTCATTGAGGGCGAACGGCCTCCCAAATTCATCACGAACGGACTATACCGCTTCGTCCGCCACCCGCTCTACACCGCGGGGATTCTCTTCCTGTGGCTCTCTCCGCAAGTGACGGTCAACTCCTTCACGCTGTACATCGCCGCGATGATCTATATTTTCATCGGCGCGTATTTCGAGGAACGAAAACTCGCGCGCGAGTTCGGCGCGGCCTACGCCGAATACAGGTCCAAAACGCCGATGTTCATCCCCTGTCTGAAGGGATGAAATCGGGACTTCTTTTTCAAGGGTGGACGTTATCGAAAATAATGCCGGTGTCTTTTCTGCCGCGAATGGCGCGAATTCCACGAAAAATTACGGAAAATTCGCGCTCATTCGTGAAATTCGCGACCAGGAAATGGAACCGATTTTTCCGCGCTCTCGTTATTAAGACGACTCTCACCGAGACAGGTATAATTCCCTCCCATGACCGCCTACTCGTCTCCGTATCCTCATCCCTACCCGCGCGCCTACCAAGTCTTCGCCGCGCTGACTTTGGGACTGGGCGGATTCCTCGCCTTCATCCTCGCCCTCGTCCTCGGCTAT
>ERZ795060.2369-NODE-2369-length-19256-cov-4.725171_pt1 | contig 19256 bp, 18 predicted proteins | sample MGYA00375144_ERZ795060 | MGnify/ENA primary metagenome ERZ795060 (study PRJEB30189, sample SAMN05720157) | activated sludge metagenome | isolation source: anaerobic digester from wastewater treatment plant | place: Japan | collected 2015-05-15 ...
GCAGATGTAGAGACTGTCCGAAAAAAGAGGGGTCATAATTTTGTGATCGCCGATGCCCAGCCATATCTTGATGCAGTACAGCAGATGAAACCTGTCGAAGAGCAGTCTGCGGCCGTTTTCGCTCTCCACACAGAATCCGTAAAAGCGCATTTTGATATCCTGAAAGGACTTACAAAAACCATTCGCCCGGAAGATGATCCCTTTGTTGAGCATTATCAGACTCCGGTCATCCTTGAAATTCTCTGCAAGGAGGACACAGGATTTGAAACGAGCGTGAAGAAATTCATTGAGACGATTGGAAAATCCGAATCACTGATAGGACGGGAGTCTGCACGACGATACGGGGGGTTTTATGGTCCGACCTGTGTGGTAGATTTTGCCCTCATTCCCGGTTCGACGAGTAATATTGTGAACCGAATACTACAAGAGACACCAATTCCGGATGAACATAAAAAGGCCATCCTTGCAGCTAAATCATGGGGCATGAACACATCCTATGGCGTGGGAGATGTGTTTGCCCATGAGGTTGAAAAAGGAGCGTCACTTGCTGATGCCGTAAAAAAAGAAATTGCAATGCTGAAAGCCATATATGAACATCCGGTACAGGCACAGGCTGAACTTATGGACAGTGTTGGCCAGTCTTCGTTTGATCATCGGAAATATATGGAATCATATCGTCAGAAGATGACCAGTGTTGTAAAAAAAGCGATGGATGAAGGGGTTCATTATGGTAATATTCTAACAATTCCGGCCTATTGTGTTGGAGATATTGCTCATCATATCGCCCAGTCCACCTTCAACATGTGCAAGGATGACGTGGTCATGGCTGCTATTGATGCAACAACCGAAGTGATGGAGACCACCCTGAAAAAAGCAGAACCCCAATTTAAGAGTGAATATGATATTCTGTCTCTTGCAACCGGTGCATCAGCCTGTTCTGCAGAATATATTCTGGAATTGGATGGATTTAATGCGATCATGATCGTAGATCTGCTTACCAAGCGGTATCATAACTATGTTCAGCTGTACCCGACAAGAAGCGCGGCAGTTGAACTCCACAACTGTGACTTTATGGATATGATCTATCGAGGATGGAAATATCTTGACAAGGCACGTCGGATGCATTGTGGTGATACTGGAATTATCAAGCCAAAAGTATCAGGCTTTACCGTGGATCTCTCTCCTATCCATGAGAATGATGTCCTTATGAACCCCCAGCGGTATGCATACCCGGCCTGTGCTATGACCGTGCGGATGTCAGCCATGATGCGACTTGCAGATTATCCATGTCTCCTGACCAGTGAACCGGTTACCGCAACACTGATGACAAATATTATCGCTCTTCACAAGGAGACTGCTGCAGCCCCGGCAAGAATCTGTAAAGACTGTGCGTCTGCAGCGCTTATGGACTTCCGTCATTCCTACTGTCAGTGGAAGGACGCAGTCTGACGTGGTGACCATAATGAAGTGCTATGTATGTGCGACACAAGGGAAGGATACCGATGCCGTAGCGGTCTGTATCGTTTGCGGAATGGGACTGTGCATGGACCATCTGGTCAGGGAAGAAATGGATGTCTGGGAAGGAGGATATCCATTCCCTGCCCAGAAAACCGGAAAGAAGCTTCCACGGATTCTCTGTCCGGATTGTGCAGGAGCATACAGGAAGTGATATGGTATGACCCTCATGAAACGATGTGTTGCTGAACTCATTGGAACCTGTATTCTGGTTTATTTTGGTGCAGGAGCTGCCGCAATCACCCTGATGATTGCACATGGATCAAATCCTCCCACTCCCTTTAATATTGGTATTGGAGTTCTTGGAGGACTGGGGGACTGGTTCGCCATCGGAATGGCATTTGCTATTGCCATTGCTGCATCCATCTATGCTCTCGGGAGAATATCCGGCTGTCACATCAACCCCGCTGTGACAATAGCACTCTGGTTATCAAAAAAATTCCCAGGAAATGAAGTAATCCCGTATATACTCGCTCAGTGCATCGGTGCAACCGTTGGCAGTTTTCTCTTTGCCGGTTCGGTTGGGATGGATGCAGTACTCATTGGCGGACTTGGAGCAACTGCACCGTTTCCTGGTATTTCGTATGGCCAGGCAATCCTTGCTGAAGCGATTGGAACCTTCGTCCTCATGCTCACCATTATGGGTGTTGCAGTAGACAGCCGGGCACCTCCCGGATTTGCCGGCCTTATCATCGGTCTGACCGTTGGCGGGATCATCACAACCAGTGGAAATATATCTGGTTCCTCACTCAATCCCGCACGAACCTTCGGACCATATCTCGCCGATCTGGTACTTGGAGGAACAAACCTCTGGATGTATTTTCCAATTTATGTAATCGGGCCGATTGTTGGAGCAGTGATTGCCGTATTCCTCTATTCCTGGATATCACAGGAGTAGGGTACTATTTTTGCATGGTGTTCCAGACATATGACCAGCCCATTTTGATGCCGTTATCCAGAGATTACAAATCATCTCAGGATCAATCTGCTAGTGGTGAACCCCAATGGAAACCAGAATTGAACAGATAAAGGCCCGTGAAATTCTTGACTCTCGGGGAAATCCAACTGTTGAGGTTGACGTAATCCTCAAAAACGGGATAACCGGCAGGGCAGCTTGTCCCTCTGGTGCATCCACTGGAATTCATGAAGCAGTTGAGCGCCGTGATGGTGAGAAGCGCTTTGGCGGAAAGGGAGTGCAGGGTGCTGTTCATGCGGTGAATGATATCATCTCACCGAAACTTATCGGCATGGATGCTCTTGATCAGCGGTCTGTCGATTCCATAATGATTGATCTTGATGGCACACCCAACAAAGCAAAACTCGGCGCAAATGCAATTCTCACCGTATCAATGGCGGTTGCCAGAACTGCAGCAATCTCAAAAGGTGTCCTTCTTGCACAATATCTGAATCCGGACTCCTGTCTTATGCCCGTTCCCTGCATGAATATCATGAATGGGGGAGCTCATGCAAACTGGCAGGGATCAGACTTTCAGGAGTATATGATCGCCCCGGTTGGTGCTCCGAACTTTCCTGAAGCGCTCAGGTGGGGATGCGAAGTCTATCATTCATTAAAATCGGTCCTGAAAAAGAAGGGTCTTTCAACCGGTGTTGGTGATGAGGGAGGGTTTGCCCCTCAGGTCCCGTCAAATCAGGAGCCGGCATCACTCATTGTCCATGCGATAGAAGAAGCCGGATATAAACCAGGTACAGAGATTGCTCTTGTTCTTGATCCGGCATCAAGCGGATTTTATAAAGATGGAAAATATTCCCTTCGAACCGAACAGAAAGTCCTGACTTCAGGAGAGCTGATCGATTACTACGAGGAGATGATTCGAACCTATCCAATCATCTCTATTGAAGATGGACATGCTGAAGATGACTGGGAAGGGTTCGCTGAAATGACACAGAGACTTGGTAACTCGATTCAGATCGTCGGAGATGATATCTTTGTTACAAACCCTGAGCGAATTTCACGGGGACTCTCAGAAAAAACTGCAAATGCAGTCCTGATCAAACTGAATCAGATCGGGACGGTGAGTGAGACCATTGATGCTGTCCGGCTTGCACAGAAGGCAAAGTGGGGTACTATGGTATCACATCGGAGCGGGGAGACCTGTGACTCATTCATCGCTGACCTGACTGTTGCACTCGGATGTGGTCAGCTCAAAACAGGTGCACCCTGTCGTGGTGAACGGGTTGAGAAGTATAACCAGCTTCTCCGTATCGGCGAAGTACTTGGGAATAAAACGCAGTATGCTGGCAGAAAGATTTTCAAATCCTCATAACCGGATATACAGGTGATGGGGTTCACCTTTAACCGCAGATGCTGATAACCCCTGCTGCATTGGGTGAAAGGATTATCGTTTCCTTCCCATTTTTACTTCATGGGTGATAACCAGCCCATGCTCGACCAATTCTTCGACTTCATCAACGATACCCAGAAAAATCCACAGCGTCTCTGACTTTCATCTGGAGGAGATCGCGTTTTTCTTTTGAAAAGATGACCAGTATTGACGAGAGGTATGTGCCTGTCCCGATGACATGGATTGCAGATGCTGGTTTTATGAGAACTCTGACAATGTTTTTTCTTTTCTCTCCCGTTGTGCAAATACCACAGCTTCTTTGACAAAGCGAATACGATCACGAACGTCAGGGGGTATTGTTCATAGCAAAAAGCAGATCTGAATCTGTCACAATCATCTAATCAGAAGGTACATCAGCTATTGAATGAGTTCCGATAGCCAGAATACCCATCGAAATGGCTACCAGAGGAAAAGTCAAAGGATGCATGTGATAATTTCGCATGAAAGAGTATTTTATTCTCCTGTCCGCCTGAAAATTGACAATAGACCCTTTTTCGCAGCAGAGAGTAATACCATTCAAGAGTCGGATGGTGTTATATGATGATTCACCCATAGAGAAAATACCAGATGGAGATGCAAAATCCGAGAGCAACGATTATCCATCTGAATAATTCAGGATGAATCATTTCAACCAGAGTCCCTCCTACCAGTCCTCCCATAATGGATCCTATACTCATGAGAACTACTATCATTGCGTCAAAAGTACCGGTGAAGATAAAATAAATCGCTGCGGTCACATTTACACTAAAAGAGATAATGATTTTAAGAATATTCAGACTCGCAAGTGAATCATCATAGAGCAGACCAAGGACTGCAATAATTATAACACTCACTCCGGCTCCGAAATACCCGCCATAAATAGAAGACAGAAACAGGAGGAAAAAACCACCGGCTGCAATCAGTCTGGGATGAGCAGTATGATGGGAACCACCCACAATCCATCGTTTCAGAGGAGCCTGAACAGCAAGGAGCAGGGTCGCGAAAAGAATGAGATACGGAATAAGAGTACGAAATGCCATCTCATCAGAATGAATCAGGAGAAATCCTCCAGTCAGACCACCGATGATACTTAGGGGAAGGATCTTCCATATTCTTTCCTTCTGATAGGGAAACTCCCTCCTCTGAGCTATCATGCCACCGAAATAACCAGGGCAGAGGGCAAGAGTATTGGTAATGTTTGCGGTTATCGGAGTTATCCCAAGAGCAAGGAGGGTAGGGAAACTGACAAGGGTTCCTCCACCCGCAAGTGCGTTTATAAAACCTGCCGAAAAAGCAGCCATTGTTATTATCAAACCGTCAACAAACACCTGATGATCCCTCTCTGGTAACCTGTATACCCTAATATCTGTATTGATCCATGATGAAAGTCAATAATCAAAAGAACACAGAATTCAGGCATATTGAAAAGAACATCCAAACGAAGATTTAAGAAATACGGATAGCAATACCATGTAATAACGGTACCTGGAAACGATGGATGAGTTAACAAGCAACAAATGAGGAATAAGACCATGAGAGAAAGGATTATACACGTGTTTCCAATCATTATCTGTATTCTAGTCCTGATGAATTCAGGTGTTGGACTGGCAGAAGAGGTGAATTCATCTTGTCCCCTCTATCAGGCAGGTTCATTTGGACTATTTGAAAAAGGAGAATATTCAGAAATTTTTACCGTAGATGACATGAACCGGCTTGGGGATCATGGAATTGGGGGATTTGAGGATTTAAACGGTGAACTGCTTCAGGTTGACGGGAGAGTGTACCAAATCACAAATGACGGGGTTGTTCATGCACCATCTGGCGAAACCGGAGTCTGTTTTGCAAATACTGTCAAATTCATACCACAAATAACATATGCCGTGAACAACATGTCCTCCCTTGAGGAATTATATAATTCCATACAGAAATCAATTCCTGATACACAACAGATATATGCCGTGCGAATTAATGGATCATTTCATAATATTACCTTTAGAAGTATTCCTGCTCAGAATAAACCATATCCACCGCTTTCAGATGTGATCAAAAACCAAAGCATCTTTAATCGTGAGGACGCGAATGGGACATTGGTAGGATTTTTTTACCCTGAATGGATGAACGGAGTAAATTATGCAGGATTTCATCTTCATTTCATTACCGACACATATGATGCCGGAGGACATATTCTCAAGGCTGAACCAAAAGAGGCAGTGGTGTCATTAGAGAAGGTATCAGAATTACATCTCTATCTTGAGAATAAAAAAGAAGAGACCTAGAGGATTGGAATGTCTCCACCCGACTCCTTACCTGATTTTTTAAACGTGACCTCCAGTACTCCGTTTTCAAAGGTCGCTGATGCGCCTTCTTCTGTCACTTCTGCAGGAAGTGGAACACTGCGGCTGACCGAGCCATAAAAACGCTCGCGAATGAAATAATCTTTCTCTTCCTGTTCCTTTTCATCGCGTCGTTCACAGGAAATCTGAAGAAGGTTTGGCCGTACCAGTCTTATTTTTACATTTTCTTTATTACACCCCGGGAGATCGGCTTTTGCAATGATTTGATCATCCTTTTGGGTAACATCAACCGTGAATCCACCGGAAAAAACCGGGGCAAGGTCACGTCCACTCTGGGAATAAGCTGGGAAAGCCGGGAGGTATGACTGGAACCGGTTCTCCATCTCTGCAAATATATTGTCCAGTTCATTTCTGAAAAAATTAAACGGGTCACGTCTTATCAGTGCCATGTTCTTCCCTCTTGTCTGTGATCCAGACAAAACCGTATATCGATGTACGTGAAAATAAATTTTATTTTCAGCTGAATAAGGATCTGAATATCTTCAAAACTTGCTACAAATCTTAATCTTTATGTGTATTTTTCAGGAATTGACATCATATAATATAGTACACACAAAACAGGTACCATCGTGAACGGTGCAGAAGATTTTCTTATGGAAAATACTGCTGGTTCTGCGATCCAGATAGTTCATTAGAGGAGGCTGTGCGGATGTTAAAAAGCCAGAAGGAGAATGTTTTACGAAGAAAGAGAAAAAATGAGGAGGCCTGACAAATCGTGCGTTATCGCTCTTTGTCGAACAAATCTTCGTTAATTATATAACCCCTCTCCTTCATAGTGTACTGGCATGGAATCGGGACTTCGTCATCGACTCGCGGAGAAGATGGCGGGGGAGATAACACTCTCTGATTCTCCGGGAAAAACTCTGAAGAAATGGCGACTGAGTTTTGACATCTCTCAGGGACAGCTCTCCGAGTACTTAGGTGTATCGCCGTCAGTCATTAGTGACTATGAAAGCGGAAGGAGAAAAAGTCCGGGTACTGCCATTATCGGGCGCATTGTTGACAGCATCCTTGCCATTGATGAATCAAAGGGCGGTAAGTATATACATAAATATGCATCGCTGCTCTTCACCGAGATGGGGGACGGGGTAATTTATGACCTGCATGATTATAAAAGCCCCATTAACCTGTCGACATTCGCCAATGTTATCGGGGCCGAGATCATTACCGGACCGGTTCATCTGAGTATTTATGGATACACGGTAATTGACAGTCTCCGGGCGATTATGAATCTGACCGCAAGCGAATTTAACCGAATATATGGCTGGAGTACTGAACGGGCGCTCATTTTCACCGGAGTTTCAAACGGAAAGTCGCCGATGGTGGCAATCCGGGTTACTCCTTTCAAGCCCCGGTGCGTAGTACTTCATGGTATCAGTCTTGGTGATGTGCATCCCATCGTTCCAAAAATGGCTGAGAAGGATAACATCACCCTGATGTGTACAACATTGGGCATCGAAGATATCGTGGAGAGACTGAGGGAAGAAAAATGGTAGGAATCATCTCGTACGGTGCATACATCCCACGGTACCGTATAAAAGTGGAAGAGATTGCCCGGGTCTGGGGTGCAAACGGCACCGAGATCTCCCGGGGCCTTGGTGTCTATGAAAAGGCACTGCCGGATATGGATGAAGATACGATCACTATCTCCGTCGAGGCTGCACGGGCAGCTATGGCACGAAGAACCATCAATCCTGCAGATATCGGAGCGGTATATGTCGGATCAGAGTCGCATCCCTATGCGGTGAAACCTACGGCAGTTACCGTCGGAGAAGCAATCGGGGCTACCCCGGTTATGACCGCTGCAGATTACGAATTTGCCTGTAAGGCAGGAACAGCTGCAATTCAGACATCGATGGGGCTTGTAAAATCCGGCATGGTACAGTATTCTGTTGCAGTTGGTGCTGATGTTGCCCAGGGAGAACCGGGAGATGCACTCGAATACACCGCTGCAGCCGGTGGAGCGGCTATGATTATTGGAAACGACGATCCTATCGCTGAAATAAATCATACCTGTTCATATTCCACTGACACTCCTGACTTCTGGAGACGTGAGAATAAACCATATCCACGTCATGGCGGGCGGTTTACTGGTGAGCCAGCATACTTTAAGCATGTTATCGGTGCCTCACAGATGATGCTTGAAAAAATGGGGACAAAACCATCTGATTATACCTATGCAGTCTTTCATCAGCCAAACGGGAAATTTCCGGTCCAGGCTGCATCAATGCTCGGGTTTACCATGGACCAGATAAAGCCAGGCCTTGCAGTCACCTACCTTGGTAATACCTACTCCGGTGCTTCCATGGTCGGTCTTTCTGCAGTTCTGGATATTGCAAAACCAGGAGACCGAATCTTTATGACCTCATATGGATCTGGTTCGGGCAGTGACTCATTTGATATTACCGTTACTGATATCATCAATTCTGACCTCTTCAACCGTGATGCGGCACCGACGGTTTCTGCTCTTCTGGCAGACAAGAAGATCGTGGATTATGCAGTCTATGCAAAACACAAAGGCAAAGTGGTGATGATGGAATGAGAGAAGTTGCAGTAATCGGCGTAGGCTGTACAAAGTTCGGAGAGAAATGGGAGACATCATTTCGTAACCTCTTTGTTGAGGCAGGAGCTCTTGCCCTAGAAGATGCAAACCTTTCAGGTGAACAGATAGACGAGATATTTGTCGGAAACATGAGTGCCGGCAGGTTCGTAGAGCAAGAACATATCGGTGCCCTGATTGCGGATTATGCAGGTCTTGCAACCGATAACATCCCGGCAACCCGTGTTGAGGCAGCCTGTGCATCCGGAGGTCTCTCATTCAGACAGGCATATACAGCGGTTGCATCGGGGATGTCAGACATCGTAGTCGCTGCCGGTGTTGAGAAGATGACCGATGTCGGAACTGAAGTAACGACTGATGTTCTTGCGGCAGCGGCAGATCGTGAATGGGAAGGGATCGCAGGAATTACATTCCCCGGTCTGTATGCAATGATTGCAACGGAGTATATGCACCGGTATGGCCTGACCAGAGAACAACTTGCCCAGGTCGCTGTTAAAAATCATGAAAATGGTGCAAAAAACCCAAATGCCCAGTTCAGAAAACCAATCACCCTTGAAACGGTCATCACCTCCACACTGGTTGCGGATCCCCTCCGCCTCTTTGATTGTTCGCCGGTAACCGATGGGGCAGCAGCAGTCATCCTCGCACCACTTGAGCGGGCACGGGAGTTTACCGATACCCCAATTAAGGTTCTTGGAGCAGGACAAGCCTCAAGCACTATCGCCCTCCATGACAGAAAGGACATCTGTACTTTAGATGCAACCGTTGCCGCCGGAAACCGGGCATTTCAGATGGCCAAAGTTGAGCGGAAGGACATCGGATTTGTTGAAGTGCATGACTGTTTCACGATTGCCGAAATCTGCGCAATAGAGGATCTCGGATTCTGTAAAAAAGGTGAGGCCGGAAGATTGACCGAAGAGGGAGAGACCGCTATTGGCGGAAAAATTCCAATCAACCCAAGCGGAGGTCTGAAAGCCTGTGGTCACCCGGTCGGAGCAACGGGCGTCAAGCAGGTCTATGAGACCGTCAAGCAGCTTCGGGGTGAGGCTAAGGGGAGACAGATCGATGCCGAGATTGGAATGACTCATAACGTCGGTGGAACCGGAGCGACGGTTGTCTGTCATATCTTCGGGAGGGTATAAGATGTCAGTTGCACGTTTCTGGAGAAAACAGCAGAACCGGTATAATCTGATTGGAACCCGGTGTACTACCTGTGGTAAATATTTCTATCCACCCAGGGGATTTTGTCCTGCATGCAGACGAGAAGGAAAGATCGTTGAGCATAAGTTTAAAGGAACCGGGAAAGTGGTCACCTACTCGATTATCAGAAGTTCTTCCGGTAACTTCAAACTCTTAACCCCCTATGTCCTAGCAATTATCGAGCTGGATGAAGGGACACGGCTTACTACCCACCTGGTCTGTGATATCGATAAGGTATACATTGGTATGCCAGTCAGACAAGTCTTCAGGAAGCTGGGAGAAGATGGATCCAGCGGCGCAATCTTCTACGGAACGAAATTTGTTCCAGCTTGAAGATTTTAGACCTATATTTCTTTTTCTTTTTTTTCAGTGACTATTGTCCATAGAGGATATTTATAGGCACGTTCGTGATGTGTCGATAATGGCTACGTTAATTATATAACCTTCGGGAGTGTAGTATTACATATCACACCGCCATCCCCCCGGATGGCAGGAGAGAGATCCGGTTTCGTCGCCGGATATACTTACTCCGAACTGAGGCGTTCATTATCGCTTTCCTCCTCCGTACCGGGGTATCCCCCCGGTTTTTCTCACAACTGTCTTCGGTTCAACACAACTATATCCATTTTGAGATCATGTAGGGTGTGTGCATATCTAATGAAAAGTAATAACATCAATCCATGAATATAGATTATCTGTATGTCAACCAGGACCCTCAATGTTGATCCATTTGAGATAATTCAGTCGATTGATGAACCTCTTTTTGTGTTAAATGAGAAATTTGCTGTTGTATTCGCTAATCGGGCTTTCGATCAGACATTCGGAGTAAGCAGGGCAGATATTGAAGGCAGATCGGTATATGAGATAGGGAATGGGGTTTTAAATATACCACTTTTCAGACAGACCCTGGAGGGCCTGAAAAACGCCGGGACCGAAGTCAAACATTTTGAAACAGAAATTTCGATTCCACAAGGGAAAAAAACCTTCATTGTGAAGGCTGGTGTCATGAGACGATATGGATCTTCAAATGAGGATCAGATTCTGGTCAGATTTGAGGATATCAGCGAGCAACTAGCAGCAGAGCTTTCCATACGAGAAAAGAGCGCTGCAATACTTGAGCTTTCAACACCGATTACCAAAATTTGGGATGAAATTCTTGTCCTGCCCATGATTGGAACGCTTGATGCAGAACGAGCCAATAAGATGATTGAGCAACTTCTTGATGCAATCAGCCGGGAGCGAGCCAGATCAATTATCATGGACGGGACAGGGATCACTCATATTGACGAGACCGTTGCAACCCATATCATTAAAGCAACCACAGCAGTCAAACTCCTTGGTTCACAGGTTATTATGACAGGCGTCAAGCCCGAAGTAGCCATGATGATGGTAAAACTTGGAATTGATCTCAAAGATATTGTAACCCGCGCAACTCTGCAGGAAGGGGTTCAGTACGCTCTTGATTCCCGTGGGTATATGGTTGTCAGCAAATCGAGTATCATGTCAGAAGACCAGACATTCCAGACCGCTCCTCCCCGCCAGAACGGACAGAATTCAAAGCCGACAATAAGGATTGTAAATCCGTATCGTGAACCCTGAGTTTCTTTTTTTTCCAAACATTGATATCCAACCAATGATACTCTCATGTCATGGATATTGATCGTGAGGAGATCGCACAGAAATCACTGGCACTTCACCTGAAACATCAGGGCAAACTCGCAGTTCACTCAAAGGTGCCAGTACAGACCAGAGAGGATCTCTCACTAGCCTATACCCCGGGTGTTGCACATGTCTGCAGGTATATTGCAGAAGATGAAAAACGGGCCTTTTCCTGTACACTTAAAAGAAACACCATCGCTATTATCACAGATGGAACGGCAGTTCTGGGGCTTGGAAATATCGGCCCGACAGCGGCGATTCCGGTTATGGAAGGAAAAGCAATTTTGTTTAAAGAGTTTGCGGGGATTGATGCCTTTCCTATCTGCATCACCGGTGACCATGATGATCTGATCAGTCATATCCGCAGTATTGCACCAGTCTTCGGTGGAATAAACCTTGAGGATATCGCGGCTCCCCGGTGTTTCGAGATTGAAGAGGAACTTCAGAACCTGGGTATTCCGGTGATGCACGATGATCAACATGGTGCAGCTATCGCCGTGCTTGCAGCCCTTATCAATGCCTGTAAAGTCACCGGAAAAAAATTCCGGGAACTCACCGTTGTGGTCTCAGGCGCAGGTGCCGCAGGGTATGCAATCTGCCGTCTTCTGAAATGTATCGGATATGAAGGACAAACATGTACAGCAGTAAAGGAACTGATCGTCTGTGACCGTGAAGGGATTATCTATCGTGGGAGACAGGGCCTTTACCATAATATTTATAAATATCTGCTCGGTGATGAGACAAACAGGATGCTCAGGACTGGAACGCTCTCTGACGCATTACGGGGGGCAGATGTGTTTGTTGGTGTATCTACAGGAAACCTCGTTACCGCTGATATGATCAGGCTGATGAATCCTGATCCGATTGTCCTTGCCCTTGCAAACCCTACTCCCGAAATAATGCCAGATGAAGCCAGAGCAGGAGGTGCGGCAGTAATCGGAACCGGCCGGTCAGACTTCCCGAATCAGGTAAATAATGTGCTCGTGTTTCCGGGGGTGTTCAGGGGAGCTTTAGATGCCGGAGCCACAAAGATAAGCGAGGAGATGAAGATTGCAGCGGCTCATGCCATCGCATCATATGTGAAAGAACCAACTCCGGAAAAAATCCTTCCCGACCCATTGGACCGGGGGGTTGCAAAAGTGGTAGCAGAAGCGGTTGCAGAGATGGCAAAGAAGTGCGGGTGTGTGAGATAACTGTTGATAGCCTGTTACATCCAGACCCTTCCTTTATACGCCTGAATTCCCGAGTATACACTACAAAAGGTGACAAAGAAAAATGACTGAACGGAGATGAGCTGAAAATTTTAACCACAAAATATTCTCCGAATACTCATGTATCTCTTTCACTCATCGATCTTCAAAGACATTCTATTCAGCGAGTAAGGGATTAATTTTGGATATTTCTAAAGAAAAATCAGATATTTTGATAGATGAGAGCAAACGGTTCAAAAACAAGTCGGATTGACTTATTCCCTTCTATCCCTGCAGGACCAACAAAAGCGGTCGGTGCAAGGAGATTGTCCTGGTGATACTTCTTCATGTATGTTTCAAACAGCAGTTTGTTGGTCACGTTCCCATGAAGGTAATAATACACAATGGGTACATCCGGGTAGATCTGCTCAAACTCCCTGAAATAATCCATTGCATCCTTACAGGACTGACAGATGAGATCATGAAACACAATTACCGGTCCCCTTTCAGGATATTTTTCAAATTGTTCAAGTATGGCATCTTTAGAGAATGATGAATTGTATACAGTGCCATCTGAGAAGAATACACGCTCTGCAGGTACCGGTGCAATCATGCAAAGAATGACACAAAGAATCAGAATCATTTGTGAGAGAAAAAACCTCTTCTCTTTTGGAATATGAGAGAGAAATATCGCATCATCCATAACCTATTATCACCTCACGCTCTCTATATGGTCGCATATGTGAAGATAACCCTTTTGTGGTCACGAGATCTAATGCCCAGCCGGGCAGTGCATTTCGACCATCTGCCTCATGGATATTCCGATAGAACACTTTTTCCGGGGGATAATCCACAATACCATCGATATTACTAACAAAAGTATCCCCTTTCCTCCGTAGAAATTCAGAGAACACCATATCAACCCTGCATTGACCATACGTGTTGTTCAACCACTCTTCGGATAATCCTAACCTGTCAGAAAACCATATATCCCACTCATCTGAAATCGTTTCAGAATCAGGCAATGTATGACATCGTCACAACCATGATGAAACATCAATACCATTCGTATATATGACAAAAAAACCTGCACTGCTCATCATTGATATGCAGAATGATTTTGCATCAGCTCAGGCAGTTCTTCCGGTGGTGGGAGCACAGGCCGTCATCACTCCTCTTATTCAGCTGCTTTCTCTGTTTCGCGAAAAAAATCTCCCTGTTTTCCATATCGTCAGGGTTCATGAACCTGATGGTTCAGACGTTGAATGGTTCAGATCTGACCTTTTTAAAAACAAACCTTTTGCAGTCAGAGGGACACATGGTGCTGCAGTGATTGATGAACTCACCCCGGTGCCAGGTGAACACCTGATTGAAAAGATACGGATGAGTGCATTTATTGGAACCACCCTTGACCTGATCCTCCGGACCCTCGGGGTGACTATTGTTGTTGTAGGAGGAATTCAGACCCCGAATTGTATCCGGACCACAGTGTTTGATGCGATGGCATATAACTACGAAACAGTCCTCGTTCAAGATGCCACCGGCGCACAGACAAAAGACATCCATGAAGCTAATGTGTTGGATATGAAAAACATCGGAGTCATGATCCTCAATACTGCAGATGTTGGCCTATGGCTGGACTCATGATGGAAAATTATTCTGTCCGGTACCCGTGCTTCTCAAAAAACCGGGCAAGCCATTCATCCCGTTCCTGATCTCCTTTTGGAATTTTAAATGCGCATGACTCATACAGCGATCGCAAGGCCCGATCATCAGAATGAAGTGCTCCCATGCCGGTGATATATCCCACTTGTTGGTCGCCGGAATAAATTTTCACCGCCACACACCGGTATATTTTGCATTGTACAGGACTTGTCTTGTGAATGGTGCAGACGATTCGCCCGTCATCTGCCGGCCTTAGAAAAGGGCAGGCTTGAGGATGCTGACGTGAAAAACCGTCCCTATCGAAAATCTCCCGTTTATCCTCATCAATTACTGCAAAAAAATGGGTATTTGTCGAGACACAGGTGCATGAAAAGGAATATGGCCCGGTTTTTGCATCTATGACAATATAGTCTCCCAGATACATACAACACTGACCACATTGAACACAGGTAAATACCATACCAAAGTATTATCTTCCAAACGATATGCACCATACGATCGATAAACCCCCCGGCTGAGTGGTGCAACAATGAAGAGATTTTGCACCAAAAACCGTTCCTTTATCTGGTGTCGTCTCCTATCTTTTCACGAGTTTTATGCGGAGTGATGATGTCAAGGCAGGATATGCCCGGGCTCCGAATCGTTCCCTCATCCGTTCGCTTGGAATAGATGAGAGTGAGATGCACCAGCCATTTATTGGTATCGCGAACTCCTGGAACACCATCGTCCCTGGTCACACCCATCTCCGTCTTCTTGGAGAACGGGTGAGGGAGGGTATTACTGCAGGAGGAGGAACTCCTTTTGAGTTTAATACCATTGGTATCTGTGACGGGATTGCCATGGGTCATGAAGGAATGCGATACTCCCTCCCCTCACGGGAAAATATTGCTGATTCGGTCGAACTTATGATACAGGCCCATAAATTCGACGGAATTGTATGCATTTGTACCTGTGACAAGATTGTTCCGGGCATGCTGATGGCGGCAGGACGATGTAATATCCCTGCTATTGTTCTTACCGGAGGCAATATGCTACCCGGGAACCTCCATGGCTGTGAACTGTCCCTTACAGATATCTTCGAAGGGGTTGGAAAGGTGGCTGGAGGAACCATGAGTGAAGATGAACTCCTGGAACTTGAGACTGCTGCCATGCCAGGATGTGGATCATGTCAGGGCCTGTATACCGCGAACACCATGGCATGTATGACAGAAGCTCTTGGAATGTCACTTCCCGGCTGTGCTGCCACTCCTGCAGTTTATGCAGAAAAACTTCGTCTGGCATACCGATCAGGAAAAAGGATTGTGGATCTTGTCCGAAAGCAGATTCTCCCCCGCGATATCATCACCCCGGCCAGTCTGCGAAATGCCATCCGGGTTGACATGGCACTTGGCGGCTCTACCAATACCGTTCTGCACCTGATGGCAATTGCTACCGAAGCAGGGATTCCTTTTGATCTCCAGGAGTTTAACAGAATATCAGAACAGGTCCCTCATATCGCCTCAATGATGCCGGCCGGGCCACATTCCATGCAGGCTCTCTATCATGCAGGAGGTATTCCTGCAGTCTTCAGGCAGATCCGAAACTATCTCGAAAATTGTCAGACCGTTTCAGGCAAAGATGTGTATTCTATAGCCGATTCAGTCAGGTATGTAGATGAATCAGTTATCAGGCCGGTGCATACACCGATCCATCATACAGGAGGTCTGATGATTCTTACCGGAAGTCTTGCACCTGACGGGGCGGTTATTAAAAGTGGTGCCGTTCAGGATGAAATGTGGAGACATACCGGACCTGCACGGGTATTTGACGGTGAGGAACCGGCCATGAAGGCAATTCTAACACGGGAGATCAAAGAAGGGGATGTGGTGATCATCAGGTATGAAGGTCCGAAAGGCGGTCCGGGTATGCCAGAGATGCTCTCTCCGACATCGGCCCTTGTCGGACTAGGCTATAACAGGGTCGCACTCATTACAGACGGCCGATTCTCCGGAGGAACCCGTGGACCATGTATCGGTCATGTAGCACCTGAGGCGGCAGCTGGCGGCCCGATTGCATTTGTCGTGGATGGTGACCAGATCTCTATTGACCTCTTTGCAAAGACGATACATCTGGATGTGCCGGATGATGAGATAGAAAAACGAAAGAAGGGGTGGAAACCGGTAGTAAAGCCACTATCAGGAGTTCTGACCAGATATGCTGCAGCGGTCGGCCCTGCAGATCGTGGTGCAGTACTTCGTTAAATCTTTTCTTTTTTCACCGAAGGAAAACTAAATCTATAACTCCTATCATCTCCAATCAGGTAGACATTATGGAAAAGTCCATCGATGAGATCAACCGGCGAATTCGTGATGGGTCAGCCCGGGTGGTCACTGCCGATGAGATGCCGGACATCGTCAGCGAACTTGGAGAAGAAGGAGCACTTTTGGAGGTGGATGTCGTAACCACCGGTACCTTCGGAGCCATGTGTTCCTCAGGAGCATTTTTAAACTTTGGTCATGCAGAACCGCCAATAAAGATGGAGCGGCTCTGGCTGAATGATGTCGAAGCGTATGGTGGTATTGCAGCAGTGGATACCTACATCGGTGCGACGAACAAGTCAGTAACCAGAATGGAGAGTTATGGCGGTGCCCATGTGATTGAAGATTTTATATCGGGCAAAGCTATTGAACTTCGTGCCCAGTCTTCCGGTTCAGACTGCTATCCACGACGGAGTATCAGCACCGAGGTACGACTGGAAGACCTGAACCAGGCCATCATGGTCAATCCACGGAATGCATATCAGCGGTATGATGCCGCTGTCAATACCTCGGAAGACACTCTCTATACCTATATGGGAACCCTGCTTCCTCATAATGCAAATGTCACTTTCTCAGGTGCAGGAACATTAAATCCGATATGCAATGATCCAAATCTCCGGTTAATCGGAAGCGGAGTCCCCATCCTGCTTGGAGGAGCCCCGGGGATGGTAGTCGGAGAAGGAACTCAGCACTCATCAGCGGGAAATTTTGCAACCCTGATGACTACGGCTGACATGAATGACATGAATACCGATTTTCTCAGGGCCGCATATATGTACCGGTACGGACCGACCCTCTACCTCGGTGTCGGTATTCCCCTTCCGGTACTGGATATTGAAACCGTCCGGCGAACTGCGGTCAGGGATGAGGACATTATGGTAAGTATCAGAGATTATGGCGTTCCTTCCCGGAGCAGACCCGTCCTTGGCCAGGTAAGTTATGCTGAACTGAAGTCAGGGTCCATTGAACTCAATAACGAGGAGATCAAAACATCCTCCCTGTCCTCATTCCGTCGGGCAAAAATGGTGGCGAAAACCTTAAAACGCTGGATCGAGGACGGCCAGATGACGTTGTGCCTCCCCACACGATATCTTGATCCCTCTAAGCAGGCAAAACCGATGCGGGAGACGAGAAAGGTGGTTCTGGTCCAGGAGATTATGCAGCGGAAAGTTGTCACCATAAAGGAAGATCAGGAGATTACTGAAGCTGCAAAGAAACTGCTCAGAGGGGAGACAAATCATCTGCCTGTCCTGAATGATCAGGGGCGGCTGACGGGTGTTGTCACCACATTTGATATTGCAAAGGCAGTGGCCAGGCCGGAACGAAAAATCAAGGTTCAGGACGTCATGACACGGAATGTCATTACTACAATGGCAGATGAACCGATTGACATCGCAGCACAAAAGATGGAGCATCACCGTATCAGTGCTCTACCGGTTGTCGATGCACAAAACCAGTGCATTGCCATTCTTCACGCAAGCGACCTTGGAAAATTGTTTAAACCGGGTGGGGGGAGACCATGAAGCTCTTAGTCCGTCTTATTCATGACAGCAGACCGATCATTGCCCAGGTTGTAAAGGATACTGGCGTTCTCATCAATGTAGACCGGGCACGGTCCGATGCCCATGAAGGAGAAGAGGCTCTGGTTGATGTACCGGATGAAAGCTGCATATTGGTCAGCGAACGGATGAGAGCACTTGGTGCCGAAGTCAGGATCCTGGAAGAAGGGATAAGGCATGATGAAGAAGAATGTGTCGATTGTGGTGCATGTATCTCGATCTGTCCGAAAAGAGTTTTTTCATTTGATGATGAATGGAAATTACAGGTAGAGACAAAGAATTGCATCCTCTGCGGACGATGTATCATCAGTTGCCCTCATGCTGCATTATCCTTGAGTTATTAATCTGAATGACCCTTCGTCATCATTTTGAACTCAGGGAAACAATTGCCACAATCCTTGCAGATGACCAGTCAGTAATCGATGCAGCCTGCGAAGGAATTCGATCGGCCCGGCACGAGATCGAGCGATATATCCTGTTTGATCCTTTTTTTGAAATGAGTTATGAACCCGTGGTTGTGAAAGAGGGCCCGGATATTATTCAGAAGATGGCAGATGCAGCAGAAATAGCGGGGGTGGGTCCGATGGCGGCAGTTGCAGGTGCTGTTGCGTGTGCAGGAGTACGCGCAGCACATAATACCGGAGCATCATTTTGCATTATTGATAATGGAGGAGATATTGCAATGATCACCGACAGGCCAGTTCATGTGGGTCTGTATGCAGGAAGATCACCGTTATCCGGGAGATATGCATTTTGCATCCCCCCAAAGGAAGATATGTACGGTATTTGTACATCTTCTGCAACCGTCGGTCATTCTTTTTCTTTTGGAACTGCTGATAGTGTTACTGTTTTCTCCCCTGATCCCATTCTCGCTGATGCCACGGCAACAGCAATATGTAATGCCCTGACCATCAC
>ERZ795060.2378-NODE-2378-length-19202-cov-7.145140_pt1 | contig 19202 bp, 9 predicted proteins | sample MGYA00375144_ERZ795060 | MGnify/ENA primary metagenome ERZ795060 (study PRJEB30189, sample SAMN05720157) | activated sludge metagenome | isolation source: anaerobic digester from wastewater treatment plant | place: Japan | collected 2015-05-15 ...
CGGCAACGGTCAAGGAAACGGCAACGGCGGAAACGGCGGTCACGGCGGACCTGCTTTCTATATCCCCGATAAGCTCTATCAGCTCGGAGTAGTCCGGGACCAGACGGGTGCTGTTATAACCGATGGTGTCCGGGCCAACGGCGGAACCGGCGGTGACGGCGGAAATGGTGCCGGAACCGGCGGCAGAGGAACCGGCGGATACGGCGGATTCCGTTTTGGAATGGGCGGGGCACCTCAGAACTGGGGCGATCTGCTGGATCATACCGGAATCTGGCCGTCTAATCTTTACTATATGGCCTATTACTGGGAAGATATTGCTAACATCGATAATCCCTATACCCATACCGACGATGCGAGCGATTATTTAACCGGTTTTGTGATTCCCTGGGAATGGCAAAGCGAAATTGAGCTGCCGGAACTGCCGACACCTCCGGCGGAGCCGGGTGTAACCACCGGCGAAGGACAGGAAACCACCATATCGGCTTTTTACTGTGCCTTTTATCCCTTCTATGGTCTGGTAGAGGAAACCGAGACCTTTACGGTCACTTTGGCGACCATGGACCCAAACCATCCGGAAGATTCTGCGTCGTGGTACTGGGACCTGACTACCCGTGTTTCGGGTACCTCGGAGACAACGTTTGGGGAGCAGTGGTCCTCGACGGATTTGACTCAGCCCAATGCAGGGGCCTGCGCGGGTGCCAATTTCTATGGAGCCGGCAGTGTCATTACGATGCGGAATACGACAGTTTCCAACAACCGCGGTTTTGCCAATCACGGCGGCGGTGAAGTGTATGACAAAGGATGCCGGGCAACCTTTGAAAACTGCCTCTTTGAAGGCAACAGCGCTTATGCTGATGTCACCAATCCGACGGATTACCGCTATGAAGGTGTCGGCGGGGCGGTATTTGCTGACCAGCCCGAAAGCATGGTCTTTACCAATTGTGTTTTCCGAAACAACGATGCCTTCAGCGGCGGCGGCCTTTACTGCAATTTGGGGCCCTCGTCTGAAGAGTATGTGCCCGATGTGAACTTTATTGACTGTACTTTCTCCGGCAACGCCGCTGATTATGATTTGGTCAAATCGTATGCAGGAGGTGCTTATGTCGGCAACTCCCTTGATGCGTATGAAGAATCATACTTCAACAACTTTTTTGCGCGAAGCGACAACCCGGAGGACGCTGCCCAGGAAATAGCGAACTTTATTACTTCCGAATATATTAATCATGGCCGGATTAACTTCTGGTATATCGTCCGGACGGGATTGTGGGACAATCTGAAGGAAGTGGACCATATTCTGGCCGGTGAAAAAGAGCCCGCTTATAAGGTTTCTTTTGACGGCGGTTTGTTTGAGTATAACCGTTCGCCCAACGGCGGCGGTCTGAATACCGACGCATCCCTCTTGACCGTCACAGATGCGGAATTTATCGGAAACAGCGGGCATGTCGGCGCGGGCGGCTTTGTTTACGGCTGCGACCTGACCGCCAGGAACAACTATTTTTACACCAACGCCGGCAGACTCCTCAGTGCACGACGAAGTCAGGACAGCGGGACTTTTAATGCTTTAATTTGTGCGTCCGGCTTCTATGTTTCCGATTCGGATGTTTTGCTGGCTGCAAACCGCTTTGTTGCCAATGAGTCGGAGGGCTATGCCGGAGCCCTGGCGATGATTGGACCTCCGCTCGGCTGGGACCGGCCGCAGGAGGTCATTAACAACCTCTTCATTCAGAATACAGCGCTCAGCGGCGGCGGGGCTTTCCTGGCCGACTGGTCCAGCGATGTGAGTGTTGTGAACTGCACCTTTGTGGATAACACCGTAACAGACTCGATGTACGGCGTCGGCGGTGCACTGATGACCCATGACACCTTTGTAGACATCACCAATTCGATTTTCTGGGGCAACCTGGCTGTACTGGGACCGCAAATTTCAGTAGGCGACCCGTATGAAACTTATTCTGTGCCTTTTACAACCGTTTTTGTGGATTACAGCACGGTTCAGGGAGGACAAGGCCAGGTGTACGTGGCTCCGGGGATTGAGCCGTGGCTTTGGTATGGACCGAAGAATATCCAGAGCGATCCGCTCCTGGTAGATTTTGGTTCAGCGGCCTCTCCGCAGAATCGAACGGTCTTCTTGAGCCACCTGTCCGCAGGCCAGGCTCAGAACAGCCCCTGCATTGATATAGGAACAGGAACGGCAGCCGCTCTGTCGGCTTTGCTCGAATTTCCGGCAACGACCCGCACGGATTTCATTCCGGATGTCGGTACTGTGGACATGGGGTATCACTACAATGCTGATCTGTCTTCGGTGCAGACCTATACATTGAATGCACGGGTTTATGTTGCAGACGTTAAGGCGATGGGAAAACTGAAGGCATCCTGGACTGTGGATGGTACCGTTCAGGAGGTCGGACCGGCGGTGGTTCTGCCGCCTATTACCGTTGCGCAAGGGACGATTATCTATCTGGAAGCGATTCCGGATGATCCGGCCCTTTATCGTGTGAAGAAGTGGTCGGGAACGAATAATGACAATTCGACAGCCCTGACGAATACGGTTACGATGGGGATGAATCGAACGGTAACGGTGGAATTCGAGGAGGCAATTCCGAAGTTTATCACCGTTCCGTCTCAGGTTGCCACCTTATCGGGAGCGATTGCAATCGCCCGCAGCGGCGATACGATTGTTCTGGCTCCTCGTCCGGGAACACCCTATACGATTGAGTTTGTGGACACGAACTTTGACGGCATCGGCGAAGGGCTTGACCTGCAGGGCAAGAGCATCGTGATTACGTCCGAAAATCCGGATGACCCGCTGATTGTGGCCTCCACGGTTATTGACTGCGGCGGAACGCGGTATCAGCCCAGCCGTGGGTTTGTCTTCCGCAGCGGGGAAGGACCTTCGACGGTTATTCAGGGACTTACGATACGCAACGGCTTTATGGTCGGTGCTTTGGGAGCAAGCGGGGCAATTCCCGGTGCTCCGACACCGCCCGGTCAGAACCCGGAAGCTCCGCCCCGTGCCAACAGCGGAATGGACGCATTCGGCAACGGCTACGGCGGTGCAATTTTGTGTGAAAACGGCAGTTCGCCGACAATTCGCAAGTGCATATTTGAAAACTGCACAGTAACCGGCGGCTACGGCGGAGACGGCAATAATGGGCGGCTTGCGATTGAAAACGCACAAGCCCCGAACAATGACGGCCAGTCCGGCGGGCACGGCGGCGACGGATATGGAATGGGCTACGGCGGAGCTATTGCCTGTGTAGGAGGCAGTTCCCCGACAATCGAGGGATGCATTTTCCGCAACAATAAGGCCCTGGGCGGCTGCGGCGGTAACGGCGGCAACGGCAGCAATGGTGTAACCAACGGGAAAGGCAGCTGGGGCGGCGACGGCGGAGATGCTAACGGCAACGGTGTCGGCGGAGCCATTTTTGCCGATACCGGCTGTCAGCCGATGATTCAGAACTGCACCTTCGAAAGCAATATTGCTCAGCATGGAATTGCCGGCATCGGCGGTTCAGCCGGTACCGGTCAAACGTATTCTGATCCGTATGATGAATTCTATCCGGGTACGGACGGCGTGGTAAACGTCTATCCGAGCCAGCCGCTGGACGGAGGGGCAATCCGTTTGGGCGACAATGCTCAAGCCACGATTGTTGGATGTACGTTCATTGGAAACTATGCCTTTGAATATACCTCCCAGACGTGGATGGATAATTTGGTGCCGATCGATCAGCATCTCTACACAGACGGCGGTGCGGTGGCTGTCGGAAAAAGCAGCACGCTGCGGCTGCGGGACTGCCTCTTTAAAGAAAATATGGGCGGTGCCGTCTGGTGTGATGAGTTGACGGCCATTGAGGTTGACAACTGCGAGTTTTCCGGCAACGGCACCTATGACAAAGTGCCTGGAATTGATTTCTACACGGAATATGAACTGACATTCCTGTATTCCGTGGATGAATCGCTGCTGTCCGATTTGATGGAATCACTGGGAGAGGCCGGGGCTTTGTCAATCGGCAAAAAATCACCCAGCGCCGTAGTAACCAACAGCCGCTTCTTCGGCAACTACACGCTCGGCAGCGGTGGTGCTATTCGTACAGACAGCAATTTGACGCTGACCGACTGCACGTTCGGCGGCAATGCAGCCAGTCGCGGCGGCGCTGTGGATGTATATTACAATCTGAGTGCCGACGAAACGGCCAAGACGCTGACGCTGCAGATGACGGGCTGTTCATTTGCCGACAATGACGCATTCCTGCTGGGCGGAGCCGTTTTCGGCCGCAAGGTCAATCTGACTGCGGAGGACGGCACATGGGTTCGCAATGAAGCCCGCAGCGGTGCCGGCGTTTACCTGACGGAAGGTGAGATAAACATCGGCAACAGCACCTTTACGCTGAACACGGCGACCGGCATTAAACGCTATCACCAGACCGTCAGCGGCGAAGGTCAGGGCGGTGCGATTGCCTGTATGAACACCAAGGCCGACATCTGGAACAGCCGGTTTGTGGAGAACCGCGCGGAAGGTCAGACCGGCCAGGGCGGTGCAATCAACTTTACCAACGGCGATGTGATTCTCACGCACCGTCTGAGCAATTGCCTGTTTGCAGACAACTGGGCACAGCAGGCCGGCGGCGCTGTTGCCGCCAAGGTCGGCTCCAGCCCGACGATTGAGTTCTGCACATTCTCCGGCAACCTCATCAGCGCCTCCGGAACCGGCGGAGGGGCTGTTTATATCGGGCCGAACGGCGCAGCGGTGTTGAGCCACTCTATCTTTGTCGGCAGCAATGGCATCGCAGTTGCCGAAGATGCTCCCATAGATTCTCAGATTCAGCGGTGTCTGTTCTACGGGAATCTCGGTTCGGATTATTCCGGCTCTTTGCCGGCGGATACATTGACGGCTGAGCCGCGGTTTGAGACCGGGCCGCTCGGCGGCTGTTATCTGAATCAGGCGGCCAGTCCTGCGGTCAACGCCGGCCTGATGACCGCTTCTTCGATCGGTCTGGACCAGTTCACAACAGACCCGTCGGGGACAGCAGCAGATACGGGAATGGCGGACTTGGGTTATCACTACCCGTTTGCTTCCAGTCTGCCGACTTATACACTGACGGTTTCCGTACAGGACGGTCGAGGGACTGTTTCGGTTGAACCTGCATGGAGTGCCTATTATAAGGGTCAGATTGTCAATTTGACGGCCCAGATCCAGAATGGTTACGTCATTACCGGCTGGTCGGGTACAATCAACGATGGAAGCACCGAAGCAGTCAATCGGGCGGTCATTGACGGCAATAAGGTGGTACAGGTGAAGGTCCGTGCACAGCAGACGCTGTATGTGGGCGGTTCTGCGGCCTACAATTCGCTGGCACAGGCCATGAATGACGCCAAGGACGGAGACATTATCGTTGTCAATCCGGGTATCTACCAGACGACGAGTACAATCGACCTGAACCTCGAAACGATTGCAAGTTTTGCCGGAAAGAGATTAACAATTCGCGGTTCCAATCCGGATGACCCCGAGACGGTGGAAAATACCATTTTCGATCATCATGGGCTCTTCATTGTCGGGTTAAAAGAAGGGTCGCTGATTGAAGGGGTTACTTTCCGTCAAAGCCTCGTAATGTTTGAGCGTTCCGCTGCAACCGTCCGCAATTGCCGCTTTGTCAGCTGCAATTGGTATGGTGGAATTGGGCAAACGCCGGATGGATGCGCCCAGGATGGTGTGAACGGCGGAATGGCGGAAAGCGGTGCAGTGGATCTGATGGAAAGTTCCGTTCGGTTTATCGGCTGCTTGTTTGAAGGCAATTCCGTAACAGGCGGTGATGGAACCAACGGGAATGCCGGCTGTGATGCGCATCCGGACGGCGGTGACGGCGGCTGGCCGGGCTGGGCCTATGGCGGTGCTGTGGCCTGTCAATTCAGCAGTCAGGCAACCTTTGAGAACTGTACGTTCCGCAACAATTTCGTTCTGGGCGGCAACGGCGGCAACGGCGGCGCCGGAAAAACGCCTCCGGGGCCGGGCTACGGCGGTCTGGGCGGCGGGTGGAATTATTCCGACCAGGTCGAAATCGGCTGGCTGATTTACCGCGGCTGGGACGGCTGGACGAACGGCCATAAGTATGACTTCCCAAGTCTCTATTTTGAAATGTATGATTGGGAAACGTTCGCCAAGTGGTTTGAACTCGATACAAACAAGTACAAGAGCTGGAAGGACTTCTATGTCTATTACCAGTATGATCCGTATGATGCCTACTTCTCCTACTGGCGCTACGGCGGATACGGCGGCGCGGTGTTCTGTGCCTACGGCAGCAGCGCCAAGTTTGTCGGCTGTGTCTTTGAAGGCAACAGCAGCAACGGCGGGGTAAGCGGCGTCGGCGGTCCTAACTCATTCGGCGATATGCCGGAACCCGACCGGGCTCTGGATATCCCCAACGCCGGCGGTGCGGTGTATGCGATGTACGACTGCACGCTCGAGTTTGAAAACTGCGTCCTGGCCAACAACAGGGCGGACACGAACGTCCAGCAGTACCCGCATACCATCCACGTGGCCTTCGGCGGTGCCGTGGCTTATCAGTACGACTGCGTTGCTAAGTTCGTCAACTGCACGCTGGTTGGAAATGAGGCCAGTGACGGCGGTGCAATTTATGCCAACGCGTCTGATACGCTGATTCAGGACTGCAACGTGGCTGACAACACGGCGTATCTGGGCGGCGGTTTCTTCCAGATTTATAATGAAGCGGCTTTGAAGAACAGCCAGTTCCGCCGCAATCTGGCAAGAAGCACGTCGTTTGAGGCCCCTGTGGAAAACGCCTTCTTGGGTCAGGGCGGCGGCGTGTATGTCGGAAGCACCGCTTTGAATGTACGCGACACGATCTTTGTCCAGAATGCGGCTGATTTCTCCGGCGGCGGTCTGTTCATGACCGGACTTTCCGCGAAGGGTTCCTTGATTAAGAATGCCCTGTTCGCTCAGAACACGTCCGGCCGCGACGGCGGCGGTGCATCCGTTTACTGGGCGGCCAATCCGGTTATCCGGAACTGCACCTTTGCGGATAACAATGTAACCGGACGGCTGAATTATCCGACCGGCACCGGCGGCGGTTTGTATGTCGGCTATGGCAGCACCGTGGATGTGATCGACAGCATTTTCTGGCTGAACTATGCTCTGCAGGGAGCTCAGGCCACGGTGGGCTCCGGTTTTGATGCAGAGCCGTATCCGTCGGTAATGAATCTGTCGTTCTCAGACGTGCTGAATATCAACACGTCGGGGAATGCAGTTTATGTCCGGCCCGGGAGCACGCTCAACAAGGTCGCCGGCGTCTTCAGCAGCAATCCGATGTTTGAAGGACCGGAAGACCCGACCCGCGAAGTGCTGCCGGAAGAATATTACTACCTGAATCCGTCCAGTCCGTGTATTGATGCGGGCAGCGATTTGGCCCGCAATCTGGATTTGGACGGCTACACAACACAGCTGAGCGGTGTGCTGGACCGCGGTGAGGTTGATTTGGGCTATCATTACTTTGTCATCCGTCGGGCTGAGTGCGCCAAAGTTGATAACGCACTGGCCCTGAGCGGTGAGATTGACCTGAGTGATTTGGCGGTCCTCGGCTCCAAATGGCTCAATCAGCCGTGCGGTTCACCCGGCTGGTGCGGTGGGGCGGACCTGAACTTTGACCGCCTTGTCGATATGTCCGATGTAGCTTCTCTGGCGGTGTGCTGGCTGGCGGAGGATACTCAGTCGCCTACGCCCAGTCCGATGCAGTGGGCGGAACTGCCTGCACCGCTGCCGCTGACAATCGACGGTGTTACGATGAATCCAGACTACCGGATTGACAAAGTGGCGATGAAGGCGATTCAGGCCCACGATGCCTGGTGGCCGGATTCCTATCTCGAATATGCGGTCGAATGTGTGTCGCATCCTGCTGTGACAACCCCGTTGGTCTGGACAACAGACCCGTCGAAGGTCCTTTCCGGACTGTATCCGGGCGAACCCTACGAGTTTGTAGTTTACGCTCGCGACCCGAGCGGGAATGTGACACTGCCTTCAGCAGCGGCTTCCGTCACACCGGGCAGCAATTACAACCTGCTTGCCCCCAATCCGGCGGACTTTGAGATACCGCCGGCCGGAACCGGTCTGACTACGATTACGATGACGGCTGTGCAGGCGACGGGTGTGCCGGCGGTTCCGGCCCCCCTGGTCGGCAAGGGAACGTTCCATGTCGAGTATTGCTTCCTCAAGACGGATGCGGCAGGCAACCCGCTGAATCTGCCGGCTGGGACAAACCCGATTATTCAGCAGGATTATGACCCGTCTCAGCTGTCCGGCAAAGTTTACACGACGACCCCGTGGCGGTTCACGGATACCGGCCTGACACTGGGACAGACGTATTACTACCGCGTCTTTACACGGCTGATATTCCGTGAAACGGCAACCGGCACGGTGCGGGTTGTGGCTTACACAGAGCCGTCCCCTGTCTATGCGGCCGGTCCGATTGTAGTAGATTTGACACCGCCGACGCCGAATCCGGCTCAGTGGGCAGTCTGGCCCAGCCACCTGCAGTATGATACGTGGTATCACTATATGCGGGCGGCAGAGGCTCAAGACCCCAGCGGAGTGGAATACAGATTTGTCTGTGTGTCATTCCCGAGCTTGAGCAGCGGCTGGCAGAATGTGGACAATGTGGCCGGCATCGTGGATCCGGACTTCACGCCGCGGCTGCCGAATGAGTACTGGGTGCCTGTGTATGTCTCGACGGCGTACTATGAGTACTACATCCTCGTGCGTGACCGCTCGCCGAATCAAAATCAGACGCAGCCGAGTGCAACCTGCAGCGCCGGTACAAATACGGTAACTTGTCCCAACAGACCTATCCAGTAAGGCATAGCCGATTATAAACCCAGAAGGGCTGTCCGGACTATCGGACGGCCCTTTTTCTTTTAAAAAACTTGATGGGCCTAAATAAGACTGGCAATATCCGCAATTTGTGCCTAAAAAAACTTCTTCGGGGTTGACATTTTTTCTCAAAATTGTAAAAAAGAAAAACTCATGTGAACAGGGCCCGATTCCTGGAGGGCTTGACTGCGGCGGGCTCCATTCTGATTGATCAACTGAAAAACGGGAGTATAAGGGATGATTGAAGTACAAAAATTGACCCGCAGGTTCGGACCGATTGTGGCAGTCGATGGGATTTCATTTCAGGTTCAGAAGGGGGATATTCTCGGCTTTTTGGGACCGAATGGCGCGGGCAAAAGCACGGCAATGAAAATGCTGGCTTGTTTTCTGCCTCCTGACAGCGGTACGGCAAAGGTCTGCGGGTATGATATTGTCCAGCAGCCCTTACAGGTGCGGCGCTCCATAGGATACCTGGCGGAAAATGCACCGGCCTATCCGGAAATGACGGTAGCGGGCTTTCTGAATTTTGTCTGTGACGCACGAGGGCTCAAGGGAGCGGCCCGTCGGGAGGCCCTTGACCGTATTATCCCGCTCTGTTCCATCGGTACAGTGTATCATCAGACCATTGACACACTCTCCAAAGGATATAAGCGAAGGGTAGGACTGGCTCAGGCCCTGATTCACAATCCGCCTGTCTTAATTCTGGATGAGCCGACGGACGGGCTGGACCCCAACCAGAAGCATGAAGTGCGTGAACTGATTTTGAAGATGGCGAAAGAAAAAGCCATTATCATTTCAACCCATATTTTGGAGGAAGTCGAGCAAATCTGTACCCGGGCGATTATCATTGCCCGCGGGCGGATTCTGGCCGACTCTACGCCTCAGAAGCTGCAGACGGATTATCAGGGGACTCTCGAAGAGGTCTTCCGGAAGATTACGTTAGGGAAAAAGACGGCTTAACGGCCGCAGGGTTTGAACGAAGAAGCTAAGGAGTCAGGCAATGAACGGCTTTTGGGCAGTCTTCAAGCGAGAATTAAAAGGATATTTTTCGACTCCCGTTGCATATGTTTTTCTGGTGGTGTTTCTGTTCTTTGCAGGTTATCTGCCGTTTCGGGAGGGATTTTTTGAATTAAGGCAGGCGGATTTAAATCTCTTTTTTAAGATGCTGCCGCTGCTGTTTGTTTTTATGGTTCCTTCTACGGCGATGCGGCTGTGGGCGGAAGAGCGTCGGACCGGCTCGATTGAACTGCTTTTGACGCTGCCGATTACAGTTCCGCAGGCGGTCTTGGGCAAGTTTTTTGCCGCGTGGGCCTTTCTGGGAATTGCTCTTCTTTTGACCTTTCCGATGCCGGCAGCGGTCTTTTATCTGGGCAGCCCGGACCCGGGTCTGATTGCGGCCGGATATCTGGGGGCCTTTTTAATGGCCGGCGGCTTTTTGGCAATTGGAGCGTTCTTTTCCGCTCTGACAAAAAACCAGGTCATCAGTTTCATTCTTTCCGTGGCGGCCTGCGGGATTCTCGTTTATGCCGGAATGCCCTCAACCCTCGAATACCTGTCGGGCACTCTGCCGGCACCGGTGCTTTCCCTGATTGAATCACTCAGTTTCCAAATCCGGTTTGATGCCATTCAGCGGGGAATTCTTTCCGTGAAGGATATTGCTTACTTTGTGATTCTCATCGCGGCCTGGATTTATGCCTCGATGTATGTTCTGGAAGAAAGGAAGGCGAACTGATGAATCGAACCGTACGTCTGATTGTTGTCGTATTGTTGATTCTGATAATTTCGGTCTCCGCGATTCAGATTGTGCAGCGGTTGTTCGGAAGCTGGCGGATCGATGTGACGCAGGAAAAACTGTACACCCTTTCTGAAGGGACCAGGAACATTCTGCAGGCGCTTCAGCAGCCCCTGACGCTTCGGCTTTACTACACCAAGACCGCGACCCTCAGTGCGCCGGACCAAATCCGCTTTTTCAATGCCTATTATGAATATGTCCGGGCTCTTCTGGAGGAATATGTCCTGCATTCGAACGGAAAAATTAAACTGGAGATTGTGGACCCGCGGCCTTATTCGCAGGAAGAGCTGGCGGCTATTCGATATGGTTTGAAGCGGTTCTCCATTACAGAAGAAGAAAGCTTCTTCTTTGGTCTGGTTGTTCAGACGGAGCTGGGGGTGACCAAGACAATCCCGTTTTTCAGCCCCGACCGGGAGAATTTTATTGAATATGACATTACCTATCTGATTGATACCGCTGTCAATCCGCCGAAAACGCGTGTGGGCATTCTCAGCTCACTTCCCGTGATGGGAGATGACATGTCCGGCTACATGGCAGCAATGATGCGGATGCAGGGGCAGAGGCCGCGCGGGCCCTGGGGGCTGGTGCGGCAGCTGAAAGAATTGTATGCCGACGTGCGTTCCATCCCGACGGATACCGAGGAAATTCGGGATGTGGACTTGCTGCTGGTGATTCACCCCAAAGACCTTCCGGCCAAGACCCGCTATGCCATTGACCAGTATATCCTGAAGGGCGGACGTGCGGTGATTGCTCTGGATCCATTCTCCGTGGTGGACAGGCCGGACCCGGCAATGATGCAGTACGGAATGGAACACAAGGCGGCTTCCTCCCTCGATGATTTGCTGTCGGCCTGGGGATTGGAGATGCCGGCCAATACATTTGCGGGTGACCGCGTGCTGGCAGGAATCGGTTCTCCCTCGCCGAACGAACGTCCGATGAAGATTCTTCCTTATCAGAAATTGACGGCATCGTACGGCTGTTTTAACAAAGATGTTCCTATGACCGCCTCCTTAAACGAGGTGACCTTCTGGTTCCCCGGTGTTCTAAAGAAGAAGAAAGATGCGGCAAATCTGCCGGCGGATATGGAATACATTCCTCTGATGATGACAACCAAGCAGGGCAATACCTGGACCATTTCAAGTCCTTTTGATCTTCGGGTGCCGGATTATGCGGATATTCTGCGGCGATTCCGGGACGGAACCGAGGAACAGGTACTGGCTTACCGGGTGACCGGCACCTTCCGTTCGGCGTTTCCGGACGGACCTCCGAAGGAAGAGAAAAAAGAAGAGGGAAAAGAAGACAATAAGGAAGAAAACAAGGATGAGAATAAGGACGCTTCCTCGGAAGAGACCAAACCCGCTGCGGAGCATTTATCCGAGGCCCGCCAGCCCGCCGCCGTTGTCGTGGTGGCCGATGTGGATTTTCTCAGTGATGTGCTGGCTTATCAGGAAACAATCTTCGGGCTGGCTGTCGTCGGGAATAATGCGGCCTTTGTGTTGAATGCTCTGGAGGAATTGTCCGGTTCTACGGATTTGATTCGGCTGCGTTCCCGCGGCGGTTACAAGCGGCCCTTTACCCGCGTCGATCAGATCGAGAAAGAGGCGGAGGAAAAAACCGCAGAAGAAGAAACTCGAATTATGGCGGAAATCAAAGGGTTTGAAAGCCAGTTAAATGAAAAACTGCGGGCGCTCGAATCCAAAGAAAAGGAGCTGATCAACAAGACGATTCTGGAAGAAAAGAAGGAAATCGAATTGAAACTGCACGAAGCGGAAATGCGTCTTCGGGATGTGAAAATGAAGAAAGTGGCGGATAAAGAGGCCCTGAAAAACCGCATCCGGAATTTCTGCACCCTACCCGGCCCGCTGGCAGTGCTGACGGCGGCGGTGGTGCTGGCTGTATATCGAGCGGTCAAACGCAGATATTCGATTCAGCATATGAGAGAACCTTAACTCCGGCCTGAAAAAGAATCTGACAGGGAGTCAACAGCGATGAACGATAAAAAAGTTGCGATTTTGGCAATAGTAGCGGTTTTGGCGGCGGCGGGGGCCATGCTTTCGTCTCGATTGAGTCGAAATTATACCCCGCCGAAAGTCACGATTTTTCCGCTGATTGAAGGGCTGGATATTGATCGGATTCAGACGATTGTCATCGGTGCGAAAAGTGCAGACGGGCCGATTCATCTGGACCGAAGCGACAAGGCCTTTACAGTCCGAGAAAAAGACGGCTATCCGGCCAGTGTAAGCAAAGTGAATTCACTGATTTCAGACTGTCTGGATATTCGGATTACGTCGGATGCCCTCATTACGTCCAATCCCGCCAATCATGCACAAATCGGAGTCACGGAGGATACGGCACGCTGGCATGTGGAGTTTCTGGGGGCTGACCAGAAACTCATTACCGGCCTGCTGGTTTCTGAATCCAAAACGGAAGGAGAACAGTCACGCCCGGTCAGTGCGGTTCGCCTTATGAAAAGTCCTAACGTCTATCGCCTGGCGGATGAGCCCTATATCTCTACCCGGGCAATGGATTATATTGACGCTCAGATTCTTCAGGCGGAGCGAGAGAAGATTCTCCGGGTGTCTGTAACCGACCCGAATCAGCGGACTTATACATTGACGGCTCAGCCGGATTCATCTGATCTGGTTTTGGACCCTCTCCCGGAAGGCAAACAGATTCGGCAGGCCAATGCCAAAACAACCTTCTCCGCCTTGACCTATCTGCGGGCGGATGATGTTTCCGCTGCCTCCAAATTGCCGGACCTGAAGTTTTCGAACACCTATGTTTGTGAAGTGAAAAATTATCTGGTTTACACCGTTCGTCTGGCTGAGCAGGACGGCAAATATTACATTCGGCTGTCTGCCCGTTATACGGGACCGGAACCCCAGGTACAGCAGGAAGCAGAGTCCGAAGAAAAACTCCGTGAACGGGAGGCGCTGTTTTTGGCTCGGGATACCGCCGAATCATTCACAGCCAAACATGACGGCTGGGTGTATATAATCCCTTCTTATAAGGCCCAGGAAATGATTCGGCCTCTGCAGGATTTAATCGAGGATAAACCCGCCGCTCCGGCGGCTTCGGAGGTGCCGGCGGCAGATAAATCTGCTTCGGAGAAGCCGGCTGAATCAGCAGGATAAAGCCTTTTTAGCGGCAGTAGCGAAGATATTCCAAGCCTTCCGGAAGAGGGATATTGTTCCCGAACAAATCCTCTCCGTACCCGTGTTTGGCCAGCCGTTCGATGTCCGCCAGCACGCGTTTGTCCCCGATAAAGCGGACTTTTGTATCAGTAAATATGTCGATTTTTCCGGCCGCCTGCAGCCGGACAATTTCATCCATTACCAGTTTCAGCAGCGGGACGTTTTGGGTGTTTTTCGGCGCTTCAATATGAAGCGGTTTTTCGTAAATAATCAGTTTATTATATTCAGACAGAGTCATCAGGACGGAACGGATCAGTGAAGGAACATCTTCTTGCGGTGCATCCGGCAGCAGATTCATTCGAATGATTTCATTGGCAATGTCCCGCCGCTTGTGAGCATTGATTTCTTCATTGGCTCGGAATAAATGAAGCGGGGCCTTGGCGTCATAGGTTTTGCCGTCCAGTTCCATTGTGACTTCGCTTCCGTAATGGAGGACAATGTTGGCAATCAGTGTGGACGGTCGGACATGAAAACCGCGATAGGGCGGTACCGGTACTTCAATGCTGCCGATTTCCGTATAGCGCTGAAGCATCATGCGGCACAGATTCTCGGCACTGCTGAGATACTGAACAACAAAATGAATCGAATAATTCAGCATGACCTGCAATAAAACTTCCGGCTCCACCAGACGTTTTCGGCCGGGCGGCAGGGGCACTCGGAAAGGGCCGGCGTGTCGTTCGATATAATGAGCAAAGTCTCTGGCGGTTCTCAACAGATGAAGCACAACGCTGATATGGCCTCGGAGCACCGGAATCTCAGGGTCTATCCCTTCCGTTTCCGTAGTGGAAACATAGGTATCATAAAGCGACTGAAGATTGTGAAAGCGAAGTTCAAAAGAACGAAGTTTATCCTCTCGCAGGGGGCCGATATAATCGCATAACTGCGCATCGGCCTTCATCGATTCCTTCGGAAGAGATTGTTTGCACTCTGCCGACAGATTCAGGAAAGAAGTGGCCAGCATAGAAATAGTCTGTGAAACCGCATCGATTTTTCGGGCGCTCAGGTCATGAGGCAGCCGTCCGGGCGGCAGTTTTTCGCTGTAATACTCCTCCGGTAAGTCCACTTCCGGGACCGGCAGATGGAGAGTTCTGGCTTCATCGAGAAGTCGACGGGTGGCTTCAACAAGAATGGATTCCGTAAAGGCAATCGCATCTACCGTATGTTTTTCAAAATCTTCACCAATATCAAGAAGGCGATAAGCCGGAATGCTGTGCTGAATGTGCAGAAGTTCATAACTGACATACGAAAACAGCTTGATGGCGGCAATCAGCGAACGAAACCGTTCCCATTTTGAGTTGTTTCGGGCACCGTAGGCGTCCAGAAGTTCCTCAAGCTGGGTCGATTGGAACAACAATTCCCCCAAAAGCGGACGGGTGAGGATTTGCGGGCTTTGCCCATGGGCGACTAAAAATCCGGATGCACGAAACAAAGCACCCGACCGCCGAGCAATTAGATGCTGAAACTCCTCATAGGAGATTGTTGGAGGTATCATATTTCTTATTTTTCAGTCTCTCAACAAGAAAAAGACAATATCAATCTTGATTAAAATGTTTTTGGGTTTCCACTACTAATTATATCGTCTTACTGTTTTTCAGGTTTATATGGTTGCTCTCAAAATAACCTGTTTTAACAGTTCTTGCAATAGGCGGTTTTTTCGGTCTTTACAAAATGAATTCGGCAACCAAAAAGGTATGATCGCTCGGTTTTTCCGCCTGTCTTGCTTCCAAATCAATCCAGCAGTCTCGGCAAGTCTTGGCGAGAGGTTCCGTGGCTAAGATATAATCCAGCCGCCAACCCAATTTTCGTTGGAAGGAATTCGGGATACGATAGTCCCAGAATGTATAGTGTCCGCCTTCAGGATGAAATTGACGGAATAAATCGATAAATCCCCATTTCATTACATCTTCGAACGACTCTTTGACTTCTTTGCAATAACAAACATGCCCCCACAATCCTTCCGGATCATATACGTCTATGGGCTCTCTGGCTGCATTTAGGTCGCCGCACCAAAGGACGAAATCCTTTTGAGGGTCAAAACGAGACGAAAAATAAGATTTTAATAGGCGGAAATATTCTAATTTATACTGAAACTTGTCTGAATCGACTTCCTGTCCTTGAGGGATATACGTGTTTAAAACGATAATCTTTCCTGCCTTTGCTTTAAGAAAACGAGCTTCCTGTACGGGGTCATTGGGGAGGTCAACTTCAATTTCCTCAAGCGGAAAACGGCTGAAAATGGCTACTCCATTGTATTTTTTTTGTCCCCGAAAAACGACTTCATATCGGGTATCTCTGAAAGCTTCGAGGGGAAATTCATCATCCTGAACCTTGGTTTCCTGTATACAAAGGATATCCGGCTTATGCTTGCCCAACCATGTCTTCAGCAGTTCTATTCTGCTGCGGATGGAGTTTGCATTATATGTTGCGATTTTCATTTTTTTCTTCATAGAAATTCCTTCTTATTTTATATACCCATTTCATTTTGAAAACAGCAAAAAAAGAAAGCAAAGGCAAAAATGGTATAAACATATCCATTATTTTCAGTAATTGGTCTAATTCTTGATGGACAATTCAGAATATTGTATTTTTTTATCGCACAAAACCAAAGATTTTTGTGTATATAGAATAAAACTACTATAATACTGTGAAATAGAGGAGATTGTTATGAAGCTGTCATCGCGTACAAGGTATGGAATCCGGGCCATGCTCGAATTGGCCCTCGAGTACGGCAAGAGACCTCTGCAAATTAAGTCCATTGCCGACCGAGAAGACATTTCCAACAAATACCTCGAACAATTGATTGCTATGCTGAAAAGCGCTGGTCTCGTACGAAGTGTTCGGGGACCAAGGGGCGGCTATATGCTGGCTAAACCGCCGCAGGAGATTCTTTTAAGGGATATTTTTGTTACACTCGAAGGCCCGATTTCCTCTGTAGATTGTCTGAAGCATTCTCAATTTACACCTCAATGTACGGATTGTGCCACGCGCCAAATCTGGAATGAGATTCAGAGTGCTATCAGCAAAGTTTTGGCCTCCAGAACACTCAAGGATTTAATCGACCAGACAGGCCAGGACAAGGACGCCAAGAACTTCCAAATCTAACTTCTGCCGGGTAAGGTGCAATTTATGGGCCGAATTTATGAAGACATTACGCAAACAGTCGGTCGAACGCCCCTTGTTCGATTAAATCGAATGGTCGGGCCGTACGGTACAGTTTTAGCCAAGATGGAGTCTTTTAACCCATGTCACAGCGTGAAAGACAGGATTGCCGTATCGATGATTCAGGCGGCGGAGGAAAAAGGGCTTCTAAACAAAGACACTACTCTGATTGAGCCGACCAGCGGAAATACCGGGATTGGTTTGGCTTTTGTCTGTGCCGCTCGCGGCTATAAACTTATTCTGACTATGCCGGAATCGATGAGTATCGAACGTCGGAAGCTGCTGGCGATGCTCGGAGCCCAGATTGTTCTGACGCCGGCATCTTTAGGGATGTCCGGAGCCATTCAGGAAGCCAAACGCCTGAAAGAGACAATTCCGAATTCTCTGATTCTTCAGCAGTTCCAAAATCCGGCCAACCCGGACATTCATCGCCGGACGACGGCAGAGGAAATCTGGGAGGATACCGGTGGCAAAGTGGATATTCTGGTATCCGGCGTCGGGACCGGCGGGACAATTACCGGATGCGGCGAAGTGCTCAAAAAGAGAAATCCGAATTTGAGAGTGATTGCCGTTGAGCCGGCTGATTCCCCTGTTCTTTCCGGCGGCAAGCCCGGCCCGCATAAGATTCAGGGGATTGGAGCAGGATTTGTTCCGGATGTTCTGAATACAAAAATCTATGATCAGGTTATTACGGTAACCAATGAGCAGGCCTTTGCCGCCTCACGTATGATGGCTCGAGTGGAAGGCATTTTAGGCGGCATCAGTGCCGGCGCGGCGTGCCATGCGGCCGTCGAGTTGTCCAAGCAAAAGGACAATGCCGGCAAAACAATAGTCTTTATCATGTGTGATACCGGAGAACGGTATCTTTCCACCGATTTGTATGCTCAGCTGTGAACGAACTCATGGAAGCGGAACCTTTTTTTAATTATGATGCAGTTGCCGAACAAATCGTCAAAACCTATGAAGACGATTCCGGTATTAACTTTATCGACATAAAAAATCTGCCGGTTCGGGAGCGGATTATCCATGTGGTTGAACTTCTGTTTGAGATTCTTTTTCCCGGCTATACCGGCAAACGAACCGTCAAGCGTCCCACGGTTTTTTCTGTGGTGCATGAATTGCTGCTGGCGGTCCGGCGTGAACTGTCGGAACAGATTGAGCGGGCCTTGCGGCATAACTGCCGTCTGACGGATTGTCCGACCTGCGATTGTCCGCGTCTGGCCCTGGAATGTACGGACCGCCTTCTGACCCGTCTTCCGGAGATACGGAACATCCTGAAAACCGATGTTCAGGCCGCCTATGACGGGGACCCGGCCGCACAGTCTCTTGAAGAAATTGTGATTAGTTATCCGTTTATTACAGCCATTTCCGCCCATCGGATTGCTCACGAACTGTACCAAATGCAGATTCCGCTGATTCCCCGCATCATTTCAGAATGGGCCCACAGCCGAACCGGAATTGATATTCATCCCGGCGCAACCATCGGGAAGCGTTTTTTTATTGACCATGGGACCGGCGTAGTCATTGGAGAAACCTCAATTATCGGGGAGAATGTCAAGCTGTATCAGGGCGTTACACTCGGCGCCTTAAGCTTTCCAAAAGACGAAAGAGGACGGCTGATACGCGGACGAAAACGTCATCCGACGCTGGAAGATGATGTAACGGTGTATGCAGAGGCAACGATTCTCGGAGATATTACAATCGGCCGGGGAGCGGTCATCGGCGGAAACGTATGGATTCGGGAGTCTGTCCCTCCGGGAACTATCGTAATGGTTGCCAAGCCGGAATCGATGTATGTAACACGAAGCCGGAACCGGCCAAAAGCCGAGATGGACACAAAAGATGAGCACAATTGAAGAACAAATTCAGGCTCTCAAGAAACAGCGAAATGCGGTGATTCTGGCCCATAATTACCAGCCGGGACCGATTCAGGATATCGCGGATTTCGTCGGGGATTCTCTGGGGTTGAGCATTCAGGCCTCCAAGACCCAGGCCGATGTGATTGTCTTCTGCGGTGTTTTGTTTATGGCGGAGACGGCCGCCATTTTGTCGCCGAAAAAGACAGTGCTGTTGCCGGATATTACGGCCGGCTGTCCAATGGCGGATATGATTACGGTCCAGCAGCTGGAACTGCTTAAGCAGAAGCATCCGGATGCGCTGGTGGTTTGCTATGTAAACT
>ERZ795060.2379-NODE-2379-length-19200-cov-77.798067_pt1 | contig 19200 bp, 10 predicted proteins | sample MGYA00375144_ERZ795060 | MGnify/ENA primary metagenome ERZ795060 (study PRJEB30189, sample SAMN05720157) | activated sludge metagenome | isolation source: anaerobic digester from wastewater treatment plant | place: Japan | collected 2015-05-15 ...
GGTGGCCAGGCGGTTATCAAGGATTTTGCCTATCTCAACAAGATAAATGTCTATCCTGTTCCTGATGGTGATACCGGAACCAACCTGGCTTCGACCATGAAAGCCATAGCCGAACAGGCCCGTCCTTCCCGCTCGGCCAAAGAATCGCTTAATTCCATAGCCGAGGCCGCCTTGACCGGCGCCCGGGGAAACTCAGGTCTTATTTTCGCCCAGTATATCTATGGACTTAGCCGGGAACTGGGCAACGAACTGAGAATCTCCGCCGCCCGCTTCGGTGAGTCAGTTAAAAATGCCGTTCGTTATGCTTATAACTCCACTGCTCGCCCCCAGGAAGGAACGATCCTGACTCTCATCAGAGAGTGGGCTGAAGAAATCTACCAGAGCCGGTACCGTTTTTCTGATTTCCATGAGCTACTTCATCACTCTCTTGAGCGGGCTAAGCAGGTTCTGCAAGAAACGCCCAAAAAACTACCTGCCCTGAAAAAAGCCGGGGTGGTTGATGCCGGAGCCAAAGGCTTTGTGGATTTTATAGAGGGCGTGGTAAATTTCATCCATCAGGGCAATCTGAAAGACGTCTTAAATCAGGAAATGCCGGAAATTGAATTGGAGGAGGCGCCGCACCAGCCCAAAGAGGATATACCCTTCCGCTATTGCACCGAGGCTCTGCTCACCGGAGATAATCTGGACTTTAATCGGATAAAAGAGCTGGTAGTCAAAGCTGGTGACTCAGCCATAGTCGGCGGTTCCGAAACAAGAGTCAGATTTCATGTTCATACCAATGAGCCGGAGCAGCTCTTTGAGGCCCTTAAAGATCTGGGCACGATCGTCCAGCCGAAGGCAGAAGACATGAGACTCCAGTCGGAAATAAGCTTCCGGCCAAAAAGCAGGATAGCGCTGGTGGTGGATTCTTCCTGTGACTTACCAGCCTCTCTTCTCGAAGAGAATCAGGTGGTGGTTATTCCGCTACTTTTAAATATCAAGAATCACGTTTTCCTCGACAAGCTGACCATCTCTCCCCAGAGAATTTATAAGATGCTGGCCGAAGAGGAAATAATGCCCGGCAGCGCCCAGCCTTCACCTAAAACCATAGAAAACTGGTTTTCTTTTCTGAGCAGTCATTATGATTCCATTCTGGTTCTGACCATTTCGAGCGCCCTGTCTGGTTTCTATAACCTGGTCAAAGCGGTGGCAGACAAATTTCCCGAGAAAAAAATAAGAATAGTTGACAGCCGCCACATTTCAGGCTCTTCCGGGCTTATCGTTGAGCGACTGCTTGAAAACTGGCCGCATGAGCCGCAAGATGCCCGGGAAGTGGATGAACTGGCCCGCCAGGCCGAAGAGCTGGTGGACAAAACCGAAATCCTGGTTGACATCGAAACCCTCAAATATCTGGTCAAAGGCGGACGGGTTAGCCCGATGAAGGGTTTACTGGCCAAATTGTTCAACATCAAGCCAATCATTACTATTAATAAGCTCGGCCAGGCTGTTCCCTGCCGTCAATCCTTCAGCCGGCGGCAGAACTTCAAAAAGATTCTTAAGATGGTAAGAAAAAAGCAGGCCGCCCATCCCATTCATTCTTTTGCGATTGTTCACGCCGGTAATCGCCCGAGAGCTGAAGCTTATGCCCGGGAAATTGAACGGATTACGGGCCGCCAGGTGAGCTTTATCGAAGAAGCCTCACCGGTCGTTGGCGTCCACAATGGTCTGGGAGCAGTTGGCGTTTGCCTGTCGTTTGAATAAGACCCCTCAAGCCCTTGCCATCCTCTGATTTTAGAGAGGATCAACTTTAATAACAGCTAAACTAAATATTTGGCCTCAATCTATTACGCCTGACCTGAAATTAATGTATACTAATTTAGTAGGATTTCTTGGGCAGGAGCTGTCAGATGACTAGATTTTATCAAAAAGTTATAATCCTTGGATTGAGCTTCCTGCTGGCCTGGGCTGGCTGGAAGGGCTTAAATGCCCTGGCTTACCGGGGAGAAGCCGCTGCCCTCAGCCCGGCTCAAGGAGATAAACCGGTGAAAAAAATCAATAAAAGCAAAGAAGAATGGAAAAAAGAACTCACTCCCGAACAATATAAAGTAATGTTCAAGTGCTCGACCGAACCGCCTTTTAGCGGAAAATACAATAATTTCTGGGAAGAAGGGGCATATTTTTGTGCCGCCTGTGGCACTCCTCTTTTTAAATCAGATGACAAGTATGACCACGGCAGCGGCTGGCCGAGCTTCAAAGAAGCCGTAGTCGAAGCTAATCTTGAATATAAAGACGATTTTTCTTTTGGCCTTCACCGGATTGAAGTGACCTGTGCTACCTGTGGAGCTCACCTTGGACATCTATTTGACGATGGGCCAGGCCCAGGAGGCAAACATTACTGTATAAACTCGGCTGCTCTTAACTTTAAGCCCAAAGAACAAGCGGCCAAAGAACTCCCGCAGGTTGCGACCTTCGCCGCCGGCTGTTTCTGGGGAGTTGAAGAGAGATTCAGTCAAATAGAAGGTGTTATCTCAACTGTTGTTGGCTATAGTGGCGGGAAAACAGCTAATCCTACCTATGAGCAGGTTTGCTCCGGAAAAACCGGCCATGCTGAAGCCGTTCAGGTGGTCTTCGACCCGCAGGTGGTCAGCTACGAACAACTTGTCCGTCAGTTTTTTACCCTTCACGATCCAACCCAGCTTAACCGTCAGGGGCCCGATATCGGCACCAATTACCGCTCGGTCATTTTCTATCATAATGACGAACAACGGCAGATAGCCGAAAAAGTTAAGGAAGAACTCCAGAGAAGCGGACGATACCACGGAAAAATCGTGACCGAGATAGTACCCTTCAGCCATTTCTACCGGGCCGAAGAGTATCATCAGCAATATCTTAAGAAAAACAAAAAAGCAGTCTGCCCTATTTGATAATTTCTATCTGATCGGGCGACTCAACGATAATTTCGGGCTTGCCCTGATATTCTCTGAGGCGGCCGTAAACCCTGATTTCCTTATTTAAATAGAGCTTTTCCGGTGGCTCGGGGAAAAGGGAAAAAGAGCTGGCAAAAATAACCACTGTAAAATATCTTTTCCAGTTGCGGTGGAAGTTGAGAAAGCAGACTTTGCCGGTGTTGCTGGCCGCCACCACTTTTCCCCTTACCCAGACCGTCTGTCCATAATAACTGGCTGCCTCTTCCCAGGAAATTTCTTTTTCAGGCTTGCTCCCTGATCGGAGCCCGGGCGGTGCTTCTTTTCCTTTTTCTACCTTTCCGCCAGTGGCTGGTGCCTTATTATCTTCCCTGGCTATGGCCGATTCCTGCCCAGGCTGTTCGTCCGCACTTCCTACTATTTTTATCTGGTCTGGAGAACTGAGGATAATCTCAGGCCGGCCCTTATAAAGCAATATCTTGCCCTTCACCCTGACTTTTTTATTCAGATAATGTTCTTCTGGCAGCGGCGGAAAGCGGTTAAAATCTGAAGCAAAAATAACCAGGCTCAGATAGTGCTGGTAATCCGGGTCGAAATTGAGAAAACAGGCCCGGCCGGAATTGTGGCTGCTGACAATTGTCCCCTCTACTGTTATAGTCTGGCCAACATAATCGCCAGCCTTTTCAAAAGGTATAACCTTTTCCTGGGCCACAGCCTGGATGGCAGCAAGACCAGCCAGAAGGAAGGCGATAGCTACAATAAGGGTCGGTGTTCTTTTCATTCCTTAACCTCCAACCAGCCGTGACTAAAAAGTGTCTCCCTCAGATCGCTGTCAGAAAATTCGTTAGTCCACTGCCTGAGATTATTAATTTCCTTTAATAGTTCTTCTGAGGTCAATCTGATTTTGACATATTGTTTAAATTTTATTCCCCACCAGTTATTAGCCATTTCGAATATCTCATAGGGAACACTGCCCTGGCTGATAATCCACCGGAATTCATCCAACCCCTGATTGGCCCATAGGCCAAGTCCCTCGGCTCTGGCTTGAGCTTCCAGCTGACGGTATTTCATTAAATATTTAAAAGGAAACCTGATATAAGCAAACCCATAGCCGCGGCGGATAATCTCTTCATTTAAACAGCGGCCGTCTGGTAGATAAACATAAGCCAGAGTCCGCCCATATTTGTCTTTCTTTTCCCGGTCATATTCCAGCCTGACTGACAGGCCAGACACCAGCTCTTTCACCAAATCGGAAGCTTCCTTAGCGAAAAACTGAACCGGTTTAAGGGGATGATAAAGTTCGGGCGTATCAACACCAATTAGCCTGATTTCCCCGATTGATTCAACTTCAAGGGTATCTCCATCCACCACCCGCAAAACCCGGTAAAATCGTGGCTGCTTGTCCGGGTCAGGCTGTGTATGGGAGCAAAGAGAAAAGAAGACTCCTGTGGCCTCAGCCGATCTGGACAAGGGAAGAAATGGCCAGGCCATAACCATCTTTGCTGATTTATTAAAGACAAAGACATAGTCAGACGAGAGTTCAATTGTCCTAGCCTGTCCCGCCATTGAAGCCAATAAAAAAGCCAAGCAGAAAAATGAAACCAAGCCTCTAAAGAAGCTGGCAAATAGATAGCCTCTAACAGGCCTGGCCAGACTCGCTGCCCCTTTTCTCATTTTCTTTTCTCTCTGTTATTTTTATTAACAGATTAATCAAGTAATCTGCAAGTGTCAAACCAATCTGACCATCTTCCAGCGGTAGGGAGGATATAAGAATTTTTATGCTGATAACTCCCTATTCTGGTTCAGCCTAGTCCAAATTTTTGGACTTTATTCAAATCTTTGGACTAATTTCTTCCAATTCTGCGTTGGATTTTAGCTGATATTATTGATAATAAAAGATTTAATACTTGGCCAATTCTGGCATGAATTTTGCTTATACTGATTACAGCAACAATCAGCGGTTGAGATGCAAAATTTGTTTTAAAGAAAGGAGGTGAGATATTTGAGCTAATAACCACAAAAACAATTAAGGGAAAAAGGTAATTTTGGGGTAATGGTAATAAACAGCAAATCTTAAAAGGAGGGTGCAATGGCAAAGAGAGTGTTAAGTTTGGTAGCGCTGCTTATCATCGTTGCTTTTCCGGCAGCTGCTCAGATTACCCAAACCGGTACTTTAAATGGAACCGTTTATGATCAGGAAAAGCAACCTCTTCCCGGTGTAACTGTTTCAATCAGTTCGCCGGCTCTGATTCTCCCCTCTATGGAAACAGTCACCAATGAACGTGGCCACTGGCGTTTTCCAGCCTTGCCGCCTGGCACATATACTGTGACCTTTAAGCTGCCGGGCTTCAAGACGCTTATCCGAGAAGGTATCCAGGTCAATGTCGGCGTCAATACCAATCTGGATGTCACTCTTGAACAATCGGCTGTTGAAGAGAGTGTTGTCGTCACCGGGCAAGCCCCGACAGTGGATATCCAGAGGACCACAATGACGGCCAGTATGACGAGAGAAATGCTACAGAACCTGCCAGCTGCTCGTAATCTCGGGACATTTTTCAATATGGCTCCTGGGGTTACCTCTGGTATCGTTCATGGAAGCAGCGAAAGAGACAATACTTACAATATTGATGGGGTCAACATAACTGATCCGGTGACAGGTACCCAGGCCGGAAGTTTTGGCATGGACGTAATGGAAGAGCTGTCCATACAGACGGGTGGTCTGCCAGCTGAATATGGCAGTGTCCGTGGAGGAGTCATCAATGTGGTAACCAGGTCTGGTGGCAACAAGTTCAGCGGCTCAGCCAGCTTCTATTATCGAAACAAAGACATGCAGAGTACAAATACGAAAGGCACAATTTTTGAAGGTGCAACTGGTGGTTTTGATTATGAGTATGAGCCGGCTGTTAACCTGGGCGGCCCAATAATCAAGGATAAAATCTGGTTTTTTGCTAATTTTTCTTTGCAGAAGAGCCAGGAATATGTTCTTGGTTACCCATGGGATCAGCCGACCCAGCAGCCACTTGATTATAAGAGGCCAATGCCCTTTGTTAAGTTAACTATTCAAGCTACCCAAAAAGACAGGATAGTTCTGTCCTTCAATTTTTCTGATTATGTCAGGAATCACCGTGGCGCTTCAGCCTCACAGACAGTCGATACCACCTGGAAACAGACCACCCCGATCTATACCTATAACTTCCAGTTGACTCATTTCTTCAATCCAAACCTGTATATGAATTTGAAAGCTGCTTATATGGATTACGCTCTGAATCTAACTGCTAAAAATGATCAGGTAAGCATTTATGACAGCACCACTCGCCACTACAGCGGCAGCTATGGTTACGATGATATTTATTCCAGAAACAGATTTCAGGCCCTGGCTGATGCCACCTATTTCGTCGATGAGTGGTTTGGGCGACATGAATTTAAGGGCGGGCTCGAGTTTGAATATTCCTGGGACAGCCGCTATCGGCGGCACAACCGGGACGAATTTGGCTATGGCCCATTCTTTTACATGCCAACAACTTCTACCGGAACAATCATATTCAACAATACTTATCCCTACATGGTTCACTATCTGGACTTCACCAGAAAAGACCGAAAACTGGTTATCGCTGGTTTTGTCCAGGACACCTGGTCGCCCACTTCCTGGATCACCCTGAATATAGGTTTTAGATTTGATCATCAGGAAGGAATCATTCCAGTTCAGGGGCAGGAAAGAGAACCGGTCGTATATCAGGGTGTTACCTATGATCCGAGAGTAGATAAATCGTTCAAGCCACTTGTCTGGAATACTTTGGCTCCCCGGCTGGGCGCTTCTTTTGACCTGACCAGAGATGGCAAGACAGCCCTGAAGGTTAGCTTCTCCCGGTATTATGTGGCCAATATCATTCAATGGTTCACCACTGTTAATCCTAACAGCTTTATTTCCTGGCGCGTCCATTACGTCGATGATGGAACCGGAAAACCCATTCCCGATCAGAACAGGCTGATGTACAGCTTCAGTGCCACAGCCGGTGCGACTATGGATCCAGACGTTAAGTCTCCATACTTGGATGAATTCACAATCGGGATTGAAAGAGAGATTTTAGCTGACACCAGGTTAGGAATAAGATACATCCACAAGTGGGACCGGAATCTGATGGAAGATGTCAATATCAATGCCTTCAATCTGGATCTTTATAGAGAGCTATATAAAGAGAACGGACATGATGCTATTTTTAACCCATCACTCTGGTATACGTATGAGCCTGTAACCATAACCGACCCCTATAACCAGAAAACGGTTACCTTCTGGAATCGGTTTGATCTTACAACCGCTTCTAATGAATTTGTTACCAATCCTCCCGGGGCCAAGAGGGACTATGATGGCGTTGAAGTCACATTGAATAAGAGATTTTCCCATCGCTGGTCTGCTATGGTCTCCTATGTCTGGCAAAAATCGCGAGGACTAGTTGGCACCGATTTTGATGATAGCTGGTCGGGTCAATCTTATTTCGATAATCCTAACGCCCACGTTAATGCCTTAGGCAATTTCGCCGCTGAAAGACGCAACCAGTTTAAAGTTCAGGCTATGTGGCAGGGCCCCTGGGGAATCATGGTCAGTGCTTATTATCGGGCCCTTGATGGCCAGCGTTATGCCCGAACGGTTAGAAGCCTGGATCTGGGACTCTCCCTTGCTCAGGGTAACACTTCCGTCTATGCTGAACCACGCGGTCGCCGAAGCCTGCCCTGGTTGACTATGGTTGATTTGAGAGTGGAAAAGACCTTCCGTCTACCGGCTAAAATCGGGCAATTTGGTGTCTTCTGCGATATTTTCAATGCTACCAATGTGGCCATAACTACTTCCGTTCATACAACTTCCAGCAGCCCTACCACCATCTCCATTGGTGGTGTTTCTCACATTGTTCAGTTCGGCGAAGCAACCGCCATTACTGATCCAAGAATCTTCCGGTTGGGCGTCAGGTATTCATTCTGAGTTGAGTTAGACACAAGGGGAGGCGAGAGAAACCGCCTCCCCTTTTTTTTATATAACCCCATTCCCTTCCAAAAGAAAAAATACGCCTGGCGCGATTCGAACGCGCGACCTACGGATCCGGAGTCCGTCGCTCTATCCAGCTGAGCTACAGGCGCATCTTAATACTTATAGCTGATTTCAGAACCGATAGCAACAGGCGTAGAGGAGAAAGAAGCCCGGGTAGTTCTTCTAGATGAGAAAATAGACTTTAAATAGACTCGGACTACCTCAAAAGAAGACCTGTCAGATCAAAGCAATCATTACTTAACTTATAAATTATGATTTATGGGTCAAGTTTAAAAACCAAAATTACTTTTTTAAAATGGCTCTCACCTACTAGAATTACTATCCTGGATTCATCAGGTAAGCCCGGACCTACTCTGCCCTGTTTTCTTCACATCTTTAGCCTGGAACTAACAGACTTTTTGTTTTCTTGTTGACTTTTTGGCTACGTTCAGCCTGAGCCAGGCTGGCAGACTTTTAGTTTTAAGATTGATCCTTTAGTTCGGTTATATCGAGGCTGGCAGCCACGATCTGGGCTACATCCATAACTTTTATGTTATCGGCACCTTCATCCCGCAATCCATCCTGAAGCATATTCAGACAAAATGGACAAGAGGTAACCACCAGATTGCCGCCGCTTTTAATTATTTCCCTGGCTCTAAGATAACTTACTCTCTGGTCTCTTTTTTCTTCCTGCCACATCAGTCCGCCGCCGGCGCCGCAGCAGAAGCTGTGTTCCATCGAGTTTTGAAGCTCCTTAGCCTCGCCCCCAAGGACAGCCCTTACAACCTGACGTGGCTCGTCAAACAACCCATTGTGGCGTCCGTAATAGCAGGCATCGTGGTAAGTATAAGCCTGGCCTGGGTCAGTCCGGCTTTCATCTTTTTTCAAAGGCAATTTTTTCTCCGCTAATAAACTGGCCAGAAGCTCCAGGTGAGAGATAACCCGCATTGATTTCAAAAACTCTTTTTCTTCTTTATTGAAGATTCCTGATATATCAATCAGAGCGGGATACTCATTTTTTAAAGTGTTGTAACCGTGCGGGCAGAAAGTAATTATGTTTCTAATCCGGTATCTGGCCAGAGTTTTTAAATTGTCGGCAGCGAGTGTCTGAAAGAGATATTCATTACCCAATCTTCTGGCTGAATCGCCACAGCATTTTTCCTCATTCCCGAGGATAGCAAAATCAACTGAGGCAGCCTGAAGAATGGCAGCCATCGCCCGGGCAATTTTCTTTCCCTGCTCATCATAGGCACCAAAACAGCCTGTCCAGAGAAGATAAGAGGCTGATGGGTTGTCAGCCGCAGTTTTAATATTCAGACCTTTTGCCCAATCAATCCGACTGCCTGCCGGCAGCCCCCAGGGATTGGCTTGAGTTTCCAGATGATGGAAAAAGTCACGCAGTTCAGCCGGAAACTTACCTTCGGCCAGGACCAGATTTTGCCTGAGATCAATCAACTTTTTTGGATGTTCAATCTCAAAAGGACAAACGTGAAGACAGGCACCGCAGGTGGTACAGGCCCAGATTTCCTCTTCACTAAAAACCTCCGGCACGAGCCGCTTGAGTTCTTCTCTTTTCCTCTTTTTAATTGCCATAAAAGACGCCAGATAATGTTTCTCCAGATTATAAATAATCATTTTGGGCGATAGGGCCTTGCCGCTGGAAAAAGCCGGGCAAACATCCTGGCAGCGCCCGCACTCCACGCAGGAGAAAGAATCGAGAGCATCCTTCCAGGTAAAATCAGTGGCTTTTTCAGCTCCAAAAGTCTCTGCTGTCTCCAGATCAAAAGGCTTAATCGTCGCTGGCGGCTCATTTTTTCTAAAAAAGAGATTAACCGGCCCGGCAAACATGTGGAAATACTTGGAGTGTGGTACATAAGCTATAAAAGAAAAAACCGCCAGGGTATGCAGCCAGTACGAGATTTTTAAATTAAGCCCTAAAGCGGCCGGAGAAAGGCTGGCCAGGCCAAGTTTGGACACGATAAACTGGCTGAGCCAGGCCCAGCGGGCTTCTCCTGGGTGACTGGCCACAAGAATTGCTTCATAATAAAGGTAAGTTACTGTCACCAGGAAAATAAAGGTATAAATCAAAGCTGAATCAAGGGATGAGGTGCTATAAGCTCTTGGCTTGAGAACAAACCGCTTGAAAGCAAAGAAGCAGACACCAGCCAAAACAGTGATAGCAAAAGCATCAACCAGGGCTGAAAAAACCAGGCCAAAACCAGACGATCCAAAAAGATAAAAGCCATCCACATAGCCTTCCAGCACATGATTAATGGTCATGGTGTCAAAAGCGAGGGCACCATAAAAAATCATGATATGAGCCAGACCGGTCCAGATTCTTTCATTGCGCAGCGTACAGAGCTGAAGAATTACCCGGAAGAAAGTATAGAAAAGTCTCCTGAGCAGCGAGTCAAAGCGGTTTTCGTACTGACAGGAAGCAATAATCCAGATCCGCTTGATAACTGGAATGAAAAAGACAACGATGGTAGCCAGAACCACCATGGTCAGGATTATCTGTTCAACCAGTGACAGCACCGTTCGCCTCCTCAGGTTTTAAAAAGACTTTTCAGAAATTTTAAACTTTTTCAGCTAAATTTCCACTCATTTTTTGCTCTGCAAAATAAAGCTGACCGGGCTTTGATCAGAACTTATGACTGTAGCCAGAGAAGAGAGTACCTGCGATTTAAAAATTTTAACCTGAACAGGAATTATGAGAGAAAGCAGTAAAAGAGAAGCCGACACTTTCAAGGTTATGTAATTGCCGCCATTGCTTATCGATTGGACGAAGAAACAGAAGGTGGCTCGACAGGGCTGGAGTATGACACCAGAACACCGGAAGAATTGCTGTCAATTATAGAAGCCCAATCAAATGAGATAAAAAATATAATATCCCTCTTAAGGAAAAAGGGGATCTGAAAATAGGCCAGTTCAGGTTAAAGCCAACTCTCTAATCCTTAAGTAAAGCTCCAGATGGATAAAGGATATAACCTACTGGTATTGTAGAAAGGAAGGAATTCCCCCTACTTAGAGACTGCCGGCACGAACCGCAGGGTCACCGACACTCTCCAGTCATTTCCGGGCTAAATGAAAGGGATTTCCGGTGCGTCAGAAAATCCGGGCACACAACCCGGTCTTTTAAAACCTTTTCATGTCTCAGTTTTTTTCATTCCAGATAATCAGAAAAAGTAGCGTACACCAACAAAACCGAGTAAATTAAGTTCTGTATCTGGAATTAAATCCATAACCGGGCTGATTTCAAAAAAGATGTCAATGGGCGCATTGGGTAACATATAGCTCAGCCCGAGCGGAATTTTTATGCCAAATCTGGCATCGTCCTGAAGGTTTAGCCGGGCCCCGATGCCATAATAAAAAGCCAGTTTGCCTGTTTCCACCTTTATAAAGCTGTGAAAGAGATAATCAGCATGAAGGTGGAAAGCATTCTCGCCGGAAAATGACCAGGAGCCGGCTATATCAAAAGCTGTGCGATTGCTGGTCCAGTACTTGGCGATTACGCCAGTCGGCTCGCCTACGATAATGCCCAGTCCCAATTTTTTCTCCTGAGCCTGAGCTTGCAGAAGTCCGGCTGATAAGCAAAATAGCGTCAGCATGACCAGGCTAATTACTTTTCTTCTCATTTCTATCTCCTCTCTAGCTGATTTTCTCGCCTTTTTAAATTCTAATTCATTTAGGACTCAATGACAAGCTGACACTCCTGAAACTTTAAATGACCGCCGGGACATGTTTCTTTCCTGTTTCTGTTTTTTTATATTTTCTTTACCTGTATATAGGCTTTACCCCCATGATATGAAACATAAAAGAATATTTGTCGGTCAGCTCATCCAGGGCTTTGGTGATATTGCTTGAACCGTGGCCTGATCTTGTTTCAATCCTGATCAGCACTGGATTATCGCAGGCCTGTTTTTCCTGCAGGGTAGCCGCAAACTTAAAAGAATGAGCAGGCACCACCCGATCATCATGATCTGCCGTGGTAATCAAAGTTGCCGGGTAGCAGACGCCTTCCTTGATATTATGGAGAGGCGAATATTTGATAAGATATTTAAACTGTTCGGGATTATCACTTGAGCCATACTCAACCATCCAGCCCCAGCCGACGGTAAATTTGTGGTATCTGAGCATATCCATCACCCCAACGGCCGGAAAAGCCACACCAAACAACTCAGGCCTCTGGGTCATGACCGCCCCGACCAGCAGCCCGCCGTTGGAAGCGCCGGAGATAGCCAGATATTTCGGTGAGGTATATTTTTCCTTAATCAAATATTCGGCTGCAGCAATAAAATCATCAAAGACATTTTGCTTATTTTCCAGCATTCCAGCTCGATGCCAGTTTTCGCCATACTCTCCCCCGCCCCTTATATTTGGCTGAGCAAAAACTCCCCCATTTTCCAGCACAGGGATAATGGAGGGATTAAAAGCCGGCAGCAGGCTGATATTGAAACCACCATAAGAAGTCAGGAAAGTCGGATTTTTGCCGTTTAAAACCAAACCCCGACGATAGACGATAAACATCGGCACTCTGGTTCCGTCCCGACTGGTATAAAAGACCTGTTTAACCTCATAATCCTCAGGATTAAATTTGACTTTTTGCTGGTTAAACACCTCTGATTGGCCAGTAGCTAAATCATACTTATAAATAGTTGGCGGGTAATTGAATGAATTAAAAGTGTAGAAAATAAATTTATCGTCACGCCAGCCACCAAAGCCAGAAGCGGTGCCGATAGCCGGTAATTCAATTTCCCGGATCAGCTGACCATCTGGTTTATACTGATAAACTTTCGTTTGAGCATCCTGGAGGTAAGTACCAAACAGGTAGCCACCAGCCGTAGCGGCGGCGGTTAAAACCTGAGGTTTTTCCGGCAGGATTTCCTGCCAGTTTTCCTTGGATGGTTTTTCCGGATCAATCAGCACCAACCGGTAGTTGGGCGCACCTATATTGGTCCTGACCAGGAATTTATTTTCAAGATTATCAATAACTTCGCTATCGTAATCGAAGCCTGGAATTAACAGCTGGAAGGATGAATTCGGACGGCTCAAATCTTTCCAGTGAATCTCATTGCCTGAAGTTCCGGCCGAAATCACCAGAATCCCATATTTCTGATCCTCGGTTACTCCCATATTTACATATCTTAAAGGGTGCTCTTTATCTTCATAGATCAGCTGGTCTTTTTCCTGAGGTTCACCCAGTTTATGATAGAAAACTTTCTGATATTCATTACGGGCTTTGAGCTCTTCACCCGGTGCTGGCTGGTCATAGCCACTATAGAAGAAGCCATCTTTATACCAGGCAGCAGCCGAGAATTTGACCCAGCGAATCCGGTCAGGCAGTTCCTGCTTGCTGGCTATTTCCATCACCCTTAATTCTGACCAATCTGAACCGGCTTCTGAACGGGAGATAGTTACATAGCGGAAATCCGGTGATAAGCCAGCCAGCCCGATTCTGATTGTCCCGTCAGGAGACAACTCGTTGGGATCAATAAAAACCTCAGGCTCGCCATCCAGCCCTTTTTGAACATAAATTACTGACTGATTTTGAAGTCCATCATTCTTGTAAAAGAAGAAATATTCGCCAGCTCTAAACGGCTGACCCAGGCGCGGGTAATTATAGAGATCTTTTAATCTCTCACCTATTTTCTGGCGGTAAGGAATTTTTTCGAGATAGGCAAAGGTTACTTTATTCTGTTCTTCCACCCACTTTTTCGTCTCTTCCGAATTATCATCTTCCAACCAGCGATAGGGATCGGGCACTTTTGTTCCAAAATAATCATCAACTACATCCACTTTTTTTGTTTGTGGATAAACAATCTTTTCCCGGACTGGCTGCTGGCAGGCTATCAGAACCAGCGCCAGGCCCAGAGTAACCGAAGCCAGGCTAAAAACCAACATTTTTTTATCCTTCATAAAAAGCCTCCTCAAAAATTAAGGCTGTTTTTATTAATAACACAAGAAAAGGCCTTATGCCAGAGAAAACTGACCGGCAGCTAACTTAACCCGGGCTGTAAAGTCACAGCTCTTATTGAAAATATCAAGCTCATCAGGCAGAAGATTATTGCCAGCTTGCCAGGCCCTGTGATATTTTATTTGCCATAAAAGAATGAGGAGGTTGGCCATGTTCTCAACCATCTTTGCCCTGTTTATCCTGCCAGCAGCTATTATTCTTCTGGCTTTTATTCTGACCTCCAACGAAGGAGGATCAAGATGAATGTCCTCGGCGTTACCACCAGTCCCTGGGCCCTGGCCGCCTTTTTACTCTACGTCTTCATGATGGTGGCAGTTGGCATTATTACCACCAGATATTCTTCGCGCGGTATTGGAGAGTTTTTCCTCGGCGGACGGAAGATGAAGTCATTCGTGGTCGCTCTGTCAGCAGTCACTTCAGGCCGTTCAGCCTGGCTGCTCATTGGAGTCTCGGGAATGGCTTTTACCCGCGGGGTCTCAGCAGTCTGGTCAGTCGTAGGGTATATTCTGGTCGAGCTTTTCATGTTTGTCTACGCCGGAAAGAGATTACGCTACTTTACAGGTAAAAAGGGCGACATCACAATTCCTGATTATATGGAGTCGAGGTTTGACGATCACAAGCATCTTCTCCGGCTGGTTTCTTTGATCCCTATTCTGATTTTTATGACCGCTTATGTCTCTGCTCAGTTTAGCGCAGGCGGAAAATCTCTTTCAGCCAGTTTTAATATAACCCAGCAGCAAGGCATATTAATTACCGCCGGCATAGTTATTTTTTATACTGTCCTGGGGGGATTTCTGGCGGTTTGCCTGACTGATATGCTCCAGGGTATCTTTATGATTTTTGCCCTGATGATTCTGCCCGTTATTGCTATTATTCAATTTGGTGGACTGGGCAAGCTCCTGGCCACTTTGAAGGATGTCTCCCCCGGTTATCTTGATCCCTTTGCCATTTCAGTTGGGGCTTTACTTGGTTTTCTAGGGATAGGCTTTGGTTCTCCCGGCAATCCTCATATTCTTAACAAATATATGAGCATCGAGGATCCCCGAAAGCTGAATAAAACGGGCTTGATCGGGACTGTCTGGAATGTGCTGATGGCCTGGGGTTCTATTTTCATCGGGCTGGCTGGCCGGGCAATTTATCAAAGTGCTGCCAACCTCCCCAACCAGGACCCGGAGAACGTCTATCCCTTGCTTGGTTCCCAGCATCTCCATCCTTTTCTCTTTGGTCTGACCATTGCTGCTATTTTTGCGGCCATTATGTCTACTGCCTCGTCTCAGTTACTGGTAGCTTCTTCGGCTGTTGTCCGCGATGCCTACCAGAAGATTCTGGCTGCTGGAAGGCAAATCCCCGAAAAAAGGCTGGTCTGGCTGAGCCGGCTGGTCACCCTGCTTGTCTCCATTATTGCCATTTTCCTGGCTGCCTATGGTGATAAAGTCATTTTTTATCTGGTGCTCTTTGCCTGGGGTGGACTCGGGGCTGCTTTTGGCCCGGCTATTCTTCTTTCCCTTTACTGGAAGAAAACAACCAGAGCCGGAGCCATTGCCGGAATTCTGGTCGGTTCTGCCACCGAGATTATCTGGTATTTAATACCTTCGCTTCGAGCGGCTTTAGCTGAATATGTCCCGGCTTTTATTCTGTCCTTTCTGGCAGTTATCTTAGTCAGTCTCTACACCAGGCCGCCGGAGAACGCAGAAGAATATATGAGATACATGAAGGGCCAGCTGGAATAGGTTTCTCCAAGCAGGCTATCACTGCCTGAAGAAAAGGCCGGCTGCTTTAAAGCTGCCCGGATTTCTGCTAACATTCAAGGGATTTTATTTTTTGAGGTAAAAGCTATGGTCAAACGTCTTGGAGTTATAACCAGAGATTGTGCCGGCATCAATGCTGCTTTGAGAGCTGTGGTTAGAACAGCTACCAACCAGCAGGCAGAGGTTCTGGGCATAATCAAGGGCTATGATGGGCTGATTGACGGCGAGCTGCGTTCCCTTGATCGGCGGGCAGTGTCAGGCATCATCAACCTGGGTGGAACTATTTTAAAATCAGCCCGTTCTGAAAGATTTTTGACGGAGGAAGGCCAGCGACAGGCTTTACTGACAATCGAAAAACACAAGATCGACGGTCTGATTGTTATTGGCGGCAATGGCTCGCTGACCGGAGCCCATGTTCTGGCTGCTCGGTATGGTATTCAGGTGATCGGGGTGCCAGCTACTATTGATAACGATGTCAATCAGGTTGAGCAGTGTCTGGGGGCCGATACGGCGGTCAATGTTGCCCTGGATGCGCTGGATAAAATTCGTGATACGGCGACCAGTCTGGAGAGAATTTTTGTCGTCGAGGTCATGGGTCGCGATTGTGGCTATCTGGCCATGAAGGTGGCCCTGGCCGGTGGTTGTGAGGATGTTATCCTGCCCGAGCAGGATTTTGATCTAAATGAAATCTGTCAAGAAATACAGGCAGGAAACGCTCAGGGCAAGGTCAGCTGGATTATAATTGTGGCCGAAGGCAAAGCCCGGGCTCAGGATGTCGCCACAGCTATCACCCTTCTTACCGGTCTTGAAACAAGAATAGCTGTTCTCGGCCATATCCAGCGCGGAGGACGTCCGACAGCTATTGACCGGCTGCTGGGTGCCAAGCTGGGTAGCGCCGCTGTGGAAGCACTACTGGCCGGTGAAACTGACAAATGTGTCTCTTTGAAGGACGAACAGATTAAGCTTGTGCCGCTGGAGACGGCGATTAAACCCAAAAAACTGATTTTTGAGCCAGAATACCGGCTGCTTAAAATATTATCATGAAATAGTGAGCTCTATTCACCGAGCTTGCTTCACTCCGCCCGCTCTTCGAATTCAATCTGGGCACATCAACTCTAACCGGATAATTTTTACTTCGATCCCTTCTTAGGCAGACAGGGCATCTTAATCTTATTACGGCGAGCACAAGCTATCGCCTCTTCATAGCCGGCATCAGCATGGCGGACAACACCAATGCCCGGATCAACGGTCAGCACTCGCTCCAGACGTCTGGCCATGGCCGCCGTACCATCGGCCACGATCACCATGCCGGCATGAATGGATAAGCCAATTCCCACCCCACCGCCGTGGTGGACCGAGACCCAGGAAGCACCGTTAACAGCGTTGAGCAGCGCATTGAGAATCGGCCAGTCGGCGATAGCATCAGAGCCGTCCTTCATTTTTTCTGTCTCGCGATTGGGCGAAGCAACCGAACCGGTATCCAGATGGTCCCGCCCGATAACTATCGGCGCACTGATCTTTCCCTTTTTGACCAGGGTGTTGATCACATCACCAAACAAAGCTCTTTCCCCGTAGCCCAGCCAGCAGAGGCGGGCCGGCAGTCCCTGGAATTTGACCTTTTGCCGGGCATTTTTAATCCACCTGGCCAGAGATTCATCATGAGGAAAAGTTTTGAGCGCGGCCTCGTCGGTCACATAAATGTCTTCCGGTTTACCAGACAGAGCAACCCAGCGAAAAGGGCCCTTGCCAAGGCAGAAAAGCGGCCTGATGTATTCCTGAACGAAACCAGGAATATCAAAAGCATTTTCCACACCGGCCTTCTGAGCCTGACCGCGAATATTGTTGCCATAATCAAAAGTTCTGGTTCCTCTTTTCTGCAGTTCCAGCATAGCCTCAACGTGGGCAGCCATTGATTCATAAGAACGGCGGATATATTCCTCCGGATTTTTCTTCCTCAATTCAAGCGCTTCCTTATAAGGTAAACCACGCGGCACATAACCATTAAGTTCATCATGAGCCGAGGTCTGGTCAGTCAGAACGTCAGGTGTAATTCCTCGTCGGACCAGCTCGGGCAGAAAATCAGCCGCATTAGCCAGAAGAGCGATCGATAAAGCCCGGCCCTCTTTCAATGCCTGGTCAGCCATTTTCAGCGCTTCATCCAGGCTGTCCGTCATGGTGTCAACATAGCCGGTATCCAGCCGACGTTTGATTCTGGCCGGGTCAACCTCAGCAATTATACCCACTCCACCATTCATCGTGATAGCCAGGGGCTGAGCACCACCCATTCCTCCCAGCCCGGCTGTTACGACCAGTTTGCCCTGGAGCGAGCCACCAAAATGTTTTCGAGCCGCAGCAGCCAGCGTTTCAAAAGTTCCCTGTAGAATACCCTGCGTGCCGATATAAATCCAGCTACCGGCGGTCATCTGGCCGTACATGGTCAGCCCCAGGGCTTCCAGCCGCCTGAATTCATCCCAGGTGGCCCATTTCGGGACCAGCATGGCATTGGAAATCAAAACGCGTGGCGCATCAGGATGCGTCTTAAAAATGCCGACCGGCTTGCCCGACTGGACGAGCAGTGTTTCATCGTTTTCCAGTTTTTTCAAGCTGTTAACAATAGCATGGTAACAATCCCAGTTGCGGGCAGCTTTCCCTGTCCCACCGTAAACAATAAGTTCCTGCGGCTTTTCGGCCACTTCCGGATCAAGATTATTCATGAGCATCCGCATGGCCGCTTCCTGCGACCAGCCTTTACAATGAAGGCGGTTACCGCGCGGTGCTCTAACCGGTTTATAAGCTGTTTTTGGTTGATCAACCATTTCTTACCTCCCCTGTTTCCTGTACTGATTTCCTGACCTCGGCCAGTCTTCCCAGCCTGGCCAGTGTTTTTTCTTTCCCCATCATCTCGAGAGTTTCAAAAATTCCAGGCCCAACCGCCCGCCCGAGCAAGAGCACGCGCAGGGCATGAATAAAAACAGCCGCCTTGACCCCTTCCTTTTCAGCCCGGCCCCGCACCACCTGCTCCAGTTCAGGGGCCATAAAGGTTGTCAGTTGCTCAAAATCCGCTTTTAACTTTGGCAGTAACTCTTCCAGACAGGGATCAAGCAAATGTTTTCTGACGGCTTCAGGGTCATAGTCAACTTGATTGGAAATAAAAGGAGCGAGCATGTCGGTCAGCTCAAGCAGCGTTCTGCTTCTGGGCCTGACCAGTGCTACCAGTCTTTCCAGCCACTCTTTTTTTTCGGTGAGAAAAGCATCTGCCCAGAGTCCTTTCTTTTCCAGCCAGGGGCGAAGCTCACTGATGAGCTCCGAAACCGGCATTTCATTTATTAACCGACTGTTAAGCCACTGCAGCTTGTTGAGATCAAAGATCGGACTACCTTTGCTGATATGTTCCAGGGAGAAAGCTTCAATCATTTCTTCCCGGCTGTATATCCTTTCTTCTTTGCCCGGTGACCAGCTGAGCTGAGCAACAAAATTAAAAAAAGCCAGGGGTAAATAGCCCTGCTCACGAAAACTCAGTACCGCCGTATGGCCATGCCTTTTGCTCAATTTTTT
>ERZ795060.2384-NODE-2384-length-19146-cov-63.077000_pt1 | contig 19146 bp, 16 predicted proteins | sample MGYA00375144_ERZ795060 | MGnify/ENA primary metagenome ERZ795060 (study PRJEB30189, sample SAMN05720157) | activated sludge metagenome | isolation source: anaerobic digester from wastewater treatment plant | place: Japan | collected 2015-05-15 ...
CGAATACCCCTATCGCCGTATGCAAGGTAAACATCAACGCTATCGCCTTTAACCCGAAAGGTACCACGTTTAAACTCCACCTCGTTCCGTGAGTAAAGACTATCAACTAGCTGGCGTAGTAAATGGTTGCGAGTGATTTTTTGTCCAATCCTTAGGTTTATCTTGCTGTTGTAGAAATCCTGTGGGTTACCAATACCGTATAGGCACGATACTGAGGAAACAACAATAACATCGCGTCTTCCTGAAAGCAATGAGGAGGTGGCACTAAGCCTTAACTTTTCAATTTCGTCGTTAATGGAAAGGTCTTTCTCAATGTAAGTATCGGTTACGGGAAGGTAGGCTTCCGGTTGGTAGTAATCGTAGTATGAAACAAAGTACTCAACGGCATTTTCGGGGAAAAAAGCTTTAAACTCTCCGTAAAGTTGAGCGGCCAAAGTTTTATTGTGGCTAAGCACCAAAACAGGTCTATTAAGGTTGGCGATAACGTTAGCAATGGTAAATGTTTTACCCGAGCCGGTTACCCCAAGCAGGGTTTGGTACCTATCGCCACGTATCAATCCTTCCGTTAGCTGGTTTATTGCTTCAGGCTGATCGCCTGCCGGCTTAAAATCCGATATTAGTTTGAATTCCATAATCTGCAAAGGTAGTAATATTAGCAATTAGTTTGCAGTGTTCAGTGTAATATAAACAGTTAATAACTTCATAGCTCAAAATCGGGTAGCTTACCCTGTTTTTACTCTAAAGGGTTATGGGTTAAGCATGAATTAGGTTCTGGGCTTATAATCTTTTAGCCCGGTTTAAAAAGAAATTAAACAAAATTAGAGAAGTGATAATTGAATGTGTATTAGCTTAAGGAATAGTTTCTGCAGCACTCTTGATTTTTACCCCGTTTATATACTTATCAATTATTTGTAGTAGCTCGTAGGCATCAATTGGTTTTGAAACATATGCCACACAGCCAGCCGCCATGCAATTCTCCCTATCGCCGGTCATTACGCAGGCGGTTTGAGCAATAATTGGAATATTGGGATTGTGTTCGTGTATGATTGTTGATGCCTGAATGCCATTCATGCCTTCAAGCTTTATATCCATTAGGATTAGATCAATTGAGTTATTGGTTTTGACAATATCAACAGCCTGTTGCCCATTAGTGGCAAAGTAAAGCTTAACACCTGTTCGGCTTAAAAGGGCAGTAAGTAGAATGGAACTAGGTTTGTCGTCTTCTACTATTAAAATTTGTTTCCCTTTCCAGTTGAATTGTTCAAACGAGCCCATTTTGTTGCATTTATAAACCAGGCTCAAGTTAAATCTTTGAAATAAGATGTGGAATAGAGAATTGCGGTTAATGTATGAAATGCATGTTTTGGTTTACGAAAATGCTTATTTCGGGGTTGAAGTTAAAATTTTTGAAGCAATTATCGATTTTCCAGTGCCTTGAGTTGTTGAGGGGAGCCTGTGATTTTGAAAACCAAGTCGTTTTTTTGAACAATACATACCTTATTCCTACGGTCAATTTTGGTGAGATACTTCAGATTGATTATTGCTGAACGGCTTACACGGAAAAAGGGATACTGATGAAGTTGCTGCTCTACATCCTTAAGCGAAACCGAGACAACCTCATCCTTTCGGGAATGTAAGTGAAGAACAGTATAGCTACCGCTTGCCTCGCACCAGATGATATCGTCAGGGTCAACAAAAAGAACCCCGTTGCGCATGTTGAACTTAAGCTTAGAAAACCCTTCAAGATGTTCGAGCAGCAGTTCTGCTTTAGATTTGTCAACTTTTTTTATACCATTACGCTGTTTCTCGCGGTAACGGTCTAAAGTGTCGTTAATATCATTAATATCAATGGGTTTAAGCAGATAATCGAATGCGGCATGTTTTATGGCTTTAATGGCAAATTGGTTAAAGGCTGTAATAAAGACAATGGTAGGGTTGTAGGGGGTATTCCTAAGCATATGTAAGAGGTCAAAACCTGAACCACCGGGCATTTCAATATCCAAAAAAACAATATCGGGGTTGTGATGCTTAATCGATTCAAAGGCTTGGGTAATGTTATCGCATTTATCCAACACCTGAACGTCCTTGCTTGCTTTAAGCAGGAAATCAATCATATCCCTTGAGTTGGGCTCGTCGTCAACAATGATTGCCTTTATTGTATTAGCCATTTCTCATTATTTATCATCGGTAGTTAGAGTATTTTTGTAAATTTCACTGCCTTTATCAAAGATATAAAACTTTTTTGGAATATAAGCAAGTATTAGAGCAGATTTATTTGGATTAGCTGTTCGTTGATTGAGATGTGAAATGGAACGCTGATGACACAGATTAGGCTGACATACACCGTGAAACACCGTGTTGAATCTGTGTAACACATTGATAATTACCTAGTTGGTAGTCGATAGCGGACAAGCTATTAAACCTTGAAACTTAAACCCCGCTAAAGTGGGATAGGATGCTCGGATTGACAAGAGCGTGGTTAGTTGTTCGATTCCGTTTCGCCGTTCACGGTTCACGGCTCACGCACCACCCTTGGCTTTTCTTTAAGTTCTGAATCTACTAAAATCCCATTTTAAATTGCCACATCCGACTAAATTGATTAGTTTTGCGGCAGTAAATCAAGCTAAAACAAAAAGGTATGAAATTTTTTATTGACACAGCAAACCTTGACCAAATCCGAGAGGCAAATGATCTTGGCGTTCTTGATGGCGTTACTACCAACCCATCGTTGATGGCAAAGGAAAATATTCGTGGTGCTGAGAACATCAAAAAGCATTACGTAGACATTTGCAACATTGTAAAGGGCGATGTTAGCGCTGAGGTAATTGCTACCGATTATGATGGGATGATCCGCGAGGGTAAAGAGTTAGCCGCCTTGCATCCTCAAATTGTAGTAAAGGTTCCGTGTACCAAGGATGGCATAAAGGCCATTAAGTATTTCACCGATAACGGAATACGCACAAACTGTACACTTGTGTTTTCGGTTGGACAGGCCTTGCTTGCAGCAAAAGCAGGAGCAACATATGTTTCACCATTTATTGGTAGACTCGATGATGTATCGACCGATGGAGTAGAGTTAATCCGTAAAATTGTTGATGTTTACAACTACTACGAGTTTGGTACCCAGGTTTTAGCCGCCTCAATTCGTCATACCATGCATATTATCCAGTGCCTCGAGGCTGGTGCTGATGTTGCTACCTGCCCATTAAGTGCAATTCTTGGTTTACTTAACCACCCATTAACCGATATCGGATTACAGAAGTTTTTAGACGATTATAAAAAGATGAATGGTTAATGCCTGAATGCCTATACATACCAATGCACCCCCAGAACCCCAACCCACGGGACATTGACCGGGTGGTTGCGGTTCTGCAAAGGGGTGGAGTTGTTATTTATCCTACCGATACGGTTTACGGTATAGGTTGCGATATTACAAATGTAAAGGCGGTTGAACGTGTCATCAAGCTCAAGGGGTTAAAGCCCAAGGATGCCCATTTCTCTTTTATCTGTAAAGATCTAAGCAATATTGCCGACTTTGCCAAGGTTAGCAACCCCACATTTAAGTTGATGAAAAAGAATTTGCCCGGTCCTTTTACATTTGTTTTACCGGGTTTGCACAGGGTTCTCGATTACTTTTTGAGTAAACGGAAAACTGTTGGTATAAGAATACCCAATCACCAAATTCCATTAGAGTTGGTTGATAGATTAGGCAACCCTATCCTAACAACATCGTTAAAGGATAGCGATGAGGTTGTAGAGTACACAACCGATCCTGAGCTCATTTATGAAAATTACAAGCATTTAGTAGATGTTGTAATAGATGGGGGAGTTGGTGGCAATATACCTTCAACCATTGTAGATTGCTCAGGCGATGAGCCTATAATACTGCGCGAAGGGCTTGGCGAACTGATTTTCTAGGTCATCATGCAAAAGGTTACACTCGCAATTTTAGCTGGCGGCAAATCGAGCCGATTAGGGGGAATCGATAAAGCTCTTTTAACAGTTGATGGGATTCCCTTGATAAGTAGAATTTACAATACTTTTAGAACTGAGGTTTGGGAAGTAATTGTAATTTCAAACAGCAGCAAGACCTATCCCATCGATGCGCCCATTTTTCCTGATATTATACTGAATTGTGGACCTCTTGGCGGTATCCATAGCGCTTTAACCAATGCTTCAAGCAGTTTGGTATTTATTGTCTCTGTTGACCTACCATTTGCCAGTAAGGACATATTCCAGCAGTTGCTATGCATTTACCAGAAAAACAGGGCTGAGATTGTTGTCCCCAAACATGGCGATTTAATGGAACCCTTGTTTGGCTTGTATAACAAAACACTTTTATCGAGAGTAAACAGTATTCTTGCCGACAGGCAAGGACACCCTATATCAGAACTTATAAGTCAGTCAAACACAAAGTACCTAGAGTTACCTGATGATTTTCAGACCCGGATGTGGTTTTATAATATTAATACCCACGAGGACCTAAAGGCCTTAGAGCTATAATTTGTAACCTGCTAACAACCTTTGGTTCTCAACCGTTTGCGTTAAAAATTGTTGAATATTCAAATTTTACATTAACAATTTGTTTAATTTTAAGTACCTTTGTTAGGCTGAATTTTAAACTCACAATTCATAATAACTAACTTCAACTAGCTATGACAAAAATTAAAGTTGCAATCAATGGATTTGGACGAATTGGCCGCAACGTTTTTAAGATTGCGCTTGAGCGTCCCGAACTTGAAGTTGTAGGTATCAACGATTTAACCGATACTAAAACTCTCGCCCACCTGTTAAAGTACGATTCCACCCAGGGTCGCTATGAGGGTAAGGTAGAGTTTGATGCCGAAAACCTAATTGTAAACGGTAAAAAGTACAGGGTAACAGCTGAGCGCTCACCCCTTAACATCAAGTGGAGCGAGACTCCCGATGTGGTAATCGAATCGACAGGTATTTTTACCAAGCGCGAAAGCGAGAAGGGTGGCTATGGCGACCACATCAAGAATGGTGCAAAAAAGGTTATTCTTAGCGTACCCGCAAAGGATGAGATTGATAGGATGATTGTACTTGGTGTAAACGATGAAGCCTTACAGCCAACTGATCAGTGCGTATCAAATGCCAGCTGTACAACCAACTGCTTGGCCCCCGTTGTAAAGGTTTTGAACGATGCTTTTGGCGTTGAGCGTGGTTTCATGAACACCATTCACTCCTACACCAACGATCAACGTATTCTTGATGCCCCTCACAGCGATTTGCGTCGTGCTCGTTCTGCCGCCGTTTCACAGATTCCCACTACTACCGGTGCTGCAAAAGCAGTTGGAAAGGTTATTCCTGAGCTGAAGGGTAAACTCGATGGTCTTGCAGTTCGCGTTCCAACCCCAACCGGTTCTCTTGTCGATTTTGTAGCTGTGCTAAAAAAGGAGGTGACCAAGGAAGAGGTTAACGCTGCTATGAAAAAGGCTGCCGAAGGCCCTATGAAGGGTATTCTTGAGTATACTGAGGATCCAATTGTATCGGTTGACATTATTCACAACCCTCACTCTTCAATTTTCGATGCTCAAAGCACCATGGTTAATGGCAACATGGTTAAAGTTCTTTCATGGTACGATAACGAGTGGGGTTACTCTAACCGCGTGGTTGACCTAATTCATAAACTATTTAAATAATAAGCGTTGTAGGATTAGAAAAGGCTGCCTTCAAGCAGCCTTTTTTTATTGATAGTTGATAGGTAAAGTTCTGACATATGTTTATCATTCAATATCGTTCAGATAAAAAAACAGATCCTCTTTTTGTCATAATGTTGTAGCGAAGGATATCGGGCAACGGCAAGTGGGTGTAGAAGAGAAAAGAGATGATTCGACTGGGCTAAGTATGACAACAGTTTCACGAATCGAGCCACAGCAAGTATCACAGAGTTACACAGCGTAATACGGTGTTTCACAGAGCGTGTGACGTGATATTCACGAACAACGATTCACGAACAACGAACAACGTTTTCAGCCCCGAAGGGGCTAAATATTTGCAACTTCATGGCTACTCCAACATGTATAGCACTGCACGCTATGACATTCCAACGAGCAATACTGAAACGTTGCATTGCAACAGAAAAGCATAACAAGGAGTGGTTGCCAGAAAACCAATCAAAAAGTAATTAGCGGATTTAAGGTACAAAAAGATACTTCGGCAGCGCTCAGCATGACAGAGGGGTATTTTGCTACCACTCAATATGACAAATATCCTCAACTAAACGACATTGATTTATCATTTGATTTTTCAAATGAAGACTATAGTTTTAACATCTTTAATTCATAATGATGGTTTCTGCGGCATTCCAAATGGCTATGCCCTATTCATACCTAAGCGCTTCAATGGGGTCGAGCTTGGAGGCCTTTACAGCAGGGAAATAGCCCGAGGCCAAACCTACCACAAACGATATAACCAAACCGCCTAATATCCAACCCCAGGGAACTATGAACGGGCCATTGGTAAGCACTGAAACAAGGTTACCTATTAGAATTCCAAGGAATACGCCAAATAAACCACCAAGCTGGCAAATAAGAATGGCCTCAAAGAGGAACTGCTGTTTAATCTCCGACGATTTTGCACCGATTGCTTTACGGGTGCCTATTTCGCGGGTGCGCTCTGCCACCGCTACCAGCATAATGTTCATAAGCCCAACCGCTGCGCCTATAAGCGTAATGATGCCAATGACTGTGGCTGCTAATGAAACAAACTTCAGGTTCTCAATTAGAAGTTTGGCAAGATTGTCGCTTTTTTCGATGTTAAAATCGCTCTCATCGGTTGCCGAGAGATTCCGTACAATTCGAAAAGTCCCTTCGGCTTCGCTTACTGCAGCTTCAAGCAGTTTAGGATCGTAGGGTTGTATGCTTATTGAATAGTTCATGTTTGGGCGCGAAAAGAATGCGGCAACGTTGGTGTATGGCAGGTAAACCGTACGGTTTGGCCCACCTCCAAACCCTGAACCCTTATTTTTGAGCACACCAATCACCCTGTACTTTCCGCTCCCTACATTGATAAACTTATCAATTGGGTCTTCGTTCTTCATAAATAGTTTGTTAGCCACCTCTTGGCCAACGATAGCTACGTGTCGGCTATCCAGTATGTCGATTGATGAGAAATTCCGGCCTCGTTCAATTTCAACACCCGGTACTTTCATAAACTCCTCATCAACACCCCGAACAGTAATGTTGGGATTAGTTTTTTTGGACATGTACTTAATGGTGCTCGCGCCCGATGCATAAACCGAAATGGATACATTGGCAGGGAATCGGTAATCCTCCTTAAACTGACGTGCTTGCTGTAAGGAGATGTATGAATAGTTTTTCTTCCTGTATCTATTTCCCGCAATATTTACATTAGTTCCACGACTCTGAATGGTAAAGGTATTTGCACCCATACTGGTAAATGAATTGGTAAGACTTCCTTCAATTGATTCAATTGCGGTTAGGATGCCCACCAAAGCCATTATACCTAATGAGATTATTAGAATAGTGAGAATGGACCTAAGCTTTGTGGCTAGGATTGAATTTATTGAAATTCGAAAAATTTCCCCGTATAGGGTTAAAATCCGCTTCATGTTTTTGAATATTTCTTTTTCAAATTTAGGTATAAGTTTAAACTTTCTGGTTCACTAAAAGCTAAATCATACAAACTGAAACAAAAAATCGATTAGGTTTGCAGATCAATAAACATTCGACATGAAATTAGAAAAAAGGATTAATGCGTTCAGTAAGCTTGGACAACAATTGCCCAACGCAGTTCGTGACCCGAGTCACCCGTTGGGTCATGCTGCTGCAAATGCACAGCATGTAAATCCTTGGTTTACCCCTGAAAATGTGCTTAATGCGGTTGATGCAATTGCCTATGAGTGGCTTCAACCCATTGAACTAGAGAGTTGGATTAAAGCTTACCCCGAAAAATATTTTACCCCGCCAACGGCAAAAACGGTTGGGGTGGTTATGGCCGGGAATATTCCCCTTGTGGGGTTTCACGATTTCCTTTGTGTTCTCATGGCAGGCCATAAAATAAACATCAAGCTTTCGTCAAAGGATGGGGATTTGATGGGTTCAGTTGCTAAAATGCTGGTTGCCATTGAACCAGCATTTGCCGATTGTATCCAAATAACCGAAGGCCCAATAAGGGATTTCGATGCGGTTATAGCTACAGGTAGCGATAGCTCAGTGCGTTACTTTGACTTTTACTTCCGGAACTACCCTTCGTTAATACGCGGGCATAGGAATGGAGTGGCATTGCTGTCGGGCAATGAGACAGATGATGAACTAGCATTGCTTGCTGATGATATTTTTACCTACTTTGGGTTGGGATGTAGAAATGTTTCGAAACTAATTGTCCCTGAAGGATATAATTTTAATAGGTTAATTGGTAGTATGAGTAGGTGGAAACATCTTATAAATCATCATAGGTATGCCAATAACTACGAGTATAACAGAACAATACTGTTAATGAACCAAAGTCCACACCTCGATGCGGGTTTTGTGCTAGTTGTGCCAAATGAGAATATCGATGCTCCGGTTGCCATGGTTAACTATCAGGAGTATTCGGGAATAAATTCAGCAATTGATTATATCAATGTAAACGATTCAAAAATTCAATGTGTGGTCACAAAAACCAATATTGACCATAGCCGGAGGGTTATATTTGGCGACTCCCAAAAACCTAAGCTGAACGACTACTCCGATGGAATAGATACCATTGAGTTTTTAGGAACATTAGGGTAAAGGTTTTTCCCTTGAAATTTTTAGAAATGTTTAATATTGATGCTATTTTTGTATTGATAAACTACCTGATATGATTTACAAGTTTAGAATGTTATCGGATGAGGATAAGCTATTCCTGCGCGATTTTGAGGTAGATGCAGATAGTACTTTTTATGCTTTCCATAAGGCAATTCAGGAAAACCTAGGTTTTGACCCTGGTCAGCTAGCCTCGTTCTTTTTGGCCGATGAGCAATGGAACAAGGGGATGGAGCTTACACTAATTGACATGCAGAACGATACCGGGATGGCTGCTATACCCATGGAAAGGGTCAAGATTAAAGAGCTAATGAGTAATCGTAGGGAGCGCTTGCTCTACGTTTACGATATTTTTGCTGACCGAAACCTTTTCATAGAGCTGATTGATATACAAGAACCCAATCCTGATGTAAAGTATCCTGTTTGCACCGCATCGGTTGGCGATGCGCCTATTCAGCTTGCTGAGGATTTTGCTTTTGAGGAGAATATCTCCATGGAAGAACCCAATGAGATTGATGAGCTTTTCGATGAACTCAACGATGACGATGAGCTTGGTAGCTTGGGTCTTGACGATAAGGATGAGTGGTAGTTTATCAAACTATATCCATTTAACTGGATTTGATGAATGTCCGTGCCCAATAAATACCTGATTGCCCTTTTGGGACCAACCGGTGTGGGAAAAACGGAATTGAGCCTTAAGCTGGCCAAACACTTTAATTCACCAATCGTTTCGTGCGATTCCCGACAGTTTTACAGGGAAATGCGAATAGGGACTGCTTTCCCTACCGATTGGGAACTCGCTCAAGCAAAACACTACCTTGTTGGGCACAAGTCGGTTACTGAACGTTACAGCTGTGGCATGTTTGAGCTCGATGCCCTTGACTCGCTTAAACAAATCTACCTTAGCAGCGATTTTGCAATACTTGTAGGCGGCTCCGGGCTTTATGGTGATGCTCTGCTAAAAGGCATCGACGACTTTCCAACACCTGACCCTGAGCTACGAAAATTGTTACAGCAACAGCTAAAAACCGATGGCATTGAGAGCTTAAGGCATCAGCTTAAAATACTTGACCCTGAATACTACAAACAGGTTGATTTGAAGAATCCGCAAAGGGTATTAAAGGCAGTTGAGGTTTGCCTGCAAACAGGCAGAACCTTTAGCTCATTCTTAACCGCACCCAAAAAGGAGCGACCATTCAAACCCATAAAAATTGGTTTAACCCGACCCCGCGAAAAGTTGTATGAGCGAATAAATAAAAGGGTTGACCAGATGATTGAGCAGGGTTTAGTGGATGAAGTAAAGCAACTTGTAGGTTTTAGAAATTATAATGCCCTTAATACGGTTGGTTACAAGGAGATATTTCAATACCTCGACGGTGAAATAACCCTTGATCAGGCTATAGAGCTTATTAAACGGAATACCCGTCGGTATGCCAAACGGCAGCTGACATGGTGGGCTAGGGATAACGAGATTTGTTGGTTTAACCCCGAAAATCAAACCGAAATAATTGAATACATCGAAAGATTATGCAGAACGAAGAACTAGCAAATAAGCGCAATTCCGAAATATTCCTTGAAGTTTTTACGGAGATTGAACGAAGCCTAAAGGAAATTTGTAAGGACGAATATACAACCAATTTTGCTGAACTACTGCGCAAGGCGCGTGGTTTGAATCAGGTTGTGAATTACTATGCTTCCGATTTAAAAGAATTTTCACAACTCCGCAATGCCATTGTTCATACGCGTAGGCAAAACTTCATTATAGCCGAACCACATCCCGATGTTGTGCAGGAAGTTATTCACATCAAAAACCTGCTGCAAAACCCGCCGGTTGTGAAAACAGTAATGAAGTTAAATCCCTATAGAGTATCACCCAGTGCTTCGGTTAAGGAGGTTTTAACCACCTTCGCCGAAAAGGGTTTCATGCGATGCCCGGTTGTGAGTAACGGTAAAATAGTTGGACTTATAACTGCCAAAACCATTGCGCGATGGTTGGTTAATAGCTCTGGAATAATTGATAACACAACGGTTAGTCAACTTTTAAATTATATCGACAATGACGATTACTGCATAGTATCGGAAAACACCGATATAGTATCGTTAATAGCCCTTTTCAATAATTCAGTCCGAATAGGTGCTTACCTGCAAGCGGCTTTAGTAACGCTGAACGGTAAACCCGACAGTTTACTCGTTGGTATAATAACCCCAAGCGATTTCCCTTCTATTATTGGGCAATTAAAAGTTAAACATTAGTTTTGTGCAGATTAGGGGCAATTAGTTTTGAAACCGTATTACATCAAAACACTATGAACATGGAACAGGAAAAGAAAAAGCGCGAATTTCCGCATACCTATGTAATTATTTTTGCTCTTATTGTTTTTGCTGCCGTTTTGACCTGGTTTGTTCCAGGAGGTAAATTTGCCAGGGAGGTAAAGAACGTTAACGGTATCGACCGTGAGGTCATTGTCCCGGGTTCCTTCCATCAGGTTGATAATCAACCTCAAACCTGGCAGGTGTTTACATCTATTTTTCAAGGAATGAATCGAACCTACGATATCATTTTTTATATCCTGATGATTGGTGGGGCATTTTGGTTGCTCAACGAGAGTAAGGCACTTGATGTTGCTATTCTTTCGTTCCTGAATTTTACCAAACGTATTGAGAGGTTTAAACCCTTAAAGGTGATTGGAGTTGATAATCTGGTTATAGCTCTAATTATGATTTGCTTCAGCTTTTTTGGGGCGGTAATTGGTATGAGCGAGGAAACCATTGCCTTTGTGGTGATTTTTGTTCCGCTTGCCATAAGTATGGGCTACGATTCCATTGTGGGAATAAGTTTATGTTTCCTGGGTGCGGGTTTAGGCTTTGCAAGCGCCTTGCTAAACCCTTTCACCATTGGTATTGCGCAGGGTTTGTCGGGAATACAGTTGTTCTCAGGTATTGAGTATAGGTTTGTTATATGGGTGATTATAAATACTATAGGCATTGGCTATGTGATTTGGTATGCCCGAAGGATTAAAAAGAATCCAAAGCTATCGCCCGTATATGAAATTGATGAGTACTGGAGGCACAAGGCAGCCCAGGATGAAAACGGAACCAAATCAAAACCTGGTAAGAGTGCGTGGGCTACATTTATTGGTTTGGCTTTAGTGTTTGCCATATTTGCTTACTACTACCCTGTAAGCCATTTGGTTGTGGGGCAAAGTATCATCTCTGTCCCAATTATTCCGATTGCTACAGTAGTATGGATTTTAGTTGGAATTTTAGCATTGAGGCATTCGGTTCAGCTTTTCATAGTAAACATCTTACTGTTTACCATTCTGTTTTTAATTGTTGGTGTGATGGGATATGGCTGGTATATTAAGGAGATTGCAACACTCTTCCTGGTGATGGGTTTGCTGGCTGGGATAGCATTTGGTAAAAATGCCAACGACCTTGCGCGATCGTTTATTGCTGGGGCAAAGGATATTATGTCGGCAGCGCTTGTTGTTGGTTTGGCAAGCGGAATTGTAGTAATTCTGGAGCAAGGCCGTATAATCGATTCCCTGCTGAACTACTCGGCCGAGGCTATGATGGGTTACGGTAAAGTTACATCCATTGCCATTATGTATGTGTTTTACAACCTGTTGAACCTCATAATTGCATCAGGTTCGGCCAAGGCCGCACTTACTATCCCATTGATGTCGCAGTTTTCCGATTTAATTGGTATAAGCCGTCAAACTACGGTAACCGTTTACCAGCTTGGGGGTGGTTTCACAAACCTGATTACCCCAACCTCTGGGGTGATGGTTGGAGTTCTTAGCATTGCGCGTATTCCTTACAACAAGTGGTTTAGATGGTTCCTGCCCTTAATGACAATACTTATTATTACCGGATTCCTGCTACTTTTACCAACTCTATTCGTTCCACTTAGCGGGTTCTAGTGGTAGAGGCCAGCAATTACTGTTAAATTCTGAACCAGGTGTCAAGAACATTAATATCTGCAAAGCATAAATATTTCTATTCATTCGATTAGTAGTATCTACCTATTTTAAAAAAATCCTTAGTTTTGAGAAAATCATAAAACCAATTCCATGAGGAAGTTAATACTACTTGCTGCAATATTGTTTACCGTTACGGGATTATTTGCCCAGCAAACCAGCGATGACAAAAAAGCTGAAAAAGTAAAATCGGGTTGGAATGTTGGAGGGTTACCCGTGGTAGCCTACGATACCGACCTGGGTTTTGAGTATGGAGCATTGGTAAACCTGTTCCACTACGGCGATGGTACAATCTATCCCAAGTACAAGCATAATGTTTACGCTGAGGTTTCGCGCTTCACAAAGGGTAGTGGTATAAACCAATTGTTTTACGATTCAAAGTATGTTATTCCCGGGCTCAGGGTAACTGCTGACCTTTCGTATTTAACTGATAAGATGTACGACTTTTATGGTTTTAACGGTTACGAATCGGTATTCAATTTGGACTGGGCCGATGACGAAAGCGCCGATTACCGCAGCCGTGCATTCTATAAGTACGATAGGAAACTGTTGAGGTTTACTACTGACTTGCAAGGGAAACTAAAAAACGAAAAGTTTGGCTGGGTTGCCGGTATAGGCCTGTATGATTTTAAAATTGATACGGTTGATGTTGACAAGCTGAATAGGGGAAAAGATGAAGCCGATAAGTTACCCTATGTAGGAGGTGGACTTTACCAGCGCTACATTAACTGGGGATTGATTGGTGAAGATGAAAAGAATGGTGGATTTGTTACCTACCTGAAAGTTGGTGCGGTTTACGATACTCGCGATAACGAACCCAATCCCATGAAAGGGATGTGGACCGAGGCGGTTATAACCTATGCTCCGTCGTTTTTAGGCATTGGAAGTAAGTACCAGCATGCAAAGCTAAGTATTATTCACCGCCAGTATTTCACATTAGTTCCTGAGAGGCTATCGTTTGTTTACAGGCTGGGTTATCAGGGAACCCTTTTCGGAACATGCCCGTTCTACCTGCAACCCAATATGACAACAATTTTCTTAAGGGGCGCAACCAACGAGGGGCTTGGTGGTGCTAAAAGCTTGCGTGGTATAATTCGTAACCGGGTTGTGGGCGATGGAATTGCCTATGGCAACTTTGAAATGCGTTGGAAGTTCGCCCGCTTTCACTTCATCAACCAAAACTTTTACCTATCGCTTAACGCTTTTGTAGATGGTGGTCAGGTGGTACGTAAGGTTGATGTTGAGGTACCCAATTTTATTGAGGTTCCATACTCCCCATCGGATTACTTTAGCAATGACAAAGAGAAATTGCATACCAGTTGGGGACTTGGCTTGCGTGTTGTGATGAACCAAAACTTTGTAATTGTAGTTGACCATGGTCGCGCTATGACCAAGGACGATGGACTATCAGGAACCTACATTGGACTTAACTTTTTATTCTAGCTGCTAACTGAAATTTTAAAGCCGGCCTAAGGCCGGCTTTTTTATTGAATTGTTTTTAGAAGCTCGGCTATGGCAAACCCAAGGTAATTTCCTACAGCATAGCCAATAATTCCAATACTTATCCCCGATAGAATTACTTTTCGATTGTTAATTGCTGCAGCAACAACCGGAACAAATGGAGGAGAACAGATTAGAGCAGTGGAGGTGATTATGGTGGTATCGGCATCAACCTTGAATATTTTTCCTAGTACAACCTGAAGGAAAAGCGAACCAAATACTGCAAGGGTAATGTATCCAAATAACCCGGGTGTTAAGCCGGCAAACCGGCTTATATCGGCCATGGAGGCCACAACCACGCTAAATATCAGTATAAGGTACATCCCCGATTCAAAGGTTTTTTCAATGGCGTTTATCTTTTTAAAGGTTGATGCAACAATACTTAATGTGGTAATGGTAAGTATAACAACCACAACTTGGCTATTTTTAGGCACCAAAAGCGATAAACCACCAGCAATGGCGAAAATAAGAATAGTTAATCCGTATGCTTTTAGCAAGGGGTAAAATATTTCACGCTTAAAAATTCCCCAGAATGGGTCGCTGCCGTTAGTGTACTCAACTTCCTCCATGTTATCATCCTTGAAGGCTGGCAGGAATAGCGAGAAGAACTTTTTCCCAACAGTCATTAAAAACGCAAGGAAAACTGTGGAAATTATCATGTCGTAGGTATGGGTAAGGATGTAAACATCGGGATCAACATTTAGCATCATTTTGAGCGATGCTAGGTTGGGAGTACCTCCTGTATATACGCCAACAAGCATTCCGCTTACTTTCCATAAATCAGCCATTCCTTTGCCCATGAAAATAAAGTAACCTGCAATTACAATTGCTACTACCGATGTTATTCCGATTAATAGCGATACCATGGCTTTACCTGCCATGCTTTTCCATTGCTTCAGGTTTGAGGAGAAGAGCAACAATGGAATGGCCAGTGGAACTGTTATGGTTGTTAGGGTATCTTGAATACCTCCAGCCCATTCGGGTAAAATACCAATGTTACCTACTATTAACCCCACCAGGTATGCAATAAATACAGCCCCTAATTTGTTGACAAAAGGAAACTTATGACATAGATGTAGAATAACAAACGGAATTAATAAGTAGAATAAAACAAGTAAAATTTGAGCCATTGTAAATTGATTTTAAAACCGGTTGTAAGTATAGCAATTTTTTTAAAAAACTGTTGATAAATAAATACGAGCTTTCAGGTTGCATAATTAACATTTTTTAATTAACTTGGCTTGATATTTTATACAGATAAGAATAAAGTTGCAGAAAATGAGGTTGTTTTGCTTTTCGGCGTTGCTAATTCTTTTTGCAACCACTACTCAGGCACAGGGTCAAACCCCTGTTTCCAATTACAACAAAGCCCTTGCCGACTCCCTTGGAGCCGATGAGTATGGTATGAAGTGGTATGTGATGGTTATGCTTAAGACTGGTACAAAACAGATAAAGAGTCGCGACTCGCTCCAGTGGCTATACAAGGGCCATATTGATGCAATAAATGAGATGACAAACAGCGGAACACTCATAGTTACAGGGCCAATGGGTAAGAATGATAAAAACTTCAGGAGTTTTTACATTCTTAACACAAGCAAAACAGAAGAGGCTCAAAAATTGATGAATGCCAATCCTGCAGTAAAATTCGGATTGTTCGATGCGGAGTATTTCTTTTGGTATGGCCCCGCTGCTTTGCCTACATACAAGCGTTTTCAGCCCATGGTTGAGGCTAAAAAGCCTTAAGGTAAAATAAGGGCTAAAGCATCGCCATTACTTCTAAAGTTACACTCTTCAAGTATTGTCGGTGCAGTGAACAAGGTATCCTGCTCTTCAGTAATAGCCTGACCCTTAACCAGAATACATGCTGAACCTGAAAAACGGTGTTTTTTACCATCATTCAGTTCAAATAGCTCTGCATTTCGGATAAGGTTTCTGAGCTTACGGATGGACTGTTCACTAAATTTTTCGTTTTGTTTAAGAAGTTCAAGAGCGATATCGGCAGAAGCGCAAAATTGCAGCAAACGGTTTGTTTCAGGGAACTTGCTGGTAAGCAACTTAATGGTTGAAGTGTTTATTTTAATCAGTGTAACAGGGGTCTCAGCAGTAAAGGTATAACGTAGTTTAGAAGATATAAACCACTCGTATGCCCCAAAAACATCGGAAATTTCCTTAACGCCGGTTAGGGTATCGGATTTATAGTAATTTACCGTACCATTGATGATTATATAAATACCATCGGGCTCAGAGTCCTGTTTAGCAATGACACTTCCTTCGGGGTAAATTTTTAGCTGCCCTTTAGTGATTAGGAACTGCTGGGCATCTTTTGATAGATTGTTTAAGCCGGGAGTATTCCTAAGAGCAGCAGCCACCTTTAGTTCTGTGTTCTCCTTTAGGGAGGTGTCAATTAGTTGCTTCATTGAGGAGTGTATGTATGCCTGAATTCGTTCCACCTCATCGGGTTCCAGGCGTCCCTGTTTCTTTAAACGTTCTAACATTTCTTCCTGTTGGTTCAGAAGTGAGCGCGAGGCAAGTAAGGTTTCAATACTCCTACAAATATCTGGGTATTTCTCCCGTAAATTTCGGAGGAAGGTTTGCCCAGTAATGCGGTTCTCGTTTAGCTCATCCTCAAGGGCGCTAAGTAGTTCAGTTTCTTTTGACGACTCCGCTCCCCCTAATGAGAAGCCAATAATAAGGCTCGAAAGAGATTTTTGGTTCTCTTCCTGAGCGGCCACAAAGGCTCTGGCACAATCATAACTCAATGCTAAACGGTTTAGGAATTTACGTTTCCAAATTCTGCCAACTAGCGGGAGATTCTGAAGCTTAGCTATTGTTTTGGGTGTAGTCCAAATATTTTCGATATCCTGTCGTTCCGAAAGGGGAATTTTTCCGCCAAAATCGAGCAGGGCATCAATTTGGTCAGAGAGTAGGTTTACCCCTTCGGAGCTAAGCATACCCATGCTGAACTGTCGCCAGTAACTTTCCTTCTCTTTCTGGAGCAGACGCTTACGGGTTTCAGCAATGGCATCTTCCAGGTTAAAGTGTTGAGGTTTTTCCTCCACCGCATTGGCATCAATAAGGAAACTCGATACTTTGTCCCAATCGGCTCCGGACATGTACCTGTTTTCTTTGAGCTTTTCAATTTCCTTCTCGCCGCTTAGCCTAATTTGTTGTAGCGATTGCATCATAAGGCCTGCTTTGATATCGCCAATTTTGGAGAGTCCAAGCTTATCAATGAGCCAACGTACAGTAGTTGCGTTTATAAGTGAAGTCAAAATAACAATACCGGCAGTAAGCGATAGTAACTGGTTGCGGGGTTCAAAGGGGATTCGGCTATCAATGGCAACAATCAGTGCTAAGGCAAGCGCTACAGCGCCCCTTAGGCCACCCCACCATAGAACAATTGAATCTTTAAAGGCTATACCATATCCAATTCGGCGCATCAGGGGGTAAAAAACGTAGATGGTTCCAAGGCGTGCAATATGAATGGTAACATATACCAGTAACAAAACTTTAAGGTCGCTTAAAGTGTAGTTGACCTGCTGCGCAATAACAACACCAACTATGATGAAAATTAGGGTGTTTGCAATAAATGCTGCCAACTCCCAGAACTCATGAAGGAAGTGGGTAACCTCAGGGCTCACTTTTGTTTTTCCTGGCCCTGCCATGGAAATACCCAATGTTACCACAGCAATAACACCCGATACGTGCAAAACCGATTCGGCAATGTAAAACGACAGGTAAGCAGCCCCAATCACCACAGTTATCTCTATTAACGCATCGTTAAATACTTTTTTAAGCCACGAAAGTATTCCCCAACCGATAACTGCGCCCACAAGCACACCGCCCAACGAAACCTTCAAGAACTCAACAAAAGCATTACCCCCAGCTTCGCCCGTAATTAGGCCAAATATGGTCATAAAGAAAACGATAGCGGTACCATCGTTAAGCATCGACTCGCTTTCGGTAATGGTTGAAAGCCTTTTGCTTGCTCCTACCTCCTTAAGGATAGCCACAACAGCCACCGGGTCGGTTGCGCTTATTATGGCGCCAAATAGGAAGGCAAGTAGTATTGTCCACTCGTTTAAGCCAATGCCCATCGACTTGATGAGCAGAAGAGCAAAGGCTGTTATCACAATTGCAACCATTATACCGGGAACGGCAAGTATTACCGCATTAACCAACGATTTTTTAAAGGTGTGTATGTGAAGGGCATAGGCTGCCTCGAAAATAAGGGTTGGCAGGAAGAGGTAAAGAATAAGGTGCGGGTCGATATTTCCTGCCCATTGAACCGCTTGCCCAATAATACCCAATCCAACAGCCTGAAGAATATCAAATCGGGTAAGCAACCCTAAAATCAGTCCAATAATTAAAAGCATAATGGTGTATGGTAATAACCCTTTGCTTAACAGGTGCCGAGTAGCAGTTCCAATAAACAACGATAGAATAATGAAAAGGAAAGGAGCAAGGTTTAGGCCGTGCCCTTCATGTGAGCCTTCGGTTACTTCACCTTGGTTCTCAATTTCCGAAGCCATATTGGTTGCATGAACAGCCTCAGTTTGACTCTTGTGTGATAAGCTATCATTTTTAACATGCTCTTTTTGAATGGCAAACCCCAAATTCAGGATTAGGGCAAATATTGTCAATAGAATAAGCAATCTTTTCATACCAAATGAATATTTTAAGCAATTTACGAAAAAAGGAGTGCAAGTCAAATATTTGTTTAAATCAGCAACCATTTGTTTAGATAGTTAGGAATAATTTCCATTTCAGGTAGTTTTGGTTACATTTTGAAACAAAAATTAAGGAATGGGTAAAAAAATGTTAAAAAATATATGATAGGGTGATAAATATTTGATTAATTTGGCAGCCAAATTTTAAAAACATAAATACTAAAA
>ERZ795060.2391-NODE-2391-length-19096-cov-11.861562_pt1 | contig 19096 bp, 16 predicted proteins | sample MGYA00375144_ERZ795060 | MGnify/ENA primary metagenome ERZ795060 (study PRJEB30189, sample SAMN05720157) | activated sludge metagenome | isolation source: anaerobic digester from wastewater treatment plant | place: Japan | collected 2015-05-15 ...
TTTGTTAGTTTTATTATTATCTCTTTAACATTTTGAAAAAGAATGCGTCATTCTTGCGTAATAAAGACAATAATGCAAGAAGGGCAATTCTATTTTGGACTCCATTAGGATATAAAATTTTATTCTCTACGGTAGCAGGCTCAAGTAATACAGGAACCCTGTATTTCCTATGTTTATATCCTCTTGCTTCAGTGTAAAACAATTTTCCGATCGGCATACTACATTTATTTTTCATTGTCCACCTCTTTTTTTATATAAATTACAAAACAATGTATACTTAGGAAAGAAAATCATTTTAGTATTTCCTGTAGCACCATTTCTATTTTTAGCTATTATGATGTCAGTCTCAATATAAGGGCAAGAAGAAATTGAATTATCGCTTTTCCTATGATGAATGAATATAACGACATCAGCGTCTTGTTCTATAGCACCGCTTTCCCTCAAATTAGATAGCTTAGGAACTGTATTATTAGCGTGTTCAACTTGTCTATTCAATTGAGCTAATACAACTACAGGAACGTTAAACTCTTTAGCTATTTGCTTTAAAAATGAAGACAAAAAGGCTACCTCATTTTGTCTATTCTCAAACTTTTTATTACTTCTGATTAACTGTAAATAATCTATAAAAACAGCTTTTATGTTATTCTTGCGTTTAGATACAGCCAGCTTTATCCTTATATCATCTATTGTAAGAGCAGGAGATACATCTATATATAACGGCAAATTAGACAAGGAGGCTCTTGCATAATCAACATCTAACCTATAGTTATTTTTATTTTTAGAATACAATAATTCATTTTCAGTAATACGAGAAGCACTAAATAAAAACCGCTTTGATATTTCAAGTAAACTCATCTCTATTGAAAAAAACAATACAGGATATTTTTTTAAGGCCATATTATATGCCATATTTATAGCTAAAGAAGTTTTACCCATACCAGGACGTGCCGCAAGTATATACATCTCACCATTCCTTAAACCACCATTAAAAACATCATCTATTGAAATAAAACCAGTAGGAACAACGTTTTTTAGTATTTCACCTGAAAGAATATCATCTATATTATTCTTTACCTCATTTTCCAGAGCACTCTTTAAAGGAACTATACCATTCTCACTAAAGAATAAATTAGGAATATTAGTGTCAATAGCTGACTGTAAATTTTTTATAAGTAAATCATAGCTATTTCCCTTGTTAACTTCAACGGCAATTTTAATCTCTTTTAATAACTTTCGCTTTAAGGCAAGATTAAATAATTCTTTTGCTTGATCAACAGCATTTACAGTAGTAGCTACAGAATAAGACAAAGAGTTTAATTCATCTAAACTAACATCACCCTTTAGCAAGTTATAAAGTAATGCTATGTCAGCAACACCATTCTTTTCTATTAAACAAGATATTGCTTTATAAATTTTATCATTTTTAGGATGATAAAAAATAGGAAAGCTGTTTTGCAGGTATTGCTTCGTTATATGATAAACATTATTGTCTATCAATATTGCACCTAAAACAGCATTCTCAAGTAAATCAGAATGATTTTCATTCATAATTATTTATTCCCTTTTGCAGAATTGAAAATAACTTTGTCCTTATAGGAAGAAAATTTTTAAAATTCTTGTTCCTCTCTTCTTTATCTATAGAATTATTAAAGATAATATTTCCTTTATTGTCAGTTTCATTTAATGATTGATTTGCTAAATCACCAAAACTACAAGTGCAAGGATAAACACTTGTATATATTTGCGATAAATCATAATTTTCTATATCATTTACATTAATAATATTATTATCTCTATCGTGCAAAACAAAAACAAAACCAGTATTATTACAGAACTTGCAAAAGTTATTCTTTATATCTATGTCTTGATACATAGAAAGTCTTTTTTGCGTCAAGTATTCTCCTTGAAAATAAGCAAGAGTAGGGATAACCTTTGACTGTTCATAATCTTTATAAACAATCTCAAGTGTTTTTAGTGCTATATCAATATCAATACTATCAAGAAATTCTTTCCATTTAGGAAAAGAGGCGTCATTCCTCAAGTCCTTTCCAAAATAAGAAGAGAAAGAAGAGATAAAAACATCAATGTTGTTTTTATTTTCTTTTATATCAAACATATTTCTTTCCTCTTGTTTCTTCCCTTAACATACAATTTGCAATGAACTTTGCAAAATTTATTTTTAAAGTTTTTTTTCCACCGCTCCTTAACCAAATATCAAGCTCATTCAGTTTTTTTAATACATTAATATTAGGAAAGGCTGACTGCCAATCATCAATATCCTTTTGCGTAATGCCTTCCCAGCAATTGTTTTCATAATCATAATAAATTCTTTTATATTGAGGCAGACACTCCCATTCCTTTATATCGCCAGGATTAAGAGATGACGGCTTTTTGTAATATAGATTTTTTTCCATCTCAAATTTTAATGGCTTTTTTTCTTTATTTTTTTGTGGTTCAAAAGAAAAACAAACTTTATTATCAATGACACTTAATATATTTTTTTTAAGTAAATTATTTAAATTTTTTTTATCTTTTTCTGTCTTTATTAAAGGAATAGGATTTTTTATTTTTAGATATTTTACATACAAAAGAATATCTAATAGAATTGCCCGCTCTTCAGCAGGCAATTCAAAAATCTTAACAATATCATTCATTGCTTTTTCTCCTTAATCTCTGTTTAATTTATATTCAGCAACTATACATTTTTCTCCGAACCTATTCTTAACAGCAATATTAGTCTTTGTTATGTCATATCCCATCTTTTTTAAATCAAAAATACGAGCACCTAATCTATAAATACCAAGTTCAGTTAATGCTTGCAATGGATTAATCCTCTTGTTTTCCTTAAGATATTGCAATAGTCTAATATTTTGATTTTTTTTCATTGTGATTTTTCTCCTTTTATTAAATTTCAATAATATCTTCAGGCTTAACATTTAAGTGAGGAGCAAGAAGCTTTGCTACTCTAACAGACTTTATACCTCTTAACTCAAGAGATGATATAGCAGAAGTAGTAAGCCCAGTTTTTTCTGCTAAGTCTTTTTGCTTTAAGCAAGCTCTCATTCTTGCTATCCTTAATTTTGTCATCACAAAATCGTTTTCTGTAGCAGGAAGTCTCTTTTTCATTCAAATAATCCTCCATTTTTATTGTTTATATTTATGTTTTCCTCTTTATTTTGCTCTTCTTTTATATCATCGTCTTTTATATCAATATCAAACCTTGACTTATTTTCGTTTTCTGTATTAACCACAAACTTATCATCATCAACTTCAATTGCGTTAATAACTTCAACACTCAAGTCAAGATATTTACATAATCTTCTTACAACAGTCTTCTTTGCCATTTCATCATAGAAGTCAACCCAAGCTCCAGAGTCTTTTGATTTTGATATGTTTCTTATTGCATCAACTTCAGCCTTTGTCATAACTTCAAATTGCTTTTCTCCATTATTCAATACAGCAATTGAATAGACGTGCGTTAATTCATTCGATACATTCTTTGGTTCGTGAATAAGAGAAGGATTTAAACCAAAAGAATATCTAAAAAAATCGCCGTCCTTAACACAACGTGCCTCAATAGACTTTACCTCACCAGACTGTTTTAAGATTTTTATAAGCCCTCTATAACCTAAAATAAATTGAGCCTCCATTATACCTGTTTTATTATTCCTGTATGGGATATAATAACATTCACCTAATAAATTCGGTTCTACTCCAAGCTGTGCAGAGTTATTAAAGCACAAATACAAACTATCCCTTGAACAAGTATTCAATTTGGGATTTCTTGCCATTGCAGAAGCAACAACCCTTAATAACCTGTCTGGAGTTATGTTCTTGCTACAATACATAGCAAGTCTTCTCTTTACCTCTTTGCTGTCAATTAAATCAGCAATAACGCTTTTTTTTTCGATTTCGCTTTTTTTTTCGATTTCGTTTTTCATTTTTTTTCTCCTTTTGTTTTAGTTTTTATTTGCTTTATTTTCTAAAAGCTTTAATCGTATTTTTATTTTAAAAATTTATTCTCTTTAATGTTTTTGATTTTTCTTTTTCAACCGTAAACTTACTTAAGAACTGCCTTGCAGTCTGCTGACAATCTTTTTTAGTTATTTTCAATCCACTCTCTTTTAAATTATTATAAATCTTCTCTGTTATTATCTTTTCAACTGCAGGAGCACTAACAGAACAAGCCTTTAAAAAATCATCGCCAGTAATACCAAATTCATTTTTTGCGGATATATATAACTCGTTTATATCAACAACTTCTCTAATCTTTCCTAAACTTGATAATTCATAGTTAGGTATTTCAACGCCACTTTCGATTATGTTTTTAGCATAATCTTTGATATTCTTTATAAACTTCTCAATAATAGGAAATTTATCCAAAAGAATAGATATTTTCTCTGGAGATAAAGACGGTATAAAATCCTCACTCTTGACTATCTCAAATGAAGATTTTTTCACTGCAGGACAAAAAGAAATAGCTCTGCAATATTTGCATTGCTTTTCTCCAGGCCTTAACACAACCTCTTCTGAATTTTCAACAGAAGAGATTATATCAATAATTATTTTTTTTGCAGATAATAGCCTGTCTTTATTGAAGTTAAACTCAGATACCTTGTTTATTCTTGGCTGTATTATTACAGCAAGAATATTTTCAATTCCATACAATTCATATAATCCTACAGCATAACAAGCTGTCTGAAGATTGTTTTCTGTGTCAATAACTTCTGCATACCCAAACTTATAATCAAACAAAACTGCTTCTTTTTCTCCAATTAAAGCTAAATCAATATGGCCATATGTTAAGCCATTTGCTATATCAATCTTTTGTTCTTTTAAGATTGATATACTCCCATTGCTTTCTTGAAATAATTTTAACTTTTCCATAACAACAGAATAGCAATAATTCAATAGAGATATTTGCTCTTCTGTCAGTCCATCTTTATTTATTCCTCTATTTGAAAAATATTCCTCCATTTTTAAGTGAAGTAATTTACCTTCCTCTACTGATGGAGTTATTTTTTCTTCAAGTCCTTCCTGCATTACAACAGAGCCTGGGCACAACTCGACTTGACTTAATTTTGACGGTGAATACTTTGCGTGTTTCATTTTTGTGTTCTCCTTTTTTTTTTGTTTTTATTTATTTTTAAATACGATAGGATAAGTATGTTTATATGCACACTTTTCGCAGTATTTTTCGTCGTTTACAAACTCAATCCTTGTGTCTGGAACTATTGTCCCACAATCACTGCATTTGGAGTGGAACAGATTAAAGCACCTCTGACAAAAAAATCCTAATACAGACTTTTTCATCATCTTTTTAATTTTCTTCCCACATAACCAGCACTCTTTCATCTTATTTCTCCTATTTTTATTTTTTATTTAAAAGCAATTTTACACTAATATTTATTTTTTTCAAGTTTTTGCAAGAAAAAAAAATAAAAAAATTTTATTTATACTAACATTTGTTTGATTTCGTGAATGAAAAATAAAAATAATGTAGGACTATAGAAGTTAATAAAAAGAGGATTTTTTACATTTCTCTTTCTTTAATTTTTCTCTTTGCTTTTATTTTTGCCATATCTGTTAATATTCCATTAGCAATACCAAGATATGATAGGAAATTGCCAAGTAAAGATAATAGGTCAGGAGCCATTTTATATATATCAACTTCCTCAATATTAAGATTTTCATCAATAGAAATACCTTGAGAGGCTTTATAAGCTGAATTTAAAGCATTATTTATCAATGTGAATAGTGGATTATTCATCATTGTTTTTCTTGTATTACCATAACGTAATAAACTTTCAATAACTGCAATAATCTCTCCACCATAAAACGTTCCAGCTAAAGTGCTTGCAGACTTAATAATAAAATTCGCAACAGAGCCTTTTATATCTCCAAAAGTTTCTTTTAATTTTTTCGATAACCTATCTTCTTTTTCCTTTATTTCATCACTGTCTAAACCAATATTTTCAATACTTGATAATAATTCAGAATAAAGTTCATCTATTACTGTTGGCATAACAGAAGCTGCCAATAAACCTATAAAAGAACTTTTCAAAAAGTCTGTTGTAGATTTTTTGCCAGCCCTATAATCAAGATAACTTTCTATAAAACTTGTAACTATCTGGTCTGCCTGTGAATGCCAATAACCAATTATGCTTTTTACTCTCGGATTAGTTACTTGAAACTCTGATAAGTAAACAGGATTTGAAACAGCCTGTCCACCTCTTGAAATAGAGTCCCAAGCGAGATTTGAAGCATCACTCAAGATATTGTTTTTTTGTTTTATATATTCAGGAGAATTATTTAAAATATCATCTAAAGTTAAACCATACTTTTCTGCAACTACATCAACAGCAGTTATAATATTTCTACTCATACTATAAGAGTCCGCTCCCTCAAGAAATTTATATTGAGCTGAAATTAACGGCTTATAGCCAAATATACTATCAATAACATTTAAGCTTGTTTTAATTGCACCAATTTCTTTTCCCATTAAGTTTTGTTCAAATCGTTCTTTTAATAATATGTTCCTATCAATAACTTCTTTTATTATTGCTTTTTTACTATTACTTAAAACAGGATTAAAGAAGTGTTTAAAGATTTTATCTCCTAAAACAGAGTGAGCTGTAAAAGAAGCTAAAGGTTGTTTTAGTATAGAGCGTCCTGACAATGCCATTACAGAGCCAACTACTTTTGCAGTTTTTTCTCCAACAACTTCATCTATAAAACTATGTTTTTCAATATTTGAAATAATCGAACTATAATGATTCATTATTCTTCCATAGAACTCATCACCATATTTATTAACAATCATAGCATAAATATCAGGGTCTTTTAATAATCTTTTAATGTTATAGAGATTTGTGTTGTGAGCTTTGTATGCGTGGACAAGAGAGCTTTCACTTGCTATTCTTTTTATTAATCCATCTATAACAAGAGGAGCATTACCACCAGTTCTTTTTTTAGTTATAGAAGGTCTTGATATTTCAATACCAGTTCCTTTTTCTTCCTGTATAACATTGATACCATCTTCTTTTTTAACAAGCAAGCCTTCTCTTTTAATACTCCAGTGCGGAGTATCATCTGAAATAAGATTATAACCAAGATTTCTCCTTGCCCCTTCATTTATTTCATCTCTTATTTCTTTATTGTGCCATTCAAATACAGTATCAGCAAATGCCTTTTCTTTTTCTGTTAAACTGCTTTCTATTTTCTTTATATCATTCTCTGTTAACAAAGGAATAAACGTAGATATTTTTTTCCCTGTTTTGTCTTTTGTTTTTAATATAGCAGCGATTTTCTGCCCATTAGCAAGCGTTATACCATTTTCGGTCATTGCTTTATATCCATCATTATCTTTTAAAGTTAGGTATAAATTAGCAAGCTCATCTCCAGTAAAGGAAATTTCTTTCGGAGCATTATCAAACTTTATTTCTATTCTTTTTGTTAATAACTCAGGATTAATACCACTCAATGAATACGCATTTGTAAATCTTGATAATTCTTTTCTTGAGAATTTTATACCCTTTTCTTCGAGCATCTTTTTTAGTTTTGGTAATAAAAGATTTTCCTCTTGTAGCCCTTTGTCATACATACCCTTTATAGCACTTGATAACTCTTCACTAACAAAACGCAACCTTGTGTATATAGGTAAATGCTGGTTCAAATAACTAAACAATCCTTTTTCTTTCTTTTGATATCCGAGATATTCATTATTATTAAAGCTTTCTAATATCTTTTTTTTAGCCTCTTTATATTGCATAACTCTGCCATCGGCAAAAGTAATTTTATTGTTATTATGAAGAGCATTAATAAAACCAACAAGCTTATTAATATTAAAAATATCATCGCCATCTAATTCATACTGTTTTTTGTTTTTTAATTTTTCAAAATCTAAAATCTCTTCCTCTTCAAACCTGTTTCTTATATCTTCATTATTTTTTATATAATCAATAACTTTATCAATACCTTCAATTGTATTTTCAGTTAAAACATATTTACCATCTTTTAAGGTCTTTTCTTTTAACGAAAGATTTTGTATAAATGGCTTAAATACATCAAGTTCTGTATCCCATTCATCAATAGAAAATAAAGACTTCTTAAGATTTCTTTTTACAGTTTCAACGGCTTGCTTCTTATAAGCTTTCTCTGCTAACTCTTGTCCTCTTACAAGAACTTCAGCAAGTTCTTTATCAGAGAATTTTTGTTTTTTAGCAATAAGAGATAAAGCTGTATTTTTCTCTTTCGAACCTATCAACTTATTATTAAATATTTTTGGAATAATCTCCATTGCTAATTTTCTGTTTTCTTCTGAAAGCTTAATGTCTTCTTTTATTTTGGATAAATCCTTTATTTCTTTTGGAATTATCTTTGAAATATCTTCCTTTAAAGCCTTAATATTTTCTGTTATATTTTTTAATTGAGCCTCTTCGTATTTCTGTCCAATGGTATTATATTTGACTAAATTCTTTGCAACAGCTTTTTCAATAAAATTTATAACCTTGTCAGCTTTTTTATCTGGAGCAATATTACTTGATAATATATTCAATAGCATTCCTCTGTTATCAGAGTCAAGATATTTCTTTGAGTATTCTATTAATTTCTTTTCTACGGCGGAGTCTAATTCACGAATAGAAGGACTTTTATTAAAAGATAAAATGTTTAAAAATTCTTTAAAGTCTTCTTTGTTTTCCTTGATATTCTTTACTGCATCAAAAGCATCATTTGCTGCCTCAACTTGTGTGTCTTCTGCATAGTTTTTTGATATATCAAACTCTTCCTGTTTTTCTTTTCCAAGTATATCTCTAACATCTTGTTCTATATCCTTTAAAGAGACTTCAATCTTATCGCCTATACTTATAGTTTCAATATCAATTCCTTTATCTTTAAATTTAGATAGATATTCATCTACCTCTTGAGCTTGTTTTTGAGTTAATTGTGTTTCGGCCTTATTAACCTCATCTAAATTTTTTATAGTATCTTCAACAGCTTTAGCTTTATCTTCTATTTTTACAGAAGTATCTTCTTGCTTTATTTGTTCTGTCTGTTCTTTTGTTATTGTCGTTGTAGTATCGCTTATCTTTTTAGTTTTTGCATATGCCTTATTTTTTGCTTTTGCAGACTCTTGCATAAGCCCAAAAATAACATCAGTGGTAGCAACATTTGAAAGCTCTGCAACTAATCGTCCCCAATTTAATTCTACGGTTCCATCTGACTTTTTACTTCTTTCAAATTCCTGCTGTATTACATCTTTATAAGCGTTTATATTTACCCCGATATTAAGAAAAACATCAGCTACTTTTGCCTGCCAATCCTTTGGAGCTAAAGATGATATTGCAGAAGTAGAAGCAAATAATGCTGTTAATGCACCAGCTTTAAATTTATCGCTAATTTCTCCATTAGTAGTAATAAAACTTCCAAGCCCAATTAAACCAGCTCTCTCTAAAGCACTCCAATTTATATATTTTATTTTATCAACTGGAGTAGTTCTACCAAAAATACCACCTGGTAAATTTGACATAACAGACGTTAAAGCTATCGCCTTATAAGCCCCATTTGTAATGTATTCAGCTAAAGCTTTTCCCCATTCACCATTAGCATAATACTCTCTAATTCTTTCTTTCTCTTGTTCTTCCATACTATTGAGAGCATTATTTATTTCATTGTTATTTAAAAATTCTTTTATATTATTTACCTTTGTCTTTACAAGATTAACAGCAGTCTTTAAATTTTCATTATCAATTTTATTAGCAATAATTTCGCCTATATTACTTGATATTTCTGTCGGCATTAACCAAGTTTTAGTTATCCCTGCAATACTATCATAGTAAACCTTTGCAAAATTATCTATAGCTTTTGAACCTATAAAGCTAACAGCATTACCATATCTTGCTTCTTTCCATAGTTCTCTATTTATTTCATCTTCTCTTTTTGCGTCAGAAATTTTTCTTAATAAAGAGTCTCTTAATTGCTCTGGCATATCATCTACGTTTATGCCACTATCAAGTAAGATTTTTTTCTCTTTCTCAAAAGGGACTTGAGCTTTTTGATATTCTTGCGTATCAATACTATTTAAGCTTTGAATATCCTCTTCACCTTCAAAAGCAAAATTTACTCCATAGGAATTATTATTTTCGTTCTTTTCAAAATCAAAAATAATTCCCATTTTTTATCTCCTTAATTATTATTTTAATCAATCATTTCATCAGCATAAGCAAGAATAAATGCCTTAACATTATCACTATCAACATTATTCCATACGTTTTTAGCAATAGGATTTGTATCTAAAAAGATTTGTAATTTTTTATTATTAGCAGCATTTTTTATATAAGATTTATACTCTTCAATCTTATCAAGGTTATTATCAATAGCGTGTCCATACAACGACACAAAAGACTTAAATAAAGCTGTCTTTCTTTTGTTTTCTCCTAAATAAGCTTTTGCCTTTTCTTTTTCAATTATATTAGAAGTTATTGCGTTATATATATCATCTGGCAACTTTTTAAATCCTACATAAACATTCTTTTTCTTTTTCTGTCCTAAAGCAAAAGAAATAAAATCAATATTCTTTTTTCCAGGAAAAGATTTTACATAGTCTTTTATGTTATTAACATTTTCAATATAACTTCTAAAAAAATTATCTTGAGTATCATAACCATTTGACACAAGATATAATGCAATATCAAAAGTGTTTTTATCAAAACGTGTAAAATCTAAATTATCCCCACTAATAACATTTCCATTCTTTATCTTGCTGTTATAAATTCTTGCTACACTTAAAACACTTTCAGAAATAGCATCTCTCTTTGTATAAACATAATTTTCGCCTTCTGCCCTTCCATAAGGATTAATTTTAATAGCTTGACTTTCGCCATTATTAACGACTTCATAATCAATATAATTATCCAAAATACCTTTATCTAATTTCCCTTTATCATCTATTACAATTGACTTTAATATATTTGCAGTATTTTCTGCTGTATCACCACTGGCAATAACAAAAGAATTACCTATTTGTGAGTTAGTTAATTTATATCGAAATTTCATTAACTCTTCTTGCCTTATAATATTTCTGAAGTATTTATCAAGCTCTTCTTTATTTTTATTAACTTTTGCCTGTATAGCACCACCAACCTGCAAAACAATATCATCAATATTATTTTTAAGCATATTCTTTATAGTATCTCTCATATTATCAGGATGACTTTTTACAAAATCATCAAGAATTAATTCTTCTAATTTCCCCTCATCTATATTATTGTTCTCATCAACAATTTTATTATAATAATAATTTGCGATATTCCTTATCTTTTCATTGCTTAATTGTCCATAAATAACTTCTCCAGTATCTTTATCTATCTTGTCATTAAATCCGATAATTTTACGGAGATTAAATTTTAAATACTCTCTTGCTATATTAGAAAATTCATCTATAGCATCATCTAAACTTTTTAATCGCTGTATATTACCCTTTAAATCATTGTTAATCAAACCAACAACCTCATCAAAAAACTTATTTACATTATCGTATTTCTTTCCAGAACCAACAGCTAAACTTACTCTTGCTTTGTCAATATCATTATTAAAATATTTTTTACTTGCTTCTAAAAAGTTATTTAAAACAACCGACTTTGAAATATTATCCAATGCTTTTTCATCTTCATTAAAGCCACTATTAACAAACATTGTCATAGCATCTTTTCTTACTTTCTCAAGGAAGGAATTAAAAAGTAAATTAGAATACCCCTTGTCTATTACCATAGCGTTTTCTTTTTTTATCTTTTCTCCTGTAGCATCTACAGCATAAACAACTGGCATACCTCTTTCATCTCTTTCTGTCTTTATAAATCCACCAGCATCTTCTGCAATTTTTGTTTTATTTATCGCGTCAATAACCAATGAAACCTCTGGCGTTTTTATATTAATGTCATCTTTTATTGCACCATTTTGAATAGCACTATCATAGACTTTTTTGTATGCACTTTCAAAAAAGTTATTATCCCATCTTATTACTCTGTCTTCTGCAAGCTTTTTCGCTGTCTCATCATCAGCTCCAAAAACCTTTTTAGCATAAAAAAAAGTATCTGAAAATTTTCTTTCATATTCATCTACCATCAAATTTCTATAAGCATTTAACTCTTCTGTGGCTTTTCTAACATCTTCTATTTTTGAAAAATCAAGTTTTTGTTTTTCTTTTATATTCTCTAAAAAGTTCTCTGGCGTCCTAAATTTCCTTAATATATTAGCAGAAGCAACTTTAGGATTTTTAAATTTTTCTATAACATTAAAAACAGAACTATAAAGTTCATCTTCCTTTGCCATATCTTTTTTTATTTGGTCTTGGAAAGGTATGCGATTTTTATTAGCCTCAACGAATTTCCTTTGTTCTACATATCTATCCTGCTCTAACTCAAAAGGAATTTCATTCTCTGGTCTAACAAAAACATTGTCCTTGTTTTTAGGAACTTCTATAACAACATTATTTTTTTTTATTTCATCACTCATTAGAAATCCCTCCTATTAATATTTTCAAATGCTTCATTAAGTGTTTTTGGATATTGAACATTTCCAATAGGACTACCAGGAGATAATTTTATTCCAAAAGAATTTGACTTATTAGCTAATTTTACAGAATAAGAAGAAAGATTTGCCTGCCCAAGTTTTAAATACATATCCATATAATCTTGCAACGCGTTTCTTGCTTTGTCCGTCACCTCTAAACCAAGCCCTGCTAATTTAGCTTCAGCATCTATATACCTATAAGCGATTTCTGTATCAAGGGCTCTTCTCTGCATAACTTTTCTAAAAGCATTACTTCCTAAACCACTTCTTTCTAATGCTGCGGTTAACTGTTCTCTATTTATTGTAGCTTGTCTTCCAAGCATTGCTAATGTTCCAGTCCTTGCTCTTTCATAAAAATCAGCATAAGGATTTTGGTCAATATATCTCTCTTTGTATAAAGGTAGAACATCACCAGCTTTAACTATACTCTCATCGGCACGTTTCATACTTTCAGAAAGAGGAAGATCTTGCTCTTCTCTCCATTTCCTCCATGCTGCCATTGCATTACCAGTACTTTCTCCAACATCTCTCATATTTACTTTTCGACTATTCATACTCGAAATAGCACTCCATTCGCCTGTAGTAATTGGATTATTACCTATTGCCATAAAAACCTCCTATATTAAACTATTGTTTTATGAATAACAACTATATCTCTTATTTCAATAATATCATAACTCCACGCTCTAATTCTAAAGCCAACTTGATAACCTCTCTTCCCGTGATTTCTAACGACAACCTTTGTTTCATTTTGATTAACAACAAAAGACACACTCTTATCAGGAGTATCACTAAAATCAGTATAAAAATCAACTATACCATAAATATAACTCGTAGGAGAAAAATGCAAATGAACTTCTTTTAATTCGTGCTTATATTGTGGAGAACCAAAATCAAGCCATTTTATTCCCCATATAAAAGGAATAACACCAATAGCAAACATATCTCCAATTTGAGCACTTGATAAATTAAAATCATTATGATAGGTTATTGTATAATAACCACCACCATTATCAACAATCGTTCTTACAACTCCAGTTAAATCCCTAACACCATTACCAGCAAAAACATAAAAAGGAACACCAATTTCATTTTCACTTATAGCCATTCCAGAAGAGTAAACTGTTAAAGTTTTATTATCATCATCAATAAAATCTACAACTCCAAAATAATACGTAGTGCTATCGCTAACTCCATCTAAATATCTTTTAGGTATATACTTATTAATAAAACCAATATTGCTATAACGAGCAGAACTACCAGTATATAAAAACTCTTCGCCCGTCGTTTCATCTTTCAAAACGGTAGCACAAGTGCAGTCAATACACTGTCCTATCCACCAAAATCCAGTATTAACATTATACTGAACATAATAATTATTTACTACCGAATTATCCAATGGTAAATACCATCTAATTGACTGTTCTGTGGGGATATAAACAGCGGTAATTCTATCCGCAACAGCTTTATTTACTCTCTCTAAAACCTGTCTTACTTTCCTCCTTGTAATATCAACAGACTGTAAACCATCAAATATCCTAATTGTTTTCCCATCATAAAAATAAACTCCATTCTCCGCAGAAATAACACTATAAGGGGCGTTAGTCCCTATAGGAGAATTAGATTTTCTAAATTCACTTGGATCACGAGGATTAACAATAAAAACGCTTTCCCTTGAAAATACAACAAGATATTCACCACCTGCAGCAAGAGCAGTTAAATCCTCCTCGAACTGTAAAGTATTTTCAGAAGGATAACTATTAGGGTCATCAGCTTTACTAAACCATAGCGTTCTATCAAAGTTCTCTATAAAAAAATTTGAAAAAGTATCTGCAGGGATAACTCCATTATAACCATCTTCTTCTACTATAAATGCTTGATTATCTACATCAACACTCTTTATATGATAAATTTGATTAACACCATCATTTTCAAATCTAAAAGTCATACCCTCAAAACCATCTTCAAAAAATGTAGTATAAATAACAGCACTGCCAAATGTCCCACTGCTACTACCTTTTTCATTTCTTATGTCTATATAATTACTTCCAACTGCAACAATAGGAGCAAGAATAACGTTATTCCCCGATACAGAACAACCGCTTACAGTAGCTCTATATCCAGTAGTTATTTCGCTTAAATCAGGCGAACCTGAAAATGTTAATCTAAAAATATCATTTCCTAAAGAAGTTATACTTGATATTGTATAAGAGCCATAAGTTTTACCAATGAATTTACTATCACTTGAACTCCATTTAACTTGTCCTCTTGCTTCTCTCGTCCCGCATATTCCCCATATTCTATTTTGTAAAGCAATAATATGACTAAAAGTAGGAGGAGGTAAATTATCAAACTCAACCGCATCATTAGCAGTAGCAACATCTTCGCTTAATGTAAATGTAGCTCCAGCAACATTATCAACTATACCTATAAAATATTTAGCAGAATTTTCAGCTAATAAAGCAGAACTTTGTCCCTGTGAACAATAAAGCCATACTTTGTCAGCTTCATATGATAAACTCTTTTCTGTTATAGTAGCAGAACCGCTTGCTCCATCAATCCAGCCACTTCCATAAATACTTGTTCCACCACCATAATCTACAGTATAACCAATACTTGAATTGCTATCAGTAGAAGAAGAATAAAAAACAAATCTATTTGTATCCCATACAACATTTTCATATTTTTCTGTTAAAGCCCTTATTGCATTTTGAATTTTTTGAGCAACATCTGTCATTGTAGAAACACCAGAAAAATCTATTGATACATTACGCAAAACTCCATCTATAGTTATTCCAAAACGCCCATTTGTTATAGACTTCCATACTGAAGGATTGCTTTGAGTATTAGTTCCGCCTGTTAAAAAAGCAGGAGTATAAACATTTAAACTTCTTTGAGGGTGTGCAAGTGGTAAAGTAAATGTTATGCTTTTTTTAGTGGAGGTAGTTAATACCGCTGTTGAGGGACTTGTAGGTGTGCCTCTTCTAAAATTTCCTAAAGAGTCTGGGTATCTTGTATCCACTGGGACTGCAACGCAAGAGTAGTATTTTCCCTCTGGTAAACTACCTGCATCGTTTAAAACAGCTGTCAATTGATATGAACTATCAGTCCATTCACTTAATCCCAATAAACCTGCTTTACCTTGTCTATCAAAATAACGTGGCTTGTTATAGCCATTAACAAAGCACATCTGTTTATTTAACCTTGCAAAACTTCCACGCTGCCCAATCGCAAGTCTTTCTAATACCTTCAACTCCATATTTATACCTCGTCATTTAAAAAAGCATTACCACTTCCTGTTAAATATATTATAGAGCCATTTTTACTAAAATCAAATAGAGTTATATTTAAAATAGACTCTCCATAAACCTCTTTCGCTTTTTTATAACCATCTCGTAAACAGAGATTTCCATTATAATAATCTATATTTAATGAAAACTGAACTCTCCCATCTGGTTCAGAACAAGGGTCAAAACCTTGCTCAACTCCATCAAAAACTAAAAACTTTCTTCCAAAAATAGTTTTACTGTAATTCTTGTAGTTCATTTTAAATATTTCCCTAATTTATCATCTAACGGAAAATCCCATTCAATAATGAAAAAACCATCAGGACTAATTCCATTTTTATCAGTTCCATATCTTATACCTTGTACCCAAAAAACATCGTAGCTTCCAGGAAAATTACTTTTATTGTTCGGATCAAAAGTAAATATTTCTCTATAAAAATTAGCATCATTAGAAAAATTACTTTCATAAACTAAATAATATTTACCTGACTCTGGTAATAATCCGCCAGAAAAATCATGATAATAGGTAGGAGTAGTTCCATATGGCTCCGGGCTTTTTTCTGCACCACAAACCAAAAGGACAGGGTGAAATAAACTTGCTCTAAAATAACATTTTAATTTATGTTTAAAACTTGTGTTAAGACTACTTGCTTTAAAAAATAAATTTTTACATAGATCTATTACATCATAATAATACGTCGAGTCAGTTTTTAAAAAACCAGTAAGAAGTCCTTCTAAATAAACACCGTCCCGTCTCCAATTATCAGCCCAAGCAAGGTCTGGAGTTTCACCTTCCTTATGAAATAAAAGACCCCAATCAATAAAAGAAGGGCTCCAACCAAACCAATCCTCCATATCTTTTATATTATATTTTAACGCCTTTAAAGCACATTCTAATTCAAAGAAGTATTTCTTTTTATACTTTTTCGTCATTCTATCCGTGCTTAATAAATCGTTCCTATAAATGATTTTGCCAATACTATTATAATTAGTCCATTCTTGTTTACCAGTGGTATTGTCTAAACCACCAATACTATTATATAAAAGCATATTGTTATAATTTGAGTATTGCTTTCTTCCTTTAATTTCATCAGCTTCTTTATAACAAAATTTACCTGCAATATTCTCTATATAATCCCTTGCCAAATTAATATGTTCATAGGTAATATTTTCATCTGTTAATGTCGTTGGTAGAACAGACGGAGCTTGCCCTAAAAAAGAACGCCTTTCATTAATTGCGTTTACAATATGATAAAATCTCCAGGTTCCAGTCAAATCAACATCATCAATTTTACTTTCATTCCCAATATATGAACCTTGAAAAGTAGAAACAAAATCTGACTCATTTAAAACACCATCACCAGTATAAGGCTTGAATGATACCCAATTATACCAATCAAAATAAGGATCAAACCATTTTGGCCTTACTTTATAATCAAGAAGTAAATTAGCTTGATAATATACCTCATCATCACCTTGTATATACATACCATCAAAAACTTTTCCTAATGACAAAATATCGTGATTATATTGAGTATGTTTTTTATATCCATCTCTATTGTTTATTGCCCCTCTTTGTCTATCGCAAACATTCTTTGCATAGTCAACTAAATTATTAGGAAGATTAGAGCCATTGCCATCATTACTAACTCCGTGAAAAGCTGTAATATTTAATGAAATTATACTGTTATAAGGATTATAAGTTTTTCTATTCATAGAATTTTATCCTTATCTTTTTTATCTTCCACCTCTAAAACTTCTATTACTCTTAAAAGAAAACGGTGGGAGGGGCGTTATAAGTCCCTCTGGCAACCTCTTTTTAGGAGCTTTAACTTCGCTTTGTCTTGCATTTGCTACAGCGTCAAAATAATCATTCTTTATTCTCTCTGCGTCAACAGAGTATTTTTCATTTCTTAAAGACTCAATAAGAGCACCAAATTTTAAAGCTTCATCAGCATTTATAAGCGGCCTATCAGTATCATTATATAATGGTTGTGGATTAATCTTATAAACCAAAACAATATCATTAGTATATGGAGTTCCATCACTATCATAAACTATAAATCTTCTCCTCCCTGCAGGATTAACAATTATACTTGAAGTTCCAGCAATACTTTCACCTCTATACGGTAATGAAAGAACCGCATTAGAGTCATCAATAACTTGAGATATTTCATACTCATAGCCATTATTGTTAATTATAACAGGCTTTAATAAATCATCTGTTAAATTAAAAAAAGCTGTAGCAGTGCTAATGTTTTTACTGTTATTCGTAATAGTAGCATCTGTATTAATTTTCTCATCTTCTGTTAATGGCTCGCCCTCTATATAATAAGGTTCTGCAATTCTATTTCCACGTAAAGAGGATATTGATAAATAAGTAAATGAACCAAAACTGTCATTAGCAGGATAAATCCTTATTACACCTGAAAACGCCGCAGGAACATAAAAACTGCCATTACTATCTGGTGTAATAGTTCTTGTTCTTGAATATCCGCTCCATATGTATTTATCACATAAAGACTTTAATGCTTTATTTATCCACATATCAATAACCATTAAAGTATCTTCGCTATTATCCTCAATCACCTGCGATACGTATTCCCTAATTTCTGCTAATGTTTGCATTTATTCCTCCTTCTTTTTCTTTGCTCTATTCATAAACGATATATAATATTCTCCACCGCTACAATCGCTATAATCCTTATTAATTTTTCTCTTGTCTCCATTGCTTTCCTTTTTATCCTCTTCTATATCTTTATCATCTTCATCAGAAATATCTTCCTCGAACGGATTTTCATTCTCTAATCTCTTTTGCATATTCAAGTATGCTAAATATTGTTCTTCTGTCCACCTTAAACCTCTTCCCATAATCACACCAATTTTAAAAGTTTATCAACTCTATTTTCTTCTTTCTTTGCCCCTATTTCATTTATCTTAAATAAATTCCTAATCGAATAACATATAAGTCCTTGAGAATGATATTGATAGCAATGATAAAGCTCGTGGCAAATAGTGCTATCAAGCATCACTCCAATTAATACCTCATCTCTAAAACATAACGGTAAATAAATCTTATCAGGTATTTTAAACATTCCTAAAATTTCATTTTCTTTACCAATCTCATCGTCCCAAAAATACCTACAAAAATAAGGATTATATGCAGGATTATACCGCTCTATTCGAGGTAAAACAATACTTAATTCATCTTTTGTAAATTCTTTTTTCATCTTATCAAA